>Ga0233425_10006210_pt1 | contig 17951 bp, 12 predicted proteins | sample Watercolumn_Towu_2_FD_181712 | JGI IMG/M metagenome (GOLD analysis project Ga0233425, IMG submission 181712) | Freshwater microbial communities from Lake Towuti, South Sulawesi, Indonesia - Watercolumn_Towuti2014_140_MG | ecosystem: Environmental > Aquatic > Freshwater > Lake | place... | reverse complement strand
GGCAGGTTCGCTGGCGATGTCAAACGCCCGCCGAGCCGTTTCGCTGGTCAGCAGCGAAAACGCCTTCTGCTGGAATCGATCACCGGCGATCATCGTTCCCAGCGCGTCGATGTCGCCCCGGATGCGATCGAAACCGGCGATCAACTGTCGGCGATCAGCCATGCGCGGCGCGAGTTCCGGGACGACGGACAGATTGGGGACGGACCAGTTCTCAAGACTCGGATCGCCCACCAGGAACGGCTCGTACGACTTGCCGAGATAGCCGGCCCCCTGCGAGTACGAATCGGCGTTCGTATCGGGACGTTGTCCGGAAGTGAAGGCCAACATGTTCGGCCGCTGTGGCTCGCGGACCTTGTTGACGATGCAGCCAACCGAGGGCGCATCATTGACGAATCCCACCGCCGACTTCGGAATGCGGCCGGTGAGCACGCGTTTATGAGCGCCGTCGTGATCGCCATATCCATGCGAGATCGAGCGAATCAATGAGAACTTGTCGGCGATCTTCGCATGCAGGGGCAACAGTTCGCCAACCTCGATCCCCGGCACGTTCGTGGGAATCGGTGCGAATTCGCCGCGATACTCCAGCGGTGCGTCCGGCTTCAAATCATAGGTGTCCAAGTGCGACAACCCGCCGGTGAGCCAGACCAGGATTATCGCCGTGTCGTCGCGCCCCACCGCAGTCTCGGCAGCCCATGCAGCACGCCCTCGCAGTACCTGCGACAACCCCAGCCCGAGGCTGAGCATCGACCCGGTGTGCAGAAACCGGCGACGGGAGAGTTGGTTTGTTGATGAGTGAACGGCCATCTGTGTCACCAGTTCTCGCGGAAGTAGATAACAACTTGGCCGCCTGCTTCATTCTGGCCACCAAAACTCAACGCATCAATGTACGTCCATGCGAAGTGGCGATCAAGCACAAGACCCGGCGGGATCTCCTTAAGCACATCACGGAGCAGGTCGGTCGTCCGCCTGCGATATCCTCGGCAGAGAAGCAGAGCTGCGCGATGGCGAGTATTTCGGGAAGCTACAATCTGGAACTCAAGCGAGAGAAGGCCGCAGGGTCGGACGTCGTCGCGCACCGTTTGCCGGCTTGGATTGCAGCCGCTGGCGTCCAAGCCGCCGAGATGTCCTTGCTTGGATCCGAGGCGCTCGCAACGAAGTTCAGGCAACGAATTCTGCGTGATATATGGGGCGGACAAATTGTAGTCAACCGGTTCGACGCGAAAGGTCTGCTGTAAGTTTAGTAAAGGATGGGTGATCACAGATCGCTGGGTTGAGGAATTAGATTGTCCCACAACGGAAACGGCGGATTCGTGTTGCGATCGGAGGTCGAGACATTGGACTGAAACATGGAAAGTAGAAGCCGTCTATCCAGGTGCATGTGAGCGATGTGGTGCACTTCTTGTATGGGTATGTGCAGCGGCCCATGTACTCGAAATCCCGGAGATCGAAGTCCCCTATTGCGAAGCTGAATACGCGAAGTGCTTGTTGTCTGGTCTAATTGCGCGTACTGGAATTATCCATGAATCAGGACTCGCCACAAATGGACGCCCACAATGCGTCCCGCTTTCACACATTGCTTTCGAGAATCGATGACGCCGTTGCACGCGCAACGACGACGACATTCGACGACGTTGTTCGCGAAATTGATACACTGGCATCTGAGGCTCAACAGGTGTTGTCACAATGCGGCGTGGCCGATATTTCGTTCGGTGCTTCGATTCTCGAACGAAAATTGCATCTCGCAATAAAGGCAAACGCGTCGATTGATTGTTGCAAGCGTCTGCTCAATCATCGGTTGTGCTTGAGCCGCAACGACATCGTTTCGATAGTTGGGCTCTATTGCTTACTTTGCAAGTATTTGATATCGATTGGCGAACTCGCGGAGGCCGAAATCCTGTATTCCAATTTGCGACATTTGGTTGATGATTATTCACGGTCGGCGACTGAAATGCAGGCGATACTTGAAAAGCGTTGGACGGACCTAGTCGCTGGCAGACGTTAGGCATTCGTTTTAAGGACGCAAGAGCGTCGATGCGCTGGGGAATCGCTCCTGTCGAAGACGTCGCGGCATCCTGCCGCGAAAGTTTATCGCATTCGGGCAAATCCCGAAGGGCAAGAGCGGTGGCCGCGGTGAGCAGCCAACGCCCACTTTCGGTTTTTGCCCCTGAGTCAGCGTTCGGGTCGTGACCGTTGCAAGCGGCGCATCTAGCCCTTAAACAAGCGTAACCGTTCGAGGGAGCTCGCGGGACCGACGGCCTGGGGATTATGCCGCTCGAATAATGCCGCAGGGTGAAACGGGATGACTGGCCGCAAATGATTGACTTGCCGATACTTCGGCCCTAGATTAATCGGCGTTTCGACTGCGTCTTATCCCGCCGGAGTCGCCATCGTAACTAATTACGACGGCGCTTCCGCGGCGGCAGAATTACAAGTTCGGGCTTTGAATTCCTCGTACTGGTACTCGGACTCAGCGGAGCGGCGAAGTCGGGCGGATTTGCAATGAACAATCCAACGTCGCCGCCCGGTTACGGCAGGCGTTCGGCCTCAAGGTCGGAGGTATTCGCTCATGGGGTTACTTGATCTCTTCCGGCGGAAGCCCAAGGCACAAACAGTTACGCAGCCAGCGGGCCCGGTCACGACCATCGACGTAGCGAAGGTGACACCAGCCAGCGCCGCTTTGCCGGAAGTCCCGTATAGGGTCGCTGTCGAGGCTCTTCTAACGAATCCGCCATCACAGTGGCCCGGGAATGCGGAACGAACCGCCGTCCGCCCGGTCAAGCCGGTCGAGGCCTGTTCGCAGTACCACGGTCAACTCGTAGCCAACGTCTCCTTCCATCCAGTCGTAGCGGCGGTTCACCGGGCCTTCAACGATCATCGGCCTTTGGTCCTCTGCCCGGACATCCTCTGGCTTCTGGTGGCGCAAGGGTTCGCGAATCACCTCAATGCGAATGCCGAAGAACTTCGGTCCAAGTTCGTCAAGCATTCGGGCAAGTTGACCATCGCGGTTCGCCGGGACGATTTCGTCAAGGGATCCCCGGAGAACCCGTGGCCGGAGGTCTTCGGCGAGTTCAGTCGTCACATCCGGGAGCACGTCGGAGCGACGACGCATGACCTGTTGTTGCCCAACTTCTCGACCACAGGCGCTGTGGACAAGGCGGCCTCAGAGGTTGTTCTGCTGGACGCGATGCAGTCGTTCTTCTCGTACGAGTTCCACACTGCGTGCGGGATCCCGCAGATCGTGCTCGAGGGGACGCCGGAGGACTGGTCGACGCTCGCCGAGCGCACGCGCGGGATCGGGAAGTTCGGCCTTGAGTGGTGGGCTGAGGCTCTCGCGCCGATCCTTGACGAGTTCGTTGCAGCGTCGCGCGGCCGTGTTAACGCACGCTTCTGGCAGTCTATCTACAAACTCGATGGCGGGAGCGGCGGGCCATACACCACCGGCTGGATTACGGCGTTCTTCCCGTACCTGAAGGACTGGCAATCGGGCCGAGCTTCGCATAAGAATCCGTGGTTGGCCGGCGGGGGCAAGGAGTTGCAAGAACTGCTTTACCCGCCGAGGAAGCGAGATCCCCATCGGTTCGGGCATGGCCCGACGACTGAGGCATTCCCCAGCGGGTTGGCGCGGGCGCCATTTCTCTGGAACTACCTCGGACGTTCCTTTGAGATGGAGTTCCTGGGTGGTTTCGTGGGCGTGCGGCAGGAGGCTGAATCGCTCCGCTTGCGGCCGGAAATCGGGTGGGCGGTACGTGAGCAAGACGCGGCCTGAGGGAGTAAAGAGTTAGCCCGGCCGAACCAAACGCTGCAACCGACGGCCGCCGCCATTTCGGATTCTGCGACTTCAAGCTCACTCGGGCGGCGGCCGCTGCTGAGCTGTGTCGTTCGGCGGCACAGGACGGGTCATGGCTGGGTCATCATCGTCGTCAACACACAACTGGACCCCAGCATTGTCACGGTTCACCGGGAGATTCCGTTGGCAGTTCCTTTCGCAATTGGGCTGCCTGGTCGAGTCGATCCGTGGCTTCATAGAGTTCGGCCAGCCAGCGAGTCGTGGCGACTAAATTGCTCCGCTCTCGGGGCAGAATGATAAATTTGCCGGACTTCAAATCGGCCTGGCTGGCAACTAGCAGCGGTTCAGCCTCATCGAGCTTCTGTTGCAGCTGCAGGGCCCGGCCCAACATGGATTTGGCGGCCGCGGTCTGCCAGGCCCTTGGCGCGAGAGTTTCCAAGGATGCCAGAGCACTGCGCAAAAGCCGCTCCGCCAAAGCCGAATCCTTGTTCAACTGGTCTTGGCCCGTTTCCAGCAACACACCCGCAAAATTTGGGTTTTTCGCATCCGCATGATCCGGAAATCGCGTCAGTAGTTCGTCCGCGACTTGGGCCGCGCGATTACGATCCCGCTCGCTCCATGTCGCCACGATCAACGGCAGAGCGGCTCGTTGCATTAACGGATTCTGTCGACTTGCGTGAAACGCCTGTTCCAAATACGGGATCGCTTCTTGGAATCGATTCAAGTCACCGAGAGTCATGCCGACGTACAGCCGCGTGAGCATTGTGTCGTGATGATCGTCGCCGAGCCTTGCAATTCGTCCCTGAAGCGTTTCTTTGAACCTTGGAAGCGCCTCGCTGAATATTCGTTGGCTGTAGTAAAGTCCGCCTAAATTATGCAAGACTGAAAGCGTTGCCGGATGATCGGCTCCCAGGTTTTCCAAATTGCTCTGTAAAGCCTGCTCCAAGAGTGGTTTGGCGTCCGTGAAATTGCCGTTCGTCAGGTAATACATCCCCAAATTGTTGGTACTTTGAATCGTTTGGTAATGGAGCGGTCCCAGCACGCTTTGGCGCTCCGTGAACGCTCGTCGCAAGTAACGTTCCGCTTCGGGTTTACCACAGGCTTGATACAATTGGCCCAAATTATCGACGGTGGTCAGCGTTTCGGGGTGGTTGGGCCCCAATACTCTTTCGCGTGCGGCCAAAGCCCCCATGAATAGTTCCTCGGCCTTCACGAACTCCTGTTTGGTAAAGTGAACACCGGCGAGATTATTCGCGCTGGCCAGAGTATTGGGATGATCTTCCCCCAGATGTGTCTTGCACGCGTTTAGTGCTCGTTGAACCAATTCCTCCGCCTCGGCAACTTGGCCCTTTTCAAGAAGAAGCAGGCCCAAGTTGTTCAGGCTTTGAATTGTGTCCGGGTCGTTAGGCCCCAAGGTTCGGTTTCGCCCGATCAACGCACGATTGTATAAGTCTTCGGCGACACGAAAATCTCCACGCGATTTATGGATCGCGGCTAAATTGTTGGCGCTTTCGAGTGTCGGCCGCGCGTCGGGACCGTGGGCCTTTTCGTTGCCCACTAACGTCCTGACGTGCAGTCGTTCCGCGGAATCGAAGTCACCCTTTCCTTCGTACGTTCCCGCAAGATTTGAGACGCTTGCCAAAGTGCGTGGATCGTCTAGTCCAAAGTTGGTCTCGCATAATTCGATCGCCTTTTTTAAGTGAAACTCTGCTTCCTTGAATTCCGCCAATTCACGGTAGGTATTTCCAATCGTGTCGCGCAACGCGGCCTCAATCTCTGGCCGATCCGGGAATTGGCCGTTGAGTTGGCTGGCCGCATAGTCCATCGCTTCTTTCACCGTCAGGTTGCGCTTGCCGGGACGGACGAGAGTGTTTTGGCCATAGGCGCTGCTTTGAGCGAAGACATTGCGCATGAATGCACTGATTTCGTCGGCTTGCTCACGAGCTTTGCGCTCAGCCTGCTCGCCATTGCTGGCACGTTGTTCGGCGGCTTTAGCGTCATGTGCGGCTCGCATCGCCCATACGAGGCCGAGCGATGTGCCCGTTATGCCGGCCAACAGTGCCAACAGGACAAAGCTGCCGGCAATGACCTGCAAGCGGTTTCGCCGAGCGAACTTGCGAAGTTTGTAAAGCGCGCTGGGAGGTCCAGCCTGAACTGGCTCATGATTCAAAAACCGCTCAATATCGCGAGCCAGCGCGGTCGCAGTCTCGTACCGCCCGTCACGCTCCTTGGAAAGGGTCTTCATGACGATCCAATCGAGATCACCGCGCACGAATCGACCGAGCCTCGTGGGATCCGTTTGTCGAACCTCCGCGACCGTCTCCTTGACATTTAAGCTACTGAGTCGGCTGCTGGGTGTCGGCGGTTCCTCTTCGCGGATGATTCGCAGGGCCTCATCTAGAGCCAGGCCTTCTATTTTCTGTCGCTCGATAGGTGTTGAGCCGGTCAATAGTTCGTATAGCACGACCCCTAAGGCGTACACGTCCGCTCGAGTATCGACATCCAAAGCACCGAAACTCGCTTGTTCGGGGGCCATGTATAAGGGCGTGCCGGCAACTTGACCGACTGCCGTGATCGTGTGTTCGGTCAAATGCATTCCGCTGGTAGCTTTCGCCAGCCCGAAGTCGATTACCTTTGGTACCGCCACTCCGTCGTGGTCCTCGACCAGAATGTTGGACGGTTTCAGATCTCGATGGATGACGCCCTTTTGGTGAGCATGTTGAAGGGCCGCACAAAGTTGTACGAATAGATTCAGACGATCCGGCATGCCCAATTGCCGTTGGTCGCAATAAGTAGTCAACGGCACGCCATTGACAAACTCCATGACAAAAAACGGCCGTCCCTGGTCGGTCGAGCCCGCATCTAGGACTTTGGCAATATGCGGATGGTTCATCAGCGCCAACACTTGGCGTTCGGCCTCGAACTGGGCGAGGACGCGGGCCGAGTCCATGCCCGCTCGAATTACTTTGATCGCCACCCGGCGTTTCAACGGATGCAGCTGGTCGGCCAGGTAGACTGACCCCATCCCACCTTCGCCGATTACTTGTCGCAACTGGTATTTGCCGGCTGGCAAGGTGCCCAGTTCTTCACCAACTCGGTCAGCGCGCGCAGCCGTATCAAAGAACTCCGTGTCCAGCGATCTTGTCGAAGCCATTGACTGGTTCGGCACATCGCGCGGATTGGCCGACGCCAGTAGTTTTACGATTTGGTTGCGTAATTCATCGTCCATGCCGCATTCGCGGTCTAGAAACGCCATGCGCTCGTGCGGATCGGGGATTTCCAAGGCTGCGCTAAACAGCGACGTGGCGCGAGGTGAATCGAGCGGCATGGTATGGCGGGCGGCTGAGCCTGGTATGGGACATAACGACCTAATCGCTTTACGATTAGAATTACTATCCGATAACTGCGCGCAAGCTCGATTTCGGAGCCGACAGGTCAAAATTTTGTTGGCGGCCGTGACCATCACCGCTCAGAATTCCGATCGGTTCGTCGAAAAAGAGTTCAAAAACTCGGCAGAGATCGGCAAACCACTGCAATCCTCATGTTTTAACTGCGCAACAGGCCTAAGTCGACACCTTTGACGATAGAAAGGCCCCAAAAAAGTTGCAGCCGGTGACCTGGAAGACAGGGCCATGTCGACACGACCTGACAAGTACTTGATCGCCGCCTTCCGACAAATTCGTGGCCCGACGACCGCTAGGAGTTCTTTGCGAGTCTCCTCGTCAATCTGCTGCCATGTTATGGTGGGTTGAGATTAATTTCGTCGGCTCATTGTCATTGTGCGGGAATCCGTGGTCGAGACCGAAGCTGAGGCAAAGAAGTCGTTCCGTCCCCCATTGTATGTGCGCGTCGTATTGGGCGTGGCATTGGGTGCTGCGCTGGGAGCGAGCTTTGGCGATCGAGAGATTCTTTTTGGCTGGAAGAATAGTGACCTGGCCAAGATCGGAAGTCTCTACATTCGGTTTCTTACGGCGCTGGCCACGCCGCTGATCTTCTTTGCGATCCTGGATGCTTTCGTGCGCACGACGATCTCCGGGCGACAGGGGCTCAAGCTACTGATCGTTTGCGGAATCAATATTGCCGTCGCGTTTGCCATCGGTCTGGGAATCCTGAACTTCTTTCGACCCGGCGAGACTTGGAAGGGAGAGTTGACCGAGCGCGCCGCAGCGGCGCGCTCATCACGCGAAGCATCGACCCCCAGTGCATCCGGGAAATCGAACGAACCGTCCCTCTCCATTCTGGCAATCCTGGATTCCTACGTTCCCAAAAACATCGCTCAACCATTCTCAGAGAACATGGTGTTGACGATTGCCGTGCTGGCCATCTTGATTGGTGCGGCCGCGCGATCTCTTGAGCCGAACGACGATGGAACCATCAGCGAAGCGCTGGTAAGCTACAAGCATCTGGTGATCGCCTCGTTTCAGATCGTCTTGAAATTGCTGACATGGGTGATCGAATTGGCCCCGTACGCCATCTGCCTGGTGGTAGCCGGCGTGGTCGGTGGGACGGAGAATCTTGGCGCGTTACTATCCCGCGTTGGTATCTTCTTTGCCACGGTGATTGCCGCGCTGAGCGTCCATGCACTGGTCTATTATCCACTCTCGAGTTGGTTCATCGGGGGAGTCTCACCGCAAGCGCTTTTTCGCGAAGCCGCGGGAGCCATTCTCACCGGATTCTCGATCAACAGCAGTCTGGCCACGGCCCCCTTGACGCTCAAGGCCCTCGACCGCATGGGTGTCAGTGAATCGTCCGCACGATTGTCCGCCTGTGTCGGCACGAATTTCAATAACGACGGGATTACGCTCTACGAAGCCATCACCGCATTGTTTGTAGCTCAAGCGGCAGGAATGGAAATGCATTTCGCGCAGCAGATCTCCATTCTCTTGGCCGCATTGGTGGGCAGCATGGGGATTGCCGGGATTCCAAATTCCGGTTTGATCATTCTGGCTCTGGTATTGAAAGCAGCTCGCTTGCCCGACGAAATCGTCGACTTGGCGCTGCCGATCGTCTACAGCATCGATTTCATTAACGCCCGCATCCGTTCCGCCGTCAATGTGATGGGGGATATCCAGGTTGCGATTCTGCTCGACGCCGGAAAAAGCAAACGGTCGAACTAATGGCAGCTTCCAAGAAAAGGTGCCGAAAATGGTGCCCTACGGCTCGCGTCGGAGACGTATCAGCCGGCATCAAGTTGCACCGAAAATGGCGCGAAGGGCGATCCGGCTTCGCCGAAAGAAGAAGGTCGCAAACCCGCGAACGGGCGCGAGTTGTGTAGCAACTCGCACCATGTTGCACCGCCTTGCAGCGGTTTGCACTCGCGAAAAAAAGAGAGTACGCCCGGCAGGATTCGAACCTGCAACCCTCGGTTCCGAAGACCGATGCGCTATCCAATTGCGCCACGGGCGCACAAGTCTGCCGGTCGCGCGGCGGCCGGAACGACCTGTCCGACGATAATTTACCCGATCGGAACGGTCGAGAAAAGGCATCGGTCCGATTGGGGCGGGATCGTTTGCTCAGCCGCAATGTCGCATGCCGAATGGGCATTCGTCGACAAAATCAACAGCGGCATTGGGATCGTACGGCACTGGCCAGGCATCGTTCGCTTCGCCGCTTCCGTCCTGCGCGCATGCATCGTCCGTCGGCGTCGACGCAAAGTCGGCGAAATCGAGTCCCAGCGCGGCGGCATCGGGAAATTCGTTTTGACGGGCGAAAAACTGCCAGCGGGAGTTGCTGCCCAGGAGTACTCCGCTTACCGGTCCCAGGATGGACGCCGCGCCGCCGTCGGCGACGGCGCCCAGCACATTCTGCAGCGCGGTGGGGCTCAGGAAAAGACCGGCGACGCGACGCAGGTAATCCAGAAGTCCCGCGCGGTCCCGACGACTGACCAGTACCATCAGCCGCCCCGAATCCAACCCGGCGGCCACAAGCCCGGGAAGATCCCGCACGTCACTCGCGGAAAACAGAATCGGCAGGTAACATCGCGCTTGCGGATCGGCCGCGAACGGGACGGTATCGGCTCGTCCGGAACCGGAAAAGTCCAACGATCGAAGCGGCAGAGCAAATAGACGGGGCGCTGCGCGGCAAGTAGCTCGACAACCCGATTGCCATTGAGGCGTAGGGAACCCGTGGTTCGTCCCGCTCGAGGACTGCCTGGAGTACCTCGCCAGGGACCAGGCGAGTCGCTCGAGGATTGCCCCGGATGGCGGACAACTTCATATCGGAAATGCGCCGGCGGTGGACGCTGAAAAACGCTAATCCCAACCGCCGGCCCGTGGTCGGCCAGTTCGCCGGCCAACGCCCCAACCGTGATCGAAATGACCTTTTCTCCGGTACAACTTGCCAATCTGCCGCATTCTGCAGGTTTTCTCCCGGTCTGACTTGACCATCGTTTCCCAGGGATGCTATAAGCGCAAGTGCAACTATTTACAAGGTATCAGCTTCCATCGGCCCGTGGGTTCGTAGTAAATCGCCAATGTCCGGGATTACATTGCGTGTTATCGATGGAGCCGACCGCGGGCGGATCTTTGACGAACTGGATCCGCCGATCACGATCGGTCGCGAGGAAGGCAACACGATTCAGTTAAACGACGAGCGCGTCAGCCGTTTTCACCTGAAGATTCAGGAAGACAACGAGCGGCTGGTGCTGACCGATCTGGAAAGCACGAACGGCACCAAGGTCAACAACGAGGATATCCAGCTTCGTATCCTGCGTTTCGGCGACATCATTTCCGTCGGACGATCGGTAATCCTCTACGGATCCCGGGACCAGATCGCCGGCCGCCTTTCGAAATTGCGTGGCGAAAGCGAAGGGACAATCAATCCCGAGGAGTCGAAAGGGCCGAATCGCAAGGCGAGCCCGTTCGACTTCGATTTGAATTGGAATGCCGACTCCGACCTGCAGGCGACCCTGTATGCCTTCGAACCGCCGGAGATCCCGGACCGGCTGACGCCCGGTCAGGCGGCGCAGCTTGCGGAAGTCCTGGACTATCTGCACATTCGCATCCGCAACCTGTTGAATTCCGCTCAGGTGGAACCCAAGGCCGATCGCGTGGTCATCGATTCCCGCCAATGGCAAAGCCTGCTCGATCTGCAGTCGCGTCTGGCGGAGTATCTGCGCTGCGTGAGCGATCCGAACGCCTCGAACGGCTGATATGCCGCGGCACGCAGGTCGCCCATTCTATCGGGCCGGCCGCTATTGCGATTCGTCGCCCGCCAGCGGGCGCGGATGTCGGGGCAAAAGCAACTGCACAATGGCAATCGCCGTCAACAGAATGCCCAGCGCCGCGATGAAGCTCGCCGGTCGGCCGAACTTATCCGAGATCCAGCCGAAGGCGAGCGGCAAGAAGCCGATCGAGACGCTGATCAGGTTCGTGTAGGCGGTATTTTCGCGCATGCGGCGCGGTTCCGAACAGCCGACCACGTAGTTCACATAGTAGACATAGAACAACTCACCGGCTCCCAACAGGCCAAAACTGAACAGGTAGAGCTTGCCGGGCACGAGCAGGGCCCAGACGATCCCCGCGGCGCAGATCGACGTTGTGGCCAGCAACGACGCTTTAGGATGGAGCCGGGTCACCAGCCAGCCGAGCGTAAAGCCCATCACGCTCTTGAATCCGAATCGCAGCGCCAGTTGTAATCCGGCATATTGCTCGGGCGCCTCACCCAGCGCTTCACGCGCATACAACGACAAGTTGTTCATGATCATCGTGCCGCCGTAGGTCAGCAGGAACCCGATGGCGGTTATCACGATCAGTCGATTCCCCAAGTAGCTGCGCAGGCCTCGCGCGACTTCGCGGATCGAAGCGCCGGTATCGGTGTCCGCCGGCTCGGGAAGCCGCGCGAAATAAACCAGCGAGGCGGAGAACCACATCGCCGGACAGGACACACCGAACAACAACACATAGCTCCACGGCGGATTCCATGGCTCAATCGAAGGCAATCCGGGAAATTCACCCTTGAGGATCAGCTGGGACGCACAGGAACCGGCGACGGCGAATACCGGACCGATGCCGTAGGTCCATCCAAGCGTACGGCCGCGTTGGGCCGGCCCCATACCGCGGCCGATCAATTCCCAAAGGCACATGATCTGGACGCCGCCGGTGATGCCGATCACGGCAGGATGGACCAGGAGAACGGGAATCCACCACGAAGGAGGCGCAAGCGCGAAAACCAGCGCTGCCGCGCCACCCGCCGCTCCCTTGACAACCTGGGCGGCGATCAGCATCGGACGCAATAGCCGTGGGGAGGGCCAAAGCCAGGCGACCAGCACAGGCAATGGCGCCACCCACATGTAGACCGATTCCGGAAGATTAGCCACGGTGTCGCTGGCCTTCAACGACTCCAATATCGACGCGTGCAACACGCCAACGTACGTCACCGGCGCAATCAGATACAACATCGCATTGCTGATCAGAAACACGAGTCCGTTGCGACGCTGATCGGATTCGGAAATCGAACAAACTTCAACGCCATTCATGGTGACGCTCCGATATTGGCCGCGGGAACGCTGAGCCCGTGTCGGGCCGAATGGTCTACGGCCGTTCAGGGCAGGGCAGGGCAGGGCGTCCAGTCTACGTCGCATCGCACGGCTGGGATACCACCGCAATGACTTTGGCGCTCGGCGGGACAAGCGACCAACAGGCTCTGTCTCCATGAAACAGTGACCCGTCGATCCACACGCTTCCCGCGCATCGCCGACGAGCGCCTGCGCGAGTATGATATTGCCTGAGATGACCACCGGCCGATCGGAATCGAAAAGCAGGAGGATCGAGATGGTAACGGAAATTGCGAATTTAGTCGGGCCGAATTGGCTTCGCCCGTCCACCGACTGCCTGGCGCCGGTCTTCAATCCCTCGACCGGTGAAGTGCTGGGCGAGGTACCGCAAGGTGGCGAAATGGAGGTCGATCAGGCCGTCGCCGCGGCGACAAGAGCATTCAGCGAATGGGGTTCGACGCCGGCGCCCAAGCGGGCCGCATTGATGTTTCGCTACCGGGAGTTGCTGGAGCAGAACTTCGAGCCCCTGGCCCGTCTGGTGACGCGCGAAAACGGCAAGACATTGGAGGAAGCCAAGGGCGATGTTCGCCGTGGCATCGAAGTGGTCGAGTTTGCCTGCGGAATCTCCCACCTGTCGAAGGGCGAAAGTCTGCCCCAGGTCGCCGATCAAGTGGATGCCGTTTCGATGCGGGAACCGATCGGCGTCTGTGCCGGAATAACGCCATTCAATTTTCCAGCGATGGTGCCAATGTGGATGTACCCACTGGCCATCGCCTGCGGCAACACCTTTGTGCTCAAGCCGAGTGAAAAAGTGCCGCTGACGGCGATGCGACTCGCTGAACTCGTGCTCGAAGCCGGATTTCCCCCCGGTGTGCTCAACCTGGTTCACGGCGGTCGGGAGGTCGTGGAGTCGATTTGCCGGCATCCGCGAATTGCGGCGGTCAGTTTTGTCGGTTCGACAAAGGTGGCGGAAGAGGTATATCGGCTGGCGACAGCCCATGGCAAGCGGGTCCAGGCGGCGGGCGGCGCAAAAAACGTGCTGGTGGTGATGCCGGACGCTGAACCCGACTCGACGCTGCGCGCAATTATCGGCTCGGCGTTCGGCTGCGCCGGCCAGCGCTGCATGGCCGGATCGGTGCTGATGGGAGTCGGCACGGACACGGCCGACGCATGGCGCGAGCGGATCAGCGCCGCGCTGGCGAATCTGCGCGTCGCTGACACCACGCGGGACGATCGAGCCGAAATGGGCCCGGTCATTGATGAGGCGGCGCGACAACGCGTCCTGGGTTACATCCGACGCGCGCCCCAGTGGGGCGCCGAGGTCGCCTACGACGGCCACGCGCGGGTTCCGCAACAGGGATTCTTCGTCGGCCCCACCCTGGTCGACCACGTGGTGCCGACTTGTGGCCTGTTCCAGGACGAGATCTTCGGGCCGGTTTTGTCCCTGGTGCGACCTGCGAGTCTCGAACAGGCGATCACCACTATGAATGAACTGTCGTTCGGAAACGGCGCGACGATCTTTACCGGCAGCGGAGCCGCCGCGCGGCAGTTTACCCGGGAAATGCAGTGCGGCATGCTCGGAATCAATGTCGGCGTGCCGGCGCCGATGGCACTGTTCTCGTTTTCTGGATGGAACCGGAGCTTCCTGGGCGATCTGCACGTCCAAGGACTGGAAGGCGTGATGTTCTACACGCGGCAAAAGGTCGTCCTGTCCAGGTGGGACAAGTCGTACCTGCGGGCCCAGGGGTGGTAAGCATGGCCAGCACATTCAATATTCCGGCTACGGTGATGATCGGCGCAGGTGCGTCGAACGAACTGGCGAACCAACTGCGTCGATTGGAAGTCCGGCGGGTGCTCGTCGTCAGCGATCCCTATCTGGTCGATTCGGGTGTGGTGGCACGCCTGCTCGAGCCGCTGGCGTCGACGGCAATCGCGGCAACCGTTTATGCCGGTGTCCGGCCCGATCCGACGGTCCAAAATGTCCGCGACGGGTTGCAGCGGTTCCGGGAATCGGAGGCCGAGGCGGTGGTGGCGATCGGCGGCGGCAGTCCGATCGACGCCGCCAAAGCGATCGCGATCCTGAGTCGCAACCCCGAGCCGCTCGCGGATTACATGGGATACCACAAAATTCCCCGCGCCGGCGTGCCCCTGGTCGCGATCCCTACCACGGCCGGCACCGGCAGCGAAGTCACCAAGGTGGCCGTGATCACCGACGAACAGCGGAATCTCAAGATGATGATTCTCGACGCTCACCTGTTACCGTCGGTCGCGCTTGTCGATTACGAACTGACGCTGACAATGCCGGCGCCGCTCACGGCGCATGTCGGCGTCGATACGTTGACGCACGGCATCGAAGCATTCGTCTCGCGCAAGGCGACGGCGATGACCGATCCGATCGCACTCTCCTGCATCCGGCTCGTTTCCCGGCACCTCGCTGCCGCGTGGGAGGAACCGACCAACCGCGTGGCACGCGAAGGCATGATGCTCGCCGCGACCCAAGGCGGCATGGCTTTCGCCAACAGCAGCGTCTGCCTGGTGCACGGAATGAGTCGGCCGCTGGGAGCTGTCTTCCACATCCCCCACGGACTCTCCAACGCCATGTTGCTTCCCTGCGTCACGAAATTCTCGCTCGCGGGAGCCGAACCACGATACGCTCTCGTCGCTCGGGAAATGGGACTTGTGACCGCCGATCATCCGGACCGCTCCGCGGCGGAACGCCTGGTCGGCGAACTGGTGCGGTTGAACGATCGCTTGCGCGTTCCCAGAATCCGCGATTACCCAGGGATCTCGCAGCACGAGTTCGAACGGTCGTTGGAGAAGATGGCCAACGATGCACTCGCGTCGGGCAGCCCTGCGAATAACCCCGTCGTTCCGTCCGCCGCAGAAATCGTGCAACTCTACCGCGACGCCTGGTGAAGGGTGGCTCCGATTTTTCAGTGCTCGTTCTTCATTTGTGATTTTTGCTTCTCGCACGCCATCCGCCACTCGTCATTTGCGTCATCGTCTGCCAGAATGGTCACCCATTGCAGCGATCTTGAGTGCGACGCGTCCGACTTCATGGAGCCATATCGATGGCAGGCAAGCGATATCCCGGCGGGCTGATGGCCACTTGTTGCATTCCGTGGGACGAGCAGGGACAGTTCGCGGAGTCTATTTTCCGGCAGAACGTCCGCCATGCGTTACGCGGTACGCGGATGCTCTACATCTTCGGCACGGCCGGTGAGGGGTATGCCGTCAGCGATCGGCAGTTCGATCAGATCGTCAGCGCTTTCGCGGATGAGATGCGACAGGGCGGCGCCGACGCGATGGTCGGAGTGATCGAACTCTCCCTGACGACGATGCAGGAACGGATCCGCCGCTGCCGCGATTGGGGCGTCCGCGACTTTCAGATTTCGCTTCCGAGTTGGGCGGCGCTGCGCGACGTCGAGTTATTCTCGTACTTCGATCATATCTGCGGAGCGTTCCCCGACTGCCGCTTCATGCATTACAACCTGCCGAGGACCAAGCGGATGGTGACCGGCAAGGAGTACGGCAGGTTGGCCAGTCAGCATCCGAATCTGGTCGCGACGAAAAATTGTGGCGATTCGCTTTCGCATCTGCGCAGCCTGCTGTTGGATGCCCCCGAGTTGCAGCATTTTCTCTCCGAAGCAGGCTACGTCTACGGTTCCCTGTTTGGCGAGTGCAGCATTCTCGTGTCGTTCATCATGCATTGGCCGCGGCAACGGGCTCTCTATGAAGCGGGACGAACAGGCGATCGGGCAACGCTGCTCGCAATCCAGCGGGAGATTGACATCGTCGTCGAGTGCCTGTTCGAAGCGATTCCCGGCGACCGCATCGATGGCAGCTACGACAAGCTGTTTGAAAAGATGTACGTGCCGGAAATGCCATTACGGTTGTTGCCTCCGTACCAAGGCTCGAGTGATGATGAGTACGATAAGTTCATCGCTTTGTTGCGACAGAGGCTGCCTGAGTGGGTTCCCCGATGAGTAGCTACCCCGGCTGAAGCAGGTTTGAAAGGCGTCACAGGACAGCGAGGAACGAGTCGTGAACAGCAATCGAGCAGAAGTTGCCGCGATCGACGTGCACGGACACTACGGCGTCTACGTTCAGGAAGACAAAAGTCCGCTCTACAATCAATTGATGACGGGCGACGCGCGGGAAGTGGTCCGACGGGCTCGTGCCGTCGGAATTGAACTGACGATCGTGTCGCCGCTCCTGGCGCTGTTGCCGCGGCACAAGGCGGATGCTGCCGCCGGCAATCGGGAAGCGGCGCGGATCATCGCCGACACGCCAGGCCTGAAGCAGTATGTCGTGATCGATCCGCGGCGCCCCGAGACCTATCGGCAGGCCGAGGAAATGCTCTCCCAGCCCCAATGCGTCGGGATCAAGATTCACCCCGAGGAGCATGGATATCCGATCACCGAACATGCGCAAGCCATCTTTGAATTCGCCGCCCGCCATCGCGCCGTGATGCTCACCCACAGCAGCGAACAGAACAGTCTGGCCAGCGATTTCATTCCCTGGGCGGACGCTTTTCCCGAGGTACGGCTGATCCTGGCCCATATCGGCTGCGGCTGGGACGGCGATGTTACGCACCAGGTCAGGGCGATCGAAAACTCAAGGCAGGGCAACGTATTCGCCGACACGTCGAGTGCCCGATCGATTACGCCGGGACTGATCGAATGGGCCGTGCAGTCGATTGGCGTCGAACGCGTTCTGTTCGGGACCGATACACCGCTCTACATGACGGCCATGCAGAGGGCCCGAATCGACCATGCCGACCTGACCGACGACCAGAAACGGGCCATTCTGCGCGAGAATGCGATGCGAGTTTTCGGATCGAAACTTGGCTGCGGCGCCCCTAACCCCCTCCCGTGATCCTGTCGCTCGAGTCAACGCAGGGCATCGCGCATGGCGAATTGCGTGGCCGGACGCGAATGCTCATAATGTCCGGCAGTCTTTTTCGGAGAACTGCCATGCGCAATTCGGATTGCCGTGTTGCTGACCGCCGTGGATTCCTGCAAAAACTCGGTGTTGCCGGATTGGGAGCCGGCCTTTGCGCGGGGTTCGCTCCCGTTCAGGCAGCCGCGATGGCCAATGCCGCCCGGCCGAAACTCCGTAAGGCGGTCAAATACGGGATGATCGCGATCGACGGTTCGGTGGAAGACAAGTTCAATTTGGTCAAGTCGCTCGGATTCCAAGGGGTGGAAGTCGACAGTCCCAGCGGCCTGAACCGCGAAGAAGCGATCCGCGCCCAGGAGAAGACCGGGATCAAGATACATGGAGTCATCGATTCGGTGCATTGGCGCGACACCCTTTCGCACGCCAAGGAAGAAGTACGTGCCAAAGGCCTCACCGCGCTCCAAGGGGCGTTGCGGGACGCCAAAGCCTATGGCGCCGATACGGTGCTGCTCGTGCCGGGAGTCGTCAACGACGAAGTGAGCTACGATCAATGCTACGAACGCTCGCAGGCCGAAGTCCGACGCGCTCTGCCGCTGGCCGAAGAACTGGGCGTCAAGATCGCGATCGAAACGGTCTGGAACAACTTCATCACCAAACCCGAACAGCTGATTCAGTATGTGGACGATTTCAAGAGCCCGATGGTGGCCGCCTATTTCGACTGCAGCAACATGGTCAAGTACGGCGTTCCGTCGGCCACCTGGATCCGCA
>Ga0233425_10006209_pt1 | contig 17953 bp, 20 predicted proteins | sample Watercolumn_Towu_2_FD_181712 | JGI IMG/M metagenome (GOLD analysis project Ga0233425, IMG submission 181712) | Freshwater microbial communities from Lake Towuti, South Sulawesi, Indonesia - Watercolumn_Towuti2014_140_MG | ecosystem: Environmental > Aquatic > Freshwater > Lake | place... | reverse complement strand
CTGGTGGACGCCTCGCGGCAACGCACGGTGGACGGGCAAAAGGAATGGCTGGACAAACGCAACCGGGTCAAGGCGTTCGACACCCTGTCGCAGCGCCACAAGGCGAGCGAGGTGCGCAGCGAGGCGAGGACCGAGCAGCGCGCCCAGGACGAGCACGCGTCGAAAGGCTTTCGCGGCAGCGAAAGCTAGCAGCCTGTCGGACTTTCCCCGCGAGTGCGACGGGGGTGCATTGCGTGCAGGGCAAGGCGCGGCGGCGCAGGCAGTGGTTATTCCACGACAAGCCGCCGCAACGCCGCCATGCGCGCAATGCACCCCCGTCCCGCCGGGTTGCCCGCCCAAGCGGCGTCTGCGGCGTTGCGGCGCTTGCCCGCAGAATGACTGCGGGCGGCGCGCCGCGCCTTGCATCCATCCGCTTGGGCAGGCAACGCATCTCACGGGGAAAGTCCGACAGGCTGCTAGGTTTCCTTCGGCCGGCACGGCGCCGGCCTTCCCCTGCAACACGACACCTGGCATGGGCCTTGCTGAATGAGGGCATGACTCCCGATAACGCCAGGAATCTGCCATGACGCAACTTGCCATAGCCCCGCAGTCGATGCCTGTCCTCAACCCGGCCCAGGCTGCCGCCCCGGGCGAGACATCTGCCGCCGCGACCGACGGGCAGGCGGCGCCGGATTTCGCCGCCGTCCTCCAGGCGCAGATCGCCCAGCCGGCAAAAGACACCGCCGAAGCAGCAATTCTTGCCGCCGCCCTGCCGCCCGGAGCGGCCGATGGCGATGCCGGCCCTGCCGTCGAGGTCCCGCAGGCCGCCATGACCGAGCTGGTGGCCGGCTTGCTGCCGGACATGGCCGTCCTGGCGCCCGCCCTGGCCACGGCCCTGGCGCCGGCCGCTGCCGTCGCCTCCGCACCGGCTGCCCTCCAGCCCGCAGACACACCGGTGGTCCAGACCCCCCTTGCCACAGCGCCAGGACTGGATGCCGGCCAGACGCAAACACGCAACACCGCAGTGGCGCTGCCCGACCGCATCGCGGCAACGGCAGGCGTCGCCGCGCCGCAGCCCGGGCAAGCCGGCACGCCTGCAGCAAGCGCCCAGGCCGCCGCCACGCCGGCGGCACCCCAGGCGACCGCGATGGCCGAACTGCCGGCTGCAACGCTATCGGTCGAGGCGAAGCTGCCTGCCCCCGCCATCGAGGCGGCCGCCACACCGGCGCCGACCCCTGCCGCCGCACCGCACGTGCCTGCCGCCCCGGCCGGCGAGGCGCCGGCCCTCTCGCGCATCGACACCCCGGTCGGTGCGCGCGGCTGGGATGCCGAGGTCGGGCAGAAGGTCGTCTGGATGGTGAACCGGATGGAAAGCCGCGCCGAACTGAGCCTGACGCCGCCGCAACTGGGCAGGGTCGAGGTGACGATCACGGTGAGCGGCGAGCAGACCAGCGCCACCTTCGTCGCCGCCAGCCCCGCCGCGCGCGAGGCGCTCGAGCAGGCCCTGCCGCGGCTGCGCGAGATTCTCGCCGAGGCCGGCATCAGCCTCGGCCAGGCCAGCGTGAACGCCGAGTCGGCCCGCGACGGACGCGAGGAGACGCCTGCCCAGGCTGCGGCCGGGCGCGGCGAAGCGCAGGCGGAGCGGACGACCACGACCGTCACGCCGTGGACACGAACCGGCAACGGCCTCATCGACACGTTTGCATGAACCAAATAAGGGTGACCTTGCCCGCAATTCCCGGCATGGGCGCAGGGCATCCGACGAGATAATGGGACGCGCAATTCAGGAGTGAAGCATGGCGAAAGCCCCGGCCAAAAAAGACGAGAAGAAACCCGACGCCGAAGCGGAAGGCGATGAGGCGCAGACGCCGAAGAAGAAAGGCAAGCTGCCGCTCATCATCGGCCTCGTCGTGCTGCTCGCCGCGGGCGGCGGCGGCGCGTGGTTCTTCATGTTCAGGGACAAGGGCGGCGAGGCGGCCACGCAACAGGCCAAACCGCTGCCGCCCAAGCCGCCGGTGTTCGTGCCGCTCGATGCCTTCACGGTCAACCTGACCTCCGAAGGCAACGAGCAGTACCTGCAGGTCGCGGCCACGCTGAAGGTGCTCGACCAGGCGGCGGCCGACAGCGTCAAGCAGTACATCCCCGAACTGCGCCACAAGACGCTGGTGCTGCTGGCGACCAAGCGACCGGCCGAGATCACTTCGGGCGAGGGGCGCGAGCGCCTCGCCGAGGAGATGCGCCAGACCGCCAACAACGTGCTGCTCGCCGCCGCCGGACGCCCGGTGAAGCCGATCCTGCTCGACGTGCCGCGCCCAACCGAGGAAGGCGCGGCCGACGCGGCAGCCCCCAAGGCCGACGCCGCCCCCGCCGAGGTGCCGAAGGCGGAAGAGGAGGCCAAGCCGCAGGACGCCGCCGCCCAGCCGAATGCGCCGGGAGCGGCCGCTCCGGCGGCGGCCGCCCCTGCGCCGGCCCAGGCAACGCCCGCCAAGCCGGCCACCATGCTGTCAAAGGCGGCGGCCGACGACCCGGTGCAGAGCGTGTTCTTCACCTCCTTCATCATCCAGTAATCGCCGACGCGCCATGGCCCAGGATTTTCTCTCGCAGGAAGAAGTCGACGCCCTCCTCAAGGGCGTCACGGGCGAGACCGACGAGCCGGCCAAGGAGGAGGAGAGCGGCGGTGTGCGCAGCTACGACATCGGCCGCCAGGAGCGCATCGTGCGCGGCCGCATGCCGACGCTCGAGCTCATCAACGAGCGCTTCGCGCGCTACCTGCGCATCGGCCTCTTCAACTACATGCACCGCACGACGGAGATCTCGCTCGGCCCCATCCGCGTGCAGAAGTACAGCGAGTTCATCCGCAACCTGGTGGTGCCGACCAACCTCAACCTGGTGCACTTCAAGCCGCTGCGCGGCACCGGCATGATCGTCTTCGACCCGAACCTGGTGTTCCTCGTCGTGGACAACATGTTCGGCGGCGACGGCCGCTTCCACACCCGGGTCGAGGGGCGCGACTTCACGCCGACCGAGCAGCGCATCATCCAGGGCCTGCTCAACGTGGTGTTCACCGAGTTCGAGAAGGCCTGGGCGCCGGTGCACAAGCTGAAGCTGGAATACATCCGCTCGGAGATGAACTCGCAGTTCGCCAACATCGCCACGCCGAGCGAAATCGTCGTCGCCTACACCATCTCGCTCGAGTTTTCCGGCTCGACGGCGGAGATGCACGTCTGCCTGCCCTACTCGATGGTCGAGCCGATCCGCGACCTGCTCTACAGCTCGATGCAGAGCGACCATCTCGTCTCGGACACGCGCTGGATCGGCACGCTGACGCGGCAATTGCAAACGGCCGATGTCGAGATCGTGGCCAACCTCGGCACGACGCGCATCACGCTGGGCCAGATCCTCAAGATGAAGACGGGCGACGTCATTCCCTTCGAGGTGCCCGAGACGATCACCGCCGAGGTCGACCACGTGCCGGTGATGGAGTGCCGTTACGGATTGCAGAACGGGCAGTACGCTTTGAAGGTCGAGCGCTTCCTGGCGCCCGACAAAACCTGATCAGGAGGACACTATGGCCGATACCGATACCGCATCGCAGGTGAGCGAGGACGACTGGGCCGCCGCCATGGGCGAACAGTCCGCCGCCGAGGCCAAGGCCAAGCCGGCCGACATCTTCCAGCCGCTGGGCGAAGGCACCAAGGCCGCCGCCATGCAGGATTTCGACATGATCCTGGACATCCCGGTCCAGATGACGGTCGAGCTCGGCCGCACCAAGATATCCATCCGCAACCTGCTGCAGCTGGCGCACGGCTCGGTGGTCGAGCTGGACGCGATGGCCGGCGAGCCGATGGACGTGCTGGTGAACGGCACCCTCATCGCCCAGGGCGAGGTGGTGGTGGTGAACGACAAGTTCGGCATCCGCCTCACCGACATCATCACGCCGAGCGAGCGGATGCGGAAGCTGAACAGATAAAGGCTGAAACCGCTCTCAACGCAGAGATCGCAGAGGCGCAGAGAGCACAGAGAAAGCTCTTTTCCGTTCTTCTCTGCGTCCTCTGCGCCTCTGTGTCCTTTGTGTTGAAAGCGGTTCCCTGCGAATAGCGGCATTTTTCGCCGCCTAATCCCCGTCTCGCCCCGCCGCGGGCGGCAGTAATCTGCCGCCATGCGCAAATTTTTCCTCCCCCTGCTTGCCGCCCTGCCGGGCGCCGCCCTGGCGCAGGCCGCCGGCACAGCGCTGCCGGAGACCGGCGCCAGCCTGCTCCAGGTCGTGCTCGGCCTCGGCGTCGTGATCGCCGCGCTGCTCGGCGGCCTCTGGCTGCTCAAGCGCGTCTCGGCCCCGCTCGGTGCCGTGCCCGGCGCGCTGCGCGTCGTCGCCGGCACCGCCGTGGGCGCGCGCGAGCGCATCGTCCTCGTCGAGGTCGGCGAGACCTGGCTGGTGGTGGGTGTCGCCCCGGGGCAGGTCAGCGCCCTGCACCAGATGCCGCGCGGCCAGCTCGCCGCCGCTCCCGCCACGCCCGCCGGCAAGGAATTCGGCGCCTGGCTGAAGCAGGTTCTGGAGCGCCGCCATGCGGGCTGAGCGGTTCCTCCCGCTGTTCATCCTGCTGGCCGCGCCCGCCGCGCTGGCGCAGGGACTGCCGGCGCTCACCAGCACGCCGGCCGCCGGCGGCGGCCAGACCTACACGCTGTCGATCCAGACGCTGCTCTTCATCACGGCGCTCTCCTTCCTGCCGGCGATCGTGCTCATGATGACCTCGTTCACGCGCATCATCATCGTGCTCTCGCTGCTGCGCCACGCGCTCGGCACGCAGAGCTCGCCGCCCAACCAGGTGCTGGTCGGGCTGGCCCTCTTCCTCAGCTTCTTCGTCATGGCGCCCGTGGCGGACAAGGTCTACAGCGACGCCTACCTGCCGATGGCGGAGAACAAGATCTCCTTCAACGAGGCGCTCGAGCGCGGCGCCGTGCCGCTGAAGGCCTTCATGCTGAAACAGACGCGCGCGGCCGACCTCGGCCTCTTCGCGCGCATCGGCAATGCGCCGAAGGTGGACAAGACCGAGGACCTGCCCATGCGCATCCTCATCCCGGCCTTCGTCACCTCGGAGCTGAAGACCGCCTTCCAGATCGGCTTCATCGTCTTCATCCCCTTCCTCATCATCGACATGGTGGTGGCCACGGTGCTGATGTCGATGGGCATGATGATGATGTCGCCGGTGATCGTCGCCCTGCCGTTCAAGATCATGCTGTTCGTGCTGGTCGACGGCTGGAACCTGATGATCGGCTCCATCGTGCAGAGCTTCGGATGACCAGGATGAAACCCGATATTCGGAACGCGACCGGGACGGCGGGAATGCGCCGTGGGTATTCGGCGGCGCCGCTGCGTCGGCGTGTCCCGACAAGGGGGGCGGGTGGCCGACAGAGCGAAGTAGAGAAGGAGAGCCGGGCGCAGCCCGGCTCGGGTGACATGAGCGGCGTCGGCCACCCGCCCCCCTTGGCCCGCTGCGACCTTCAACGAACGAAGTGTTTCATGCGTCGCGAGTGGCGCGCAGCGCGGTGGAGCAACTGACATGACTCCGTCCACCGTCATCGAGATCGGCCGCGTCGCCATCGAGGTCACCCTGCTGGTGGCCACGCCGATGCTGCTCGCCGCGCTGGTCACCGGCCTGGTGGTGAGCATCTTCCAGGCGGCGACGCAGATCAACGAGATGACGCTCTCCTTCGTGCCCAAGCTGGTCGCCATGTTCATTACCCTGGTGCTCGCCGGCCCCTGGATGCTGACCATCCTGACCGACTACATGCGCCGCCTCTTCGAGGCAATCCCGGGAATGATCGGTTGAACTCATCTCAACGACCCGCATGGATCGCGTTTCCTCGAAAACCGCTCAGCTGCTAGGCGCGCGACGCAGCCAAGGGTCATTCCCTTGGCAAGGAAGCGCAACGCCGCAGATGGGCGGTTTTCGAGGAAACCCTCCGGGGCGTGGCCATCCGGGCGGTCTGCGTCGTTGCAGCGGCTCATCGTGGAATAACCACTGCCTTCGCCGCTGCGCCTAGCAGCCCATCCCGGATGGCCGCGCCGCGACCATGAGGATCGTTGAGATGAGTTCAAGTCCGTGATCAGCCTGACGGACGCCCAGCTCGACGCCTGGATCGCGGCCTACCTGTTCCCGCTGGCGCGCATCCTCGGCCTGATCGCCGCAGCGCCGGTGTTCAACAACGCCGCCCTGCCGATGCGCATCAAGCTACTGGCGGGGCTGGCCGTGACGGTGGCCCTGGTGCCGGTGCTGCCGCCGCTGCCGGCGATCGCGCCGGGCTCCTGGAGCGGGCTGGCAGTGATGTTGCAGCAGGGGCTGATCGGCATCGCCATGGGATTCACCCTGCGCGTCGTCTTCGCCGGCATCGACCTCGCCGGCGAGCTGATCGGCCTGCAGATGGGCCTCGGCTTCGCCGTCTTCTACGATCCGCAGAATGCCGCGCAGTCGCCCATCGTGGCGGAGCTGGCCGGCCTGCTGGCGCTGCTGATTTTTCTCGCCCTGAACGGGCATCTGATGACGCTGGGCCTGCTGGCGGAGAGCTTCAGCGTGCTGCCCGTCGGCCACGCCCCCTTCGCGGCGGCGGGCTGGGAAACCCTGCTGCGCTGGGCCTCGGGCATCTTCTCGATCGGCGTGCTGCTCGCCCTGCCCCTCATCGGCGCGCTGCTCATCGCCAACATCGCCCTCGGCGTGCTGACCAAGGTGGCGCCGACGCTCAACCTCTTCGCCGTCGGCTTCCCGGTCACGCTGATGGCCGGCTTCGCCGTGCTGGCGCTGACCATGCCGCACTTCGCGCCGACGCTGGAGCGCCTGTTCGAGCAGGGCTACGGCGCGGTCAGCGCGACGCTGCGCGCGGGGCTCAGCGGCTAAAACCGGCGTCGCGCGGCGTGATCGCCTCCTTCGGCGCACGCAAGACGCGAATGGTGCCCTCGGCGACGCGGTAGGCGCCGATCAGCTCGGACTCGATGCCTTCCGAATAGGCCACCACGTCGTAGCCGGCGAAGCCGCCGGCGCGCACGATCTGCTCGGCATTGCGCCTGAACGAGCGAATGGCCTCGCCGTCGCCGCCGGTGCTGCGGATGCGCTTCGAGCGCAGGGCGATGCTGAAGGTGTCGTCCGACAGCCGCTTCAGCTCGCCCTTCCAGTTGGGCGAGAGCGGATCGACGTAGTAGTAGACCGCCAGGCCGATCAGCATTTCCTCGAGCGTGAAGTGGATGTTCGGCGTCAGCTTGACGGTCGCATCGGGAATGATGGGATTGGCCGGCACGGAGTAGCTGACATTGCCGCTGGCCTCGGTCTTGCGCGCGATCAGCTCGGCGTCGAGCGAGTCGCTCAGGTTCTTCACCGGATGGTAGCAGCCGCCGAGCAGCACGGCGGCCGCGACAAAAGTCAGTCTCTGCAGCACGGCGAGCGGATCACACATAGTTGAACAGCGAGAGGTCCGTCACCTTGAGGAAGGACTTCTGCGCTGCCTCGAGATAGCCCTGCTCCTGCGTCAGCTGGGTGATGGCCGCGGCATAATCGATGTCGCGCAGGCGCGAAAGGGTCCCTTCGTAGTTCAGGTTGAGGTCCTCGCCGGCCGCGGCCAGCGCCTCGACTTCGTTCATGCGCGAGCCGATCGCGGCGCGCACGCGCAGCAGGTTGTCGTGTGCCTGGTCCAAATCGGTCAGGGCAAAGCCGAGGCGATTGGCCAGCAACGTGTGGCCGGATGTGCTGCTGGCGCCCGCTTCGAGTGCCGTGATCAGGTTCGACAGGGTGGCAAACAGGCTCTGGCTGCTGCTGGCGTCGATGTCGAAGCGGTCGCCATCGGCCGGGCTGCCGTTGATCACGACCTGCGCCCCGTAATCGAAGGCCGGCTCCGCGCCCTGGCTCTTCAGCACGATGGCCTGCCCCGGCGTGAATACGCGCGGGTAGGGCGCGGCGGCCGGCGCGGCGCCGGTGAGCAGCGAGTTGCCGCTGACGTTGTCGATGATGTCGTAGGTCGTCGTGCCGGCATTCACGGCGAAGACGATGCGGAAATCCCGGTTGTTGCCCGCGGCGTTCCACAGCGCGGGATCGGTCACCGTGCCGGCGTCGATGACGCCGCTGCCCGTGTTGGTGGCCGTTACCGAGGTGGCGAAGCTGCCGTTGCCGTTGCGGATGCGCATGAAGATTTCGTTGCCGGAATCGCTCACCGCCACCTGGCGCGAGGCCGACACCTGCAGCCTGCGCTGGCCCTCGTCGCCGGCGTAGGCAACGCCGCCGGCAACGGAGCCGGAGAAAGGCGTCGTGTCGCCCATGTAGCCTGAAAACAGGTGCTGGCCCGTGGCGTCGGTGGCATTGGCCAGCCCCATGAGCTGGTCGAAGCGCTGGCGCAGCTCCGCGGCGATGCTGGCCCGGTCCGTGTCCGTGAGCGAGCCGTTGCCCCCCTGCACGGCCAGGGTGCGCACGTTCTGGATGAGTTCCCCGACCGCAACCAGCTGACCTTCCACCAGGCCCAGCGTCTCGCCGGCGGCCTTCTGGTTGCCCTGGTAGATCGCATTCGTGTCGCGTGCCTGCTCCACCTCGAGGGCGCGCGCGGCGGCGACGGGGTCGTCGGCCGGCGTCAGGATGCGCCGGCCGCTCGCCACCTGCTGCTGCGTGTGCATGAGCGAGGCGGTCTGCTTCTGGATCGACGCCAGCCCTGCGTCGAAGATCATCGAACTGGATATCCGCATGGCTATCTCCCGAGATCAAGCAGTATGTCGAAGAGCTTCGAGGCGATGTCGATCATCTTGCCCGAGGCCTGGTAGGCCTGCTGGTAGCGCAGCAGGTTGGCCGCCTCTTCGTCGAGGTTCACGCCGGAGAGCGACTGCCGCGCGTCCTCGGTCTGCTTGACAACGCTTTCCTGCGCGGTGATGCCCACCTCGGTCTCGCGCGCCCGGTTGCCGACATCGCTGACGATCTGCGCGTAGGCCGACTGGTAGGTCGCCGTGCCGCCAGCGAGCGTCCTGTTCGTCTGCAGCCCGGCCAGCAGCAGCGCGTTGCGGTTGTCGGAGACGCCGGCGCTGTTGGCGGAAATCGTGAACACGTCGCCCGCCGCCGGCGTGCCGCTGATCTGGATAGTCCAGCCGTTGTAGGTGATGTTGCCGCCCGGTGTATAGACGACGTTGGCCGGGTTGCCGGTGCCGACGCCGACGACGTCGAAGGTGCCCGGCGGATTGTCGAACGTGATCGTCACCGTCTGCGTCAGGTTGGCGTTGGCCGGCGGCGGCGGATTGACGCTGCCGGCGCTCACTGCCCCGCTGCCGGTGTTGGCGGTGCTCGCCGCGGTGCGGATCGGCGCCGCGGCGGCGATGCTGCGCGCGTCGGTGAGCGCGACACCGATGTCGCTGGCCGCCGTGCGCGTGGGCTGGATGAGGAAGGTGTCGCCGGCGTTCGCGGCGCCGGCGGCGAGGCTGATGGCGAGGCCGTCCACCGTCTGCGGCAGCGCGACGGCGGAAAACAGCGTGGTGTTGTCCGACAGGCGCAGCAGGGTGTAGTTGCCGCCGCCGTTGGCGGTGAGGCGATAGTCGCTGGTGGTCAGGCTGCCGGCGCTGGCCACCGCCACGCCGATGACGGCGGTGCCGCCGTTCACCGGGCTGTTCGGGTAGAGCGCCTGCGGCACCGGCGCCGTGAAGAAGTTGCCGCCGAGCGCGCCGGTGAGGTCCTGGCCCAGCCGGTGCTGCTCGTTGAAGGTGGTGGCCAGCCCGATGGCGATGCGCCCCAGCGCATTCTGCGCCGCATCGAGGCTTTCGCTGCGGAAGCCGAGCAGCCCGCCGAGCGTGCCGCCGGTGATCATCGACTCGGGCAGCGCCGCGGCACCGCCGCCGGCGAGGGCAACGCCCACGGTCATGCGCGAGGCGTCCTCGCGCGACAGCAGGGTCGTCAGGTTGAATGTCTGGATGCCCACCACCAGCGGCTGGCCGTTGCCGACGAAGACGCTCAGGCTGCCGTCGCCCTCTGCCACGGAGGAGACGTGCACTTCCAGGTTGAGCTGGGCGAGCAGCTGGTCGCGCTGGTCGAGCAGGTCGTTGGGCGGCTGGTTCGGGCCGGCCGCCTGCGCCAGGATGATGCGCTGGTTGAGCGCGGCGATCTGCGTCGAGTAGGCATTGATGTTGACGATCGTGCTGGCGAGCTGGCTGTCGACGCCGTCGCGGATCTCGTTCAGGCGGCTGTCCACGCTCTGGAAGCGCCCGACCAGCGCCTGCGCCAGGGACAGCATGGACTGGCGCGCCGGGATCGAGGCCGGGTAGGCGGCCACCTCATGCGCACCGCGGAAGAAATCGTTGAGCGCCGAGGAGAGGCCGGCGCTCGGGTCGGCGAGCAGGCCGTCGACCTGGCGGATCTGGTCGGCATAGATGTTCAGCTCGGCCAGACGCGACTGGGCCGACAGCGTCTGGCCGGCGAGGAACTGACTGTAGATGCGCTTCACCGTCAGCACGTTCGTACCCTGGCCCAGATAGCCGGCGCCGGTGAACTGCGGCGTATTGGTGGTCTGGACGATCTGCTGGCGGTTGAAACCGGGCGTGCCGGCGTTGCTGATGTTGTGGCCGGTGGTGAGCAGGCCCGCCTGGGCCGCCGCCAGTCCCGATACGCCGATGTTGAATACGTTGGTGCCCATGGCCTGATCTCTCAGCTATTAACGGCAGGGAGCGGAAAATCTGAACATCAGCCGATCATCCCGCTGCGCAGCGCCTGGCCGCCGATGATGCGCTCGAGCTTGGCCGCGTACATCGGGTCGGTGGCATAGCCGGCCTGCTGCAGGCCGCGCGCGAAGCCCGCCGCATCCTGCCGGTTGAGCACGCCTGCATAGCGCGGATTGGTGGTCAGCAGGTTGGCGTAATCGCGGAAGGCCTCGGCATAGGAACCGTAGGCGCGGAAGCGCTCGACGCTCCGCTGCGCGACGCCGTTCACGTATTCGGTGGTGGTCGCCTCCGCCACGGCGCCCTGCCAGCCGCGCCCGGCCTTGATGCCGAACACGTTGTAGGTCGGCGTGCCGTCGGAGAAGCGCAGTTCGGAGCGCCCCCAGCCGGTCTCCAGCGCGGCCTGGGCGATCATGAAGTGCGCCGGAATGCCGGTCGCCTGGCTCGCCTCGCGCGCGTCGGTCCAGAGGCGGTTGATGAATCCCCGCGCCGGCACCGGCACGACTTCGGCGGCCTGCGCGGGCGCGTGCTGCGACGCGGATTGGGGTGCATTGGCCGCGGCGGGTGGCACGGCGGTTGCGGCTTGCGGCGACGGCCGGGCCGGCGCCGGTTCGCCCGCCGGCAGGTTGCGTGTGAGCTGCCGCTCGATGATGGCGGCCAGCCCGATGCTGCCGCGCGCGGCGAGCACCTGCGCCAGCTGCTGATCGTGCATGGACTGGTACATCCGCGTCTGTCCGCTGTCGAAGAGGCCCTCCCTGGGCGAGGCCTCGCGCATGGCTTTCAGCACCATCTGCAGGAACATCGCCTCCACCTGCTGCGCGGCGCCTTTCGCCGCGGCGCGCGGATCGTCCCTGGCCAGGCGCTTGCTCTGCGCCAGGCTGTTGACGTCGATGGCGAGCTGGTTGGCGGCGGGGGTCACTTGACCATCCCCCCTCCCCCTTCCCACGGAAGGGGGTGACGGGTGTTCGCCGCTGACGCGGCTCCATGCTCGATGGCTGCGCCCCCTTGGGACGGCCCGGCGGGGGCGCGGACCGGCAACATCAGATGATCTCCAGCTCGGCGCGCAGCGCGCCGGCGGCCTTCATGGCCTGCAGGATGGCGATGAGATCGAGCGGACTGGCGCCGATGGCGTTGAGCGCCTTGACCACCTCGGCCAGCGAGACGCCGGCCTTCAGGGTGAGCAGGCTGCCGCCCTGCTGCGCCACCTGGATGTCGGCGCGCTCGGTGACCACGGTCTGTCCGCCCGAGAGCGGCGCCGGCTGGCTCACCTGCTGTTCGGAGGACACCGTGACGGAGAGGCCGCCATGCGCCACGGCGCAGGTGTCGATGGCCACCGACTGGTTCATCACCACCGAGCCGGTGCGGCCGTTGACGATGACCCTGGCGGCCGATTGCAGCGGCTGCAGCTCGATGTTCTCGATGCGGCCGAGGAAGGCGACGCGGCTGTCCGGCTCGACCGGCGCCAGCACGCGGATGCGACGGCCGTCCACGGCGCTGGCTGGCGAGGCGCCGACGTTCTTGTTGATGGCCTCGACCACGCGCTGGACCGTGCCGAAGTCGGTGCTGTTCAGTTCGAGGTAGACGAACTCCCCCTCGCCCAGCGGCGTCGGCACGGCACGCTCGACCGTGGCGCCGTTGGCGATGCGCCCGGCGGAGAGGTGATTGATCTGCACCTTCGAGCCGCCGGCCGAGGCGCCGGCGCCGCTCACGATGACATTGCCCTGGGCGACGGCATAGATGTTGCCGTCGGCGCCCTTCAGCGGCGCCATCAGCAGCGTGCCGCCGCGCAGGCTCTTGGCATTGCCCATCGAGGAGACGGTGACGTCGATCTGCTGGCCCATGCGGGCGAAGGGCGGCAGGCTGGCCGTGACGATCACGGCGGCGACGTTCTTCAGCTGCAGCGAGGTGCCCGGCGGCAGGGTGAAGCCGAGGTGGTTGAGCATGTTGATGATGCTCTGCACCGTGAAGGGCGTCTGCGTGGTCTGGTCGCCGCTGCCGTCCAGGCCGACCACGATGCCGTAGCCGATGAGCTGGTTCTGCCGCACGCCCTGCACCGATACGAGGTCCTTGATGCGCTCGGCGTGGGCCGGGCCGCCCGCGGCCAGGGCGAGGGCCAGAACACACAGGAGCAGTCTTGTCGCGCGCATGATCGCCTCCATCAGAACGGCATGAAGCTCTGGAAGAAGCGCGCCAGCCAGCCCATGGTGTTGGCCGAATCGATGAAGCCGTTGCCCTTGTATTCGATGCGCGCGTCGGCCACCTGGGTCGAGCTGACGACATTGGCGGCGCTGATGTAGGCGGGATTCACCACGCCGGAGAAGCGGATGAATTCCTCGCCCTGGTTGATCGCCACCACCTTCTCGCCGGACACCAGCAGGTAGCCGTTGGGCATCACCTCGATCACGGTGCAGGTGATGGTGCCGGTGAAGGCGTTGTTGGCCGCGGCGCCGCCCTTGCCGGCGAACTTGCTTTCGCTGTTGGCCTCGACGTTGAGGCCCTGGACGAACTTGCCCGGCACCTTCATCAGGGTCGGCACGCTCACCGCCATGTCCTGCGACTTCTCGGCGCTGCTGTTCGACTGCTTCGAGGCCGCCGTCTTCTCGACGATGTTGATGGTGATGACGTCGCCGACATAGCGGGCGCGGCGGTCCTCGAAAATGGGGCGGGCGAAGGAGGCCTGGTAGATGGCGCCGTTGTGCGGCGGCGCCTCGTTCGATGCCGGCCGGGCCGTCATCGGCTGGTGCACCGCCGTCGGCGGCGTGGTGGCGAGGCAGCCGGCGAGCAGCGCCGCCCCGCAGAGACTGACTATTGCGCTGCGCATGCGATCGTCCCCCGGATCACAGCTGCATCAGCCTGGCCAGCATCTGGTCGGCCGTCTGCAGGGCGCGCGTGTTGATCTCATAGGCGCGCTGGGTGGTAATCAGGTTCACCATTTCCTCGACCACGTTCACGTTCGAGGTCTCGACATAGCCCTGGTTGACCACGCCGACGCCGTTGGTGCCCGGCGTGTTCGGTGTCGCCGTGCCGCTCGAGGCCGTCTCCAGATACAGGTTCATGCCCATGCTCTGCAGGCCGCCGGTGTTCACGAAGCTGGCGAGCTGGATCTGGCCGACCTGGACCGGCGTCGGCGAGCCGCTCTGCAGCACGGTGACCGTGCCGTCGGTGCCGATGGTGACGGAGACGGCGTTCGACGGAATGACGATGGCCGGCGAAATGGGATAGCCGTTGGCGGTGACGACCTGCCCCTGGCTGTCCTTCTGGAAGGCGCCGTCGCGCGTGTAGGCGAGCGTGCCGTCGGGCAGCTGGATCTGGAAGAAACCCTCGCCCTGGATGGCGATATCCAGGCTGTTGCCGGTCTGCGTCAGGTTGCCCTGCGTGAACACGCGCGGGCTGGAGACCGGGCGCACGCCGGTGCCGACCTGGAGGCCGGCCGGGATCTGCGTCTGCGCCGAGCTGGAGGCGCCCGGCTGGCGCAGCGTCTGGTAGAGCAGGTCCTCGAACACGGCGCGGGCGCGCTTGAAGCCGCTGGTGCTGACGTTGGCGAGGTTGTTCGAGGTGATGTCGAGCTGGAATTGCTGGCTGTCCAGTCCGGTGCGCGTGATCCAGAGCGAGCGAATCATGTTGTCTTCTCCTTGCCTTATCGGGTCGCCAGCAGCTGCGCCGCCGCGCGGTCGTTCTGCTCGGCGTGGCTGAGCAGCCTCATCTGGGCGTCGAACTGGCGCGCCAGCGAGATCATCGACACCATCTGGTCTACCGCATTCACGTTGCTGCCCTCGAGAAAGCCGCCCGCCAGCTGCACGTTCGGGTCGACCTCGGCCGTGCCGCCGCCGCGCAGGCGGAAGTGGCCGTCCGGGCCGCGCACGAGGTCGGCCTCGGGCGGGTTGACCAGCTTGATCGTGCCGACCTGGGAGACGACGTTCTGCGCCCCGCTCGACTGCTTGATCGAGACGATGCCGTCGTTGCCGATGGTGATCGCGTTGTCGGGCGGGATCGAGATGGGGCCGCCGTCGCCCTGCACGGGAATGCCGTTGCGCGTCTGCAGCAGGCCGTTCACGCTGACTTCCAGGTTGCCGTTGCGCGTGTAGGCCTCCGTGCCGTCCGGCATGGCGAGCGCGATCCATCCCTGTCCCTGCACGGCGACGTCGAGGCTGCGGCCGGTCTGCATGAGCGGGCCGGGGGAAAAGTCGATCGCCACGCTGGCATCGATGGCGAAGACCCGCGTCGGCAGGGCGTCGCTCCTCACCGGCACGGCGCGCAGGCGGTTCTCCTCGGCGCGGTAGCCGGTGGAGGTGGCGTTGGCCAGGTTGTGGGCGACCGCGGCCTGGCGGTCGAACAGGCTCTTCGCCCCGCTCATGGCCGTGTAGATCAGCTTGTCCATCTATCGCCCCTTGCGTCCCGGCGGCGTCTCAGCGCAGGTTCACCAGCGTTTGCATGATGGCGTCCTGGGTCTTGATCGACTGCGCGTTGGCCTGGTAGTTGCGCTGCGCGGTGATCATGTTCACCAGCTCGCCGGTGAGATCGATGTTGGACTCCTCGATGGCGGCCGATTGCAGCGCGCCCAGGCTGCCGCTGTTGGGCGTGCCAATCAGCGGCTGGCCGGAGGCGGATGTCTCCGCCCAGAGGTTGCCGCCCTGCGACTGCAGTCCGTTCGGGTTGGCGAAATTCACCAGCACCACCTGGCCGAGGTTGCGCGTCTGGCCGTTCGAATAGCGGCCCTGCACCACGCCGTCGGCGGCGACCGTCAGGCCCGTCAGGCGGCCGGAGGTGTAGCCGTCCTGCGTCATGCTGTTCACGCCGAAGGTCGAGCCGTACTGCGTCGCCGAGCCGAGGTCCAGCGTCACCGTCAGGTTGGCCGCGCCAGTGCCGGGGTTGACGCCCGCCAGCGCCGTCACCGGCATGCCCGTGGTGATGGCGCCGCTGCTGTTGAAGGCCAGCGCGGTGGTCGTCGCCGGCGCCGCGCCGTCGAGGCCGACGTACATGTTCCAGGCATTCGCGGCCGTCTTGCGGAAATACATGGTCATCACGTGCGAATTGCCCAGGCTGTCGAAGACCGTCATCGCCGTGGAGCTGTTGTAGGTGGTCGGGTCCGTGTACAGGAAGGCGGCCGCAGGCACCGTCTCGCGCGAGTCGAGGTTGAGGCCGATGGTGCCGGCGGTGCTGGCGTTCGGCGTCAGGTCGGCGCTGCTGATGAGGATGTCGGTCGGGCTGGAGGGCACGATCACGCCGGCGGCGTTGGCGGCATAGCCGGTCAGTCGCGCCCCCGAGGTATTGACGATGTAGCCGTCCTTGTCGACCAGGAACTGGCCGTTGCGCGTGAAGCCGACCGTGCCGGAATTGTTCACGCGGAAGAAGCCGCCGCCGTTGATGGCCAGGTCGAGCGGATTGTTGGTCACCGTGATGTTGCCCTGGGTGAAGCTCTGCTTGATCCCGCTGACGTTGACGCCGATGCCCACCTGGCCGGCGCCCCCGCCCGAGACGGAGGCCGCGAACACGTCGGCAAACTGGGCGGCCGCGCCCTTGAAGCCGACGGTGTTGGCGTTGGACACGTTGTTGCTCACCGCGTCGAGGCCCTTGGCCGCCGCGTTCAGACCGCTCAAACCTTGTTGAAAGCTCATCTTGTCCTCCTGCCTCTATGTGCGTTTACAGAATCTGCCTGACGTCCTGCATGCCGAACATGCCGAGCGCGCCCACGTTCAGTCCGACGCCCTGGCCGGTCCGCACCACGCTCGACACGACGCCCATCTGCAGCGCCGTGGCTTGCAGCTTGTTCTCTCCGCGCTGGGCACTGATCGAGATCGAATACATGCCGTCCGCCGCCTGGGCGCCGCTGTCGGTCAGGCCGTCCCAGGCGAAGCCGCGGCTGCCGGCGGCCAGCGCACCCAGCTCGATCGTCCTGACGGCCGCGCCATTCGCATCCCTGATGGTGACGGTGACGCGATCGGCCGGCTCGGCCAGCTCGAGGCCGCCGATGGCCATGCCGCCGGAGAGCGACAGGCCGTTGCCCGGCACCAGCACGCCGTGGCCGACCAGCGCCGCGGCCTGCATGGCCTGGTTCTCGTTGCTGCCCTGGAGGATCATCTTCAGCGTGGCGTTGAGCTTCTCGATGCCGTCCACCGTGCTGATCTGCGCCAGTTGCGAGGTCATCTGGGCGTTGTCCATCGGATTGAGCGGATCCTGGTTCTTCAGCTGCGTCACGAGCAGCTTGAGGAAGCGGTCCTGCGGACTGAGTTCCTTCTCTCCCGGCTTTTGCGCCCCGTTCAGGCTGGCGTAGAGTGCCTGGGTCGGGTTGCCGGCTGTGCTTTGCTGGACGGCGAGACTCATATCTTCTCCTCCATTACTGGCCGAGCGCCAGGGTCTTCTGCATGAGTGTCTTGGCGGTGTTCATCACCTCGACGTTGCTCTGGTAGGCGCGCGAGGCGGAGATCATGTTCACCATCTCCTCGACCACGTTCACGTTCGGCATGGCGACGTAGCCCTGCTCGTTGGCGGCGGGATTGCGCGGGTCGTGCACCATGCGCGGCGGCGCCGCGCTCTCGACCACGCCGATGACGCGCACGCCCACGGCGGAGCCGGGGTGCATGGCGCCGCCCTCGACGGGCCGGGCGGCGAACACCACCTGCCTGGCGCTGTAAGGCCGGCCGTCGGGGCCGGCCACCGAGTCGGCGTTGGCCAGGTTGCTCGCCAGCGCGTTCAGCCGCGCCGATTGCGCGGTGAGCGCCGAGCCGGCGATATTAAATACGTTCAACATGCTCATTGACCGCTACCTCACTGGTTCTGCAGCGCGGCGCGGATGTTGCGCAGCATCTGGTTGATGAAGGTCAGGCTGGCCTCGTAGCGCACGGCGTTCTCGGCGAAGGCGGCGCGCTCGACGTCCATATCGACGGTGTTGCCGTCCACGCTGGACTGGGTTTCCCTGCGGTACATGAGGCGCGCACCGGCCGGCGCCCCGTCGCCGGCGGGGAAGTGACGCGGGGCCGTCCGGGCCAGGTCCAGCTGGCCACCTGCGCTACCTCCCTTGCCGGCCAGGACTTCTTGCAGGCTGGCCTTGAAATCGATGTCGCGCGCCTTGTAGTGCGGCGTGTCCGCATTGGCGATGTTCGACGCCAGCACCTGCTGCCGGTAGGCCTGCAGGTTCAGGGCGCGCTGGTGAAACGCCAGTTCGGTATCGATCGGATGCGTCACGTTTGCCTCGAATGCCTGTTTTCCGCCTTCTGCTTTGCATCATCCATGCCAGGCATCGTATGCCCCGGCGAACGGCAACGATTTGCCGAAAAGCGGCGGAAAGCGCGGGCAATCCTCGTACCCGGCGGC
>Ga0233425_10006208_pt1 | contig 17958 bp, 23 predicted proteins | sample Watercolumn_Towu_2_FD_181712 | JGI IMG/M metagenome (GOLD analysis project Ga0233425, IMG submission 181712) | Freshwater microbial communities from Lake Towuti, South Sulawesi, Indonesia - Watercolumn_Towuti2014_140_MG | ecosystem: Environmental > Aquatic > Freshwater > Lake | place... | reverse complement strand
GGCGCCAGATCTATAACAGCATTCGTCCACATAGTGCGCTGGGCTATCGTCCACCAGCACCGGAGACTATCGCGCCGCGTTGCGCCTGACTCACATTTGCACTGGTACAACTACAGGGGGCAGGTCAACAACGCCGGGGATCGTGATGCGCTGATGCCGGTCCACGTAACCGTTGACTCGGGAAAGATAGACCAGCATTGCGACGAAGCTGCCGATCAGCAGGATGAGAATGATACCAAACGAGACCGCGAGTTTTTGACCGATGGAAAGGCGGGCAATCCACCCTACTGGTGCGCTCAGCATGATCAACGGTACCACAGCGTCGTGTACATCGCCAGAAGTTAGCGCCCGCGCCTGGCTCCGCTTTACGGGGAACCATTGCTTGACCAAGCCCTATCCTCTCTGGAGCAACGGCTCGGTCGAACGCATCGGCGGTATCATCAAAGCCGAAACGGCCTGATGGGGCCTTGACTCCACGGCGATGGTAGATACAGCCCCGAATGGATTCGACCGCTCCTTCGACAAACATCGGCCCTACACATCGTCCTCCGTAAGACAACGACCAAGGCCCTGCTGCTCAGCAAAGTGGTAGGCATAGTGCAGGGCCGCCAGATTGGCGACTCGCTCTTCGGCTTCTTCCCGGCTATCCGAGTAAATGATCTGGATCCCGTATCTCGCCGTCAGCGCATCCAGGAAATCCATCATGCCGTTCTTGTGATACTGGCCGAGCCGTCCGCCGCCTTTGACGGACTGAAGCGTTCCTTCGATGACGAGAAAACGATGCGGGTAGTCCAGGAGCGGTTCGAGCTCTTGCAAAAAGGGCGAGCGATTGTCGGATGGATTCGAGAAGATCGTATTGAACTCGTCCACCCGTCTGCGTTCCACGCAAAAAATCTCCGGCGCTTCCGCAATGGCATAGTCGCCGGCCGGCAACGTTTGCCGAATGGTGCCGGCGATGCGGACGAGATTCTCAAATTCGTAGGGTTGCTGCTCATGGCTATCAACAAGCATCGTAATGGCCGGCACCATAGTTTTGGGCTGACCTTGCCGGGAGAGCATCACGAGCGATTGGGGCCCGCGAGGGCCCGCCCTGGCCCGTGCAGTCTGTTGCGGGCGCGGCGGAGGGGACGCGTAGAATTCGGACGAGGGACCTGATGCAGGGGAAGGGCGTGGAGGCTGCCGGTGGGAGGCCGAGGGCTGTATTGTGGCATCGTACCGTGCGCGTGCGATGGGGTCACTGAGGGTTTGATAGGCATGGTTGATCAGTTGCGTCCGGGCTTCCGCCTTGCGGTGTAATGCTGGTGAATGATTAAAGCGATCTGGATGCCAGACCTGAACTTGCTCATACCAGGATTTTCTAATCTCCTCCTCCGTTGCGGTGGGTAAGAGCTCGAGCAACGTATAGTAGTTCGGCACTCTGTCGTCCCGCATCGGTCTCTCCTAACAAAGGTGACGAAGTGTAGCGGAGTGGAAGAGGGAGGTCTAGGTTGAAATGTCTGCCAGCCAATGGGTAGATGAAGCCGAGCTTCAGCCAGAAGCAAACGGCTTGACTGAAGAACACAGTTTACGGCAAATGCAATCTCTCGCTTGTATTCATTTCACATGCTGCAACTGCAGATCATCAAAGTAGGTGACGGCATCCGACTTGGTCCAGAGCCCAATCGTTCCTTCGTGGAATGTCTTGTCACAGAGATCAAGGACCTGCTTGCCGTCATAGAAGATGTTGATCTGACATCCGCGATGCGTGACCCTCAGGGTATGCCATTGCCTGACATCGATCGTCTGGTCGAAATTCTGCAACAGGTGTCGCACGCCTTTCACGACCCGATAGACCCGGATGTTCTGTTCCAACGGGTTGGCTCGTGTCAGATAGTAATTGCGATCATCGGCCGCCCGCCAGATCAGACCGCCACCCATGTCTGCCTGTCCCTGAATCGGCAAGAACGAGACTTGAAGATTGAGATCAGCGACGATGGCTTCCTTAAGAAGTATCACCTTGTAGGCATGCTCCGCTCCCTTGGCCATCAGCTGGGCAAGCACATGGGGCGGACTCTTGGCGCGATCAGTTGCCAGTACCTGCCAATCGCCGGCCAACCTGCCATCAAACAACCTTCCTATCGAGAATTGGCTCGGAAGGATGCCGGGCTGTTCCTGATCGAACCTCCACTCCTGAGCAGGAATGGCGGACTCTGCCTGGACAACCACGGGCTCGATGGCTATCGCAAGGCTGGCTATGAGACTGATGGCGATCATCGACGGAGAATGCATGTGAGTTACTTCCACGTCACTTCTTCCCAGCAGAGATGGACGAAGGTTTCAAAGGGGGGAAAGTTGTTCGTGTTTTGTTCTTTGGACCGCACCCAGAGATCGATTTCCATTCCGGCCGGATCGGTTTCTCCTCCAGGCAGCGTCCGCTTCGTCGGATAGTGGACCTCATGGGTCTTGGGATCACGTGAGCGTTCCATCACCATGAAATGGGCATCGTAATCCTTGTAAAGAACCTCCTGGTTCTTGAACATCGTGGCGGTGCCCCACCCGCCGAGATAGAGCCACGTTTTCGGATACAGCGGATCCCCGTTGTTCGAATCACCATGTTCGTAGATTCTGGTCGCAATGCCTCCGTCCTGGAACGGAGCTTTGGCGGCAAACCGATCAAAGACGATTCGATACCGGTCGGAGCCCTCGACAAACTCGGCTACCACCTGGCCGCTGTTCGTGAGTTCGTTGACCTCAATGCCGATCGTCCCTTGCACCGGGGTCACGTGTTTGCCGGCGTAATCAAGGTGATCCCATGGAACGGGATCGTTCATGCTCCCAATCAACATGGCCTTCTGGCCTGAAAGGTGAAATTGCCCGCTGTAGTGTGGATGCTCCGTGGCCTTGAAGATGCGCGTGCCCTCCTCCCCTTTCGGAGTGCCGAATTGCCCGGCAACAGCGACTGCATGAACTGCCATGAGCATCACCGTGAACAATGAAGGTCCAAGACGCCGCGCAGTGATGGTGGCCCATTGAGTATGCATGGTAGTTCTCCTTCGAGAGTGAACACCGTAGGAGTAAGCGATGGGAATGGTTCCGATCATAGAGAAGACGATGGAGAGGATCAACGTTGATGTAATTCATTACAGAACATGCGAGGGGCTGCTTTACGATGATTCATCGACTCGCGGAACCTAACTTTCAAGGGCTGAACTTGTGGTCTGCAGACGTGTGGATTGGGGGAGTACCAGGCGAAACATTGCGGCGTCACATGTTTCCGGTCTACCGGCAGAGACTGGGCAAGTTTTCCATGACTGCGATCCCGATCACCATCATACATAGGCACAGTTATCGCATTTGCACCTTGCCGGTCTTACTCCAATACCACTGCATCGAGAAGTTAGGATAGATCGCATCTGCCGCGTTCTGCCCAGCGACGGTAAAGAGCACGCCGACCGCACCGACGAGCGAGTCTGTCAGCTTAAATTGGATTGCCGGCTCGATCCCGATGACCGTTGAACCGCTGCGCGCTCCTCTGTTGATGCCGTGGCCATCCGCCCGCCAGGTGGCCGTGTGGACCGTGACGAGTTCGAGATTGTAGGCCAGGCCTCTTGTGTCGTCGAGAAAATGTTCGAAGATCAACCGCGTATTGATCGTATCACCGACATAGGTCGTTTGGTCTCCCTCGCTGCCGGGCGCTGAATAGGTATAGAAGATCCCTCCGCTGATCCGAAACGGGTTGCTGTTCTTTCGGAATGTTAGGCCTTCTGTAAAACCCAACTCGCCGAATCGTGTTGCAGGTAGGCGGCCAAGGGGAGCGAAGCCCCCGGGGGGCCGCTCGGTTCCTGTCCATCGGCTGGTAGGCAACACGATCTGTTTATACAGCGTGACAGAGGGGCGTGCGCTGTCGGGATCTTGCACGATCGGACGATATTTCATCACGAGAGAAAAATCCCCCATACCGGTGTCGGTCGTCCACGGACCGCCGCGTCCTGCATTGAATGAAGCCGTATCCTTCGTCCAATACGAAATCAGCGACGTGGCCGCCCCCAGCTCAACATGGTTCGACAGACCGTAGGTGACAGTCACGAGGGGGGACACAGAATAGGTATGGACTGGGCTGTTCTTCCGATCCGTCGGAAGGGAGAGCTGGTTTCCGTAACTCTTCTCTGAGATTGAAGAGAAGAGAAACGGTCTCACCGAAAGCTGGCCCGGCGGATGAATATCCACCGACTGGATGAGGAGTGGGCCCTCCGAAAACGGATTCCAGCTCTGTCGGTACTTCTTAATCTCCTCGTCGGTGGGAACCCAGTCGAAGGCGTGAGAGGATCGCTCAGTGGCCGCACCGGTGAGAAGGAAGAAGTTCAAAGCAAGCAGGAGTCGTAAAGCAATTGAGGCATCGATTAAAAACATACTATTTAATACTTTGCCGATCATGATTATGATAAAATTTTATACATAAAGTTAATTAAGTTTGTCAATAATATAAATAATATATTGTTTCAATCTTTATACAAGCATTATTTGGTTATGCAGAAGACCACCATTTTCATACAATCGTGCATTCTCAATACAGAATACTTGACATTTATACATTATGCTTGATATTCAATATCAATGAAGCTTCCAAGACATCAGCCCAACTGCGCCCCTCAATGCTCCAACCATCTCAAGTCTCTCCGTATTCAGAAAGGCCTCACTCAAGGTGAACTTGCCGCTCGTGCAGGCATCACGCGGCAGGCAGTGTCTTCAATTGAATCGAATCTGTATTTGCCGACAACAGTCGTTGCCCTCCGCTTGGCCTCGGTGCTGACCTGCCGCGTTGAAGCTCTCTTCTGCCTTGCCGCAGAAGAGAGCTTCATCGAAGGCAAGTTAATCGGTCATCTCCCGCAAGGCGATGCGCAGCCTTCACCTGTCCGGGTCAAGGTTTCGAACGTGGGAAAGCGGACTGTCGTCCGACCTGTGACTGGGTTAGGCGAGCAACTTCCCTATATGGTTCCTGCTGATGGCTATGTCGTCGAGCCGCGTGGGCAGACGTCGGGCGCCACGGTGCAAGTGAAACTCGCGCGCGATCCACGAGCTATTGAACAGGAAGTCTCCGTGGCCGGCTGTGATCACGCGATCTTTCTCGCCGGTGAACATTTGCGGCGGCAGAAAGACCGGACGTCCGTCGTCGGGTGGACGATGGGGAGCATGGCTGCGCTTCAGGCCCTGCAACGAGGTGAGGTTCATGTCGCAGGTCTGCATCTCTTTGATCCAGTGACCGGCGAATCCAACTTGCCGTTCCTGAGGCGGTCACTCAAAGGATCAGGCTATGAGGTCGTAACCTTTGCCACCTGGGAAGAAGGGTTTCTGGTTCGCCCCGGCAACCCGAAATCCATCCGTACGCCAGCAGACCTGGCTGAGAATACGGTGACGCTGATCAATCGCGAAGAAGGGTCTGGCGCGAGGTTGTTGCTCGATCAACGCTTGCACGCCTCCGGAATAGAGCCGAGCCACGTTCAAGGCTATGACCGAGTCGCGTCATCGCATGTCGAGGTGGCGCGGGCGGTTGCCGGAAGTCAGGCGGATGTCGGTATCGGAATTCGATCCGCTGCCCGACTCTTTCAGCTCGACTTCGTACCTTTGCAAGCGGCGCGCTACGACCTCGTCGTGCCCAAAGCATATGTGAAGTCCCATCCGACGCTGGCCCATCTGTTTGAAACTCTCGTCAGCCGCCCGTTCCGGAACGAGATCGAAGCGTTGGGTGGATATGACACCAGGGAGACAGGAAAACTGCAACCGTTTTAGTGCACAAGGAGGGATAGGGATTCAGAGTTCGCGCCACCCATGGAGGGAAGATGCGACGGGCAGAGAGCAGGACAGGATGCATCACAACAATCACTTCTCTTCCGTCATCAATTTCATTGACGAGGCAGTAATGACACGACACATTCGCCAACATACCGGCATTCTGAAAATGTGCCTCAGTGCGACACTCGGTGTCTGGCTGACAGGGTCGGCCGTCTATGCCGGCACGGTCACCATCGCGGTTACACCGGGGGCGATGGACGCGGTCGACACCATCGCTCGGGCTTTCGAGGCAGCGCAGGCGGAAGAACGTGTGCGGATCGTGATCACCCCAGGCACCGTGCTCAAGGGGTCCATCAAGGACCTTCCTGTGCAGATTGTGGTATCGGACGACTTGTCCCTCATCGAATGGATGGAGGCACGAAAGATAGCCAGCCGTCCTGCGGCGAGACCGGCCGTTTTCGTGCCGCTCGCAGTGGTCTCCGGATCAACGGATTCCTCCGGATTCGGTTCGACTGGTGATCTGATCAATCGAATGAAACAGCAAGGGACTGTGCTCGCGATCCCCAATCCTCTGAAAACTGAGTGCGGCCGTCGCGCCGAGGCCTTGCTCAAGAGGGTTGGCGTGAATGTAGAACCGTCCGAACGCCTGGTGTTCACCGAGCAGGACGGAGAAGTTCTTACACTGGTGCAGAAGGGGTACGTTCGTTTCGGACTGGTGTTCGCTCCGGACGTCATAAAGACCAATGGTCTCCCGATTCATGCGGTATCCCTCCCAGGCGAATTCTCGCCCGAGTATGCCTTCGCTCTAAAGTTCGGTGATCAGGATCATGTCGGCGCCCAACGATTCTTGGCTTTTCTGAATACGCCGCACGGGCAGCAAGCCTTGAGGGCGAGAGGCTACGACCTTGCGCAGGATCCGCCAGCTGTTCAGGTGTCGTCCCTGTCAATCTCCCGGTAGCTCCGTTCCACACCCTTCTAATAGTGATAAGGAGGCTGTTCATAATGAACGTCCCGTCAAATCCACAATGGGGCCGTAAGAATCATCGCGCAGGACCTTGGTACGAGCTGGCTATGTTCTGTCTACTGGCCGTCGGTTGCGCTCGGCTTCCCGTGCCCGTTGAAGTCGTTCACGAGGATCAGGGCCTTCTGATCAGGACGGAGCGAGTCGCAACAGACAAGTCCTATACCCATCCGATCTCGCTCAAAGCCGGCGATCTGGCGAGGATTCTTAGAGGAATTTCGGTGCAGGAACGGCATGGCTCATTTCCCTTGCAACTATACGGCAAAGCCTCAGGGCCTGAGCGATTGTTTGGCGAGCGGGAAATTCGAGCGATTGCGCCCTACCTTGCCGCCGGGCTGCAGGCGGCAAAGCCCGATCAACGGGTCGCGTTTGCCCTGTATGAACCGGGCTCGAATCCGACCTACGAACGGATCGTTACTTCAGGATGGATCGCGGTCCGGGCTCCGTTTTTCCATGTCGCCTTCGCCCACGTACGCAGCCTTCAGCCGATATCACCCACCCACAGCTATTTCCCCTTCTATCCGGAGATGCCCCCTGCTCCCCCACCCTACGACGTATTTTTCGAACCTCAGCAATTCTGGATGACAGACCCTGCCGACGGAACACCAGCTGTTCAGTTTAGCGAGTACCTCCGCACTGTCGAACCGCCGAGTGAAGGCGGCTGACCACGGTCTCTCAGACCTGAAACGGGAGTTGCGACTGGCACTGCGCTTAGCGATGAAAGGTGTTGTCCTACAATGAGAACGCGACGAAGAATGTGGTGTGGCGTTGTTGCTGCTGTCTGCCTGGTGTGGACGATCATGGAGCAGGAATGGGTCACTGTGCCGCTGGCCCGGGCGGCGGAGACCGGCCGACTCATTCAAAAGAACGGCAAGTTCGTCTTTGTGGAAGATCAGGACCCGGGGCTTCGTCTGCTGCTCGAACGTGCCGTCCAACAAGGCACAATTACCCAGCAAGAATATGAAGAGGTGCGGAGAGCTTCGCAAGCCCGCGCGCGGGCAGTCGCCCAAGATTTCAGGGTTTGGTACGACAAGGGCTTGAATTTCTCAGTCAACGATAATGCGTTCTTTCTTAAGTTCCGAGCAATGGCGCAGTTGCGCTATACGCACTGGGAGCGGAATTCTCTCTGGCGGACGTTGGGCGATTTCAAAAACTATCCCCAGTTTCTAGGCGTGTTTGGTAACCTGCGGGCGTCACGCTACGAAGGGAGCGCCGATACCTTCCAGCTTCGTCGGGGGCGTCTCTATTTCATGGGCCACATGTTCGACCCGGATTTCAGATACTTTATCCAGCTGAGCGCTGAGAGCGGCGAAGAAGCAGCCAACGCGTCAGGGGTCCAATTACTCGATTGGAACTTCCAATTTACCCGCTGGCGCTGGGCTAACATCTGGGTCGGACAATACAAAGTGCTCTTCAATCGCGCCCAGATCAATAGCACTGCTTCGATGCAGTTCGCAGAACGTGCGCTGGTCATGGACGCCTTCACTGCAAGCGGCCTAAACCGTCGGGACATGGGCATTACGTTGATGAACGACCAGGATCTGCCAGTCAATTATTATTTCGGTATCTTTAACGGACAAGGGCCGAGCGTCACCGGTCTCGGGTCGTTTCAATCCGAAGGGATAGATGGGAGCGATAACTTTCGTGGAAGGCAATATGCCGTAGGGGCGAATTTCCGGAATAATGCGAACGAGCTCATGTACGTTGCTCGGCTGAATTGGAATGCCCTGGGAAATCCTGGCTATTCCGAAGGCGACCTCGCCTATTCGCAAACCCCGCAACTTTCAGTGGGTGGAGGGTATTCGTATAATCCTGCTATCAACACCAGTTCGGCTTATGATTCCGCGGACCCCGCCAACTCTAATTTCAGTTTGCAGTCGGACTTAAGTGATCTCACGATCGCGAAGCGGCAGTTGGGCGCAACCGGCAACGGGCGACTGCTAGGCAACGGGGTGCTGAATCTGACCACCTGGACCTTGGACACCAATATCAAGTATCGCGGGTGGTCGCTCCATGGTGAGTTTTATTATCGCAATAACACCTTGCGCGAGCAGGTCATTCGAAACATCCCGCGCCAATTGGGGAATTCGACCGGGTGGTATGTGCAGTCAGGATACTATCTGATCCCGAAGCGACTGGAAGTCGCGGTCCGTTATGCCTATTGGGACCCGGATACCAAAGCATCTGCAGACTTGATTAAACAATTCGATGCGTCGCTCAGCTACTATTTCCAGTCGACCCACGATCACAAGATCGTCTTTCAATACTCCACGGTGACAATGGGAACGGGTGGATTCGCCGCGGGGCGGAGTGCTCCGGATGCGGTCAACGTGGGCACTACAGGAGGTGTGCCCAATGTGTACGTCGTGGACGGGCCAGGCACCAGTGCGGGCCAGAATCTGGTTAGCCATGCGTTCATGTTTCAGTACCAGGTATTTTTCTGATTCAAGATACGTATGTATAGATCACTCGCAATAACACAGAGGTGTTGATATGGAGTTGAAAACGCTTGGCGTGCGAATCGTATGGGCACAGGCTGCCTGCCTGCTACTCGTGCTGGCACTGACGGGACCTCTGTTCACCGCGGCACAAGTTGATGCTGGAGAGCTGACGGTGGCCGCCGCCGCCGATCTCAACTTTGCATTCAAGGAGTTGGTCCCAGCTTTCGAGCAGCAAACGGGCGAACGTGTAAGACTGACGTTGGGATCTTCTGGCAATTTTTATGCGCAAATCAAAAACGGCGCTCCGTTTGATCTGTACTTCTCGGCTGATATCGAGTATCCGAAAAAGCTGATCGAGGCGGATCTTGCGCTGCCCGGTTCAATGCATCAATATGCGACGGGCCGGATCGTGGTCTGGACACCCAAGGGCTCGAATCTGGATCTGACCAAAGGGATGGATGTTCTGCGCGGGCCGACGATCAAGAAGATCGCCATCGCGAATCCGAAACATGCGCCGTACGGCCGTGCTGCCATCGCCGCGATGGAACATTTCAAGGTCTACCAGGACGTCAAAGACCGGCTGGTCCTGGGAGAAAACATTTCGCAGGCCGCCCAGTTCATCGAATCCGGCGCCTGTGAGATCGGTGTGATCGCGCTGTCTTTGGCGCTCGCGCCTGCCATGAAGGAGAAGGGGACGTACTGGGAGGTGCCGGCAGAAGTCCATCCGCCGCTTGAACAGGGCGCGGTGATCTTGAAATCGTCCAAACAGTTGAAATCCGCGAAGCAATTCATGGCATTTATGAAGAGTCCCCCGAGCCAGGAGATCATGAAGCGCTATGGATTCATCCTTCCTAACTGACCGCCGATTCGAGAGATCAGCGGCTTTCATTCACTGAAAGGAGTCTGCTATGAAGTTCAGCGCGCGTAACCAGTTTCAGGGAACCGTGACCCGGATTATCGAGGGGCAGGCCATGGCGGAAGTTGTGGTGAAGGTCGGCACGCTTGAATTCGTAGCCGCCATTACCGAGGGCTCCGTCAAACACATGGGGCTCAAAGTCAATGATCCCGTGACTATCGCGGTGAAGGCGACTGACGTCATGATCTGGAAATAAGACGCACTATCTTACTAGTGGTTCGTAGCTGCTTGTCGGTTCTCTTACTTCTGTCCGGTTGACGAATCAGAAAGGCGGCATTGTGAATTGGACCGCCATCTGGGTCACCTTCAAATTGGCCAGTCTGACGGCAGGAGCGTTGGTCGTCATCGGATTGCCGATCGCCTACTGGGTCAGTTTCTCTCGGTGGCGCTGGAAGTTTTTCATCCAGTCGATCGTGGCGCTTCCCCTGGTCCTGCCTCCGACAGTCCTTGGCTTCTACATCCTCGTTGCCATCGGCCCGCATAGCCCGATCGGACAACTCTATAGTGATCTGGTGGGGCACCCGTTGCCGTTTACCTTCGAAGGCCTGCTGTTCGCCTCGATTCTCTATAGCCTCCCCTTTGCCGTCCAACCATTCGCCGCCGCATTCGAACAAGTCGATCGCAAACTCATCGAGGCGTCCTGGACGCTGGGCGTCTCGCGGCTCGGCACATTCTTCAAACTTGTGTTGCCGCTCTCCAAGGCAGGGATCCTCACCGGGATGGTCCTGAGCTTTGCGCATACCCTGGGAGAATTCGGCGTGGTGCTGATGGTCGGTGGAAACATCGAGGGAGTAACGCGCACCGTGTCGATCGACATCTATGACGAAGTCCAGGCGCTCAACTATGCCGGCGCGGCCAAAACGGCGCTGCTTCTGCTCGTCGTGTCATACGGCACACTGGTGCTGGTCTATGCAATCAACCGGAAAGTGTGGGCAGTATGGCCGCAAAAATGATCATCGACCTGACGAAGACATTTCCCGGCCGGCCGCCGATCCGCGTGCGACTCCAGTATCCGATCGAGACCTCGGCGATCATGATCCTCTTCGGTCCCTCCGGGTCCGGCAAAACCACCGTCCTTCGGTCGGTGGCCGGACTGGAGTGGCCGGAGCAAGGCACGATTCAGTTTTCGTCGAGCACATGGTTGGACACGGCCGGTGGCGTCAGAGTGGCACCGCAAGCAAGGCAGATCGGATACATGGCGCAAGATTACGCACTGTTCCCCACCCATACGGTCGCCGGAAACATCGCCTATGGCTTAGGCAAACTGGCTGCCTTTGATCGGAAGAAGCGGGTGGACGAAATGTTGGAATTGTTTCAGTTGCATGGTCTGGGTGGAGTAAGACCGCGCGAGCTGTCGGGTGGGCAACAGCAACGGGTGGCCTTGGCGAGAGCTGTGGCGTCTCGACCGCAGCTGCTCCTGCTGGACGAACCCCTTTCGGCGCTGGATGCTCCAACCCGCCTGCAGCTGCGCGGCGAACTCCGAAGCCTGCTCAAACAACTGGCCATCCCTTCCATAATCGTGACGCATGACTGGGCGGAGACGCTCACGCTGGGTGATGCCATGGCGGTCATGAGCGGCGGAGCGGTGCTGCAAACAGGGACGCCGCAAGACGTGTTCAGCCGACCGGCGAACGTGGAAGTCGCGCGCGTCGTCGGCGTGGAGACGGTGGCGCAGGGGTCGATTGTGGAGGTTCGCGAAGAACTGGCGACTGTGCAGGTGGGAGCGGTTTCCCTTACCGCGATCGCGACGCCGGAGCTCGACTCCGACGTGTTCGTCTGTATTCGTGCCGAGGATGTTACGCTCGAATTGGCCGGCTCCGTCGAGACCAGCGCAAGAAACCATCTGCAGGGAACCGTCAAGGCGATTACTTCGCTCGGGGCGCTTGCCCAGGTAACGATTCTGTGCGGGTTTCCTCTGACTGCCGTGATCACACGGTCGGCTTTGAACGAACTCGGATTGACCCTCGGCACGACAGTCACCGCCCGGTTCAAGGCAGGATCCGTGCACCTCATCCCTCGCCGATAACATCGTTTCGCCTTGACTGTTTCCACTCGCCAATCGTACCAGGGCACATATTTTCTCTGCGATTTTCCTCTCCCCAATTTCTGTGGATATCTCTGTGTACAAACACGGTTCTGCCGCATGAGTGGCTCAAATCGTCACATCGCTCAGCTTTTTGCCTAGTTTTTAGCCATTGAAGAGATGCCTGAAGGCACCCCCATATCTTGGGGTATTTGCGATACTTGAAGGGAAAAACCTGCAATCCTGAATTAGAAGGGTGTTTGCTCTGTTCAACCTAGATAACGAAATCGAAATGCCGCTCCAGCATTAGGAGTTATGCACAGAGGGATCCAGTTTTTTAAAAAAAGCGAAGAAAAGTCCACTTGACAGAGCAAAATTTAAAGTGTAACCATTGGATACAAGATGAAATCGCACGATCTGAAGCGCATTCGCGAAGCATTGGGGCTCACGCAGCAGCAACTTGCTGATGCGCTAGACACAACTCGCGTATCAGTGGCGCGATACGAAGCAGGCATGCGCCGGATCCCCGGCATGGTGCGCGTGGCGTTGGACCAGTTACACCGCAAGACGGATATCCCAATGGCTGGTCTCGTGGCAGCCGGTTCCCCGATTGATCCGGTCCCGCAATCAGAACTCGTCGATGTGCCGCCCAGCATGTTACGGGGCGGGGAAACCTTTGCGCTGCGCGTGAAGGGAGAGTCGATGAAGGATGAAGGGATTCTCCCCGGCGATTTGGTGGTGGTGCGGAAGCAGGAGACGGCGAGAAACGGACAAACGATCGTGGCCCTGGTGAATCGCGAGGCCACCATCAAGACCTATTTCAAGAAGGATGCACACATTGAACTGCATCCGGCCAACGCGACGATGCAGCCGATCATGGTGGAGCCGTCAGATGAGTTTCACATCGAAGGTGTGCTCATCGGTGTGATTCGGCATTGTACGAACTAGGAAAGGGGAAGCAGATGATCATGACACATCGAACGGTGGGGACAACCGCACGGTTAATGGATTTGGAGCGGACGGTAGATGCGTTGAACGGGCGGTTGCGGAACATGCAGTGGGAATTGCAACAGGCCAAAGCCGGTTCTCTGGCAGAGCGCTTCTGGAAAAATCTGCTCAATCCTTTGCAAGGGGGCGAATTCATGTCGGCGGTCTGCAACCGGCGCATTCGTCCGAATACCAAGCTGGTGGACCATGTTGGCACCTTTGGTCACTGAGAAGCAGATTACGGAAACCTGTTCCGATTGTGGCAGAACGGCCCAGCATCGCACGAAATGTGTGGACGGCATGACCTGCTCGGCATTGGAGCTCTGCGAGACCTGTTGGCATGCGTATCAGCAACCCAAGCCTTTGGCGGCGGATGCTGCGGATAGGGGCGGGGGGCACAATCCAAGGCATTGCTATCCTCTCCCCTTTCAATCCTTCCGTCAGTGCGCTACATTCAAACAAACCACGCCCCCGTAGCTCAGTTGGATAGAGCAGCGGTTTCCTAAACCGTAGGTCGCACGTTCAATTCGTGTCGGGGGCACCAATTTTTCAAGCAGTTACAGAAACGGCTTCCTGGTTTGCAGCGGCAGGTGTTATTAGCGTGTTCGTTTGTAGATAGGCATTCAGTTTTGAAGCAGCATTGACCAAATCGTTTTCCTCTATCGAGTTGTAGCGCTTCCACATCTTCTCCGACTTGTGACCGACAATTTTCATTGCCGTAGCGGTATCAATGCCCGCCCGCCGGAGGTTTGTTGCCGCGCAGTGCCCCAGGTCATGAAAACGGAAATCTTTAATGCCTGCCTCTCGTAGAGCCGTTCTAAAAGCACGGCTGATACGCTTTATGGGCTTCCCATCGTAGAGAAACACGTGATTCGTGGTTAAGCTGCGAACCTTCGCAAGGTCGGTAAAGGTTGTTCTCACAGCAGGAGTCATAGGAACCCGTCTCGGCTTTTTGGTCTTGGTATCAATCGCCCGCAGCGTAATAAACCCCCGCTGTAGGTCAATTCTGTCCCAGGTCAAGCTGGCAATCTCTCCGAACCGTTGTCCCAGGTGATAGGCAACGATTAACAGCGGTTTCACATGGGGCTTTGCTGCCGCGTAAAGCCTCTCCCATTCTTCTCCGCTCAACACCCGATCTCTTTCATTGAACGGGTTAGGCAGCGGAACCTTTGAAGCGGGATTGCTTGCCAGCATATCCCGCCGGATGGCAACGTTGAGACAGTGTTTCAACACAATGTGGTCATTATTCACGGTCTGCAATGACGGGGCTGAACCGTCCCGCTTCTTCCGTTGCGCCCTGTACTCTTCCACATCTTCCGGCTTGATCTCATTCAAGAGACGCGATCCAAAGAAAGGAATCAACTGCCGCCGCACAATCTCTTCTCGATCTTTGAATGACCGGAGCCGCTTCACTTCTTCAAGGTTGAGGTACAACTCTCCCCAGTCCTTAAAGGTATGAAGCGTGGCACGCTTGCTCTTCATCGTGCCTTTCATCAACTCAGTTTTGATCAGCGCTTCTTGTTCCTTGGCTACCGTGCGATTGAGTGAGCCAACCCTTCGCCGCGTTAGCTTGGCACCTTGAACTCCTCTCGCCAAAGTCAGTGTTTTCCCGTCGTCAAGAACAGGAAACTCGACGTAATAGCTGCCGTCGTAACGTTTGCCATCTTTCGTCTTGACCCACGTCCGTCTTGTAAGTCCCATGCTAGCGCCCTCCTTTCCTTGATGGTTTGTCGCCGATCAATTCAGCGACGGTGACATTGAGAGCCTTCGAGAGTTTGCGGAGCGTAGAAAGGCGGGGGTCAAATGTTCCAGCCTCCAACCGAACAAGCGTGGCCAGCCCTATCCTTCCCTGCTTGCTCAGTTCCCTGAGACTCTTGCACTTTGCCTCTCTTATTACCCGCAACCTAATCATGCCAAAGTGTACTCACTAATGATCACACAAGTCAAGCGCATTCGTTCGTGATCGCTGCTGCCAGCTTTACCTTTTTCGCAAGAGGGAGCATGGTGTGATCGTCAAGCCAGTGATCAATGGTCTTCCGGTCAAACCTCGTTAACCGTCCGACTTTGGTGTAGGGAATTCTCCGCTGGCTTACCATCGTGTAGAGGGTGTGTTTCGATATGCCGGCATACTGGGCAACCTCTTCGACGGTCAGGAACCGGCGCTCAACTGAGGATACTACAGTGGTCATTCCGCTCCTTTCTTTCCAAACTGCTTGGGCGATATGGGGGAGGTTGCGAACGCGACGTGTTCGTATGCGCTCACAAGTTTTTAGGCGGAAACATTCCCTTCTCCAACCCGATGCCCTTGTGCGACGAAGACATGGTTTCCTGCCTTTGGTTTCTCGGATGGCTGGAAACCACCTTACTCGTTGATATTGCGGTGAGATTTCCGAAAGGTTTCCAAGTTTCCAGCTATAAGAGAGAGGAAACTGGGAAACTTTGCTTCGGATCGGAGCGAGTCAAAAGACTCTCGCGGAGTGACTCCCACCGAATTCAGCAGGGCCGTTACTACGTCTCAGAATTTTACTTCCTGGTTCTCCAAGTCAGCCGCGTCAAAGTCTGATTCGGGGGCCGTTTCGATGCTTCGCAACGTCTTGCCCCGCATAAAGCCGGTGGCCAACTCATCTTTCGTCATTTTCCCAAATATGCGCAACCGCTCGCACAGCTTCGAGGCCCATGCTTTTTGATGCCCAAAGTGTTCCGCAAGTTGCGCTTGTGTCGCGAATTTGCCAGCCTTAATGAGTTTCACGGCTTGGTCTTCGATGCTTTCTTGGTCCTCTTCGATTTTCCAGCCGAAGGGCATCAAGGAGAAGTGAAGAGGGAGCGTGAAGGGGTCAGGGGTCTGCCGGTACTTCGTCCGGTGCAACGTGAACGCCGCACCTTGCCCAACGGCCTTATCTCCCTCAACCCTCCGATCCAGCCGGAGGGTCACATCAACCGCCCCGTTGATTTTTGAATTTCCCCGAAAGCTGTCCTCGCTGGGATCGCCCTTCCTGCTGTGGTGAACTAGGATCGTGGCGATGCCCCGCGTGTGTAGGCTCATCAGGACTTTGATTATCCCATTCCACGATCCAGAGGTATTCTCATCTGCGATGTCGCACAGCACACTGAAGTTGTCGAGAACGACCAACTCAGGTTGAAATTCACCGACCTTCTCGAAAAGCCACTGCTGCTGCCGCTCATCGTTCAGGTCAGGAAACTCCACGTCAGGGAACTGATCGTGCCGCGCCAACAGCCGGAGATTCTTCCCCGCCGTGCCCTGGTCGCCCTCCGAATGCCTCCCCAATTGCTTGGCACGTTCCGCCAAATCCTGCATGTCCATCTCGCCGTCTACGTACAACACCTTCCGAGGTTGGGGCGCTGTCCACTGTTCGCCGAACTTACCGGCTCCCGCCACAGCGAGTGCCACACCCCACGCAAACAAACTCTTTCCCACACCAGCGGGGGCATACAACATCATCTGCTGCCTCGCCTTTAACCACGGCTCCAGCAGGTATTCGCGCGGGGGGAACTGCCGCTTTAGCAAATCTTCCAATGAACATGTTTTCAGCTTCTTGTCTTGCATCTGTTCCACCTATTTTTCTCTCTTCCTTTCTGTGTTCGTCTCTCTTGCCAGACACCCTTTCTGTTTTGTCGGCGTCGCCGTGGGAAAAGCGTCTCCCACTCTTCCTCTGTCATTGATTTTTCTCGCACGAGTAGCCACTTGAGGGAATTGGCCCGGTGGTGCGGCATCCCAAAGTGACACGCCAACGCCCCCCCGTGTTTTGAAGCATCCAACCCGAATCAACCCGACGACCTCATCGAACGTAAGCCCCTTTCGCCCGAACAGGCCTTCGAAGTCAGAGCGTTTTAACGGTGGCGGGCATGTCCACGGCACCCGGACTGACGCAAGGAGAGGGTCATAGCCGGTTGAGCGGTCGGCAATGCGGTTATCGCTGGCCGGGCCTTGGAGCAGCGGATTGGTTTCCATCGTGGCCCCTTTCATGTTTTCGGGGCGGCATCCGGGAGTTCCGCCGTAGAATTGCCCCCTCGCATTCCCTCACATGGGGATCGGTCAGAATGGCTTCCTGCAACCATTGCCAGTAATGCTGGACGGCCCTACGAACCACCATTGAGACGGACAGGGCGTCTTCGGGAGTCTTGCCGGGGAACGCCCGCTGAGTGGCTTCTAGGGCCGTTTCCGAGGCTGCATCGAGGCGTACAGAGCGGACGGCCACTGACCGGGTAGCCTTCCGTTTCCGGCTGTAGAGGGGGTTGGTGGTAGGGTTGAGTTGGGGGTCGTGCATGGGTCTCCTTTGTTAAGGTGGTAGTCGTGACCTGAATGAAACAACTACAGGGGGCAAGGCAGAGAAGCCCGAGAAAGGCCTGCGGAAGCCGCTGGCTGGTTTCAAGTCTACTGAGAGTCGGCCTTAATTGGACTACCAGAGGGAGGGTGCCTTCTTCACTAAGAGGGGGCCTTAACTCGACTACGAGGGAGTATTAGTTCACCACAGGGAAGGCCAGAAAAGTCCCACCCGTCCCCCTTCATCGTGGGCTGAAGTTGCAGCGCAGCAATACTGTGGGGCCGAGGCAGTGGGAAGTTAGCCGATTCAGGCTGGTCCAATCGAGCTAAAAGCCGTGTTCATCGCTATGCCATCTGAAGTACGGAATTCTTCCTGGGTTCCACGCTGAGCAGGTGACCCAAAACCAGAAAAGTAGGCCAGGGGGAGCTTGAGGAACGGGTCGGCGGCGTGGTCTTCTTTAGCCAGAAGGAGGACCGACGATGGCACGACGACGAGGACATACCGAAGAACAAATCCTG
>Ga0233425_10006207_pt1 | contig 17962 bp, 19 predicted proteins | sample Watercolumn_Towu_2_FD_181712 | JGI IMG/M metagenome (GOLD analysis project Ga0233425, IMG submission 181712) | Freshwater microbial communities from Lake Towuti, South Sulawesi, Indonesia - Watercolumn_Towuti2014_140_MG | ecosystem: Environmental > Aquatic > Freshwater > Lake | place... | reverse complement strand
ATGCGGCGCGGGCCTTTCGCCGCGCGCTTGACGATGGCCCACGCCACGCCGGGACCGGGATGCGCCAGATGGAACGTCAGCCAATTCGCCGGTGGCTTGTCCGGCCACTGTGGCGTCTCGGCGACGCACGGCTCTGCCCGTTCCGCGATCAGGCGACCGGTCCCATCGAGCACGAGCCGGCTGCCGTGGAGTTTCGCGCCGCCCGTGAGCGAGTGTTGGGTGAAATGCCCGGCGCGATCCTTCACCGCGTCTCAATGTTCCGTCGGCGCGAACCTGTTGAGATGATGTGCGAGGTCGGGAGACCCGCGCACAACTTGAGTGGCGGTAACATCGCGACGTTACACCCGACGGCACCCTTGACGTCGTGTTCCGTCAATGTTCCGTCGGCGCGAACCTTGACCTTGCCCGGCGACGCCGCTATCATCACCGCAAATTTCAACCATGGCGCGCACCGGAAAATTCATCACGTTCGAAGGCGGCGAAGGCTGCGGCAAATCCACGCACATCGCCGCCATCGCCGCGCGCCTGCGTGCTGGCGGACGCACCGTCCTGACGTTGCGCGAGCCGGGCGGCACCGACGTCGGCGAACAAATCCGCCACGTCCTCCAGTACAGCAAAAAATCCGTCGCGATGGTGCCGGAGACGGAACTGCTTTTGTTCTGCGCCAGCCGCGCGCAACTCGTCCGCGAACTCGTCCTCCCCGCGCTCACCGACGGCGCGATTGTTCTCGCGGACCGGTTCTTCGATTCGACGACGGTTTATCAAGGCGTCGGTCGTAAAATCGACGCGGCGAAGGTCGAGGTCATCAACCGGTTCGCCGTCGGTGATTGCGTTCCGGACCTGACGATTGTGATTGATCTCGACCCGCGCATCGGGCTCGAACGCGCGAAGGGACGCGAGTTGTTCGACCGGATGGAAAACCAGGCGTTCGATTTTCACGAGCGCGTCCGCCACGGTTACCTCGACCTCGCGCGTCGCGAACCGGCGCGCGTGAAACTGGTGGACGGCAGCGCGAGCCTTGACGAAGTCGGCAACCAAGTTTGGAGTTTGATCGAACGTGTCCTTTGACGATTTCAGCGGCGACCGCTCCATCACGGCGCGTTTACAACTCAGTTTGAAACGCGGACGGCTCGCGCACGCGTATCTTTTCACCGGGTCGCGCGGGACCGGCAAGGAAGAGATGGCGACAACGTTGGCGCAGGCGTTGAACTGCGAGAAATCAAACGACGACGCGTGCGGTAAATGTGTTTCGTGCCGAACCATCGCGGAGAAAAAACATCCGGACGTTTACTGGGTCCGGCCGGAATCGAAGAGCCGGAAGATTGATGTCGAACAGATTCGCGATTTCGAGCGCGCGGTGTCGTTGAAGTCAGGCGGCGGACGGATGAAAGTCGGTATCGTGGTTGATGCCGATTGCATGAACGAATCGGCAAGCAACGCGTTTCTGAAAACGTTGGAGGAACCGCCGGATCGGACGCTGATTTTATTGCTGACGTCGGAGCCACAACGTTTGTTGGCGACGATTTTGTCGCGGTGCCTGCGGATTTCATTCGGCGCGTCGCGCTCGACGGAGCGGACACCGGAACAGGAACGGACGCTGGAGTTGCTTGCCGGGTTCGCGCCGGCGCCATCGCGCGGCGTCGTGGATGTGTACAAGCTCCACGCGGCGTTGACGAAATTGTTTGCGGAAATGCGCGCGGCCATCGAGGAGGCCAACGCCGACGATGGCGACGAAGAGCGCGCCCGTCAGCTCGACAAGGAAGCGCGCGAGAAACTCGAAGAGGAACGCACGGCGCGGCTCGAAGGCGAATACCGCGGCGCGCGCGAGCGCGTGCTGGAGGAGTTGTACACGTGGTTTGGCGACGCGTTGTTGTGCGTCGCGGGCGCGGAGGAATCGGCGCTGGCGCACGCGGACCGCGCGGAAGACGTGCGGCGCGCGGCGGCGGGACTGACGTACGAGCGCGCGTTGTCGCAGCTCGAAGCGGTGGAAGGAATCCGCGATGCGCTGTCGCGCAACATCACCGAGCCGTTCGCGCTCGAAGTCGGTTTGCTGAAACTGATCTGACAAAATGAAACGATGGCTTCTTGCCTTGACCGGCGTGTTGCTGTTGCTGGCGCCGCTGAAATTCGGCGCGCCGGTGAACTTGCAATCGCTGGTTTCGATTCCCGGCTCCGGATGGGAGTGGGTATTCTGGTCGTGGCCGAATCAGCTCGGCGTGATGGCAGCGGCGATTTTATTTTTCCTCGTGGCGTCGGAACGGTTGCAGCCGGTGCGGATTGGCGCGCTCGGGATTTTGCCGGCGATTTTTTTAGGGACACAGGTGCTGGCGATGCCGATGGCGATTTGCGCGCAGACGGCGCTCGACACGCTGCTGCATTTCGGGGCGTGCGCGGCGGTGTTTTACGCGGCGGCGCGGTGCGCTCGCGAAGAAAGTGGGAGCAACTGGATTGTCGGCGCGCTGGCGGCGGCGACGTTGCTGGTGTGCGCGTCGGCGCTGGAGCAACGGTTCGGCGGTCTTGAAGCGACGCGTCGGTTCGCGGCGGAGAACGCGGGCGTGGTGCCGCATTGGGCGGAGGCGCAGGCGAAACTGGCAAGCGGGCGTGTGTTTGGGACGTTGGTGTACCCGAACGCGCTGGCGGGATTTCTGGCGTTGGTGTTCGCGCCGGTGCTGGCGTGGTTGTGGTCGAAGGCGGAAGGCGCGGCGACGAAATGGGGCGTGTGCGGCGTCGCGGGCGGCGTGATGCTGGCGTGTCTGGTTTTTTCCGGGTCGCGCGGCGGATTGGTGGCGGCGGTGGTTGGCGGTTTGGTTTGGATTTTGTTCCGGAAATGTTCCGTCAAGCGTTGGGTTGTGATTTTACTGGCGTCGGCAGGAGTTGGTTTGGTTTTGGTCGTGTTGTCAGGCGGCGGGCTTGTGAAATTCAGTCGGAGCAGTCTGGCGGCGCGGTTGGATTATTGGGGCGGGGCGGTCCGGATTGTGCGGGATTATCCGTGGTTCGGCACGGGGCCGGGGACGTTCGGTTCGATTTATCCGAAGTACAAGACGGCGGCGACGGAGGAGGCGCAACTGGTCCATAATAATTTTCTGGAGATGTGGTCGGATTCGGGTGTGGCGGCGTTCGTGGTGTTCGCGGCGATGTGGGGCGTCGGGTTGTGGGAGGCGGCGCGGGTGGCGCGGCGGCGTGGCGACGCGATGAGCGGGGCGTTGGTGGCGGCGTTGGCGGCGTGGTCGGTGCACGGGTTGTTGGATTTTGATTTGTACGTGCCGGGGGTTGCGTGGCCGGCGTTCGCGTTGCTCGGCGTGGTGCAAGGGCTGCGGGTGGAGGAGCCGCCGGTCGGTGTGAGTCGTGTGTGGCGGTTGCGGGCGGTGTGCGCGGGGTTGAGCGCGGCGGCTGTCTTTTGGATTTGTGGTCGCGCGGTGGCGGCGGTGGCGGCGTGCGGCGAAAAAAATTTTGTGGCGGCATGTGAGTTTGCGCCGCGCGACCCGCAATATTGGTCTCGGATTGGCGACGCGACATGGTTACAACGCGATGGAACGGCGGTGTTGTGTTTTGAGCGGGCAGTGGCGTTGGATCCGATGCGGGCGGCACATCATGCAAGTCTGGCGTTTGCGTTGGGGGCGATGGGACGGATGGAGGAGGCCGCGAAGGAGTTTGGCGAGGCGGCGCGGTTGAATCCGACGAAGCGAGGTTACGCGGAGATGTTGCAGAAGACGCAGGAAAGCGTTAGACAAAAACGGGACGAGTCTGGTAAAGTTCCGTCGCTTTCAGGCGAGAAGAAAGATTGACACGCGGCGCGGAGACCGTTACAAGCTCGCGCCCAATTTTAGAGGAACATTTATGGAACTCGAACAAATCAGAGCCATCATCGAGATGATGAAGGAAAACGACCTGTCGGAGTTTTCGATGGAGTCGAACGGGCTGAAGATCCGCATCAAACGCGGCCCGGAAGGCGTCCAACAAACGATTGTCGCGCCCGCGCCAGTCGCGGCGACGGTTGTCGCGGCCGCGCCGGTCGCGGCGGCTGCGCCTGCATCCGCGCCCGCACCCGTAGCGCCTGCGGCGCCCGCGGTGGAAGGAAAATTCATTTCGTCGCCGATGGTCGGAACATTTTACCGCTCTCCGTCGCCGGACGCGCCGCCGTACGTCGAAGTCGGCGCGGTGGTGGACGAGGAAACGGTCGTTTGCATCATCGAGGCAATGAAAGTGATGAACGAAATCAAGGCCGAGTGCAAAGGCGTGATCGCGGAAGTGCTCGCGGAAAACGCCAAGCCCGTCGAGTTCGGCCAGAAACTTTTCTCCGTCCGACCCAAATAACGGGCCATGTTCGATAAAATTCTCATTGCCAACCGCGGCGAGATTGCGGTGCGAGTCATTCGCGCCTGCAAGGAACTCGGTATCCGCACAATGGCCGTTTACTCGCAGGCCGACGCGAACAGCCTCCATGTCCAGCTCGCCGACGAAGCCGTTTGCATCGGCACGGGACCGAGCTCCGAAAGTTACCTGAAGATTGACCGCATCATTAGCGCCGCCGAGATCGGCGACGTCGAGGCGATCCATCCCGGCTACGGTTTTCTCGCCGAGAACGCGCATTTCGCCGAGGTCTGCGAGAACTGCAACATCAAATTCATCGGGCCGCCGAGCAGTGCCATCCGCGCCATGGGCGACAAGGTCGCCGCGCGTGAAGCCGTGAAAAAAGCGGGCGTGCCGCTCGTGCCCGGCAGCGACGGTCCCGTCAACGACGAACAGGAAGCGCTCAAGATCGCGCGCAAGATCGGTTACCCTGTCATCGTCAAGGCCGCGGCAGGCGGCGGCGGACGCGGGATGCGCGTCGCGCACAACGATCCGGCGCTGGTCAAGGGGTTCCACACCGCGCGCACCGAGGCCGAACGCGCGTTCAACAACGCGAGCGTGTATATCGAGAAATACATCGAGAATCCGCGCCACATCGAATTTCAAATCCTCGCCGACAGCAAAGGCACCGTCGTTCACCTCGGCGAACGCGATTGCTCCATCCAACGTCGCCACCAAAAATTGATCGAAGAATCGCCGTCGCCGATCATGAACAGCGATCTTCGCAAGAAAATGGGCAAGGCCGCCGTCAAGGCCGCCGAAGCCGTTAAATACGTCAACGCGGGCACGATTGAATTCCTGTACAACGAACACGAGAAAGAATTTTATTTCATCGAGATGAACACGCGCGTGCAGGTGGAACACCCCGTCACCGAGGAATGCACCGGCATTGACATCGTCAAAGAGCAACTCCGCATCGCCGCGGGCGAAGAACTCGGTTACGACCAGAAAGACATCAAGTTTGAGCGCTGCGCCATCGAGTGCCGCATCAACGCCGAGGACCCGGCCCACGATTTCCGTCCGTGTCCCGGCAAGATCGAATTCATGCATGTGCCCGGTGGCCACGGCGTCCGCGTGGACAAACACGCCTACTCCGGCTACCAGATACCGCCGTATTACGATTCGATGATCGCGAAACTGATTTGCTACGGCAAAGACCGCCGCGAAGCGCTCGACCGCATGTCGCGCGCGCTCGACGAATTCATTGTGCGCGGCATCAAAACCACGATTCCGTTGCATCAGATCATCTTGAAAGATCCGAATTTCCGTCGAGGCCGATACTCGACGGCATTTATTGAACGGCTCATGACCGCGCGCCAGACTGCGGTTGAAGCCGAAGACAAAGAATAACCCCGAAGGTAACAATCATGCCCACCGCAAAACTCACCGGAAATATGCTCATCGCCCAAAGCGGCGGCCCCACCGTCGTCATCAACCAGAGCCTCGTCGGCGCTGTCCTCGAAGCGAAGAAGCATAAAGAAATCAAAAAAATCTACGGCTCCCTCCACGGCCTCAAAGGCATCCTCGAAGAAAACCTCTGCGACCTCGGCAAGGAAACCAACGCCAACCTCGAACTCGTCGCCCAGACCCCCTCCTCCGCCCTCGGCTCCGTCCGCAAAAAACCCACGCCCGAAGATTGCGTCAAAGTTTTCCAAGTCCTCCAGAAATACAACATCCGCTACTTCTTCTACATCGGCGGCAACGATTCCGCCGAGACCACCCACATCATCAACGAAGCCGCCCAACAAGCCGGCTACCAGATGAAATGCTTCCATATTTGCAAGACCATCGACAACGACCTCCGCGAAAACGACCACACCCCCGGCTTCGCCAGCGCCGCCAAATTCGTCGCGCAAGCGTTCATGGGCGACAACCTCGACAACCGCTCCCTGCCCGGCATCAAAATCAACGTCATCATGGGACGCCACGCCGGCTTCCTCACCGCCGCCGCCGCCCTCGCCCGTCAGTTCCCCGACGACGGCCCGCACCTCATTTACCTGCCGGAACGCCCGTTCGTGATGGACAAGTTCCTCGCCGACGTCAAAGCCGTCTTCGAGAAAAACAAACGCTGCGTCGTCGCCGTCTCCGAAGGTATCGGTGATGAAACCGGCGTCGCCATCGCCACCAAGTTCAGCAAAGAAGTCGACACCCACGGCAACGTCCAACTCAGCGGCACCGGCGCCCTCGGCGACCTCCTCGCCGACGCCATCCGCAAAGCCGACATCACCTCCCGCGTCCGCGCCGACACCTTCGGCTACCTCCAACGCAGCTTCGTCGGCGTCGTCTCCGCCAACGACGCGAAAGAAGCGCGCCTCTGCGGCCAGAGCGCCGTCAAGTTCGCCACCGGCGGCAAGTTTGAAAACGGCTCGACCGCCATCAAACGCAAACCCGGCAAGAAATACGCCATTTATATCGAGCGAACGGAATTGCGGAACGTCGCCAAAGAAACCCGGCACATGCCCGACGAATTCATCAACAAAGCCGGCAACGACGTCACCCCGGCATTCGTCGCCTACGCCAAACCGATTGTCGGAGACCTCCCGAAGACCGGCCGCCTCAAAGCCGTCAAAGTCACCAAAGCCTGACCGGCGACAATAAAATCGCGACCCCGACCGGCGCGCGGCAACCCCGCGCGCCGGTTTTGTTTCCACCGGTCTCGACGGAACATTGACGGAACAAAACGTCGGGGTGATTGTCGGCGCGAGGCCGGATTGTGGGCGCATCTGGGCGCTGCCACCCTGACACCAAGGACGATATGTTGTAGGGCGCGATGCCTGTCGTTTCGGTATCGCGCCGTGCCGTTGGGAAATCAGCCTCGCGGCGCGATACCCCGAAACAACACGGGGCATCGCGCCCTACAAACCGATGGTGGCAGTGTCCAGATGCGCCCCCGGGTTGTTACCGTCGCTTTGCCGGCTTGATTGTGGCGGACGCTGACTTTACAGTGGCGGCCATGAAATCTTTTGCTCTCGCTGTTGTGTTCGCTGTCGCGGCGGTGTCCAGCCGCGCGGAGTTGACGATTGAAATCGCGCCGCCCGGCAACGTCAAGCCCGTTGCGCCCGGCAATGTCACGATTGCCGTGCCGCCGCCGACGCGCGGCGGCGGAAGTAACGCGACAGCGGTTTCGGCGGCGCCGGTGAAGACGGAGGACGTGTTGAAGTTCAAGAACGCCGACACGCTTCACGGCGCGCTCGTGGCGGCGAACCCGGATGACGGCGTGCGTTGGAGCCGCGAGGACGCGAAGTCGGCGATTTCGTTTACGCTGGCAAACGTCAGCGAGGTTTCGTTTGCGAACGTCGTCACGCCGCGCGCGGGCGGGCCGCGCGCCGTGGTGCGGTTGACGAACGGCGATTCGCTCAGCGGCGAGTTGAACGCGCTGACGAAGGACGCGTTGAAGTTGCAGACGTGGTACGGGGGCGAGTTGACGGTGAAGCGGCCGATGATCGCCAGCGTGGAGCCGGGGCTTGGCACGATCTCGGTGCTCTACGCCGGGCCGAATGCGATCACGGAGTGGCAGCAAAAAGGCGGCGGCGGCGGGCGCGGCTGGAGTTTCAAGAAGGGCGCGCTCGTGGCGGCGGGCGGCAGCGGCGGGTTGACGGTTGGCCGCGACGTGAAGTTGCCGGACATGGCGAGCATCGAGTGCGACATCGCGTGGATGGGGTACGTGAATTTCTACATGCTGTTCTACGCGGAGAATTTCGAGAACTACTACAACAGCGATTGCTACGCGCTCCAGATCAGCAGCGGCACCATTTACCTCCAGCGCTGCCAGCGCAACAGCGGGATGAACAACGTTGACCAGTACGTCAACGTCGAGAGCCTCCAGCGCAAAAACAAGGCGCACATCGCGCTCAAGACGAACAAACAGAAAAAAACCGTCGCGCTGTTCATTGACGGCGCGATGGTCAAACAGTGGACCGACCGGTCGGACTTCAACGGCAAAGGCACCGGCATCGGCTTCGTCACGCAAGGCCAGCCGATGCGCGTCAGCAACATCGTCGTCACCGAGTGGGACGGCAAACTCGAAGTGGACGGCGGCGGCGCGGCGAAAGCGACCGAGGAAGACCTCGTGCGGCTCGTCAACGGCGACAAACTCAGCGGCCACCTCGATACCATCGCGAACGGCCAGCTTAATTTCGCGACCTCGTACGCGAAACTCGAAATCCCCCTGAACCGCGTCGCCGAGATCGCGATGGCGTCGAAGACCGCCGAGAAACCGCGCCGGCAGGCGAACGATCTGCGCGCGTTTTTTGTGGACGGCGGACGGTTGACGCTCTCGCTGGAAAAACTCACGCCGGACACGTTGAACGGCGGCTGTGAAAGTTTCGGCAAGGCCAGTTTCCAGCGCGGCGCGTTCCAGCGCCTGCAGTTCAACATCTACGACGACAACAAGGAAGCCGGCGACGAAGACGACGAGTGGAGCGACGCGCCCGCCAGCACCGGCCGTCGTTTCTTCCGCGGGGCCGCCGCCGGCGGCGTCATCATCAACGGTGGCGCCGTCCAGATGATCCAGTAACCCGCCCGGTCAAACCGGAAAAACGTTCGTCGCGACGCGACGTCGCGCCCGCGTCAACGTTGACGGAACATTGACGGAACATTTTTCGGGGCGGCGTCGCCTATTTCTTCGCGAGCGATTGGAAGGCGATGTGTTGCATGTAGTGGTCGAGCAGCAGGATCGCGGTGAACGCTTCGGCGACGGGCCAGACGCGCGGGACGATTGTCGGGTCGCGCCGGGTGACGGCGGCGAGGTCTTTGCTTTCGAGCGAGACTTTGTCAATCGTGTGTTGCGGTTTGGCGATGGTCGGCGTGGGTTTGACGGCGAGGCGGACGACGATGTCTTGCCCGGTGGCGAGGCCGCCGGTGATGCCGCCGGCATTGTTGGTGTCGAAGACGACTTTGCCGTTTTTGACGGAAATCTGGTCGTTGCATTGGGAGCCGGTCATGTCTTTGACGGCGAGGCCCGCGCCGATTTCGACGGCTTTGACGGTGCCGATGCTCATCAGGCGGCCGAGTTCGCCGTCGAGTTTGTTGAAGACGGGTTCGCCCATGCCGCAGGGGAGGCCGGTCGCGACGATTTCGACGAGGCCGCCGCTGGAGTCGCCGCCGCGGGTGATTTCGAGGATGCGTTCGTACATGGCGTCAGCGGTGGCGAGGTCGGGGCAGTTGAGTTTGGGGTGGACGCCGTATTGGTCGCGGATGGCGTTTTCGTTGAAGTGGATCATTTTTTTGTACATCTCGGGGACTTCTTTTTCGAGGTCGGCGAGGACGGCCATTTTTTGGAGCATGCGCATTTCGGTTTTGTAGCGGCCGGTTTTGAAGAGCCAGTCGTAGACGGGGTCGTTTTGCCAGCGCATGGTTTTGTAGGCGGCGACTTTGGGGCGGATTTTTTCGATGGGCAGGTCGGGCATGCGGACGCCGGCGGCTTCTTTGACGTAGCCGGTGACTTCGATGCCGTGGTCGAGGAGGATTTTTTTGGCGACGGCGCCCGCGGCGACGATGGTGGCGGTGTAGCGGCCGCTGAAGAATCCGGCGCCGATGGAGTCGTCGCATTGTCCGTATTTGACGTAGCTGGCGTAGGAGGCGTGGCCGGGACGCGGTGTGCGGTTGGTGACGCGGTAGGCTTCGACGTGTTCGAAGTGACGGTCGAGGTTGGGGATGAGGATGGTGAAGGGGGTGCCATTGGTGTGGTGGGCGTTCTCGAATCCAGTCATCGTGTTGTCGCAGTTGCGGCCGGTGACGATGACGGGGACGTCGGGTTCGCGGCGCGGCGAGGTGAGTTCGCCTTGGCCGGGTTTGCGGAGGAGGAGTTCGCGGTAGATTTCTTCCTCGGTGATGAGGTAGCCGGGCGGGACGCCTTGGAGATGTGTGATGAGCGTCTCCTGATACGAGCCGCCGCCAACTGTGACCTTGAACAACGAACCGATGTTGCAACCTAACATGATGTTTCTCCTTCTGTCTGAGTTGGCGGGGTTGTTTATCCAATCCGCCGTGTTTTGTAAATAAAAACCGATGACAATCTTATGTCTCGCGTACTTGGTACAAACGACCGTCGTCCACGAGGTAAAACAGGGGCGCGACGAGTATTTTCGGGTAGCGGAGGCGGAGGCGTTGTGTTTCGGAGCGGACGAATTCCAGCGGATCGGAGATTTCGAAGTCGGCGGTGTGTTTGTCGAAATGTTTTACGGCATCGTCGGCATTCCAACCGGCATTTTCAACGAGGCCGTGGACGAAGGCATCGCGTCGCTCGCTGAGGTGCATCATGCCGCATTGGTCGTGGCCGATGAGGCACATGGCGCGGACGCCGCCGATGGCGACGGCGAAGGAGACTTTGAACTCGATGCGGCGGAAGTTCGCGCCGCCGGCGCGGAGGATGTAGGCGAAGTTGTCGGGGACGTGGAGCATTTTGCGGTGGTCCATGCACATCCCGATGAGCAACACCGCCTGCTCGTACGAGCGGAACGGCCAGTCGAGATTCTGGTAGCCCAGCAAATCACCGACGGGCGTCTGGCGATATTGCGGCAGGATGTCCGCGTCGCAATTCACCGGCATTAAGTTATCTTTGGTCATTCGTGTTGTCCCTCGGAACGGATTGTACGCAAACATTCTGTGCATTGTCAGTCACAAATTCCGGCTACGGATTCCGCCGGCGAAAGGACGCTGGCAAGCGGCTTTCGTTTCGTGCTACAGAAGCGGCGTGACAAGATTCTTAGTCAAGTTGGTGTTGTTGATTGGCGCGATCGGTCCCGCGGCGATGACGTCGCTCGTGCTCTGGGGCGTGAACCCGTGGTGGCTCGCGGCGGCGCTGCTCGTATACGCGGTCACGCTCGGCGTGCTGGCGTGGCGGCTGGAGAAACAACACAGTTGGTCGGGCGTGGCGTTGTGTCTGGCCGTGTTGTTACTCGGTGCGGCGGTGGTGTACGTCACGCACCGGCGTTTTTTGCGATAAGCTGCTGCAAACATTTTTCGAAGGCCGCGCCATCGAGCGGCAACTCCACTGTGCGCTCCCGCACCGACGACAAAATCATTGCGTTGGCCAGTTCGACGGAGTGAATTCCTTCCGCGCCGGGCGCGATGAGCGGCGCGCCGTCAAGAATCGCTTCGGTGAAATTGCGGAGGATGCCGACGTGTTGAAGCCCGTGGCCGGAAAATGAAAACGTCTCGACGCGCGACGGTGGCGCGGCGAACAATTCGGTGGTCGTGCGGTTGAATTGTGACGCGGAGATTTCGTTGCGGGCGAAGATGAGTGAATCGTTTTCAAGGACGATGCGTCCGTTGTCCCCGGCAATTTCGAGGCGGTTCGTGCCGGGCGCCTCGCCGGTCGAGGCGACGAACGTCGCGGTCGCGCCGTCATCGTATTCGAGGTACGCGGTCACGTCGTCCTCGACTTCGATGCGGCGGTGATATTTTCCGAACTGGCAGAACGCGCGGAGGCGTTGTGGCATTCCGAGGAGCCACTGGAATAAATCGAGTTGGTGCGGACACTGGTTCAACAACACACCGCCGCCTTCGCCCGCCCAGGTGCCGCGCCACGACGCGGACGCGAAATATGCGTCGGGACGGAACCAATTCGTGATCGTCCAGTTCGCGCGGAAAATTTTCCCGAGCGCGCCGCCGCGGATGAGGTCGTGGATTTTCTGGTAATACGGATCGGTGCGCGCGTTGAACATCACGCCGAAAATTTGTCGCGGATTCGTGTGCGCGGCGATCAATCGTTCCGCGTCGGATTTATGGACGGAGATCGGTTTCTCGACGAGCACGTGGAGACCGGTGCGAAGCGCGTCCATGCCGACGCTGGTGTGCGCGTAGTGCGGTGTCGCGATGAGCACGGCGTCCACGAGGCCGGAACGGATCAAATCCTCACTGCGCTCGAACGGACGCGCTTGCGGGAACCGCGCCATCTGTTCCGGCGCCTGGCTGCAGACGGCGGCGAGTTCGCACCGCGGCACGGCGCCCGCGAGGATTTGTTCGGCGTGCCGCGCGCCCATGAAACCGACGCCGATGATGCCAAGACGCACAGTTTTCATGGCGCCGTTATTCCGTCAACGAGGCCGCTTTGTCCGGCGTATAAATCTCGAAGTACTGGTTGAACCAGTCGCGCGTGGTGACCGGTTTCTTCGCGGTGGCTGTCGCCGTATGGGGAACAATGGCAAGATGGATGAGTTTACCCTCAAGCGCTTCACGAAGCCCGTTCTTGACCCAGGAGACGGAGATCATTTTCACGGGTTTTTCGTGCACCGAGGAAATATCGCTTTCCGTAAACACGGGCAACCCGACAAACGAAACCACCGCGTCAGCGTTCGGGCGGCGGCTGATCAGCTTGATCAGTTGCTCTGCCGGCAATTCCATCGTTTCAAGGTATTCCTTGGTCACCACGATGCCGGCGCGCTTTTTCATTTCCTTCTCGAAGGCGGTGTCCGGTTGTTTGGGCGGCGTACCGGGCTTCACATTACCCCTTGCGACGGTGAGCACGAGAACATTGCCGCGACCGCCCATAATGTTTGCGGTTTCCTCGGCGAGCACGGTGCCAAGCGCCTCGAGCGGTTTGTTGGCGTCCTTGCTTGGGCCGCCGCTGGGCCGGTTGAAACAAAAAATCGCCACAACGGACGCAACGAGCAAAAGCAAACAAACAACGATGACGGCCGGTTTGTTGTTATTGAGGTCTGGCATGATTAAGTCCTCCTGAAATTTTCACGCTACCAATACCGCACCGCGCCGCCGCTTGCCAACACCAAACCATCATGGGTACCGGCGCGCCTGCAAAATCTCCAGCGCGATCAAGCTGTAACTCGTGCACAACACCGGGTCGTTCTCCCACCACCGGTTATTCTCGTTCGCCCAAAAACCGTCCGCCTTCTGCAACGTCACAAACTTCCGCATCAACTCATACCGCCAGTCGTGCTTGCGCCCCTTCGCGTCCTTGAACGTATCGTCGCCGTACACCGTCAACGCCTTCGCCACCGTGTGCAAATAATAAAATAACCCCTGCGCGCCGAGCGCCGGGTTCTCGTCCACCGAATAATTATGCTGCAACCATTCCACCGCCGCCTTCACGCGCGGATCATCCTTCTTCAACTCCGCGTAAATGTAACTCTTCAGCCCCGCGTAACTCATCGAACCGTAACTCCGCAACGGCGTCTTCCCGTCCGTCGCCGGTTCCTCGTCCGCGAAACTCAACCCCGGCATATACACAAAACCGCCCGCGTCCGACTCGCGCACATTCTTCGCCCACGGCTGATCGTTCGCCGACGGCAGATTCTGGCAGCGCTCCAAAAATTTCACCGCCCGGTTCCAATGCAACCGCGACCCTTGGTGCGGCGACTCATCGCCCGCGCGTGTCTCCACCGACTCCGTCAACCGGATCGCCTCCAACGCCCACTGCGTGTTCGACAGATCCGGCCGCAACCGTTTCCCGTAACCGATCCCGCCATAACTCGCGTCCCCCTCCTTCACCTGCTCATCCGCGCCGAACTGCGAGTTCAATAAAAACACACGCGCCCGTTTCACCGCGTCCATCACATCCGCGCGTCCCGTCGCCATCAACGCCATCGCGCAGATCGCCGTCGAATAATTCGGGTGCTTGTCCTTCTCGTCGCCGCCGAAAATCGCGCCGTTCGTCTTCGCGTTCGACAAAATAAACTTCACCGCCCGGTCCATCGCGTCCTTCTCCGCGCAACCGCCGCGCGCCAGCGCCGTCAACGCCAACCCCGTCATCGCCGGGTGTTTCCGCCACGAACCGTCCGCCTCCTGCTGCTTCAACAACCACGCCGTCCCCCGCTCCTGCGCCCGCGACACCTCCTGCAACATCGAAACGTCGCTTTGACTTGGCAACTCCGCCGCCGCCGCCATCGCGGCACAAACGAAAAACATCGTCACAAAAATTTTCATGCCGTGAATCATCTCACCGCCCCGCCGCATCGTCAACCATTTCACCAATGGCGGGCTTAAACATCCAACCCCGCGAAATCATTCGACCTATTCGTCCCATCCAACTTATTTTCTCTTCGCGGGAAAGATTGGTGTCGGCAATAATTCCTTTTATCTTTTCCTGTTCCGCCTCGAAGATCGGTTTAAGTTTTTCCTTCTGTTCGTCGGTCAGTTTTAATTCTTTTGCGACTTCCTCCATCCGCTCGCGGATGCGTTGGCCGCGCCCGCCGGCTGGCGGAGTGGCGTTGGCATCGTTGCCGGCGGCGCGGACGGCAGCAATTTCGGCCAGCTCGCTTTGCGGTCGGCGACGATTTTGTCGAACTTCTCGCGCTGTTCGGGTGTGAGAATTTCACGGACGCGCTTTACCGCATCGTCAAACACGCCGAGCGCCTGCGGCTCGATCTGCTCGCGGACTTGTTGGAGCCGCTGGCGGGTCTCGTTAATGACGGGTTGAAGTTTATCGCGTTGTTCGGGCGTGAGTTGGAGTTGGCGGTTAAGGTCGCGGACGATGGTCGCGGTCGAAACAACCGGCTGGCCGCTGAGAACCGCGCGGATGCGGCGCATGTAAAACCGGTGCGTGATGAGTCCGCCCGCCAATACGCCGAGGACGAACACGAGAACGACGCCGAGGATTGCCTTCCCGTTTTTCATTTTATTCTCCGGTCAAAATCGCGACGAGCGTGGCGTCGGCGTTATACACACCGTGTAAATCGTCGAGCGGGTTGGGCGCCGCGTTGTAATTCCAGACGCCGAGCGCGACCACGATGGCGGCGAAAAGCGGCGCGAGCCGCCACGTCCAGACAAACCACGGCGCGGCGTTGCGCGCGGCGCGCAGCCGCGCGAGCAGCCGCGTCTCGAACGCGAGTTCGGCGCGCGCGGTGTCGGGCGCGGCGCGGCGCGCGGCGGCGAAGATATTATGAAGTTGGTCATCGTTCATGGTGTGTCTCCAAAATTGTTTTCAGCGATGCGCGGGCGCGGTGCGCGCGGACTTTGACGTTGGATTCGCTCCAGCCGGTCAGCGCGGAAATGTCGCGGACGCTCCGTTCTTCGAGTTCGAGCAGCGTGATCACGAGGCGTTCCTCCGCGGAAAGTTTTGCGAGCGCGAAGTCGAGGACTTCGCGGGCGCGCTGCGGCGCGAGGTTGTCGGCAGCGGGAAGTTCAATGCCGTCGAGCGCGAGGTTGTCGCGATCGCGTCTGGTTTTGCGGAGGTGATCGTAACAGGCGCGGACGCCAATGCGCGCGAGCCAATGCTCAAACGGCGATTCGCGCCGGAATTTTTCGAGGCGACGAAACGCCTTGATGAAAATTTCCTGCGCGAGGTCGTCGAGTTCGGCGTCGGAACGCGTGAAACGCGCGGCGAGCGCGAGGATGCGGCGTTTGTGGCGCGCGACGAGCGCGGCGAACGCCTCATCGTCTCCCGCCAACGTGGATTCGATGAGACGTTCATCGCTGGGGTCTCCGTTGATTGCACTCATCGCGCGGCAAGATTACTCCCGCGCCAGTCGCTTCGCAATCTCGTCAATGAACCGGCTGATGTTGGCAAGCGCGTCGCCCGCCTTGTCGAGCTGTTCGTTGGTCAAAACGGCTTTCACGTTTATCGCGATGGCGGCGCGTTGCCTGGTGTAATCAATCAATACGTCAGCAAGCTTGCCGGTGCGCTCGCGGATTGCCGTCTCGTCAACCGTCGGATTACCGACGGTTTCGCGGATCGCTTTCTGTTCCTCGACGAATTTCGTGGCGGCTTTTTTCAGCGCGGGCAACTGATCACAGATCGCCGCGCGGATTTTACCGCGCTGGTCGTCGGAAAGATCGGCGACGCTGTTGAGTTTCTCGTCAATGAGTTGTTCGACGACCGGGAATTTTGGTTTCTCCTGTTTCTCTTCCGCGCCGACGCGCGAGACGACACTACCGACGGCCAGCGTCGCGACGAGACCGGTGAGGAGAAGAACTTTGTTCGGGCTTTTCATGGTTGTGATTTTCCTTTCACTTCACCAGACGCGGCCGCGCGGCGAAAGGTTACAACCGCGCGATTATTTTTTTGCGTGCTGCAACCGCAACTGGCCGCACGCGGCGGCGATGTCGGCGCCTTTTTCCGTGCGCAACATCGTCGATATGCCGGCTTCGCGGAGCATGTGCTGAAAAACCTTGCACCGGTCGCGGTCGGGACGATGCCACGTCATGCCCTCAACGGGATTGTATGGAATCAGGTTCACCTTCGCGTGCGCGCGGCGCGCGAACGCGGCGAGTTTGTGCGCCTGCTCGATCGTATCGTTCACGCCGTCAATCAAGATGTACTCGAACGTGAGCATCTTGCCTTTCACCTTCGCGTAATATTCGCACGCGGCGAGCAGTTCTTTCAGCGGAAATTTCCGGTTGATCGGCATGATCGTGTCGCGCACGTCGTCCGTCGCGCTGTGCAACGACACCGCGAGCCGGATCTGCATCGGCTCCTCCGCGAGCCGTCGGATGCCGGGCGCGACGCCCGCCGTCGAGATCGTCATCTTGCGCGCGCCGATGCCGAGCGCCCACGGCGCGTTCAGAATCCGCAATGCGCGCATCACGTTCTCGTAATTCGCCAACGGCTCGCCCATGCCCATCACCACGATGTTGTCCACGCGCTGGCGCGTCAGTTTCTGGATCCGGCAAACCTGGTCAACGATTTCCGCGACGTTCAGGTTCCGTTTCAAACCTTCCAGGCCGCTCGCGCAAAACCGGCAACCGAACGCGCAACCGACCTGCGTCGAAACGCAGACCGTCTGCCGGTCGTCCGTGCTGCTCAAGCCGGGTGTTGCCGGTATCAACACCGTCTCGATCAACGAACCGTCGTGGAGTCGGAATAAAAATTTTTCCGTCGTGTCCGTCGCGTGACGTTGGCCGACGTCCTTCACCGCGACGAGCGAAAAATTTTCCGACAACTTCTTCCGAAGCTCCGCCGACAGGTTCGTCATCGTGTCGAACGACTCGGCCTGCTTGGCGTAAATCCACTGCAAAATCTGGTCCGCGCGGTACGCCGGTTCGCCGATCTCCGCCAGCTTCGCGATCAACTCCTCGCGGTTGAAACCTTTGATATTAATCATGACTCACGTCTCCACGCGGCGATGATGGCGTCGCAGAGCGCGTCGAACTCGGCGTTCACGGCGCCGGTCTGTGCGGCGGACTCGCGGATACCGGTGTGGAACGGTTTGCGACAAATGAAATCCGGCACGAACCGTTTGATCTTCGCGTTGTCGAAAACTCCGGGACACGCCTTGTCGCCTTTCAACGGACCGGTCATCTGCGGAAATTTTTTACAAATCCAATCGAGCGGCATTCGCACGATGTTGGGCGACGGCGCGCCGAGCGCGTCGGCAGTCGCGGCGTAAATCTGCGGCCACGTCAGCGTTTCGTCGTTCGTGATGTGGAATGCTTCGCCGACGGCGCGTTCGTTGCCGGCAAGACCGGCGAGGCCGACGGCAAAATCGCTCGTCGCGGTCAACGTCCACGGCGTATCGGTTTCCCAAAGCGGGAGCGGTTTGTTGGCGAGCAGGCGCGCGGCGAGCGTGTAGCTGGCGCTGGCGAAAATGTTCGGGAACCAGCGCGGGCCGTAGGTGTGCGACGGTCGTACAATCGTCACCGGAAAATCCGGGCGGGCGCCGAGCCATTCTTCGCAGGCCTGTTTTTTCCGCGCGTAATCCCAGTACTGGTTGGC
>Ga0233425_10006206_pt1 | contig 17967 bp, 14 predicted proteins | sample Watercolumn_Towu_2_FD_181712 | JGI IMG/M metagenome (GOLD analysis project Ga0233425, IMG submission 181712) | Freshwater microbial communities from Lake Towuti, South Sulawesi, Indonesia - Watercolumn_Towuti2014_140_MG | ecosystem: Environmental > Aquatic > Freshwater > Lake | place... | reverse complement strand
ATTAGAAATCCGCTGCTCTATCCCTTGAGCTACGGGCGCATAACTGCACAAGGCATTTGCCGCCACCATGTTACAACAATGCCGGTGCATTGGCCATCCCTTCACCGGCGTAAGGATTGGCACAAGATTCGCCCTACGTATACTATGGAAGTGGCTATCCGTCTTGTTCCGTCCCGCGAAGGCACCGCCTTGCACCCGCTCCTGGAAGATCTGACCGAAGCTCAACGCGAGGCCGTGCTGCACATCGAGGGGCCGTTGCTGATCCTGGCCGGACCGGGCAGCGGCAAGACGCGGGTCGTCACCCATCGGGTGGCCTGGCTGCTGCAACAGGGCGTTCCCGGGCGCGAAATCCTGGCGCTGACCTTCACCAACAAAGCGGCCGAGGAAATGCGGAATCGGGTGCAGCGGCTCGCCCCCGATCAGCCGGTCTGGGTCAGTACGTTCCATCGGTTCTGTGCCCGGCTCCTGCGTCAATATGCACAATACGCGGGACTTCAGGAGAACTACACGATCTACGACGTGGACGACGCCGGAAAAGCCCTTCGGCTGGCCCTGGCCAAGCTCAAGCTCGATACCACACAGTTCACGCCCGACGCCATCGCCAAGTCGATCAGTTGGGCCAAGAGCAACTTGATCCTGCCCGACGAGTACACCCCGAAGTCGGGAAACCTGCTGGGAGCGGTCGTCAAGCAGTCCTACCCGCTCTATCAGGCCCAACTGGCCGAGGCCAACGCCGCCGACTTCGATGATTTGCTGTTGCACGTGGCCGTCATGCTGCGGGAGAACGCGGAGGTGCGGCAAACGCTGGACGAGCGGTATCGTTTCATTCTCGTCGACGAGTACCAGGACACGAACCTGGCCCAGTACGTGATCGCCCGCGCGCTGTCGATCGACCACCCGAACCTGGCCGTCACCGGCGACCCCGACCAGTCGATCTATGGTTGGCGGGGGGCGAACCTGAACAACATCCTGGAGTTCGAGAAGGACTTTCCGGACGTCCGCGTGGTGCGGTTGGAGCGGAACTACCGCAGCACGAAGCGCATTCTCCGCGTGGCGGCCGACCTGATCGCCCACAACATCCGCCGCAAGGAGAAGGGACTCTACACCGAGAATGGCGTGGGCCCGCCGGTGCGGCTCGTAACGTACGCCACACAGAAGGACGAAGCCGAGGGAATTGCCGACCAAATGGCGGCCGAAATCCGCGCCGGCCGGCGGCGGCCGCGGGATTTTGCCGTTTTCTACCGCATCAATGCGCTGAGCCGGTCACTGGAGTTCGCGTTGCGCGACCGCGGCATCCCCTACCAGTTGGTCCACGCCTTGGAGTTCTTCCAGCGCAAGGAAATCAAGGACGTGCTGGCCTACGTGCAGTTGCTGAACAACCCGCACGACACGGTGGCCCTGTTGCGAGTGATCAACGTGCCGGCCCGCGGGATCGGCAAGACAACCGTGGACCGGTTGACGGACCACGCAGCACAGCAGGGGCTGAGTCTGCTCGATGCTGCCCGGGCCGCCCGACAGATCGACGCGCTCAACAAACGGGCGGTCGCTCAGTTGGGCAAGTTCGTGGCCACCATCGACCGGCTGGCCGCCACCGCTTGGCGAGCCCCGGGCGTTAGCCCGGGGATGCCGGAACCGGACGACTCCATCCCCGGACTAACGCCCGGTGCTCGCCAGGAGGCGCTCGCCGGCGGTCCGGTCGAGGAAGTCCTCGGCCTGGTGCTCAGCGAAACCGGCTACCAGGAGCAGTTGCAGAAGTCGGGTACCGAGGAAGATCAGGAGCGGCTGGCCAACATCGAGGAACTGTTGACGGTCGCGCGCGAGTTCGACGAACGCCACGGCGGCCAAGGCACGCTCGAGGCGTTCTTGGAAGAGTCGTGCCTCGTGAGCGACGTGGACGACTGGGAGGTCGAAGCCGACCGGGCCACCCTGATGACGCTGCACGCCTCGAAGGGGCTCGAGTTCCCGGTCGTCTTTCTGATCGCGGTCGAGGAAGGGCTTCTGCCGCACGAGCGCAGCCGGCAAAGCGAAGAGCAGCTCGAAGAAGAGCGGCGGTTGATGTTCGTCGGCATCACCCGCGCGCAGCAGGAATTGCAACTGAGCATGGCGCAATACCGCGATTTCCGCGGGCAGCGGAAAATGACCATCCCCAGCCACTTCCTCATGGAACTGCCCCGCGAGGAAATGGAACTGGCGGCGCCGGGGCTGGGCGTGCATTTCGAGGCCGAGCCGGCGTGGATCGAGCCGGTACTCTCCGAACCGGAGTTGCCCGCCGCGGAAGCGGTCGAGCGCACGCCCTCGGCGCGGCCCGCGTTGGCCGTCCACCTGACGACCGCAGCCGAACTGGCCAACGGCGGCGTGGCCTCGCCACCGGTTGCGCCGGACACGTTCCACCAAGGCATGTTGGTCCGTCATCCCAAGTACGGCTTGGGCCGCATCGTTGCCCTCAGCGGCAGCGGCCCCGGCCGCAAAGCGACCGTCGATTTCGCCTCCGCCGCCGGCCGCAAGAGGTTTCTGCTCAGCGAAAGCCCGCTGCGCCCGGTAGAACAACGGGGACAACACCAATAGGGCAGGAATGGCGACAGTTGTTATCGGCGTTGGGCGGCCTCGAAGACAACACGATACTTCCGTCCGGGCTCGCACTGCCGCGGGTTGGGCACCAAAATGAAGTCGTCCGTAATCAGTGGCCTGAGTTCTGCTCCTTCGACTACCTTGGCGTCCCGAATGCGGTGCGGCAGGAAGGCCACAAACGGGCGACCGCCGCGCTGCGAACCGTTGGTGTTGATCGGCTTGAAACTGTCGGCGCCGCGATTGGGCGTGATCTCGAAGACGTATTGCCGGCCTTGCCGACTCAATTTCTGTTCGAACGCCCGGGGACGGTCTACCATCGTCGCCTGCCAGGCCGGATCGCCGTAGAAGGCCACCACGTCGCGGTCGAAGGCCAGGCCGCGGGCGTCATTGAATGTCAAGCCGGCCTCCTTGGCCGCTGCGCTCAAGGTTGGCCGGGCAGCCGTTCTTCCATTGGCATCGGTCGCCGCCTCCAGCATCTCCGGGAAGCAAGTTGCCAGCCGCTGCGTCAGGGCGTGATGATTGGCGAAAAAGGCCTCGGTCAGCGTATATCGGCCGGGCTGCTCCAGGAAATAGTCCAGCACGCCCCAGCCCATGTAGCCGTACCACGTGGGCACCGTGTAGCCGAACATCTGCATCACACCCGCGCTGTTCATCCAAGCGGTGGCCATGCAGTCGGCGCGGTCGATATGGCCCATGAGGCAGTTGCCGACCGGCAGATAGATCTTGGGGTTCGGCGAGTCGATAGGAAACCGCTTGCCCTGTGTGTCCAGACCGAAGAGCCGCCCTTGCTCGTGCCTGAACGAACCATTGCGGTAGCGGAAGCCGATCATCCAATCCCGCTCGGTCGCGTGGCCAGAAGTGACAAACATCGCGGCGCGCTCGACGTTGAGTGCGTCCACGAGGGCTTGCGTGGTGTCGTCGGGGCCCTTCAGTGTCTTGGCGTCGCCGCCCTTTTCCTTCCTGACGATCTTGCCCTTGTTCAGTTCGCAGTACCATACGCCCGCTTCGACCATGTCCATCGCCAGTTCGGTGCCGGCGGCGACTTTACGCACGGTCAGCGGCTGGGCGTGCTTCGCGATCCGGAGCGCGGCGGCCGCGTCGTAGCCGGTGACAATGCCCCAGAAGCAGTCGGCGTACGGATCGTCGTCGATGTGCCTCGTCAGCCGATGAACCATCGCGACGAACTCACGATTGGCCTCCTCCGGTTTGGCGACAAAGCACGCATAGCGCGGGAAGATCTTCTGCAGCGGTGGGCGGGCCTCGGAAACCGTGCCGTCGTAAACGACAACCTGCGCTTGGTGTTTTGCCGCCAGGGCGAGGACCACCTGGTTCCAATCCGGGTCGTTTTGCGTCGCCTTCGACACGACCACGGCATAGCCGCCCTCGACCGGCTCCGCCGCCGGCAAGACATCCCAGACAACGGACAACAAAGTCAAGCCAACGACAAGACGCACTGGCATGCGGCACCTCTTTCCTTTGTGATTGGCTCCAGCATATCCCTGGCCGTTACACATCGCAAGCCGCTGTCCACAAGATGCGTCCACCCTCGTGTTCTCAGCGCAGAAACGCCGGCACTCCATCGGGCTCCGGCGCTCCCCGATCGGCCTTGGCACGAATGGGAGTGCTCAACGAGGTGCTCTCGTCACGAACTCGATGATCTGCATGTCGAGATCGAAGTCGACCGGATCGTGGCCGTCGCGATAGGCGGTGCCCCGTTCGTACTTGTCGGGCGGGATCTTGCGGTAAGGATTGAAACCCGGCCGTTCGTCGCTCGCATGGCCCTTGAGATTCACGAAACCCCGCAGGGTCTCCGGCGTTTCCAGCGTTTCGATCTCGACGGCGTAAGTGGTTCCGGCAACCAGCGGCACCTCGCCACGCACGAAAGCCGCGCCGAACACGCCCCAAGAGGCATCGCCCGTGTAGTTGCCGTTGCCGAGGGCCACCTTCTCCACACCGACCAGCGGTCCGCTCGGACCATCCCGACGCACGCGGATAGCCACGCGTTGCCGACCGAGCGGCGGCTGGGTGCCGCCGACCGCGGCGTACAGCACCACTCCGGCCAAGGAATCGCCCTGCGCAACGTAGGTCTGCGACCACTTGTGGCCGAAACCGGCAAACTCGCCGTATTCCCGATGCACGCGTTTGTTGTAGGGAACGACGAGCCCATCATCGTCGGTTGCGACCGACATCCAGAGCCGGAATCCGCTGCGTTCCCACGCACCTTTCGCGCCCCGGCGATAACAGCATACGGCCGCGTCCGAGCACGGCTCACAGAAGGCTTGAAACGGCAGCCGCGCCTTCAGGCAGACGGCATAGCTCTTGCCGGGTTCGAGCGCGACTTCTCGGGAATCCCAACCGGCCGACCAGGCACGGTTCTTTCCACCGCCGCAGTCGACGCCCGGCACCGGTACGGCCGGGCCGATCCGTTGCCAGTCCTTGGGCTGTCCCGCATCCATGCGGCAAATCGAGAGCTCGAAGTCCTGACTGCCGGGCCCGAAACCGTCAACGCCATCGTGGGCCAACTTGAAACCCACCTGCGTAACGCTGCGGCCGCGGGCAATAAACGGCTGGTAGTAGGCCTCGGCCGGCCGACGATCCCAATCACCCTCGGCAAACACTGCATAGTCCGCATGGAAGCCGACATCGCACTTGTTTTGCCCCGTTTCGGCGTGGACGTCTTGCAGTACAATCGGACGCGTGAAGCAGGCCGGATTGGTCGCTAGCAGGTTGTACTTGCCGGGCCGGCCGGCCAAGCGATACCAGCCCATCGGTTCGGCGTCCCAACTGCGATGTACCAGCGGCAGCTTGCTTTGGCCTTCCTGCGTGCCGAACACATAGATGCCACCCAACGGCGCCGCGGTCTCTTCCTTCTGCGTGGTCGGCCGTCGTATCCGACCCGAGATCACGGCTTGCCCCGGCGAATCATCGGCCAGAATACAACACGACAGAAGGACGAAGCAGATTGACGGCATCACGGCATCACTCCTGAAACTGCTCTTGCGGCCACTTCCCCGCATACACCAGGTTGTAGACGCTTCATGGCGTTCCCTTTCCGTCGCCATATGCGTACGGTACCCGGATGTCACCCGCGCTGCAACCGTTCTTGCAAGGACGAAAAATCGGCCTCCGAGGAACTTCTCGACTGCCGAATTCGTCCTATACTTTACGAGAACCATATTTTCCCCCGCAATAAGGAGATGGACGTGAGCAAGAAGATTCTGCTGGTGGCGTTGGCGATGGTGCTGTTCCCGGCAGTGACCGCCTTTGCCGGCATGGGCTACACCATGAAATGCGGCAACTGCGGCTACTCGTCCGCCGTCAACATCGGCGGGGGCCGGATGTTCGACCAGATCACGGGCTTCTGCGTGGACTCGATGAAGTTCGTCTACGTGCAATGGAAGCGCGGAGAGAAGAAGCCGGCCCCCGTCGCCCAGGTTTGGGATTCGGCGTCGGGCAAGAAGATCGATCTCTACAAGTGCCCCAATTGCCCCAAGCCGCTCATGCCGTTGCAGGCGACCCAAGCGGATATCGAAGGTCCCGGCTTCAATAGCTGCCCGAAGTGCGGCAAGCAGACCTTCCAGGTGGACAAGAGCAAGGGGATCGTGGCTTACGATTGACGATCCTGCAGGATTGCTTCGCCTTACAGCAGATGTCGCGCCTTGATCTCCAGATACCGGTTCACCAGCGGCGCGGTCATGGCCTCGGGGAAGACGTCGAGCGAGAGCACGCCCTTGCTTTGCAGGTCGGTCAACACCTGGTGTCGCCAGGCGAGGATCTCGGCGGCGGCGGCGGCCCGCCAGAGTTGGGGTTCGGCCGGGTGCTCGACCTCGACCGCCTCGAAGAGCCGCCGATCGCGGAGCAGAATGCCCAAGGGTAGGTGCCGGCCGACAAGGTTCGTCAGGTATTGCTCGATCTGCCGCGAGTTCACCTCGTCGAGCACGCTGGTGACCAACACCACCAGCGAGCGTTTGCGGCAGTGCGAAGCCAGGTAGCGGAATGCCTGGTCGTAGCGCGACTCGACGAGCCGCGGGAAGCGGTCGAAGGAGGCGTGCAGCAGGCGGTTCATCTGCTGCATCCCGCCCCGCGGCGGCACGAAGCCGTGGATCTCGTCGGAGAAGCTGATCATGCCCACGGAGTCGCCCTGCCGCAACGCCACGTAGCTGAGCATGAGCATGGCGTTCAGCCCGTGGTCGAGCAGGCTCAGGCCGGCGGCCTCGTTGGTCATCATCCGGCCGCAGTCCATCAGGAAGATGATCCGCTGGCTCTGGGCGGCCTGGTAGTCTTTGACGGTCAGTTTCGCGCGGCGGGCGGTGGTCCGCCAGTCGATGTGCTTGTAGTTGTCGTCGAGCGTGTAGTCGCGGAGCCGCTCGAACTCGTTGTCCTGCCCGATCCGCCGCGTGCGCCGCACGCCCAGCAGACTGAGCCGGTTGGTGCGGGCCAGGAGCGCGTATTGCGAAAGCTGCTGCATGTCGGGATAGACGTTGAGTGCGGTTTCCAGCGGATAGACGAACATCCGCTGCCAGAGCCCAAGCCAACTCCGCGCGCGGAGATGGACGGCATCGATGGTGAATGCCCCGCGGCGGCCGGCGCGGAGTTCGTAGTGCAGTGCCGCGCGGCTGCGGCCCGCCAGGCGGAGGCGGAAGTCGGCCGGCTGGGCGTGGAGTTCCGGCGGCACGCCGTCGCGGATTTCGATGAACCGCCGCCGTGCGTGATTCAACACCGTGAGCAGCACGCGGTGCGGCTTGCGCAACGAGACGATCCGCCCCGCTTGGCGTTCGACCGAGAACGCCCGCCGCGACGGGAGCGTACACAAGTCCAGACACATCAGGCTGCCAACCACCGCGTTCAACGGCATCACGACGTAGAGCGCCTCGGGCGTGGCCAGCACGCCGAACGAGGCCGCGGCCGGCAGCATCGCCAGCCAAATCAGCGGCCGCCGCGGATAGACCCTCAGCAGCCGCGCCAACGCCAGCAAGGGCGCGGCGATGCCCATCAGGCACAGCAGCAGCACGGCCAGGGAACTCACAGCCGGGGAACCTCCACCGAAGCGATGACGTCGTGCAGCACCTCGTCGACCGAATGCCCCTCGACCTCCGCCTCGGCCGAGAGGATTACGCGGTGCCGCAGCGCGGGCAGGGCCAGTTCGACCACGTCGTCGGGCACGGCGTAGTCCCGGCCGCGGAAGGCGGCCAGCGTGCGGGCGCCCTGCATCAACGCCAGGCCCGCGCGCGGCGACGCCCCCAGATGAAACTGCGGATGTTGCCGCGTGCGCCGCACGACCGCGTTGATGTAGTTGAGCAGTTTCGGATCGACCAGCACCTGCCCGTTGTGCTGCGTGGTGGCCACGATTTCCGCGGGCGATGCGACCGTCTGCACCTCGTCGAGCCGCTGGTCGAGATCTACTTGCACGCTGTGCATGGCGAGGATGCTCGCCTCCTCGTCGGCCGACGGATAGTCGATCACCAGCTTGAACATGAAGCGGTCGAGCTGGGCCTCGGGCAGATTGTACGTGCCTTCCGACTCGATCGGGTTCTGTGTGGCCATGACCAGGAACGGCCGCTCGATCTTGTGGCTCGTACGCTCGATCGTCACGCGGTATTCCTGCATGATTTCCAGCAAGGCGGCGTGCGTCTTGGCCGGCGAGCGGTTGATCTCGTCGGCCAGCAGGAGTTGCGTGAAGACCGGGCCGGGAACGAAGTGGAACTCCTGCGTCTTCATGTTGAACACAGGGGCGCCGGTGATGTCGGAGGGCATCAGGTCGGCCGTGAACTGGATGCGGCCGAAGCGGCAGCCGAGCGCGCGGCCCAGCGTGCGGACGAAGAGCGTCTTGCCCAGGCCCGGCACGCTTTCGATGAGCACGTGCCCGTTGGAAAACAAGGCCACCAGCGTGCCCAGCACGAGCTCGTCCTGGCCGACGAAGACTTTGCGAATCTCGGCCGTGATGCGGTCGAACAGCTCCTTGGTCGGCGTCGCGATAATGGGCGGAATGGAGGGGGTGAGTGGATCCATGGGGCAGTGGGTGGTGAGGGGTGGGTAGTGGGTAGTGGGGAGTATCTCAAATCATAAATCCGAAATCATAAATCATAAATCCGCCTTTATACTTCATCCCTCATCCTTCATTCTTCTCGTCTCGTCTTTCATCTTAATCTGTTGATAGTGCAGCAGCCGCGTTTGCGCGTAGCCGCGGTCGCGGGAGCGCTCGAGCATGTCGGCGAAGGCCTGGATGTGCTTGCCGAAGTCGGACGCTTCGGGCTTCTCCGGCGGGCGCGGCCGGCCGAAGATCGGCCAGCGCGCGAAGCAGAACAGCACGCCAACCACGGCAAGCTGCAGAAAGATCCAACTGAACGGCTCGGTCAGCAGCACGTCGATGCCGCTGCGCTGCTTGTTGTCCGGCTCTTCCTCGTGAATCGGCGGCCCGTTGCGGCCGCTCTCCAGGAACACCACCTTCCGCGGCAGCGTGCCGATCTCGGCGACCAGCTTGCCGGCCAGCTTGCGGTGTTCGCGGTTGACCAGCGGCAGGTTCAGCAGGAACGAGCCGTTGGCCACGATGAACAACCGGCTCTCGCCGTAGCCGCCGCGGACGCCGAAGGACTCGCGCGCGACCAGTGCATCGCCCTCGGATTCGAGCAGCACGTCGGCCCACGCGTTGGGCTTCATGCGGCCGAAGAGCTCGATTTCGAGTTGCGACGCATCGACGCCGTCGAGCCACCGCTCGTCGCCCGCGAGCGAACGCACCTCGCGCGGCCGGTAATCGCGGTCCAGCGCGAACCAGCCGGTGTCGTCGGCGCCGGCGGCCCACCGCCGCCCGCGCTGGAAATCGTCGCGGGCCGCATCGAGCCGGCGTTTCACTTCAGCCGCCTGCTCGGCCGGGGCGTCAGGCTCGATTGTCGCCCAATAGAGGCGCGCGGCGTCGAAATCGCGGCCCACGTAGATCAGCGTGCGGTCGGGCCGCTCCCAGAGCCAGTGCTCCAGCCAGGCGATGACCTCGCGGGACGGGGGCCGGAAATCGTCGGGAAACCACACGATGCACTCCGCGCGCTGGGCCAACCGCGGAGAGAGCATGTTCCACGACGAGACCTTGTGCCCGGCCTGCTCGAACATCTCCGCCAGCACCGCCGTGCCGTTGACGCTCAGGGTGGCCTCGGGTCCGGCGCGTTGTCCGTAGCGGGTCTGGATCTGCTCTTCGCAACCGACAACGGCAAGAAGCAGCGGGAGCAACAGGAAGGTTGCGCGTCTGTGCATTGCTACTTCCCTCCCGCCGCCAGCGCCTGAAACTCGTCCAGCCGCGACCAGCAAGTCTCAAACCGCGCGCGATCTAGCGTACGGTTGCCGAAGAACACGTCCTCGAAGACCAGCATCGTGTGCTCGACGAGTCCTTGCAGCCGTCCGCGCGGCGGTGCGGAGAAAACGGGGACAGGCACCTCGCCGGAAGCCGCATAGCCCAAGGTCGCCCACGCCGGCTCGGAGCCAGTCCCCGTTTTCTCCGCACCGCCCCGCGGGCCAATCTCGCGGAGGTATTGGCGGTTCGTCTTGCCCTTGTTCAGGCGGATGACCTGCTGCTTGTCGAGATGCACGAGTTGAAAACTGAACAGGTAGACGATCGCCTGGGCGTAGTTGCCTTCCTGCCAGTGACGGCGGGCCTCGTCCAGCAGGTTCCCGCGCCCGCTGTGGACCGGGAACGGCAGCGCCTCGACGCGGTCGGCATCGCCGGCCTCGGTCGCCCCGCCGTCGGCGTGCGGCGCGGGCTGGCGGTCCAGATACGCCCTCACCAGCAAAAAGAGAATCAACGCCAGCACCAGCCCGACGGCCGTCCAGGCCATCCATTGCAGGATCGCGTCGAGCCCGGTGGGGAACGTGGGGCGGTCTCTGGGCTCGCGCTCCTTCGGTTCGCTGGGCGGTACGACATCCACGCGGCGCACGCCGTCGCTTTCGGCGTCGTACCACGGGTAGCCCGACCAGTTCCCCAGGGCCTTGCGTCCCGACTCGACCGCCTGGCCGGGATCGGTTTGGGCCAGTGGGGCAGGTTGCCAACCTGCCTGAACGACGGCAGGTTGGCAACCTGCCCCACGAGCGACCCCAACATCGGGCGCCACCCCGATCAGGCTTAGACACAACAGCACGAGCAATGCCGTTCTCATGTCAACTGCCTCGTCAGCCGGGCGGCTTCGCTGCGCATCATCAATTCCACTTCCCATCCCTCGCGGCGGATCCGCAAATCGAGATACGCCAGAAACCGCACCACCGTAAGGTAGCCGACGACCAGCCACAACGCCAGCGGGTAGTGGAACGTGTAGAGCGACATCTCCCACCAATCCCAACTCAAGTCGGCCACCAGCACGCCGCGGAGCACGATCATCGAATACCAAATCGACAACAGCAGCATCACGCCCACGGCCACGGTCGTGATCCAGCGCGCGAACAGGTCGTTGCCGGTCCCTTTGTGCAGGATCAGCGTGCGGCGGCTGGTGGTCATGGCGTTGCGGCGTCCGCGCCAGAAGCGGTTTCGCTCAAGCAGGATCACCTCGCTGAGATAGGCCCAACTGATGAACTGGAACAACCAGGTGATGATGAGTCCGATCGTGAACGCCCGCACGACCACCTGATACCAGATCATCTGCGGCAGCGAGGCGAAGAAGTTTCTGACGATCCGGCCCGGGAGCGGCCGCTCGGTGAAGAGCGCCTGCCCCAGATAGAGCGTCACCGGCGCGGTGACCAGCGGGGCTTCCCAGAGCACCAAGAGGAACATCCACCAGACGTAAGCGGTGGGCATGCCGTACTGCGGATTCACGCGGGCCAGCGGCGCCAACAGCCAGGCGTTCAACAGCATCGCCGGCACCACCCCGGCCGCCAACGCCACGCACAACGGCACGGCGTAGGCGCGGATCACGTGCAGCGCCATGTCGAGCAGGTCGGGGAAGTTCCGCTCGCGGATCGAGATGCGGTTGTCAGCCAGTAGCACGCGCGGACCTCCGGGGATAACCCAGGAACACGAAGTAGAACAGCAGCATCAGCGTGCAGAGGATGGCCACGCCGGCCTTGAGTTCGTAGGGAATGGCCGAAGGCGACACGAAGGCCTCGATGCCGGCCGCCACCAGGAACAGCAGCACGCCGGCAAAGAGCATCGGCACCACGACCTTGGCCGTGCGCCGCAGCGAGTCGCCGCGCGTGTAGCCGCCGGTGTTGACGATGGCGAACCCGAGCCTCATGCCGGCGGCCGCGCAGAGCACCACGGCCGTCAACTCGAACGGCCCGTGCGCGGTCACGAAATGAAAGAAGTTCGTGGCGCTGGGCGCTTTGGCCATGTAACCGAAGATGGCGCCCAGGATCAGCGCGTTGCTAATCATGATATACAGGCCGCCGATGCCGAACACCAGGCCCCAGCAGAAGCACATCAGGCCGATGGTCGGATTCCTGTACACGTACTCCCCGGCCATGCGCGCACTCTGATCGATCGGACGTCCATCCTTCGCATCGGCGAACATATTCTCGATGCCCATCAGTTCGTCTCTTCCGACCACCTGCTCCGCGAAGTCCGGTGTATAGTACGCCAGCAAGCCGGCCCCCGCGAAGATCCCCCAGAACACGACGAACGCCAGGCGCAGGCAATTGTCGGCCAGCAGCCGTTGCGGCACGGCCACAAACAACTCGTAGAGCCACGCGCGGAAAGCGAACGCTCGGCTGCGGTATAGTTGGTTGTGTGCGCGGGCGACGAGTTGATGCAGATAGTGCACCGTGCTGGGCGGAAGCTGGTAGGCGTCGGCCAGCGCCAGATCGGCGCACGCCGCGCGGTACAGCGACGAGAAGCGGCTCGCCGTAGCGGCCTCCATGCGCCGCAGCGCGCGGCCCCGCAGCTTCGTACACAGTTCTTCCAACGCCCGCCAGTACGCCCGGCGGGATTCCAACACTTCGGAGACCTTCATCGTCGGCGTTGCCTCCACGCGGGTGGAAAGGCGGGGATCGGCGGCTCGGGCGGCGTTTCTTGTACGGCGTAGTCGTCACGCGGGGCGTCGGGAAAAATGGGGACAGGCACCTCGCCCGAACCTCTTCGGCCAAATCCGGCGCCCACGGGCTCGGAGCCAGTCCCCATTTTTCCGAACGGCGAACTGCCGCGAACCGGTTGCACTTCGGTCTCGTGTACGAACACGCGGTGGTACAGCGCGCAGAGCAGCAGATCGGGATTGATCTGCGGCGGCAGGCGGAAGCGCTGGCAGAGCGGCTCGGCCACGTGCTGGGCGATTTCCATGCGGCGGCCGACCGAGAAATACACCCGTCGCATCACGTAGGCCGCCAGCGTCCGCGCCAGCGTGCGGCTGGGCTGGAAGTTCGGCGGAAGCAGGGCGGCCATCTCGAGCACCTCGGGATCGCCGACGCGCATCACGCCGTCGAGCCGCTGCCGCTCCTCGACCACAACCATCGTGCCGCACACCAGGTCGCCGAGCCGCTGAAAACGCCGATTGAGCGAGGCCGCAATCAGCCCCACCTGATAGCTGAACAGCGGCTGCCCGTCGATGAATCGCAACACGTTGCGGAGCACGGCCTGCCAACCGGCGATCGGCTGGCCGTCGGCGGAGACCACGCGGATGTGCATCATGCGTTTGCCGGGCGTTTGGCCGTTCCAATAAGTCTCGAACAGACCGCCGTAGAACCAAGCCACGGCGAACCACAGCACGAGTCCTGCGCCACGGCCTGCCTCGCCCAGGCCGAGTGTCTCAAACAGAAGCATCAAGACGTAGATGCCCACCACGACCGCAACGAGGCGGATGATCAGGTCGATCAGATACGCAGGCAGCCTGCGGAACGGCCCGGCCACCCGATATTGGAAGGCGATGTTTTCGGGCGTGACGATTTCGATGCTCGTATCGAGTTCCGCGGCGTGGTCGGCCATAGTTCGATTATCCGTTGCCGGCGGACAACTCGCAAGCGGGGGACGGGGAAAGGGGGTGCCGCGAGGTGTGTCTCCAGTTGGGGTGGCAGTTGTACTGCCACCCCTGATTCGCCGCGCCGTGGTGGGGGCGGTAGTACAACTACCGCCCCAACGGAAATCGCCTTGCGCCGCGCCGCCTGTGTGCCCCTCTTGCCGACCGCCGCGCACGCCAGTAGTCTGTGTATGCATGTGTGCCACCTCCGACACGGCCAGGCGATGCAACACTCGGTCAACAGTTCGGAGAAGGTATCGCGCGTAGAGGGTCGTGTACGACCCTTTGCCGCCGTAGGCGGTTGAGGCCCGTAAACGATCCTCACATCGCTATTCGTCTCCATGGGAGATTCCTTATGGACCTGAAAGACAAGACGGCCTTGGTCACCGGCGGCGGGAGTGGCATCGGGTTGGGCATCGCGCGGGCGTTGGCCCGCGAGGGCTGCCGCGTGGCCATCACCGGGCGCAACGCCCGCAAGCTCGAAGAAGCCGCCGCAAGGTTCGACGGCCGGCCGGCGATCCTGGCCCGCGCCTGCGACGTGGCCGATCGTGCCGACGTGGAGCGCCTCTTCGCCTGGCTCCACGAGCAATTCGGGCCGCTCGACATCCTGGTGACCAGTGCCGGCATCAACGTGCCCAAGCGGCGTATGGCCGATCTGGTCCCGGCCGACTGGGACCGCGTGCTGGCGATCAACGCCACGGGCACGTACAACTGCATGTACGCCGCGCTGCCGGGGATGCGCAAGCGCCGCGCGGGCCTGATCGTGAACATCTCGTCGATTGCCGGCAAGCGGGCGTTGCGTTTGGCCGGGCCGGCCTACGTGGCCTCGAAGTTCGCGGCCACCGGACTCGGCACGGCGGTCGGACTGGAGGAACGGGCCAACGGCATCCGCGTAACGAACATCTATCCGGGCGAAGTGAACACGCCGATCCTCGCCCAGCGGCCCGAGCCGGTGCCGCCGGAAAAGCTTGCCCAGATGGTCATGCCCGAAGACATTGCGGCCTGCGTCGTCACGATTGCCAAACTGCCCGACCGCGTGCTCGTGCCCGAGTTGGTCATCACGCCGCTGTATCAAGAGTACGCGTGATTGCAGCCCGACGCGCCAGCGAGGGAAAGTTGGGGTGGCAGTTGTACTGCCGCCCCGAACCCACGCAAGAGGCGGCAGTACAACTCTCGCCCCCACGCCGGGCAGGGCGGCACTTCCGCCCCGCGGTGCGATGCCTATAATAAAGCCGTATACATTCGGTTGACGGCCGCAGGAACTTGCAGCCCCTTGGCCGTCGGCCATGTCTTTCTTCATCACACCTTCACGGGCGGGGTGTTGCTATGGGCCTGATCATCCTGCGCTTCATGTTCGTGATCGTTTCGATCGGTGTGGGGGTCTTCGTATCCTCCAAGTGGTACCTGCCGGAGAACGTGTTACAAGACAAGCCGTGGATTTCCTGGGCGGCCTTCGGCGGCATCGTCCTATTGTCGCTGGGCATCATCGGCCTCGATCTGGCCATCCGCCGCAAGCAACTCGACGTGATCTCGTCGGTCTACGTGGGGCTGATCGTGGGGCTGTTCATGGCCTACGTGGCCGGGTTGGCGCTGACGCCCTTGTTTCCCGACCCCAACGAGAGGCTGGCCGTACAAATCCGCGGCGCTGTGCAACTGGTGCTGGCCGTCGTGTTCTGCTACACCTGCATCAGCTTGCTCATGCAGACCAAGGACGACTTCCGCTTCATTATTCCTTATGTCGAGTTCGCCAAGGAGGTGAAGGGAAGCCGGCCCTGCATTCTCGACACGAGCGTGATCATTGACGGCCGGATCGCCGACGTGGTCGAAACCCATCTGTTCGACGGGCAATTGGTCATTCCCAAGTTCGTCATCGGCGAGTTGCAGGGGATTGCCGACAGCAGCGACCGCGAACGCCGCGGCCGCGGCCGCCGCGGGCTCGACATCCTCAACCGCCTGCGGACTAATCCGGCCATCGACCTGCAAATGTTCGAACGCGAATTGCCCGAGTTCGCCGGCCAGCCCGTCGATCTGAAGCTCGTCGCCCTGGCCAAGCACCTCAAGGGCAAACTGGTCACGAACGACTACAACCTGAACAAGGTCGCCAAGCTGCACGACGTCGCCGTCCTCAACCTGAACGACATCGCCAATGCGCTGAAGCCCGTGTTTCTGCCCGGCGAACGCTTCGAGGTCCGGGTAGTCAAGCCGGGCGAAGAGGCGGGGCAAGGCGTTGGCTACCTGGCCGACGGCACGATGGTCGTCGTCGAGGGGGGCCGCGAGCAAATCGGCAAGACGGTCGGCATCCTCGTCACCAGCGTCCTGCAAACCAGCGCCGGCCGCATGGTGTTCGGGAAGTACGAGAGCGCCAAGAGCGGCAGCGGCGAGCCCCGGGCGTGAGCCCGGGGATAGCGTACTCCTCACGCTCCGCGTGAGGAATGCGCCAGCACGCGGAGCGTGATGAGTACGGCACGCCATCCCCGGGCTTTCACCCGGGACGCGCCGAGAAAGCCGGCGGATCGCACGGTTGCCGCGGACCGCATCTCTCCGTATACTACACGGCTTCTGTTTCCTGGTGGCAGTCGGCATTATCACCCCAAGGATGCACAATGACCTCGCTCGTTCCCCCGCACGGCGGTTTGACCGAACCCGTTTCCCGCACCGTTCCGGCGGCCGAAATCAACGATTTCCTCGCCCGGGCGAAGACCTTGGCGAAGGTTCCGGTTTCCGATGCCGACCTATCGACGGTCTACCGCTGGGGCGACGGCGGCTTGAGTCCGACGATCGGCCCGATGGATTCGGCCGCCTACAACCGCGTGCTCGACGAGTCGGTCATCGAGTACAACGGCAAACTCTACGCCTGGACGATTCCGCTCTCGCTGCCGGTGACGGCCGACCTGGCCGCTCAACTCAAGCCGGGGCAGGAAGTCGCGTTGGTGAACTCCGACGGCCAGATCGTAGCCGCGCTGACCCTAAGCGACGTGTTCCCCTGGGACAAAATGAAATATCTGCGTTCGGTCTACTTGACCGAGCGGGCCGATCATCCGGGCGGCGACATGGTGTTGGTGGGCGACGCCGACAAGACGCACCTCCTGGGCGGAACGATCCGCGTGCTGCCGCAGCCGAAACACCCGCGGTTCGGCAAGTACGTCCTCTCGCCGCGCGAGGTCCGCAAGCTGCTGGCCGAGAAGGGTTGGGAGCGCGTGGTCGCCTTCCAGACGCGGAATCCGCTGCACCGCGCCCACGAATACGCGCTGGTCTACGGCCTGGAGACGCTGCTCCGCGCGGGCCACAACGCCGGGGCCTGCCTGAATCCGCTGATCGGCGAGACGAAAGGGGACGACGTCGACGCCGATGTCCGCATGCACACTTACGAAGTGCTGATCGACAACCGCGTGCTGGGCGAGGGCGACAGTGATCCCGAACTGTGGGGCCCGCGCGGCGAGTCGGTGCCCGACCGCGTGATCCTGTTGGGGCTCGACATCAAGATGTTCTACGGCGGCCCGAAAGAGGCCGTGATGCACGGCATTTATCGACAGAACTTCGGCTTCACCGACCTGATCATCGGACGGAAACACGCCGACGCCCCGTACCACGACGGCAAGCCGATCTGGGGCGATTTCGACGCCCAGGAGATCTTCGAGCGGCTCGGAGGCGACCTGAAAATCCACCCCTTGAAGGTCGGTTTCGCCGCGTTCTACCAGTCGCTGGGGCGCGTCGACCTGATGGACAACCACGCCGAAGAGAAGCCCGTGTTCATCTCCGGCAAGGAAGTCCGCAAGGCGTTGGTCGAGGGCCGGCCGGTCGATCCGCGGATCATGCGCGAGAGCACGGCGGCGATTCTGACGCAGGCGATGGCGGGGAAGTGACGACCGACGTTCTGCTGTTGAACCGCCAGCGGACACCGGTGGGCGGATAGAAAAACGCGCGCCGGGCAGAACCACGTAGGCCGTCCGGGCCACACGCGGAAACGCGCTCCCCTTCCATTCACACCCATTCGCACAGGCCGAAACCACCCATCCGTCAGAGGGGATAGCGTGTCGTGCGGTGTGGACTACAATGGAATAGTGGTTTCTGGCCGCGTGGTACCCATATCGGGGGGTGAAAGATGGGGCTGCCGCGTTCTTTCTGGGCGTTGCTGGCGTTGCCGTTGTGGCTCGGCTGCGGTGGCGGCGTTTCGGCTGAGAAAGCGGCCGAGAATGCAGTCAACCGCGGTCACTTCTACTATGCCAGCGGGGATCGTCCGGGCGCGATCGCCCAGTACAGCGAGGCCATCCGGCTCGATCCGGGAAACGCCGGGGCGCGGCAGGCGCGGGGTGAGGTCTATTTCGCCCGCGGCGAGACCGACAAGGCCATCGCCGACTTCGATGCGGCCTTGAAGATCGATCCTGCGCTGACCGCGGTCTGGTTCAACCGCGGCAAGGCCCACGCCACGAAGGGCGACGTCGATCGCGCCATTGCCGATTATTCGGAGGCCCTCGCGCGCGAC
>Ga0233425_10006205_pt1 | contig 17968 bp, 14 predicted proteins | sample Watercolumn_Towu_2_FD_181712 | JGI IMG/M metagenome (GOLD analysis project Ga0233425, IMG submission 181712) | Freshwater microbial communities from Lake Towuti, South Sulawesi, Indonesia - Watercolumn_Towuti2014_140_MG | ecosystem: Environmental > Aquatic > Freshwater > Lake | place... | reverse complement strand
ATCGCCTGCTGTCGTCGCTCGGGCGAGATGACTGCGCGATCGTGCTCGGCAGCGTGTCCGGGAGCCACGGAGCACCGGGGCCGGGCGGAGGGCGGCCGACGCTGGCGGCCCTCGTGGACGGATGGCTGCAGTTGGCCCACCCACCGGTGATGCCGTTCCCGCGGCGCCGGGCCGCATGAGCGGCGTCGGGCCGGCCACCGCGGCACGGCATGGACGCTGCGCCGCGGCGTGAGGCACAATCTGGCGATCCCGCCGGGCGGCATGGACCGCGCGTGGGGGGATCGACGCGAGGATCGGCCAGATGAATCAGCGAACCCGTCCATCACCCACCGCCTCCGGCCGCGCGGCCACTACGCCGTTCGACGATCTCGGCGTCGCCGTCTCATCGGGTGAGCCGCTCGCCCATCACACCTGGCTCGGCGTCGGCGGCGCCGCCGCCTACTTCTGCGAGCCGGTGGACTTCGATGCGCTCTCCCGGGTCGTCCGCCGCTGCCACGAGCAGCGCATCGCACTGCGGGTGATCGGCGGCGGCTCGAACGTGCTGGTGCCGGCCGACGGCTTCGCGGGGATGGTGGTGCGGCTCTCGGCGCCGGCGTTCTGCGGGATCGAGGTCGAGCCGCCCGTCGTCCGCTCGGGCGCGGGGGCCAAACTCGTGCACCTCGTGTCGGCGTCGGTGCAGGCCGGGTTGAGCGGCATCGAGACGCTCGTGGACGTGCCGGGCACGGTCGGGGGTGCGCTCGTCGGCAACGCGGGCGGCCACGGCGGCGACATCGGCGAGCGGGTGGCCGACGTCACCGTCATGCTCGGCGACGGCACGATCGAGGTCCGCGACCGTTCGCGGCTGGCGTTCGAGTCGCGATGGAGCAACCTCGACGACTGCATCATCATCGGCTGTCGCCTCGAACTCGACGAGGAGGATCCGGCGCTCCTCACCAAGCGGATGCAGAAGCAGTGGATCGTCGGCCGGTCGGCGCAGCCCGGAGGCACGCGCACCGTGGCGATGATGTTCAAGGATCCGTTGGGCATGACGGCCGAGTCGCTCGTGGTGCAGGCCGGAGCCCGCGACGTGCGCGTGGGTGACGCATCGGTGTACTCGTCGCACGCCAACTTCGTAGTGGCCGGACCGCACTGCTCGAGCGACGACATCCGGACGCTCGTGGAGACGGTCCGTGGCCGTGTTCGCGAGAAGCTCGGCATCGAGCTCACGCCGCTCATCGAGGTCTGGTGAGCGGCCAGCCGCCGGTGCCATGAACGCCTCCCAGCGCCGCCGCGACCCGCCGCCGGAGCCCGATGCGCCGGGGCGCCTCGGGGCGTTCGTGACCGAACATCGCGCCGGGCTCGGGGCTCTGGCCGTCCTGGTCGCCGCGTGCATCGGCGGCATGATGACATGGTCGCGGCTCGCCGACCGCGTGCGGATGCATCCCGACTTCGTGCTCGACGCCGATGAGATCGTGCTCGAGGGAACGGCTCCCTGGATCCGCGGCGACTTGAAACTCGACGCCCTCCGCGACGCGAGCCTGGCCGAGGGGCTGCCGCTCGACGATCCGGAACTCGTGCGGCGTCTGGCACGGGCGTTCGACATGCATCCTTGGGTGCGCGAGGTGCTCGCCGTCGAGGTGCGTCATCCGGCCACGGCCAGGATCCGCATCAGTTGCCGCGAGCCGGTGGCGATGATCGCCGTGCCGGGCGGGCTCCTGGCGGTCGATGCCGATGGCGTGGTGCTGCCGAGCGAGGACTTCACCGCGGAGTCGGCGGCGGCATACCCGAGGATCACGGGTGTAGCGTCCGGTCCGCAGGGGGCCGTGGGCTTTCCCTGGGGCGATCCGGTGGTGGAGCAGGGGGCCGCACTCGCGGCGGCGATCGGGCCCGACTGGGGGCCGCTGGGCCTCGCCGAGTGCCGGGCCATGATCGCCAAAGGGGAGGTGGTGACGGCGTGGGAACTCGTCACGGGCGCGGGCCGCACGATCGTGTTCGGTTCGGCGCCGGGGCACGAGCGGCCGGGCGAGCCCACCGCCGCCGCGAAGATCGCCCGGCTGCGGACGCTGCCCGCGGGGGATGGCACGGTCGATCTCTCCGTCGCGGCCGAGCCCGAGGCGGCGGTGCGGTCGATTCCGGCGGGATGAACCGGCCTGGGAGGATGTCATGCGGATCGACGTGACGGCCTCGGTGCTCTGCGTGATCGACGTGCAGGAGCGGCTCGTGGCGGCGATGGCCGACGCCGAGCGCGTCGTGGCCCGCTGCCGACGGCTGGCCGATGCGGCGCGGCTGCTTGGCGCGCCTGCCGTCCTCACGGAGCAGTATCCGCGGGGGCTCGGACGCACGGTGCCATCGCTCGCGTCCGTGCTTCCGGCACCGATCGAGAAGATGTCGTTCAGCTGCATGGGGGCGTCGGCGTTCGCGGCCGCCGTGCCCGTGGGCTCGGTCGCCGTCCTCTGCGGTCTCGAGACGCACGTCTGTGTGGCGCAGACCGCGCTGGACCTGCTCGCATCGGGTCGCGACGTGGCCGTGGTCGTGGATGCGGTGACGTCGCGGCATGCGATCGATCACGAGGTGGCCCTCCGCCGGCTCGAACAGGCGGGCGCCGTGCTCACCACGTCCGAGGCCGTGCTCTTCGAGTGGACCCGCACCGCCGAGCATCCGCGATTCCAGGACGTGCGGCAGCTCGTGCGCTGACGCGACGCGGCGGTCAGGTGTCGCAGCGGCCCCACGCCGTTGGCCGCCTGCAAACCGTCCGGCAACGAGGCGGTTGCCTTCCTGGAGGGGAGCCGTAGGCTGTCGTCGGTGGCCTGCAATCCAGCGTGAGGGTTCGATGCGTCTCGTCGCGATCGGGTTGATCGTTGCCGCTACCGCCGCAGCCGCACGCGCATCGGAGCCCGTACGAACGGTCGTAAACTCGATTGGGATGCGGCTTGTCGAGATCCCGGCCGGCGCGTTTCTGATGGGCAGCGGTGAGGACGGCGCTGAACTGGTCGCCGCGTTCCCCGAGTACGGCCGCGTGCCCGGTGACTTCGCCGACGAGGCTCCGCGGCGGCGTGTGCGGATCTCGCGGCCGTTCCTCCTCGGGGTCCACGAGGTGACCGTGGGCGACTTCGAGGCGTTCGTCGATGCCACGGGCTACCGTACCGAGGCCGAGCGGGATGGCACCGGCGGCTGGGGCCTCGATCGCGAACGCGGTCACTGCCGCGGCCGCGACCCACGCTTCAGCTGGCGCGATCCCGGGTTCGAACAGTCGTCGCGGCACCCGGTGCTCAACGTCTCGTGGAACGACGCCGTCGCCTTCTGCGAGTGGCTCTCGAAGAAGGAGGGACGCCACTATCGTCTTCCGACAGAGGCCGAGTGGGAATATGCCTGCCGTGCGGGCGCGACCACCCGGTATGCCTTCGGCGACGACCCCGCGAAAGCGGTCTCGCACGCGCGCATCCTCGACCCCACCGGCCGCAACGTTCGGCTCCATGTGCAGGATGTGCCGGTGCCTCTCGACGTCGCGAATCCCTGCACGGTGCCCGTCGGGTCCTACGAGGCCAACGCCTTCGGACTCTTCGACATGCACGGCAACGTCTGGGAGTGGGTGAGCGACTGGTACGCGGCCGATGCTTCGACCACCGAGCCCGTCGTGGATCCCGACGGACCTGCCTCCGGCACGCAGCGGGTGCGGCGTGGCGGCGGCTGGAACTCGTATCCGCTCTGGGCCCGGGCGAGTTTCCGGAACGTCAACACCCCGGCGAGCCGCTGCGTGAACCTCGGATTCCGCGTGGCGGCCGACGTGATGCCCGCCCGGACCGCTTCGCCCGAGGGCACGCTCTCGATCGTGTTCGTGGGCGACATCATGCTCGACAACGGTCCCGGCCACGCGATCGCGTCGGGCCGCGACCCGTTCGCCGCCTGCGCCGGCCTGCTGCTCGATGGCGACGCCACCGTCGGCAACCTCGAATGCGTCCTTGGCCGCGGCGGTGCCGAAGTGCACAAGCCCTACACGTTTCGTGCCGCGCTGGGCGCCGAGCGATTTCTGAAGCCCTACTTCACGGCGCTGGGCACGGCCAACAACCACTCGCTCGACTACGGCCGCGACGGCTTCGCGGAATCGCTCGCGGTGCTCGGCCGGGCGGGGATCCCGCACTTCGGCGGCGGCCGCACGGCTGCGCAGGCCCGCGAGCCGTGGCGGATCACGAGGAACGGCGTGACGGTGGCCGTGATCGGCTGCAACGCGTTTCAGGCGGAGGCCAACGCCGCGGGGCCCGACACGCCCGGCGTCCATCCGCTCCGCGAGGCCGAACTCCTGGCCGACATCACCGCCGCGCGGAAGACGGCCGACTTCGTGGTGCCCTTCGTCCATTGGGGGCCCGAGAACGTGCCCCAGCCACGGTCCTGGCAGCCCCCGCTGGCCCGCCGCATGGTGGAGGCCGGCGCCGCGGCGGTGATCGGCGCGCATCCCCACGTCACGCAGACCGTGGACGTGCACTGTGGCGCGCCCATCGTCTACAGCCTCGGCAACTTCGTGTTCGACTACTACCCCGTCGATCCACCGGAGTGGACGGGCTGGGTCGCGAAGCTCACGTTCGTGAAGGGCAAGCCGGTCGATCTGGAGACCCGGGCCGTCGTGCTCGACGCCGCGGGCCTGCCGACGCCGGCAGCACGCGACTGAAGCCGCTGCGATCTCTCGACGGATGGTCGGTGAGGCTTTCCAGGCCCCCGCTCACGTCCATGCCAGCGTCGGCCCGGCGTCAGCGCACGGCCGACGTCGGTGCGACGCCGCGACGGAGGAAGTCGATGACGGTCGCGTGCCGTGGGCCTCGGGCCGTGAACGTGAGCGAGCGGGCGGTCGGCGAGTCGATTCCGATCGCGATGTCGAGCCGATCGGCCGGCAGCGCGGCCGCGATCCGCTCGGGCCACTCCACGAGCGTCCAGGTCGCGCGGGCGACGGCGTCGTGCCAGCCGAGTTCGGCAAGGTCGCCCGCGTCGACGAGTCGGTACATGTCGGCGTGGAGCACTCGGATCGCGGGGCCGGCATGCTCGTGGATGAGTCCGAACGTCGGGCTCACGACCTCCGTGGCGTCGATGCCAGCGGCGGCCGCGAGCATCTTCGTGAACGTCGTCTTGCCGGCGCCGAGATCGCCGTGGAGCGCGATGAACGCCGGCCGAGGCAGGGCCGTCGCGAGCCGGACGGCGAGCGCGGCGAGCGCCTCCTCGTCGGCGACGGCCACGGTCACGCGCGACGGGCCGTCCGCCGCGCCCGGGGCCTCAGGCGTCGAAGGCATGAACGTATCCCCGGGGCTCGAGTGCCTGCGTCACGCCGTCGGCCGTCCGGGCGGCGAGGCCAGACCCCTCGATGACCTCGCCGATCACCGTGAACGCCACGCCGGCGAGGGCGGGGCCCTCGGCAACGAGCCGCCGCGCCAGATCGGGCGGAAGCGCGAGCACGAGTTCGAAATCCTCGCCGTCGCCGAGTGCGTGGTCGAGCGGTCGCTGCGAGTCGCCCGGACGTGCCGCCATCCGCACGGCATCGGCATGCACCGGGATCGCCGCCAGGTCGAGGATCGCACCCGTGCCGCTTGCCGCCATCATCCGCGAGACGTCGAGTGCCAGGCCGTCGCTCACGTCGATCGCGGCGTGCACGTCGAACACCGCGGCGACGGCGAGCGCTTCGCGGCAGCGTGGGGTGACGTCGAGGTGGCGGCCAAGGAGGCTGCCGCCGCAGGCGCCGCTCACGACGAGGACGTCGCCAGGGCGGGCACCGTCGCGTCGCCAGGCACGCCCCGGTGCGACGCTGCCGATCGCCGTGATGCTGATCACGAGCGGCCCGTCCCAGGCGTTCGTGTCGCCGCCCACGAGCGCGACGCCATGGGCCTCGGCGAGCGCGAGAATGCCCTCGAGGAGTCCGCGGCCGAGGTCGGCACCGTGGCGCCGGGGCAGGGCCACCGCCACGACCGCCGCCTCAGGACGAGCGGCCATCGCCGCCAGGTCACTGAGGTTGACGGCCAGCGCCTTGTGGCCGATCCGCCGCGGATCGACGTCGGGGCCGAGCACGAAATCGACGTTCTCCATGAGCATGTCCACGGTCACGACCGTCCGCCGTTCGGCCGGAGGCCGGAGCACGGCCGCATCGTCACCGGGCGGAACCTCGAGCCGCGGGTCGGCCGGAATGCGGCGCAGGAGATCGGCGACGAACGCGAGTTCCATGGAGAGCAGGCTGGCGTGATGGATTCGTCGGAAGACGACCGTATCCTACCGCCCCGCACAGGTGGTGCGTTTCCGAGGCGGCTCCATGGCTGCCCCAGGGCGGCTCTCCGCGGAGGCTTCGTGACGTCGATCCTCACGGTGGTCGGCGCAGGCGATCGCGATGCACGCCCTGACGGCCACGGGCTTCGTCGAGTCGACGCACGAACTCGAACGGCTGGCCTCAAACGGACGGCGTGCGAGCCGGATCATCCAGGCGACCGGTCGCCGCGATCCCTCAGCGCCGCACGGTGTCGGACACGATGTGGCCGAAGAGCGTTTCGCGGCCGCGGAGCACGTAGAACTTGATCGGGTTGAGGTGCTCTTCGACCGCCTTGTCGAGGATGTACGAGATGTTGTCAGCGGCGATCGTCTCCCAGACGTGGAGGCCGACGAGAATGTCGCCCTCCTGGATGCCCTGCTCGCTCGCGGGGCCCCCGTCGCGGACCGCGGTCACCATGAGGCCGCCTCGGTACCGGGCCTGCAGCTTCTGCACCTTCGCCGCGGCCACCGGCTGGAGTCGCAGGCCGATTTCCGCCCAGCACCGATCATCGATCGACTCCGCGTCGCGGCGGAGTTGGGCCACCGACAGGTCGATCCGCTCCGCGGCGCCCGCGCGGACCACCGTGACCGGCACCGACTCGCCCGGCTTGCGGCCGATCAGCGCCCGCTCGATGTCGAGCTGATGGAGGACCGTCACGTCGCCGATCCGCGTGATCAGGTCGCCGGCACGCACGCCCACCGTCTCGGCAGGGCTCTGCCGGTGGACCGCTTCCACGACCGCGCCGCGAGCGCCATCGCCACGGACCACGAGACCATGCCACGTGTGGTCGATCCGCTCGACCGAGAGCAGCCGCGAGACGATGTCGAGCACGCGGTCGATCGGGATCGCGAACCCGATGCCCTGGGCACCGGCCCGCACGGCCACGTTGATGCCGATCACCTCGCCGTTGATGTTGAGCAGGGGGCCGCCGGAGTTCCCCGGGTTGATGCTGGCGTCTGTCTGGATGAGGTCCTCGTAGCGCTGCGTGCGGCTCACTTCCACGTTCCGGTGGAGGGCCGAGATGATGCCCCGCGTGACCGTGTGCTCGTAGCCGTAGGCGTTGCCGAGGGCCAGCACCGTCTCGCCGATCATGAGGTCCGACGACGTGCCGATTGTGGCCACGGGCATCCGCCCCTCATGGTCCACCTTGATCACCGCCAGATCGGTCCGCGGGTCGTGCGAAACGAGCGTGGCAGCGGTCGTCTTGCCGGAGGCGAGCGTGACCTCGATCCTCCGCACGCCCTCGACGACGTGGTAGTTGGTCACCACGTAGCCGCGGGGATCGACGACCACCCCGGTGCCCATGCCGTTGACTCGGCGGACCTCGCCGTCGGCCCCATCCTCGCCCCCCACGACCTTCTGGCCGTGAATGTTGACGACCGCGTCCCGCTGCGACTCGATCGCGCGGACGATCGCGGTTCGCCTCGACTCCGCGTGCACCGGTTCCGAAGCCGTCGCCGCCGCGAGGACGACGACGAGTGGCAGGATGGCCGACGGAAACCGCATGCGGAGGTCGCTCCCCGACACTGCCCGGGCGCCCCGCCGGTTGCCGCCGGCGAATCATGCACCCACTGGGAGAATCGGCCTCCCCGGCGTGGCGGTTCATCGGCCGCCTCCTCGTCGGCATACCTTCCCAGGTTGCGTGGCCAACGGCGGCGGTTTGGCCCTGGCGCGCGAAACCCTGCCGGGGCGCAGAGAAAAACTCACGCGGCGCGGCCCGGCGGACGAGGCTGGTCGTCGCCGTCCTGCGGGGCGGCCACGAGCAGCGGGAGGAGTTGCAGGAGGAGAAACAGCCCCAGCGTGCCGAGCACGATCGCCGGCCAGGCATCGACGATCGCTCCCGCGAACCGCCAGCCGAACTCACGGGCGATGCCGGCCACGAGCGTGGCGAGCACGACGACAACCAACGCCGCGACGATCAGACCGCACCCCAGCGAGGCCATCGTGCCGCGGAACGTGCCCATCTCCGTGAACTCCTCCCGATGGAGGTCGACTGCGCGGCCCCGCGTCAGGCTCCGCGGCACGGTTTCGGCGAGTTCGATCGCGCGGGCGGCATCCGACCACGTGGCGGCGTCGGGGGCAGGCGTCCCGCGGCCCGCGGCGGCATCGATCGCCCGGTCGAGCACCCCGAGGATGGTGGCGCCGCGGTCGAAGCCGCTCGACTCGGACGCCCCGGCGGACGAGGTCCATGCCCAGGGTCCGCCGTCGTCGGGCGCGTGGATCTCGGTCGCGCCGGCCGCGGACTGAAGCCGCAGCACGAGGCCACTCGTCGCCGCGGGCGCCACCTGCCAGCGCACGGGCACCTGCGTGGGGCCGCTCAAGCCGACGGCGAGCGTGCCCCAGGCCGTGTCGGGATCGGCGGCCCCGAGCGTGGAAAGCTTCGCCGGATCCCCGACGACCGCGCGGATGAGGTCGGCGTCCCGCGCGAGCTGGGCGAGCACCGCCGTGCGCGAGCGATCGGGCATGCGGCGTTCGAGGTGGAGCGACTCCACGGCCCCGTCGGGCCCTGCGCCCGCAAGCGACGCCACAAGCGCGTCGCGGAGGCGGCCCACGAACGGATGCAGGCGGTCGGGCAGGCAGGGCACGAGCAGGGCGCCCGTGTCACGGCGGATCATGTCGAGTTCATAGGCCCAGAGCATCGAGAGTTCGAGCGGCTGCGCGAGCAGAAGCGGCCTCCCGGCCTGCACGAGCGTGCGCACGGCCGTGGCCCGATCGGCATCCCAGCCGTCGCCGCCCACGAGCACGGCGTCGCACACGGCGGCGTCGAGGAGCGGCTCCCAGCCACCGGCGGCCGGCGCGTCGAGATCGCGGAGTTCCGCGGTGCCGACCCCGTGGGCGGCGACGATGCAGTCGCCGCGGCGGCGCGCCGCGAGGGCGACGTCCATCATCCGCGCGTCGATGCCGAGAAGTCCCAGTCGCATGTGTCCCCATTGTTTCCCCGCGGTCGCTGGCCGGCCAGCCCGGCCCGGTTCGCCGCGGTTGTTCGCGGCCCTCCGTCGCGGGTATAGATGGTTCGAGTTCGACTGCGGCGATCGGCCGCGCGACGAGAGCCGCCGGACGCCCCATGCACGCCGAAGTGATCGCGATCGGTGACGAACTGACCTCCGGCCAGCGGCTCGACACGAACAGCCGCTGGATGGCGGCCGAACTCGGCGTGCTCGGCATTCCGGTCGGGTTCCACACGACGGTGCCTGACACCCTCGAGGCAGGCGTGGAGGCCTTCCGTGCGGCCGTTGCCCGGGCCGACGTCGTGGTGGTGACCGGGGGCCTCGGGCCCACCGCCGACGACCTCACGCGGGACGTGCTCGCGGGGCTCGCGGGCGTGCCGCTCGAACTCGATACCCCGTCGCTTGCATGGGTCGAGTCACGGTTCGCCCGTCGCGGCGTGCCGATGCCCGAGTCGAACCGGCGGCAGGCGCTCTTTCCGTGCGGCAGCCGGGTCATCCCGAATCCCACGGGCACCGCGCCCGGGATCGACATCGACCTGCCACGGCCCGGCGGCGGCCGCGCCCGGATCTTCGCGCTGCCCGGCGTGCCAGCCGAGATGAAGCCGATGTGGAGGGCCACGGTCGAGCCGGCGATCCTCGCGATGCTCCCGGACCGGGCCACGATCGTGCAGCGGCGGATCAAGTGCTTCGGTGCCGGCGAGAGTGCGATCGAGGCGATGCTGCCCGATCTCGTGCGCCGCGGCCGCGATCCGCTCGTTGGGATCACCGCCCACGAGGCGACGATCACGCTTCGCATCGCCGCCCGCGGCCGCGACGAAGCCCACTGCCGCGCGCTCATCGCCCCCACGGAGGAGACGATCCGCACGTGCCTCGGCCGCCTCGTGTATGGCGTGGAGGATGACGAGGTCGAAGACGCCGCGCTCGCGGCGGTGGCTGCGGCCGGCACGACGCTTGCGAGCGCCGAGATCGGCACGGCCGGCCGCGTGGCGGCGATCCTCGCGCAGGCGGAAGCGCGCCGTGATCGATCGGCCGCGGCGGGCTTCCTCGGCGGCCGCGTGCTCGGCTCTCGCGACCGTCTCGGCGTTGAAGCACTTGCCACGGCGGCCCGCCGTGAGTGCGGAGCCGCGATCGGGCTCGGCGTGGGGCCGCTGCGGACGACGGACGACGGCCGCGAGGCGCTCGACATCGCGATCGTCACCGAGCGGTCCGCGAGCGTGGTGCCTCACGTGCTCGGCGGCGGTCCCGATATCGCGCTCTCCCGGGCCGCCAAGACCGCCGTGGACCTCATGCGGCTCGCGATCGTCGACCCGGAGGCGCCGAGATGAGCGACCGCCTCTCGCCAGTCGCCGCCGCGAACCAACGCACGCTCGCACTGGCCGCCGTGCTCGTCACGCTCGTGGGTCTGATCGCGTGGCCGTCGTTCGTCGGCCGCATGCACTATGCTCGGACGCGGGCCGAGATCGCCGCGATTCGCGACGCGGCGGCGGGGGCGGAGCTGTCGTCCGTGGGCAAGCTGTTCACGACGCTGCCCAAGCTCATCGGGCCTGCGGTGGTGAATGTCACGTCGAAGCGGAGGGTGTCGTCGATCGCCGACGAGATCGCGGCGCTCCGCGGGCTCGCGCCGGGTCGGCTGACCGACGAGGAGGTCGGGTCGGGCGTGATCGTCGAGGCCGACGGCGTGATCGTGACCAACTATCACGTCGTGGCCAACAGCGAGGAGATCGACGTCGCCCTCGCCGACGGGCGGCGGTTCACCGCCGCGCTCATCGGTGCCGACGCGGCCACCGACTTGGCCGTGCTGCGGATCGACGCCCGCAACCTGCCGATCGCCGAATGGGGGGACAGCGACACCGTCGAGGTGGGCGAAATGGTGTGGGCGATCGGCAATCCGTTCGGACTCGATCGCACGATCACCTACGGCATCGTGAGCGCCGTCGGGCGACGCGGGGTCATCGACAGCCCCTACCAGGAGTTTCTCCAGACGGATGCGGCCATCAACCCGGGAAGTTCGGGCGGTCCGCTCGTCGACGTCCACGGCCGTGTGATGGGGATCACGACGGCGATCGTCGGCAAGGACTTCTCCGGGGTGGGGTTCGCGATCCCGAGCAACACCGCCCGCTCGGTCACGCAGGCCATCCTCGAAAGCGGCTACGTGGAGCGAGGCTACCTCGGGATGGCGCTCAAGCCCACGCCGCCGACGGTGTTCGGTGCGGCGGTGGCCGCGGTCGAGCCGCAGTCGCCGGCGGCCCTCGCGGGCATCCTGGCGGGAGACGTGGTCGTGGCGTTCGACGGCGAGCCGGTGGCGGAGCCGGCGGGGCTCGTGCTGCAACTCACCCGAACGCCGGTCGGCGCCACGGTGCCGCTCGAGGTCATCCGCGACGGCAAGCCGATGACGGTGCCGGTCCAGGTGGGGCGACGCCCCCGCTGATCCCGGTCGGTCGGCGTCAGGCCGCGCCCGGATCGGGCGGGCCGTCATCGCCGGAGGCTGGAGCGTCGTCGAGGAACTTCGTGAAGTTGAAGTCGCCGCCGCCACCGAATGCGGAGAAGCCGCCGAAGCCCCCGGCCTCCTCCGTCGAGGCCTTCGCCGCGGTGCCCGGCCGCGGCAGGGGCCGCTCCACCGGCGTCCCCGGCGGGCGGCCGCGCATCGCCGCCGACACCGTCTCCAACCACTCCGGCGTCGGGAACGCGTAGGGGCGGAACTTCTCGAGCGTACCCGTCTCCTCGTGGATGAACAGGGCCCGCTGCGGACCGAGTTTGGCGGCCACCGGGCTGTCCACGAGCTGGCTCGAATCGTTGCCGCTCATCTGGAAGAGCACTCGCAGTTCGAACTCCTTGATGGCGTTGCGGTCGAACGTGCGCTGCAGGTTCGTGAGCGAATCGCACCAGATCACGAGGTGGATGCCGACCGCCGGACCGTCCTTGAGCACCGTGAGGAAGTTGTCGGCGGGCGTGGCCTTCTTGTCGCTGCCGAACGACGAGTAGCCGAAGTCCCCCTCGTTGCGCCGCAGTTCGCGGAACCGGCCGAGGTCGCGCACCACCACGAACACGCTCTCGCCGTCGAGCACCTGCTCGTCGAGCCGTCGCTTGACCTCGGCCGCGAGCCGCTCGCAGGCGTCGCCCACGCCGAGCCGGCCGACCACCTCGACCTCATGGGGCAGATGGGTGGCCAGTTGCGACAGAAGGATGTCGGGCTTCTCCTCGGCGATCGCCGGTTCCATGAGCACGAACCGCGCCGGGCGGCCGAGGGCGCCCCCCGGATGCGGGTCGCTGCACGCCGCGAGGCTCACGAGCGACATCGCGAGGATCGCCGTGCCGAGGTCCTCGCGCTGACCGACGACGAGCATGTTGGCGCCCCCCTGGCGGCGGAAGATGGCCGCCGTCGGGTCCTTGATGGCGATCGCGTCGCCGAGCCACGCCAGCGGCGCCACGAGTTCCTGCCCCTTCACGGTGCCCGACGCGAGCAGTTCCGTGAGCATCGGGTTGCCGGCTGGGTCGGCGGGCTGATTGCCGTCGAACACGATCCGGTCGAGGTGCGGGATGTCGGTCCGCCGGTCGGCGAGCGTCCGCAGCGCGCCGAGGTACTGCTCACGCTGCTCGTCCGTGAGGAATACGACCTGGAAGGGATTGTTGCCCTCCACCATGCCGTTGGCGTCGTTGTAGATCGCCTCGCCGGGGCGCGTGAGGAGGCGGGCGGCGGTGTTGTCTTCCGAAAGGATGAGGCTCGAATCGGCCTCGTTGCACTGCAGCGCGATGCGCACCGCCATCTGCCCCATCGTGGCCCGGGGGAGGCTGTAGGAGCCGCCGAGCGTCTGCGAGCCAAGCAGCACGTGAATCCCGAACGCACGGCCCTGACGCACGAGCCGATCGAGGATCAGCGAGGCGTCCTGGGCGATCTTGTCGTCCTCGACGAAGATCTCCTGGAACTCGTCGATGAGCAGCAGGATGCGCGGCATGGGGTCGGGATGCCCGGTCTGGCGGAAGCCCGCCACGTTCTGCACGGAGAGCTCTCGGAACAGGTCACCGCGGCGCTTCAGTTCGCGGTCGAGTTGCTCCATCACCGAGAGACCGAACTCGCGCTCGCTTTCGATGGCGATCACGCGGGCGTGCGGCAGCGCGTAGTGGTCGTAGAGCTTGAACTCGACGCCCTTCTTGAAGTCGATGAGGTAGAACTGGATCTCGTTGGGACTGTACTGCAGCGCGAGGCTCGTGATCATCGCGTGCATGAGGGTCGATTTGCCGGAGCCTGTCTTGCCGGCGATCAGGCAGTGCTGGCTCGTTCCTCGGCCGAGCTTGAGATACTGGAGCTTCTTCGCGCCGGCCGGGCCGAGCGGTGCGACCACCTCCTCCGAGGTGCTTCCCTGCCACCACCGCTCCTCGGGTGGAGCCACGCGGTCGAACGGCACGATCACCCGCTTGGCCGCCTTCGCGGCCTTGCCCACCCGCTGGATGATCTTCGTGAACACCTCGTCGGACGGCGCCTGCTCGACGGTGAGCGGCCACTTCGCGTACTCGGGATCCTTCCACGTGAAGACGCCGTTCTTGAGCGTGAGCGACGTGCAGTGCTGCTCGACGTCGGAGAGGGTGAACCCCGATGGCACCTGCTGAGCGGTATCGACCGACAGGATGACGTACACCCCGCAGCGGGCGCCCGATGACGCGATGCTCGCCAGACGTCGAGCGCTCGTCTCGTTGAAGTTCGCCGGGAAGTTGGCGACCGCCACGAACCGGTAGGGCTCGGGCACCTCCGCGTCGGCGTTGTAGGCGCCGATCGATTCGTACTCGTTGCGCAGGTACTTCTGGATCACCACCTCCATGTGCTCGGTGATGTCGGCGAGCCGTTGCTCGATGAGCTGCGGCTCCGTCCAGATCCGGCTCGTCACCAAGAGTTCGTCGTGGTCGGCGAGGTGCATGAATCCGGCGAACTGCTTGCCGAGGCCGAGGGGGTCGATGATCGTGAACCGGCTCTGGCCGGCCGGGATGCCGGACGCGATCCGAAGCATCAGCGCCTGCATCATCGCCGAGGCCGTCTCTTTCTCGTCGGCCGACGTCTTGATGAGCAGCGATGAACTCACCGGCCAGGGCAGGATGGCCGGCTGTGTCCACGACACGGGACCGAACGCGTTGAGCGCGGCCTCACCCGACACGCCGCCGGGGATCCTCTCGAGCGACAGGCCCAGCGCACCGAAGCGGAGGCCGGGCGGCGCGGCCACGGGCAGCGGTACGTCGTCACGGGCGAGGTCGTCCCATGTGCGAAACGCCTCGGCATCGAGGCGATTGGCCTCCTCGTAGACCGCCGCTGTGGCCTCGCGGGCACCTTTCCACGCGGCGGTCATCGCCGTGTGGCGCACGTCACGCCGGGCATCGGCCGCGGCGAGGGCCGCATCGCGATCGCGCTCGAGTCGCTCGACGTCCTCCCGAAGGCTGGTCGCAAGCGCCGCGAGCGTCGGCGGATACTTCTTCTCGGCGGCCTCACGCGCCGCGGCCACCTTGGCGGCGAGGCGGGCGGCCGCCTCCGTGGCCTTCGCCTCGAGGTCCGCGAGGGCCTTGTCGCGGCTCGCCACCAACGCGGCCAGTTTCGCCGCCGCAGCCGCGGCACGGGCCTCCGAGTCGTGCTTGAACTTCTCCTCGAGTCGGGCCGACTGCTGATCGCGCCGGGTGGCATGGACGTCGATGCACGGCTTGCGGAGGCTCTCCGCGCGCCGGGCCAGGGCGGCGAAGTCGTCCCTCATCTCGGCGAGTTGGCCGCGGACCCGCCTCTTGAAACCGGCCACGAGCCACAGTCCGCCGCCGATCCCCGCCACCGCCATCACCGCGGCCACCCCCGCCGCGATACCAGCCCGGAGGCCGACGTCTCCGGGAATGAGAAAGAACAGGGCCGCGGCAGCCGCGATCCCGGCGGCCAGCGAGCCGAGCACCGCAGCAGCCTGCAGACCGCCGCTGAAGGCCGTCTTGGCAGCGGGCAGTTCGAGAAGGGCCTTCGCCTTCTCCTGCACGTCGGACTTGATCGCCTCGAACGCGGCGAGCACGTCCCCCTCCGGAGCGACATCGTCCGCGACGTCGGCTCCCGCGGCATCCACGCCGCACGTCTTGAGGAAGGCGGTGACGCGACCGGCCGTCTCGCCGACATACTCGACCGCCCTCGTGACCTCCTTTTCGGCCCGGGCGAACAGCCGCAGCGGATCCTGCCGCTTCTCCTTGTGGACTTCGCGAAACGACGCCTCCTCGAACTGGTCTTCCTCCTTCGCCTGCTGGACGCGCTGGTCGTAGTCCCGGCCGAGCCGGGTCCTCGCCGAGGTCCGCTGGTCGTCCAGCTTCTTCTGCTCGGCCGCCAGGAAGGCATCCGCCTTCTGGAGCACGGCGGCGTACTCACGCCGGGTCGCCTCGATCTCACTCGTGTAGCGGGTGTTCGTGGCCGTGATCGCCGCCGCCGACTTCTCGCGAATCCGCGCCACCGTCGCATCGTGCTCGGCGTGAATCTCGTTCTCGAGTCGCGCGCGGGTCGCCGACTCGCGCCGCAGGATGTCGATCTGGTCGCGCAGCAGGTCGCGGTCGTAGGCGGTTCGGCCGGCGTGTGCGGCTGGGCCCGAATCCGATGCGGTCGTACTCACAGGCCTGCTCTCTCCGGGAATGGGAAGACCTCCACCGCTCACTCGCCACCATGTGTGTCGCTGACGTCACGGATCGCCCGGTCGAGCACCTCGGCGAGCCTGCCGAGGGCGTCGAGCGTCTCCTTGATGCGCGGCGTGAGCGGGTCGATGTGGTCCCGCTGGAACGCCTTGGCGCGGACGTCGTGCCAGCCGTCGCTCGCGGACTCCCACTTGATCTTCAGCTGCTTGATCGCGTTGGCGAGCTTCGATGCGCCACTCGAGAGATCCCCGACCCTCATGCGGGCGTCTCCCCGTCCGGGGCAGGGGCCGCGGGGGTGGCGGGCGCTTCGTCCGTCGGCCGCGTGACGGACGGGCCGACCTCGCCGGCGTCATCGCCGGTGGACCCGTCCGGAGAGGCGACGTGGTGGTAGGCGTCGAGTGCACGAAGCATCCGTTCGAGTTCGGCCATCGCTCGCGGGCAGTCCACGTCGATCACCTCGCGAAACCGCACGAGACGCACGCACGTTTCCCGGAACTGCTGCTGCACCACCGGCGTCCAGCGACGCACGGCCTCGGCCTTCTCCTCGGCGCGGGCGAGCCGTTGCTTCGCCTTCTGGAGGGCCTTCTTCTCCTCGATGCACGAGGGTTGGTTGTCGCCGACCTTCTTGAAGGTCTTGCAGTGCTCGAGATCCTTGATCGCCTTGTTGACGAGATCCGCGGCCCGCCGACACTCGGCCTTCCAGAAGGCGGCTTGATCCACCGTGATCCAATCGACCGCCCGCTGCCCCTGCAGCTCGGCCTCACCGATGGCCTGCCCCGTCGTATGGGCGAACGCGGCGAACGCCGCCTTCACGTAGGCCAACAGGTCGATCGACTTGACGTCGGCTTGGGTCGACATGCCCCATCTCCTCGCGTGGCCGATCGCCGGCCGTGCCTGACGCACGCTTCAGCGCTGCTGCAGATACTCTTCCACACGCTCCGCTTTGCGGACGAGGTACGGCACGTACTCGCCCGTCGCCTCGGCGAAGCGCTTGAACGTCCCGAGCTGGGCCTCGAACTCCTCGGCGAACTTCTGCTGCTCCTGATCGCGCCAGGTGGCGCTGAGCGCGGCGAGTTGACGCTGCACCATCTGCATCTGCGCCACGACCTCCTCGCTGAACTTTCGCAGGCTGCCCGCGAATCTGCGGAGCTCGGCCGGATCGACGATCGCCTGTCCCATGTCTGTGTCCCCGAATGCCGTCGATCGCGGCGGAACCCCTGCTGCCGCCGCCGTTCGGCCGGACCATGTGTCCGCGGCCGTGTCTCGTCGCATCTTACTGCGAGGACGCCCGGCATGGACAGTCATCCTCATCGGTGCCTCATGCTGTGCAGGTGGCGCCGTGCGGCGTAAACTCCGGGATTCCGGATCAACGCGCCCTTCGCATGGAATCGTCCCGATGCAGCCAGCCGCCCACCCCGCCCAGCCCGCCTCCAGCCACGGCGGGCACGCCGCTGCAGCGGCCGCCCACGCATCGGTCGAGACCGCGATCCAGCCGTGCACCGGCTGGCACTGCACACACTCCTTCTATCGCATCGACCATTCCCGGCTGGCCGGGCTCGGGGCCGCCGCGGTGGCCGACGGCATCAGGCTGTTCGAGGCCGCCCTCGATCCCGCGGCGTCGGGTGCCCCCACGCGGCTGCAGTCGTGGATCGTGGCGGGACACAAGGCCGACTTCGCCGTGGTGGCGATGGACCCCGATCCGCTCGCGGTCGATGCGGTCCACCAGCGGCTCCTCGCCGGCCCGCTCGGTCAGGCCATCGAGCCGACGTACTCCTTCGTCAGCCTCACGGAGGTCAGCGAGTACGTCCCGACGGTCGAGCAGTACGCGCGGCGGTTGGTCGCGGAGGGCGAGACGGTGGACAGTCCTTCGTACAACGCGAAGGTGCAGGGGTACGCGGCCCGGGAGCCCGCCATGCGGCAGGCCCGGCTCGAACCGGAGATGCCCTCGTGGCCCAATGCCTGCTTCTACCCGATGAACAAGAAGCGGAAGGTCGGTGAGAACTGGTTCACGCTGCCGTTCGCCGAGCGAAGCCGCCTGATGGCCGAGCACGGGGCCTCGGGAATGAAGTTCGGCGGCCGCGTCACGCAGCTCATCACGGTCGCTGTCGGGCTCGACGACTGGGAGTGGGGCGTGACG
>Ga0233425_10006204_pt1 | contig 17981 bp, 16 predicted proteins | sample Watercolumn_Towu_2_FD_181712 | JGI IMG/M metagenome (GOLD analysis project Ga0233425, IMG submission 181712) | Freshwater microbial communities from Lake Towuti, South Sulawesi, Indonesia - Watercolumn_Towuti2014_140_MG | ecosystem: Environmental > Aquatic > Freshwater > Lake | place... | reverse complement strand
AAACTCAAGAGCTCCTTCACCGCCCTTCTCCCAGTGCCGGGACAGGGCCACCCGGGCACCGGCCGATTCGCAGAGCCGCCGCACAGCCTTGATCTCGTTGTCGGTGTCGGTGTAGAAGGCGTTGATACAGACGACAGGATTGATGCCGGCCTTCTTGACCGTCTCAATGTGGTGGATCAGGTTCTTGCAGCCCTCTTCAACCCAACCGACATTCTCGCCCTTGTACTCGGCAGGCATCGGCTTGCCAGGCACCGGGATCGGGGCGCCGCCGTGGCACTTTAAGGCCCGGATGGTGGCGACCACCACCGCGCAGTTGGGCTTATTGCCCGAGAAGCGGCACTTCAAGTTCCAGAACTTCTCAAAACCGATGTCAGCGCCAAAGCCGGACTCGGTGACGTTGTAGTCGGCAACCTTCAGGGCCACGCGGTCGGCGATGACCGAAGACTGCCCGATGGCGATGTTGGCGAACGGACCGGCATGGACGATGACCGGCTGGCCTTCCAGGGTCTGCATCAGATTGGGGTTCAAGGCCTCGACCATCCACGCGGTCATGGCACCGGCCACGTCGAGGTCCTCGGTGGTGATCGGCCGGTCATTGCGGTCGTAGCCGACCACGATCTTGCCCATCCGGCGACGCATGTCGGCGAGATCGTTGGCGATGGCCAAAATGGCCATGACCTCGGAGGAGACGGCGATGGCAAACTTGGACTGCATGGTATAACCGTCCATCTTGCCGCCCTGGCCGATGGTGATATTACGCAACGCCTGGGCGCAGTAGTCGATGATCCAACCCATCTCCACCTTCTTGGGATGGATGTCGAGGCGGCGCAGGCCGCGCTTTGACAGCTGCTCGTCGTTATAATTTGACTCGTGCTGCATCCTGGAGGTCAGGGCGACCATGGCCAGGTTATGGGCGTTCATGATGGCGTTGATATCACCGGTGAGCCCGAGGGAAAACGGAGTGAGCGGAATGCACTGGGCGAGGCCCCCGCCGGCGGCGGAGCCCTTGACGTTCATGGTCGGGCCGCCAGAGGGCTGACGGATGGCACCGACAACGCTTTTCTGCCGTTTGCCCAGGCCCTGAACCAAACCCATGCAACAGGTGGACTTGCCCTCGCCCAGCGGGGTCGGAGTGATGGCGGTGACATCGATGTACTTACCGTCCGGCTTGTTACCCAGCCGGCTCATGACCTTACGGTAATCGATCTTACCGTAATAGTGGCCGTAGGGCAGAAGCTCCTCCTTCTCAAGGCCCAAAGCGTCTCCGAGCTCATAAACGGTTTTCATCCGGCATTCTGCCTCTTCTGCAATCTCCCAGTCTGCATGTTTGGTCGGGTCAAGAACCATGGGTCTCCTCCATTTTTGTTAAAATTTTAGTAAGTTATATAAATTTATAGACAAATTAAAAATCAATATTTTCGCAAAAAGCTCTTTAAAAGGCACCAAAAAATACTGGATTGTCCAACGGAACGCAATAGGTATGAACCCCTAGCCGCCAAATTCCCATGGGCATGCTGTCCGCCCCCCGGGAAAGGGCAAAGGCAAGGGCAGAACCTAGTCCCCCATTCCAGCGAACACGACAGGAAACATCGTCTTGAATTCGGCGAGCAGGGGGATCATGATCTCGCGCATGGAGGGCTCGGCTGCAGTCGAGGTGCGTAGGCGGAATATATGACGCCACTCGGCGAGATTTGCGAAGACTATGATTTCCGTCTTGCAGGAGTTGGGCAGCACGGTCCGCGCCGCCTGGGGAGATGAGGTTTCCAGCAGTTTCAGGTACAGGGCCTCGGTTTCCTGCATGGCCTGAGACCAGAGGGTGTATTCGGGGCTGCCTTCGGCAAAAAACATCGGCTTGATGAAGGTTACTTCGCCGCCGAACTGCTCCTTGTCATAGCGGCAATAGCGTTGACTCTCCTGCAGGAACGAGCAGGGTCGGTGGCGGACGATCTCATGGGTGACTGCCCGGTTGGTGATCAGCTTCACCGCCACATGGCGATGCATGGCCAGCAAATCTGCCGGGAGTTGATCGACCTCGGAGAGAGAAATTTTCTCCACCAACACCCCGTCCTGCTGGGGCCAGCCATTCTTGGGCACCAGATCAAAAAAGAAGATTGGCCACCGCTCGGCTAAAAATTTAGTGACCCCCTTGACCATCTTCATGGTGGGGTGAGCCATGTACAGTTCCCGGAAGGCGCGGACGCTGCCGGTGATCAACAACACGTTTTTCTCCACCATCGTGATGGAGAAAAACTTCGGCCCCGCCTCGAAAAACCGCTCCATCATCGCCCGGGCGTCAAGTGTCACCTTAATCGTACAAACAGCCATTTCGGTTACAGAGTTATGGCCGCTTTTGACAATATTGCGGATAAAAGGCCCTGCTGATTCCGGCGTAATCTTGGCCTCGCTCTTGTAACAGATCCGGCCGCAGGACTCCAGCCGCGAGGCCATGGAGCCTTGGTCCAGGGAAGTCAAAATCTCAAACGATTGGGGGACGATTCTCATAGCGTACCTTCGATGTGGAGTCTACCGTGGACGGAGTGGTCAACGCGCAATGTCTTCACTCGGATGTGAAATCGCGAGCAAACGCCCCTCACGCCTTGTGGCGATTATGCCAGAAAGGCGACATGTTCCGGAGCTTTTCGATGATGGGCGGGAGGTGCTGCAGCACAAAATCGACCTCCTCTTCGGTATTATAGATACTGAGACTGAAGCGGATCGACCCATGGGCTGCAGTGAACGGCACCCCCATGGCCCGCATGACATGGGACGGCTCAAGTGAGCCAGAGGTGCAAGCCGAACCAGAGGATGCGCAAATCCCCAAGGTGTTCAGATGGAGGAGAATCGCCTCGCCCTCGATGTACTCAAAGCTGATATTACTGGTATTGGGCAGACGCATAAACTCATGGCCATTGAGGATGGCGTTGGGGATCGTAGAGAGCAGACCTTTTTCCAGCTTGTCTCGCAGGAGTTTAACCCGAGTGTTCTCAACCGTCATCCGGGCGCCGGCAAGTTCACAGGCCCTGCCAAGGCCAACGATGGCGGCGGTGTTCTCGGTTCCGCCGCGCCGGCCTTTTTCCTGGTGACCGCCGATCAAGAATGGTGAAAACGGCGTCCCCTTCCTGACATACAACACGCCAATTCCTTTCGGGGCATGGAGTTTGTGGCCAGAGAGCGACAAGAAATTGATCGCCGTGTCCTGCAGGTTGATAGGAATCTTGCCCACCGCCTGCACCGCGTCGGTATGAAACAGAATTCCCCGGGCCTTGGCGATAGCCGCCATCTCCTTGACCGGAAAGATCACCCCAGTCTCGTTGTTGGCCCACATCACACTGACCACGGCGGTGTCATCGGTCAAAGCCTTTTCATACTCATCAAGGTTGAGCAGGCCATGACTATCGACCCCCAGCTGGGTTACCCGGTATTTATGGCCGGTGAAGGCATGGAGATTTTCCGCCAAATTCTTGACCGCCGGATGCTCCACCCGGGTAGTGACCACATGACGTTTTTCTGGATTGGCACGGACGGCAGACAGGATGGCGGTGGAGTCGCTCTCCGTGCCGCAGCTGGTGAAAACCAGCTCGTCCGGACTAGCTCCCAAGAGATTGGCAATCTTGGTTCGCGCCTGGACCAAGGCGGCGCCGACCTGACCGCCAAAGGTATGCATGCTGGAGGGATTGCCGTACAGATCGGAAAAATAGGGCATCATCACTTCCACCACCTCAGGAGCGACCCGGGTGGTGGCGTTGTTATCCATATAGACTATCGAGTTCATGCCCTGTCTTCCTCCACGGTCAAAGTATCGAGAATCTGCTCCCGCAACTTCTTTTCCACATATTCCTTGAGCGTGGTGCGGGACTTGGCGCAACTGCCGCACGCCCCGCGCAGGGAGACGATCACGGTATCACCATCCACGTCGATCAACTCGATATCACCGCCGTCCTTGCGCAGGGTGGGACGCACCTCCCGCTCGAAGACATCCTCCACCGCCTTGATCTTCTGGATCGTGGTCATCCGCTTTGGTCCCCGGAGCGGAATGATCTTGGCCTTGACGCTGGTGGCGCTCTCGTTCAATATCTCCTGCAGACGGTCATGACACTTGCCGCAACCGCCACCGGCCTTGGTAAAGTTGGTGACCTCCTCAACGGTCCGGAGGTGACTTTCGGCAATGGCCCGGCGGACTTCGATATCCGTCACGCCAAAACACTCGCAGACCACCTCGCCTTCTACCGTGGGCAGCGGGACGCCGCGGTAATTGGCGATAGCAGCCTCCAAGGCCTCGCGTCCCATCACCGAACAGTGCATCTTCTCCTTCGGCAGGCCTCCCAAGAAATCAGCAATATCGGCATTGGTGATCTTGGCGGCATCGCTCAGCTTCATCCCCTTCACCATCTCGGTCAAGGCAGAAGAAGAGGCGATGGCGCTGGCGCAACCAAAGGTCTGAAACTTGGCGTCGGTAATGACCTCGTTGACATCAACCTTGAGCATCAATTTCAAGGCGTCGCCACAGGCCAGGGACCCAACCTCGCCCACGGCATTGGCATCATCAATCTGGCCGACATTTCTGGGATTCAAAAAATGATCTTTCACTGTCTCGGTATAGTCCCACATCTGCGTGCACCCTCACCGTTGATTATCATCGCAAACCTGGCCGGAATCCGGCCCATGTCTCTATTTTCCGTCGGGTAAGATACTGACTCGCCCTTTAAATTGCAACAAGATTCCAGGGACCAAAGAGGGGCAGGCTACGGTGTCAAGACAGCAAACACCCTGTCAAAAAACACCCTAGAAAGCCGATCCCCCTGCAGAGATCGATACACTAGCAAACAGCAGTCAGTGGACCTCATTGCCCGTAACCACCAAAAGCTTGAACATCGGCACCACAGGCCGCTACGCGCAACTTACGAAATATTCTCTATCATCCTTTAGTAGCCATGTATTGCAGGACATCAGCCTGGTCTTGCAATTGCATTAAAAAAACATACCCTCAATTTTTTTGCTGTAACCATTGCCAGGCGAGGCATCATAACCATCGCTTGATCGGTCCTACATCAGCTCGCCAAAGACAGTGCCTTGCCAGGGCAAACACGAGCGGACACGAATCACCAAAAAAAACCAGGGAACCATGCCAATCCCAACGGTACACACTGGGGTAGCCCCAGCACAAAAGCCGATAAGATCCCGCCCCGGAATAATCCATGGCTTCTCAAGTGCCCTCGCTTCGCAGGGAATCAGTACCGCATCGTCGAGCAAGGAGCAGACGAGCAACAAGCCTGTCCGCCATTCAGACCTCACCGCCAGCCCTAGGCTGTCCGGCCCTATCTCATTGGGAGTCATCAGCGAGGCAACGCCCTCAGTCTCCCATCTATTGACCAGCCACCAGGAACTGCGGCATCAGACCTGGGATATCATCTTCTCGCCCGTCAATCGGCTAAAACAGTTCACCAGCATGCCTCCTGGAGTCGAGGTGTTTCTTGACCCAGCCAGCCAAGAGCTCTTGTGGAACAAGGAACCAGACCATGTCGAAGTAGAAAAAATTCCAACCTTCGCCAATAGAGGCGAAGAAACAGAAGCCTCTACCCCCATCCTCATCGGCACCATCGCTTCTGATCAGCCAACACTGTCTCACTTACTGAAACACCATCCAGAGTATGGAGCTAAAACCTGGGAGATCATTTTTTCCGCTGTCAACCGACACAAACCCTATGCAGAACTACGTCCCGGCACCCAGATCTTGCTCGATCCTACCACATTGGAGTTATCCTTCCTGCTGGCCCCGGAAGAGGATCACAACTTGAGTCAGGTGCCAAGCAGCCACAACAGCCCACGCGAAACCAGCGATCTCCAAAGCCTACCAGCTCCAGACAACGGCGGTTTTGCCAAAAACCTGGCAGCGTCGATCAAGTCCTACATCGGTCGCTCGTATCAGTCAATCAACTGCTACGAATTGGTCATCCACGGCCTGCAAGATCTCGGGGTCCAATACGGCGGTAACGGAGGGTTAAAACAACAGTTGGTGCAATTGGCAACCCAGCAAGGCCTTCCACCCAATGCCTACTATAATGGGGAAGGCCTGATCGAAATTGCCGGCGACAAACTCTTTGACGAGTCGTTTCCAACCATTAAACAGGCGGAACAACAGGCCCAAGCTGTTATGAGCAAAATCGAACCCCTCCTCCTGGAAGGGATGCTCCTTTCATTTTCCACACCAACACAAGGACATACCGGGGTAATTTCCCGAAAGAATGGAGAATGGACTTACGTGAACTCAGGGACCATCGACCATCAGGTCGATGGTGGCAGGTCTGCCAAGAGGGTGGGAGAAGAAACGTTGAGTGAAGAAATACACAATTGGTTTAAACTGGCTCAAAGCAAAGGGACCTCGCTGAAGGTCAGCGCTGGCATCTTCGACACGAAAAAACTGGCCAGCAAAGCCCGACTAGCCCTTCGCACGCCATCGCTCGCCCACAACGGCGCCATATAAGTCTGAAAATCCACTCTTGGCAAACTTGGCCACAGAGTCGATGATCCGCAACAACCGTTCTTTCCAAATAAATAAAGGCCCATGGAATGAACCAAGGACCTTTATTTACCTACTACACTACGCGCCTATCAGCCGCAGGAGCCGGAGCTGCACGAACCGCCGCAGCCTCCGCCTCCACCGTTGATCGGTATCGTCGAACTAATCGAAAATCCCGAACGGTATCCTGCGTCAGCATAATCAATCTTGATGGCCCCGCAAGACTTCATCAAGTCATTGTCAACTAAAAACTTAAGGGTATCGTTGTCAAACGTCGAATCATTTGCCTTTGGCTCATCCAGAGCCAATCCCAAAGAGGGACCAGCTCAGCCACCCTGCATCAAGGCGACGCGAACCGCAGAACTAATATTGTTCTGCGTCATGTATTCTTTCAGTTTTTCAACCGCCAATCCGGTTACTTCCAACATAGTCTTACCTCCTTACTTATAGAGAGTGAATACAGCAAAGCACATCATTGATAAATTTAACCCATATCTTAAGTTCCAAGTCGGTATAAGTCAAGGCATGATTAGCTTGTGGGGGAGTCCGCATGGAAACAAATTCTATCAAACGCAAAAAAAATTATTGTATTATTAGCTCTGATAGGATATTTTGTCTAAAATAGTAATAATTACTAATTCAAGAAAAGGAGAAACACAATGACAACTCTCGTTACTCAGGAAGCACCAAATTTTACCGCTCAGGCAGTGATGCCGGACAACTCGTTTGCCGAACTGACCCTCTCAACCTTCCGGGGACATTACACCCTGCTTTTCTTCTACCCTCTCGACTTCACCTTTGTCTGCCCATCGGAGATCCTGGCCTTCAACCGTGCTTTGCCCGACTTCCAGCAGCGGGATTGTCAGGTCATCGGGGTCTCGGTAGATTCCCACTTCACGCACCTCGCCTGGAAGAATACCCCAGTCAACCAAGGAGGGATTGGCAATGTACAATTCCCGCTGGTTGCAGATTTGGACAAGAGCATCGCCCAGTCTTACGGCGTATTGTTGCCAGGCGGCATTGCCTTGCGCGGTCTTTTCCTTATTGATCGCAATGGCATTGTCCGGCACGGACTGGTCAACGATCTACCGCTGGGCAGAAGCGTCGACGAGGCCATCCGCATGGTTGATGCCCTACAGTTTTTTGAACAGTGCGGCGATGTCTGCCCTGCCAACTGGAAGAAGGGCGAAGAAGGGATGAAACCAACCAACGAAGGCGTTGCAACCTACCTGGCTAAGCACGGTTGATGCCCATTGGCCACTCTCTGGCCAAGACCTCTTAACCTTTGACCGACGCTACTGAAATCACCACAAAGGATCCTTGGCCCCAGCCAGCCAACACTGGCTCGTTGGGGCCAATTTTATTCAGCGGGGCGGCAACCGTCTGGCTAACACGGTAATCAGTAAACCCAGCCTCAGAGAGTAAGGACAACACCTCATCGACACTTTAAAATCTCGCCTCTCGATAAAAGTCACTTTCGCTCTGACGCCGCTTATACTCCCTTCCCTCCGCGCTCTCCCGATCGATGAAAGCGATCACCACCCCGCCCTCCTTCCGCAACGCCCCCATCATCTCCTGCAGTACAACCAGCGGATTCCTCAAAAAACAGAGGACCGTCACCATTAACACAAAATCAAGACAGCCTGCTCTGAACGGCAAGTCCTCCGCCAGTCCGCAAGCAACTGCGACCCCACGCCCTTGCGAGATCTTCAACATGGGCAGGGCCGGATCTATCCCCACCCTCACCCCTAAGGTAGCGGCAAAACGGCCACTGCCCACCACGATCTCCAGCCCTCGACCTGCTGGCAGCAAAGAACGCAGCCCGCAACTCGGCATCACACACGCAGGGATACGTATCGAACCAGGTGTCATAGGCTGAGGCCAGTTCGGCAAAAGGCGACCCTGCCATTCCCCTTTACCGGGCGGCAAGGGACAGCGAAAGCCAAGTGGAGAGGAAGAGCGCCAGACTGATAATCCCATTCATCTGAAAAAATGAGACTTGGATTCGAGAGAGGTCTTTCGGGTTAACAACGAGATGCTGATAGAAGAGACAGACTGCGGTGATGGCGAGACCGATAAAATACCAATAGTTCAACCTAACCACGACCCCGGTGGCCAGGAACATGGCAAAGGCCAGAACATGGAAGGCCACCGCCAGACGAAAGGCGTTATGGCGACCAAACCGTGAGGGCATGGAGTAGAGCCCCTCCTGCCGGTCGAAATCGGCATCGAGGCAGGCGTAGACCATGTCAAAACCCGCCACCCAGAACAAGACTCCCAGCGACAGGACATACGGGAAGCCAAGCAACGTCCCTTTGACCGCCACGAAACCTCCCAGCGGCGAAAAGGCCAAGGCAAGGCCGAGGACGACATGACAGAGCCAGGTGAACCGCTTGGTCAGGGAGTAAAGCAAGGTCAGGGTCAAGGCAACAGGCGACAGGACAAGGGTCAGGTAATTCAAACGGGCGCAGGCCAAGAAGAACACGGCCCCGGCGGCAATCACCATCGACCAGGCCTCCCACAACTTCACGGTCCCGGCTGCCAGGGCTCGTTCCGCGGTCCGCGGATTTTTGCGATCGAAACGAACGTCAACAATCCGGTTGAACCCCATGGCGCAGGTCCTTGCCCCGCCCATGGCCAGCACCACCCAGACAAAGGTTCTGGCGTCAGGGACACCATGCGCCGCCAGGAAGGCGCCCATCAAGGCAAACGGCAAGGCAAACACTGTATGCTTGAACTTGATCATCTCAAGCATGATGGCAATTTTCTTCAGCATCATCCTCTCCCCAGTTCCGTCTCGACGCCAACCCAGCGGCGCATGGCAGGGATCTCAACCCTGAGCAGACTCGCCACCCGAGCCGCATAGTCCCGTGCCAATTCGGTAAAGTCTGCCGGGTGGTGGTAAAAGGCCGGCATCGGGGGGCAGATAATCGCCCCGGCCTGGTCGGCCCGCACCATGTTCTCAAGGTGAATCCGGTTGAGCGGCGTCTCCCGCACCCCCAGGACCAAGCGCCGCCGCTCCTTCAAGCATACATCGGCGGCACGGTGGATCAGGTTGTTGGAATTGCCGTTGGCAATGGCGGCCAAGGTCCCCATGGTGCAAGGGAGCACCGCCATGCCCTGATAGAGGCTTGAACCGCTGGCCATGGGCGCTGAAAAATCATCAAAGGCAAACCAACGGCATGGCGGCAACTCGTTAGGGTCGGTCCCCAACTCAAGGCGCAATACCTGACGGCCGGCGTTGGAGATAATCCCGTGCACCTCCACCCCACTCTCGGCCATCAGGGCCAGAAATTCACGGGCGTAGAGCGACCCGCTGGCCCCAGTGATAGCGAGAATGATCCGTGTCGTCATTTTATCCCCACATAGATTGTCACGATGCCAAAGGTCAGCTGCCGGCAATAGACCTTGGCGAACCCGGCGTCTCTCATCATGCCCAGCAACACGGCAGGCTCGTAGAATTGCGCTATAGAGCTGGCCAGATACTCATAGGCCTCCTTGTCACCGGAGACAATCCCAGCCACTGTCGGCAAGATCTTGTTCAGATAGAAGAAGTAGAGCGGCTTGACCAAAAAGTTCTTGGGCCGGGAGAACTCGAGGATCAGGAGTTTACCGGTGGGCTTCAAGACCCGGCACATCTCGCGGAGTCCCCGTTCGGTTCGGGAGAGGTTGCGGACGCCAAAGGCCACTGTGCAGCCCCAAAAGCTGTTGTCGCGGGCCGGGATGTCTTCGCCGTCGCCACAGACCGGCATAATCCTGGTCCGGCGCTGGTCAGCTGGGAGGGCATTGACGCCTGCCCGGATCATGTCTTCGCAAAAATCGATGGCCACCACCCGCCGCTCCTTGGCCTGCCGGGTCAGCTCCAGAGACAGCGGCAAGGTGCCGGCGCAAAGGTCGAGCACTGCCCCACGGGGAAACATCTTAAGTTCCCTGGTGGTGACCCAACGCCAATAGCTGTCGATCTTGAAACTGACCAGGGAGTTGATCAAATCGTAACTGCCGCTGATCGAGGAAAATTTCTGCCTGACAAAGGTCTTCTTTTCTTCCGGGCTGCGCATCGTCACTCTCTCATCGTCAGCGGCACCTTCATGCCACCGTTGTGCAAATTTTTACCGGCAAGGCCTGAGGCATGGCCTCACCCCTCCGGATCAGATATTGATAGAAGGCCTCGAGCCCCCTGAGCTTGTCCGGGCCAAGATCAAATTCAATCCCCTGCAAGTAGCGGCGGCAGTCCTGGGGCGCCATGGGGATCCTGGGGGCTACTCTGCTACTGATCTCAGGAAGACGGTCTCTGCCCTCCTGGGCACAGCGAACCAGCTGGCGATGGATCTCCCGCAGGCATGCGCTGCGGCGTGCCACGAACCTCTCGCTCACTGCCCACACCGCAAAGACAAAGGGAAGCGTGGTGCGACGCTGCCAGACGTCGCCGAGATCAAGGACATAGGGAAAGCCCGCCTCGCCCTTCATGCGCAGGGCCTGGTCGCCGATGGCCAGCACCGCCTGGCAGTCGCTAGTCTCGGCACCATCGCCAGCTAAGCAATAGACTGGCCGGACGTCATAAAAATCCTCAAAAATAATCTTGATCAAGCCATTTGAGGTCTTTGACTGCGAGCTCAGACACACCCGCTTCCCGTCGAGTTCTTCCGGGGCAAACCGGGAAAAGAGAAAGACACTGCCCACCGCGCCGGTGGAGCTGATCGACAAGCCGGGGAGGATCTGATACAGCCCCGGGTGATCGGCATATTCGTGGGACGAGACAATCCCCAGATCCAACTCCCCCCGCGCCAGCATATGATTCAACTCAGCAGGCGCAGCCTCTACCACCTGCCAGGCGGGGTTGTGCACTGTCTCCTTCCACACCTCGTAGAGGGCGGCGGTGTTGATGAAGTTGACCATGCCGATGCGGACGCCTTCGCGCTCTGTCACTCCCCCCCCTCCAGCCAAGTAACCTGCTGCGCCGTGCCTGCGCTAACCAGAGCAGGAAAGAGATCCCCTTGGCTGCCTGTAAAATCGATGGCCAGTATCCGGGCCTCAAGGCCTGGAGCAAGAAGCCCCAGGCGATTGGCCACCCCTAAGGTCACGGCCCCGCCCCAGGTGGCCATGGCAAAGATCTGCTCTGGACTGACCCCGGGGTGGTCTTCCTGAAGTACCTTCATCTCCTGCCACAGGTCGAGGCAGTTATTGCTGGCCAGACTGTCGGTGCCGAGACCGGGCAAGATCCGGTGGTTAAGCAGCAGGGGCAGCGGCGCCTTGCCCACGCCAAGGGTCCGGTTGCTTCCCGGACACAGGCAGACCTTGGCCCCAGCCTTGGCCAGGACCCCACCCTCTGCATCCGAAATATGGACCGTATGGACGCAAATCGTCTGCGCATCGAGGACTCCCAATGAGTTTAGATACTCCACCGCCCCGCAGCCTGGGTGTGGCAGGATATCGGCAAGGGTTTGCCCCTCGGTCATCCCCCCAGAGGCGTTCAGGCGCTCCTTCAGAAAGGCGTGGAACGGCCCGGAGCCCGTGCGGAGAAACGCCACCTCCTCCGCCGACTCGGCCACATGGAGAGGGAACAGGCCTCCTGAACGCCGCGCGCGTTCCTTGAGGGCCTTGATCAAAACAGGGTGGCAGGAATATGGAGCGTGGGCCGTGCATTGCTCATCGTCGGTAAGGGAGGCCAACACCGATGCCGCAGTCCCTGCCGCAACCGCCAGAAGTTCGCGAAAGAACTGACACTCCGCCTTGGCTCCAGCACCGATATCCCGGCTCGCCGGCTGATTGCCAATATCCGTCACCAGGCTTACGCCGCGCTCGTGTTGTTCAACCAAGGCCTTGCGCCCCGCCGCCATGATCACCTCTTCCGGCACCGGCTGTCCGCGCCGGGCCAGGAGGGCGCGAATCCAACCAGGGAAATCCGACGGCTCAGCACACCCCTCGCCGTGGGACCCCTCAGGCCCGCTCAGCACAAATCCTGCCAGATGAGACAACTCGAGATGGGCATGGCAGTTAATCAACGCCGGAGCGATGATGGCGTCATCTACGTCCACCACCGTAGCCCCGTGCGAACGCAGACGGGCAAAGCGATCGACGGCCACGATTTGTCCATCGTCAACCAGCACCCCACCATCGGCAATGGGCGGGGTGGCGACCGGCACTACGAATGGCGCTCGATAGAGAGTCGGAGAGGAGGGAGAGCTCACTGCCCAGTCCTTCCCTACCCCACCAGGATGTAGTCCATCACCCGCTGGCAGGGGGTAAACCCCGCCTCGGTGACCAAGTGTCGGATCTCCTCTTCACTCAAGCGGAAATGGACCCCAGCCGCAGCCACCACATTCTCCTCGATCATGGTGCTGCCAAAGTCGTTGGCACCGAAGAACAGCGACAGTTGCGCGATCTTCGGGCCCTGGGTCACCCATGAGGCCTGGATATTATCGACATTGTCAAGAAAGATCCGGGAGACGGCCAGCATGGTCAGGTAAGTGAAGGCCGAGGTCTTGGCGAGGTGGGCGAGCGCAGTATTGTCCGGCTGGAACGGCCAGGGGATAAAGGCGGTGAAGCCGCCGGTGCGGTCCTGCAAGTCGCGAATGCGGGCCAGGTGCTCGATTCGCTCGGCCAGGGTCTCGACATGGCCGAACATCATGGTGGCAGTGGTCCGCATGCCTAAATTGTGCGCCTCTTCCATCACCGCAAGCCAGGCATCGGTGCCGCACTTTCTGGGCGAGATCTCCTGCCGGACCCGGTCGCAGAGGATCTCGGCCCCGCCGCCGGGGATGGAATCGAGGCCCGCCCGTTGGAGTCGAATCAACACCTCCCGGACGGCGAGCCCGGATATCGCGGCAAAATGATTGATCTCCGGCGGCGAAAAGCCATGGACATGGATGCCGTGGCCCTTGATGAAGGCCAGCATCTCCTCGTAAAACGCCAGCGGCTTATCGGGGTGAAGCCCCCCCTGGAGCAGGATCTGGGTGCCGCCAAGAGCCAAGGTCTCCTCGATCTTCTGGCCCAATTCGGCAAAGGAGAGCACCGAACCTGCCGCATCCTCGGGGGCCTTAAAGAAGGCACAGAACTTACAGGCCGAGACGCAGATGTCGGTGTAGTTGATGTTGCGGTCGATGACGTAGGTCACCCGGGGCTCAGGATGGAGCCGCTGCCGCACCGCGTTGGCCAAAAAACCGAGCCGGTGCAGATCGAAACTTTGGGCCAAAGTCAGCGCCTCGTCGCGGCTGATCCGGGCACCATCGATAATTTTCTGATCAAGGCGGTTCATAACGTCCCACCATCAATAGGTCTTGATGACGTTAAAGAGGGTGTCCCGCTCCACCGGCACCCGGCCCGCCTCGCGGATCAGCCGCACCAACTGCTGCCTGGCCTGGGACTGCTCGCTCTCGCCGCCGGCCATACGGGTGATGATCTCCTCCTTGACCGTGCCGTCGATGTCGTCGGCACCAAAGGACAGGGCCACCTGGGCCAGTTTGATGCCGATCATCACCCAGTAGGCCTTGATGTGGGGGAAATTATCGAGGAAACAGCGGGCCACGGCGATATTCCGCAGGTCTTCGATGCCGGAGCTCTTGGCCACATCGGCGAGCTCGGTGTTCTTGGGATGGAAGGCCAAGGGGATGAAGGTCATGAAGCCGCCGGTCTCGTCCTGGGCCCGGCGGAGCATGTCGAGGTGCTCCAGCCGCTCCTCGATGGTCTCGATATGACCGTAGAGCATGGTGGCGTTGCTCTGCAGACCCAAGCGATGGGCCGTCTTGGCCACCTCGATCCAACCCTCGCCGGACAATTTCTTCTCGCAGGTCTTGGCCCTGATCCGGGGGCTGAACACCTCGGCCCCGCCGCCGGGGATGGAACCCAGGCCTGCAACCATCAATTCTTTAAGTGCCTCGACCACCGAAAGCTTAGCGATTCCGGCCAGGTGAGCGATCTCAACGCAGGTGAAGGCCTGGATATGGACCTCTGGCCGGACCTCTTTGATGGCGGCTAACGCCTCGAGGTAATAGCTGAACGGCAAGTCGGGATGGATGCCGCCCACCATATGGATCTCGGTGATCGGCTCGTCGAGACGTTCCCTGACCTTCTGGCGGATGTCGTCGATGGTCATCTCGTAGGCCTGGGGCGAGGAGGCGTCCTTGCCAAAGGCACAGAACTTACAAAGATTGGTGCAGATATTCGAGTAGTTGATGTGCTGGTTATAGATGAAGTAGGCGTTGTTGCCGTTCTTCCGCTCCCGGACCAGATTGGCGAGATAGCCCAGCGCCAAGATGTCGTTGCTGCGATAGAGGGCCGCGCCGTCATCCAGTGTCAGCCGTTCGTTCGCCTTGATTTTGTCGAGAATACCACCCAATCCCGCCCGTTTGATCATGTCGTCCATATCAGTCCTCAGTTTGCTTTGCCGCCCTGTCCCGCTAAACCGTGCTGCAAGGCAGCGATCAGCACGTCGATCTCCGCGATCAACGCCGGTCCCTGTTTCGCCGCCAGTTTGAGCCCGCCGTCCATGTACGAACGGGCGTAGCCCTGGAGGAAGCGGTCAAGGGCGGCATCGATCACAAACACCACCATGGCCACCGGCACGCCGGGGTTGACAACGCCTTGCCGCTGCCCCTCCTCGGCCAACGGCCCGAAAAACTCCATGGAAAAGAGGCGAACCCGGCTGATCAGCTCCTCGCGCTCCGGGACCTCATGCTCGAACAGGACGTTCAAGTAGAGCTGGTAGTAGTCCGGGTACTGCTCGACAAAAGCGACGCCAGCCAGCATGGTCTGCCGCACCACCTCCCAGAAGCCCTGGGCCAACGCCCCCCGCTCAGCCGGTGGCTGAACCATGCCTTTGACCGTCCGCACGAAGAGATTAAAGACGTGGAAAAAAATCGCCTCCTTGTTCGCGAAGTACTGGTATAGCGAGCCCTTGGCAATTCCCGCGGCCTTGACCATCGTATTCAGGCTGGCATTGCGGTAGCCCTTGGCGGCGAATTCACCGACCAGGGCCGCTTCGATCTTCGACCGCTTGTCCGGGGGGAGATTGGTGAAGGTGTCTTTCGTGGGTTGGCGCTTTTCTCTCATAACATGACCAGGCGGTCATACTACTCAGAGCAACAATAATTGCAAGCTCTTTGTGCGCATGAAGAATCCCCCCCGCCCAGCGCTGGAGGCTATTAACAGGCCATGCTTTGTGCCGAAAATAAATTTTCTGCGCTATTCATAATAATTATACTAGTAAAAATACAAAAACTAGCACAAAACTGTTTGACTTATTATCCCACTACCCAATAAAATCAATCACAAACCAAGCTTACTTTTTCAATTTTATATTGGAGGGATGCATGAACATGACAACAGCAGAAAACTGCAGATCTTTAGCTATCCCCATTGTTATTCCTTATACAATCACTTTGTTACTAGCATTCTGGGCCGACTTGGTGGGGGCGCAGTCGGTAGCCATCAGCGGTGCCCAGGTAAGTAATCTCAAAGTCATTAGAACGCCTGCGATCCATGACGTTTCATACGCTACTCTGGTTGAGCTAATGACCGCAAACAAGCTGATTGTTAGCGACAAGTATCGACTGGTCGATTTCAGAACCCGCTACACTATCCCTGAGTGTAACGACATTCACACAGGAGAACTCGAGATATTGCTAGTGACAGCAAACAGCCAAAATTCGATAGACATGGTGGCCGTTAGTGAAAAATATCCAAACGATATCATTCACTATACGACCAACAACAAACTACTCTTCCACCATCACTCATTACTTGAAAGCGGACCAGACATGGCAGTTGACCGCGGTTATATCATGTACCGAAAAGATACAATCAAGAATATAGAGGCAGGCGAAGACTTTCGGAATATGGTCTTTCGACGATGGGAAACAGAGCCTGGTAATGGAGTATATGCCAATACTGACCCCTATCATGCTCCGGACGGAGCGAGATATCGTGACCTGCCGATGTTTGCAGATTACAGCGTTGCTTCCGAAGTCCATATTGATCATCACCGCACTAATCGTGGGGATGCCAGCGATGGCAATTTCCTATCCAACGTGGTATTCATGGGTTACACATATAAAGTTGAAATGCTTGATGGCGCCCAAAATGGTACATTCTTGGGTAGCGTTATTGAGTTAAGCATGAAATTCTGCAGCAAAGGAATATTTCATGGAAACATCGAACGAGTTGTCTTAGGAACAAGCTCAGAACTGACAGCGACTGGTGATCTTTATTCAGTCTACATCAATAAAGCTGAAATGTTCCTTGATGGAAAATTCAGTAATGTTGAAATATTAGCTAACTACAATCAGGACATTATCTCTGGTGACTATTCAAATAGAGTCTTCGGGGCAAAAACTGAAAATACATTCTATCTTGCCCCACAAAATTCCATTGACTCAGGGGGCAATAAAGATAATCCATATGTTATTGGCTCTAACAATGAGGACATTTTGATTGTTGACCCATTATACAGCAACGGAGAAGCCTTCATCCTAGTCAACTACCCGTCCAAAATCCGCAACATTAAAATTGCGTCTAAAGGAATGACTTACATTGCCTTCGACGGGGTGGAATATTCTGGAAACGCATTTCCTCTTGAAAATTTCAATAACCTCCAGGGCGTTACACTCGAAAAAGGAAAAACACTTACGCTGGATGCATCAACAGGGACATGGTCAACTGAATCGGCAGAAGCAACATTTAACAACACCGGCCAGAGGGGGGACATTGTCAACAGCGTATTGACCTCCGTCGACGAAAAGCTACTCCCGATCCACAAAGAATTGTCCCACCTGGAGATGCTACAAAAAAGTGCTAACACGCGGATGAGGGAGCTTCAATCAAGGCTCGATGATACAGAGACACAGCTAACCCCATTGACATCCCAGGAGTTCCAACGACACAAGATCGTTGGCGATTCAGTGGAGGCTGAAGCCGTGGGGATACGCGTCGCAAAGACCGGGGACAAAAGCATCGGTAGATTTGCCATTTGCCCACCGGAGGTAGAGACCGACGGACAGGGATATTGCACAATCTATCAGAATGATGCCGACCATGATGGTCTTGATGATATCACAGGAAACCCCATGAGCGATGGGATGCGTGCTATAGTAACCACCAGCGTAGTAAATGAAACATCAAGAATCTTCCTGACCCCAAGGGCTGCAGTGGAGACACCTCTTGCCGTGACCACTATTGAACCTGGGCAATATTTTACGGTGGAGGTAGGCAAAACCGTCTCCGGAGAATTGCCTTTTGACTGGTGGGTTATCACTGAACTCTGAACTGATGATAAACTATATCTTTTGTGTGTGGGGATGTAATTTCAAGCAACAAAAAAGGCTCATCCGGCAAATCGGTTCCTGGTCGGGAATATATTGCTAAAGGACATGGCAAGAAACATGTTGTTTGTTGTCGGAGCAAACAACTCAAAAGGAGTCTCTGGGGCGTGTAAAGAATTTTGTGTAAATGGCTTTTCTTTCAAAAGCTA
>Ga0233425_10006203_pt1 | contig 17984 bp, 17 predicted proteins | sample Watercolumn_Towu_2_FD_181712 | JGI IMG/M metagenome (GOLD analysis project Ga0233425, IMG submission 181712) | Freshwater microbial communities from Lake Towuti, South Sulawesi, Indonesia - Watercolumn_Towuti2014_140_MG | ecosystem: Environmental > Aquatic > Freshwater > Lake | place... | reverse complement strand
GCAGACAACTCAAGCGGGGCGACGTGTGTGCTCATGGCAATCACTCCTTTGGGTTTTGGCCCACAGCATACCTGATCTCGCTCGCCCAGGCAAACTTGAATATTTCAGCGTGCGGTTAGTATATCACATGATCAGACGCCTCACGGATGGAAAGGAACACGGATGCCGCCTGGTACGAATTTCGGAATCCATCGGTGTTCCCTTCTATCCGTGGGGCGCTGACGGCAATTCGCGCGGGCGGGCGTGACCGAGCCAGAACAGGAACTTGCTTCTGGTTGTGTCCTCACTTCTTCAGCGGCGAGGCCTGCGTGTTCGGTGTGGGCAGCGGCGACGAGGGGCTGCCCACGAGCGGCAACGCCTGCTTCTTGGCGTCGCCGGTTTCCTGCTTCTGGCAGCCGCCCAGCCCAAGGGCCGACATGGCTACCATCAGGATCAGCACGAATACCTTGAGTCTTTGCATCACGAGTCAGTCTCCATCAGCATGGTTACGGACGCGCCCGCTATCCGCGCCGCCGCGCGACCAGGATCAGCCGGTCACAATTTCCCTCGAACGGCGACAGGTCCCACCCGCCGTAGACCGCTTCGAGCACGTACCCGGCCCGTTCGAGCAACAATTCGGCCTCGAACCGCCCCATATAGTGAATATCATACGACCCCACGGTGCGCCGCAATACGCCATCCGGTGCAGTCTCATCGTAGACCATCGTCACGTGCAAGAGCTGGCGGGCCAGGTCGCCTGTGCAGGCCACGAATTTCATCACCGTCGCGCCGGACGCGGGATCGCGCCAGGTCTTGTCCCACACCAGGCGGCCGTCCAACTCGGCCAACTGCCGGTGATCCGGGTGGAAGAGATCGAGCAGGAGCAGGCCGCGCGGGGCCAGATGTTGCCGCCAATGGCGCAACGCCGCCGCTTGATCTTCGATGGTGAGCAGGTGCAGGAAGGTATTCATCACGCAAAAGGCAAAGCGGTACGGGCCTCCCAACGCCGCCGTCGCATAATCCCCCTCGATCAGGGTCACACGCTCGGCCAGGTCGGCCGCCGCCCGCTTGGCGCGCGCGATTGCCAGCATCTCGGGGCTGAGATCCACGCCCGTAACCGCGTAGCCAGCGCGTGCCAGCGGGATCAGTAGACGCCCGGTGCCGCAGCCGAGCTCCAGCAACGGCCCAGCGGTCCGCTGCGCATACGCCTGCAGCGCCGGCAGGTCCTCCATGTAGTCGGCATATTCCGCATCGAAAAATCGGGCGATGCGGTTCATGGTCTCGATCACGATCCCCCCTCATATCGTTCGAATCCGCCCATGACCGTCAGTCTAACACAGGCGCGCGCCTCGGCCAAAACACCAAACGAACATGCGGGGAGTTTGGGGAATGTCCGGCATCGGTGTTATCATCGTGAGATGATACAAGATCCGCAAATTCGTATTGTGCGCAGCGACCGGCGACGGCGGACCATCTCGGCCCGCCTGGTGGAGGGCGGCGCGGTGTTGGAGATCCTGATCCCGGCCACAGCTACCGACGCTGAGCTGGCGCCGATCATCGCGAACCTCAAGGCGCGCGTGTTGCGTCATGCCGAGCGCAAAGAGACTGCCGACGATGCCGCGCTGACCCGGCGCGCGGCCGAGTTGAACCGGCGGTACTTCGAGGGCCGGCTACACTGGACCGACATCCGCTACGTGACCAACCAGCAGCAGCGTTTCGGCAGTTGCACGCCGGCCACGGGCATCATCCGCATCTCGCACCGCGTGGCGGCCATGCCGGCCTGGGTGCGCGACTATATCATCGTGCATGAGCTGGCGCATCTGCGGGAGGCGAATCACAGCCCGCGCTTCTGGAAGCTGGTCAACCGCTATCCGCGCGTCGAGCGCGCGCGGCTATCTGATCTGTTTGGGGTTGGAATCGGAAAGCGAAGAGCTTGACCAGGTAGACGTAGAATAGAGAAGGTGGTCGGGCGAGTCCGGGATCAGATTATGCGAGAAGCGGTGGTTCAATATCCGATCGCGGCGTTGGAACGTGTGGTATCTGCGGATTGAGCGTAACTGACCTTTGACACGACCGCGGCCGTCGTGTACAATGTTTTCACAATCAAACGTAAGCCGAGATGAGGTCAACATTGGCGAAATTCTACTATGGCGGGCAGGCAGTGATTGAAGGCGTGATGATGCGCGGGCGGAAACGGATGGCGGTGGCTGTGCGCGCGCCGGATGGACAGATCGCGGTGCATGAGGAACCGTTGACCGCGGCGATCTATACACAGAAGTGGGGGCAATGGCCGTTCGTGCGCGGCCTGGGCATGTTGTGGGACGCGCTGGGATTGGGGATGCGCGCGCTCCTCTGGTCGGCCGACATCGCCGTGAAGGAGGAGGGGCAGGAAGATGTCAAATTTACGGGGCCGGTGGCCTGGACGACGATCGCCACGTCGCTGCTCATCGCCGTGGCGCTCTTCTTCCTCCTGCCGACGACCGCCGCCAAGTGGCTGACCCCCGCAGGACTGAACGGCCTGGCCGTCAGCGTGGTGGAAGGGGTGATCCGCCTGGCGCTGTTCCTGCTCTATCTGTGGGCCATCGGCTTCATGCCCGACATCCGACGGGTGTTCGCCTATCACGGCGCCGAGCACAAGACGATCAACGCCTACGAGGCGGGCCAGCCGATGACCCCGCAGACGGTCGCGCGTTTCACCACCTCACACACGCGCTGCGGCACCAGCTTCCTGCTCTCGGTGATGATCATCTCGGTGGTGGTCTTTGCGCCATTTCATTTCGACAATCTGTTTCTGCGGCTGACCTCGCGGCTGGCGCTCATCCCGGTCGTGGCGGCCATCGCCTACGAGTTCATGCGTTTCACCGCCGCGCGGGTGGATCGGCCCTGGGTGCGCGTCCTGATCGCGCCCGGCTTGACGCTGCAACGCCTCACCACGCGCGAACCGGATGAGAAGATGCTGGAATGTGCGATTGCGGCGTTGAAGCCGGTATTGGCCGCGGATGGGATTGAGGCAGCGATAAGCCAGATTTCACCAGCACCCGCCATCGCACCGGTGTAGAGCGTGGCATCGAGAGACCGTTGCGGAGCAGAGAGATGTCGCGAGCATTCGAGAGAGAAGGGCACAAGATATACTGGGGTGACGCCCTTCAAGTTCTGGTGGACGAAATTCCCGATGCCTCGATAGACCTTATTTTTGCCGATCCTCCGTACAACATCGGCAAAGACTTCAACGGCAGAAGAGATAGATGGGATTCTGACGATAAGTATCGAGAGTGGTGCTACTACTGGCTTGACCTGTGCGTGAAGAAACTCAAATCCACAGGCAGTCTCTACTTGATGGCGGCTACTCAGAACATGCCGTATCTCGACATATTTCTGAGCAAGAGACTGGATATTCTATCGAGGATTGTATGGTTCTATGATAGCTCTGGCGTGCAGGCAAAAAGGTACTTCGGTTCTTTGTACGAGCCGATTCTGTACTGCGTCAAAGACAAGAAAAACTATACGTTCAACGCGGATGACATTCTAGTCGAAGCCAAGACCGGAGCCGAACGCAAGCTGATGGACTATCGGAAACTCATCCCATCTGTATACAACAGCCAGAAAGTGCCTGGCAATGTCTGGGAGATCCCAAGAGTGCGCTACCGGATGGATGAATACGAGAATCATCCTACGCAAAAACCAGTAGCACTGTTGGAACGTATCGTGCTCGCTAGCTCTAACCCTGGCGATTGGATTCTTGACCCCTTTTCGGGCACCTTTACGACTTCTTTCGTGGCCCAAAAATGGGGCAGGAGGTCCGTCGGCATCGAGATAGATGAGGAGTATGTTAAGATCGGCCTGCGACGGCTGAAGATACTCACCTCTTATCAGGGAGAAGAACTCCAACGCGCGCCGCGTTCATATGAAAGATCCGTTTCAATGCAGCAGCGTCTACTGGAGCACGCATAAGTGGAGCACGAGTTCACGAGCCAAATTCGGCAAGTTCTTACTTTGGCATTTGGCGAAGCAGCACAGGACGTCTTTGACAAAAGCCCTTTGTTGCAGTATCTGAACATCAAGACCAGATCGGCAACTCGAGGCGCGAAAGCGCGAGGGAGTTTCGCCAACATCTACGCCGTCTATGTTCTGGCCGAGGACTATCTCAAGAACAACTTCGATCAGCGCAAGGACTACTCGGATTATCAGGGGGCCAGGTTCGCAGATCTGTTCCGGCGTCAGCGTGAACTGCCTTTTGGCAGCAAGCTGCAAAATCATGCGCTCAACAGCCGAATGAACGAGGAATTCAAGAAGTATTTCCCGCAAGGCGAATACATCCCGATTCTGCGTGATCTGCAAACCAACCGGTATTGGATTAACGAGAATCTTCTCAATATCCAGGTCGGCATCCAAAGCTACAATATCGCGCAAGTCATTGTGGAGATCATAGACCGCTACGTGGCAGCAAAGCGCGGCGCGTTCGAGAGGTTCATCGAAGCCTGCGAGCGACTCAAGAGCATTACAAAAGTATTCAGGAAGAAAACCTCAAGCTCTTCAAGACCGGTCGCACCAATGCTAACGATGGCGGCATTGACTTCGTCATGCAGCCTGTTGGCCGATTTTTTCAGGTCACCGAGACGCTGGACGTAAAGAAATACTTCCTTGACATAGACAAGATCGAACGTTACCCGATTTCTTTCGTGATCAAATCTGAAGAAGCCGTTGATGAGCTGCGCCAAAGACTGCGCGAAGGCGCTGAAAGACAGTATTCCATCAAGGCGATTGTCGAACGGTACATGAGCTGCGTAGAGGAGATCATCAATCTCGGCATTTTGCGACAGCGTTTCCAAGAAGCATTCGCACAAGGATATTTGCGTGACATTCTTGATGAGGTGATTCGTCAGAGTCGCGTGGAGTTCAATCTCGATGAGGATGTGGAATGAAAGACTCATTCGCGCCGGTGAGGGGATTGGCTTATGGCAAATAAGTCTAAGGTGGCGGCGATCTACACGCGGCCCGAAACGGTGTTGCAGGACTACCAACGGCTTTTCGACCTGGCTGGCGGCGCAGCGGCGCTGGCGCCCAACACGACCACGATCTTGAAGGATAACATCTCGTGGCACTTCCCTATGCCCGCCGCGAATACGACGCCCTGGCAGTTGGAGGGCACGATCCTGGCTCTGCGCCAGGCCGGCTTCACCGATCTGGTGTGCGTGCAAAACCAGACCGTGGTAACCAATGCCTTCAAGGGGGAAGACCTGAACGGCTACGTGCCGATCTTTCGCGCCTATGGCGTTCCCGCGTTGTACAACTTCCGCAAGGAAGACATGACCTGGGTCCCCTATCGCCCGAAGGCGAAGATGCTGGCGTTGGATCAGGTCTATCCCGAAGGCATCCACATCCCGGATTATTTCATCGGCAAGAACATCGTGCATCTGCCGACGGTCAAGACGCACATGTATACCACGACGACCGGCGCGCTGAAGAACGCCTTCGGCGGGCTGCTGAGCAAATACCGGCATTATACCCACACCTGGATCCACGAGACGCTGGTGGACCTGCTGGCGATCCAGAAGGAGATCCATCCGGGCCTTTTCGCCATCATGGACGGGACGACCGCCGGCAACGGGCCCGGGCCGCGGCTGATGACGCCGGTGGTCAAAAACATCATCCTCGCCTCGGCCGACCAGGTCGCCATTGACGCCGTGGCGGCCAAACTGATGGGCTTCGACCCGCTGAGCATCCGCTACATCCGGCTGGCGCACGAGGCCGGCCTGGGCGTGGGCGACCCCGCCGAGATCGAGATGGTGGGCGATGATGTGGCGGGCGAAAATTGGGGCTTCAAGGTGGGCTACAGCACCCACACCTTCCTGGCGTGGCTGGCCTGGTATGGGCCGACCAGGTTCCTGCAGAAGCTGGTTTTGCGGACGCCGTTGGTCATCGTGCCCACCTTCATCGGCGAGGTCGAACAGGACTATCTGTATTGGCCGCTTAAGTTCAAGCGTGTTGCCGAAGCGTGGCGCGCAACCACCTCCTGGGGGCGGCTGTTCCAACGATATCAGAAAGAAGGGGTTATTGCATGAGCAAGGTCAGCATTATCGGCGCGGGGTTTGTCGGCTCGACCATCGCCCACTGGGCCATGGTTTCGGGCGGATGTCAGGTCGTCCTGGTGGATATCGTCGAGGGGCTGGCGAAGGGCAAAATCCTGGATCTGATCCAGGCCGGCCCCATCGCCGGGCATTCGGTCAACGCCGTCGGTTCATCCGACTACGCCGACACCGCCGGCTCCGACCTGATCATCATCACCGCCGGCGTGCCGCGCAAACCCGGCATGACGCGCGAAGACCTGGTGCAGGTCAACGCCAACATCGTCAAATCGGTCGTCAACGAGGTCGTCCCGCGCTCGCCGAACGCCATCCTCATTATGATGACGAACCCGCTCGATACCATGACCTATCTGGCCTACAAGCTCAGCGGCCTGCCGCGCGAACGCGTGATCGGCCAGGCCGGCATCCTGGACAGCGGCCGTATGCGCACCTTCATCGCTATGGAAACGGGCATTGACCCGGAGAATATCTACACGACCGTCTTGGGCGGCCACGGCGACGAGATGGTGCCGCTGGTGCGCTACTCCAACATCGCCGGGATGCCGCTCTCCTATTTCCTGAGCCAGGAGCAGATAGACCGCATCGTCGCGCGCACGCGCGATGGCGGCGCCGAGATCGTGCGCTATCTCAAGACGGGCAGCGCCTATTACGCGCCGGGCGCGTCGGCCTGCAAAATGGCCCAGGCGATCGTCAAGGATCAGCATCACATCTATCCGGCGTCGGTGTTCCTCCAGGGGGAATACGGTCTGAACGATATCTGTTTCGGTGTGCCGGTGCTGCTGAGTCACAATGGCGTCGAACGCGTCATCGAGCTGGAACTGAACGACGAAGAGAAAAATGCTATGCGGCGCTCGGCGGATCTGATCCGCAGCACGATGGCCGCGTTGAAGCTGGATAGCTAAGCCTGGTTTTCGCGCGCTTCAGGCGAGCGGACAAGGGCGTCTCTTGCCAGAAAATATCATGTACGCAAAGGAGATACCCGGTGTCCTACGAGGTGACCAATCAGCGGCTTGTGCAGTGGGTGGCAGAGGTTGCGGCCTTGTGCCAGCCCCAGGAGATCTATTGGTGTGACGGCAGCCCGGCCGAGTATGACCGGCTGATGGCCGGGATGGTGGCGCGGGGGGCCGGCGCGCCGCTGGCCCAGCGCGCCAACTCCGTTCTGTTTCGTTCGCATCCCAGCGATGTAGCGCGCGTCGAAGACCGCACCTACATCAGCACACCCGATCGGGATCAGGCCGGCCCGACCAACAACTGGATTGCGCCCGACGAGCTTAAGCAGACGATGCTCAGGCTCTATCGGGGCTGCATGGCCGGCCGCACGATGTATGTGATTCCCTTCTCGATGGGGCCGTTTGGCTCACCGATGTCCAAGATCGGCGTCGAGATCAGCGACAGCGCGTATGTCGTCTGCAACATGCACATTATGACCCGCGTTGGCGTCAGGGCCATCGAGGCGCTGGGCGCGGAGGGCGATTTCGTGCCATGCCTGCACTCCATCGGCGCGCCCCTGGCGCCGGGCGATCAAGATGTGACGTGGCCGTGTGCGCCCATCGAGAAAAAATACATCAGCCACTTCACGGACGAGAACTTGATCTGGTCTTTTGGTTCCGGCTACGGCGGCAACGCCCTGCTCGGCAAAAAGTGCTTTGCGTTGCGCATCGCCTCGGCCATGGCCCGTCGCGAGGGGTGGATGGCCGAGCACATGCTGATCCTGCGCCTGATCAGCCCGGCCGGCAAGCGGTATCACATCGCGGCCGCGTTCCCGTCGGCCTGCGGCAAGACCAACCTGGCCATGATCCAGCCGACGATCCCCGGCTGGCGGGCCGAGTGCATCGGGGATGATATCGCCTGGATGAAGATCGGTCCCCATGGCCGACTGTACGCCATCAACCCGGAGGCCGGCTTCTTCGGCGTGGCGCCGGGCACCTCCGTCCAGTCTAACCCGATGGCGATGGACGCGGTGCGCGCCAACACCATCTTCACCAACTGCGCGCTGACCGATGATGGCGACGTGTGGTGGGAAGGGATGGGCGTGCCGGCCCCGGCGCATGCGATTGATTGGAAGGGGCGCGACTGGGAACCGGACAACAAGGAGCCGGCCGCGCACCCCAATGCGCGTTTCACCGCGCCCGCGTCACAATGCCCCATCATCAGCCCGGACTGGGAGAAGCCGGAAGGGGTCCCCATTGACATCTTCCTGTTTGGCGGCCGGCGCGCCAGCGTGGTGCCGCTCGTCACCGAAGCGTTCGATTGGGATCACGGCGTCTTCCTGGGCGCGACCGCCTCCTCGGAGACGACGGCCGCCAACATCGGCGCGGTGGGCAATCTGCGACGCGACCCCTTCGCCATGCAGCCGTTCTGCGGCTACAACATGGCCGACTACTTCCAGCATTGGCTCGACATGGGGGACCGGCTGGGCGACAAGGCCCCGCGTATCTTCTACGTCAACTGGTTCCGCAAGACCGCGGACGGCAAGTGGCTGTGGCCCGGCTACGGCGAGAACAGCCGCGTGCTCGAATGGATGTGCGAACGTCTGGAAGGTAGAGCGAGCGCCCGGACAACTCCCATCGGCCTGCTGCCGGAGGAAAGCGACCTGGATCTGCGCGGTCTGGACCTGCCGGTCGAAAATCTGCACGAGCTGCTGCGCGTGGATGCCGAGGCGTGGCGCGCCGAATTGCCCGATATCGAGCGGCACTTCGCCCGCTTCGGCGAGCGGCTGCCGGCGCGGCTGCGCCAACAACTGGCAAACCTGCGGACGCGGCTATGAGCAAACCGTCTCGCCGTCCGGCCAGCTACGACAACCCGTGGAAAGAAGTCCTGGAGGGCTACTTCCCGGACTTCATGGCGTTCTTCTTCCCGGCGGCGCACGGCGATATAGACTGGGCCGGGGGGCACGAGTTCCTGGCAAAGGAATTGCGCCGCGTGACGCCGGATGCCGCGGTCGGGGAGCGTCGGGTTGACGAGCTGGTCAAGGTCTGGCGACGGGATGGCGCCGAAGCGTGGGTGTTGGTGCACGTCGAGGTGCAAAGCCAGGAAGATACGCGCTTTGCCGAGCGCATGTACGTGTACAATTACCGGCTCTTCGATCGTTTCCATCGCCACGTCGTCAGCCTGGCGGTTTTGGGCGATGAAACCGAAAGCTGGCGACCGGATCGGTTCGAGTCCAGCCTGTGGGGCTGTCGCGCCAGCCTGGAGTTCCCGATCATCAAGCTGGTGGATTACCGCGCGCAGTGGGCGGCGCTCGACGCAGATCGGAACCCCTTTGCCGCGGTTGTGATGGCCTACCTGAAAGCGCTGGAAACGCGAGCCGACGCGTTTAATCGTCAGGTGTGGAAGCTGACTTTGGTGCGCCGGCTCTACGAGCGAGGCTACGAGCGGGAGGACATTCTGAACCTGTTTCGGTTCATTGACTGGGTCCTCGCCCTCCCGAAGGAACTGGATGAGAGGTTTTGGCAGCAGATGCATCAGTATGAGGAGGCGCAGCGTATGCCGTACATTACGAGCATCGAAAGAATCGGCATGGAACGAGGCATGATGAAGGGGATGGAGAAGGGCATGGAGAAGGGCATGGAGCGAGCATTGGCGCGGTTGCTCCAGCTCAAATTCGGCGTCATCCCTGACTCCTTTGCGCAGCGGCTGCAGGGGCTGGATGTCGCCCGGCTGGAAGAGCTGATGGAGGTCGCCATGCAGGCCGATTCGCTGGAGACATTCGCCCAGGCTCTGAAGCTGGAGCCAGCGTGACCACGTCGCGTTCCTACCGCTACTTCGACTTCATCATGGCCGGCTTCGTGACGGTGCTCCTCACGAGCAACATCGCGTCGTCGGCCAAGATCATTGACTGGGGCGTGTCGCTGCCGCTGATCGGCCTGGCCCTGGCGTTCGACGCCGGCACGCTGCTCTTCCCGATCAGCTACATCTTCGGCGATGTCTTGACCGAGGTGTACGGCTATGCCGCCAGCCGCCGGGTGATCTGGGCCGGCTTCGCGATGGCCGGCCTGATGGGCTTCACGTTGTGGCTTGTGGCGCGGATGCCCGGCGAGGCCGCCTGGCAGCAGACGACCGGGCAGGCGGCCTACGACGCGGTGCTTGGCGGGGTGAGTCGGGGCGGCATCCTCATCGCCAGCATCGTCGCATATTTCTGTGGCGAGTTCAGCAACTCGTTCGTCCTGGCGAAGATGAAAGTGTGGACCGGCGGCCGCTTCCTGTGGTCGCGCACCATCGGCTCGACCCTGGTGGGCGAGGGAGTAGACAGCGTCATCTTCGTGGCGATCGCGTGCGCGTTCGGGGTATTCCCCTGGAGTGTCGCGCTCAGCATCATCGTCGCGAACTACATCTTCAAGGTGGGGATCGAGGCCTTGTTCACGCCCTTGACCTATCGGGTCGTCGCTGCGCTCAAGAAGGCAGAGCACGAAGATTATTTCGATGTGAATACTGACTTCAACCCATTCAAGCTGCCGGCATGACCGAATCTGCAATCTGCAATCTGCAATCTGCCATTGCTCCCGACTATCGCGCCGGCTTCGTCGCGGTCGTGGGCCGGCCCAACGTCGGCAAGTCCACGCTGATCAACGCGCTGCTGGGCCAGAAGGTCGCCATCGTCTCGCCCAAGCCGCAGACCACGCGCAACCGGCTGCTCGGCATCCTCACGCGCGACGACGCGCAGGTGATCTTCATTGACACGCCCGGCATCCATCAGCCGCTGCACCGCCTGGGCAAGGTGATGGTGGAGACGGCGACGGCCGCGCTGCCCGATGCGGACGTAGTACTCTGGCTGGTGGATGCCGCGGAATCGCCGAACGATGAGGATCGGCAGGTCGCCGCGACCCTGGCGCGCCTGCCGGCCACGACGCCCCTGCTCCTGGGTCTCAACAAGTGTGACCGACTTGCACTTAATCGCAAAGAGAGTACAATAGACGCATATCTGGCCCTGGCCCCGCGCGCCGAGGTGGTGCTCTGTTCGGCGACGCGCGGGGATAACCTGGATGGGTTATTGTCCAGGCTGATCGCGGTCCTCCCGCTTGGGCCGCGACTTTACCCCGAAGACGAGATCACCGACCAACAGGAGCGGTTCATTGCCGCTGAGTTGGTGCGAGAGCAGGCGTTGCACTACCTGCGCGATGAAGTCCCGTATGCATTGGCGGTCCTGGTGAATGACTTCAAGGAGCGCAGCGCGCAGTTGACGTACATTTCGGCGGTGATCTATGTCGAGCGGGAGACCCAGAAGGGCATCCTCTTGGGCAAAGACGGTCAGATGCTGAAGCGGATCGGCCAGGGCGCCCGGCGCGAGATCGAGGAGCTGCTTGGGCGGCAGGTTTTTCTGGATCTGTGGGTCAAGGTGCGGCCCAAGTGGCGGACGAACGAAGAGGAACTCCGGCGCCTCGGCTATCAACCGCCGAAGGTCAAGCCGGCGAAAGGAGGGAGACAGCAGCATTAGCGTGTAAGGGATCCTTGGGTTGCCCGCAAGCCGCCAGGCGTCGCGGGTAGATGCAGGAAGGTTTCGGAGTCGAATTCCAATCCCAGTTTGCACCTACTCTAAGGAGGACTACACCATGGATTTCAATCGCATGATAAACGGGATCATCCGCGCGATCAAGCTCGACGCGACGTTCTATGAAGAAGTCGAGCAGGACCCCAGCTACAACCAGGACTCCCTGATGGTCGTGATCCTGGCTTCGCTGCTCGGCGGGCTGGGCGGTCTGATCGGTACGGCGATGGCCGGCGACATCCTGAAGGCGATCATCGCCTTCATCGTTGCCGTTATCTTGACTCTGATCGGGTTTTTCCTGTGGGTTTGGGTGGCCACCCTCGTAGGCACCCGGCTGTTCAAGGGGACGGGCCAGTTTGACAACGTCAAACGCGCTATGGGCTTTGCCTACGCCCCGCAGCTTCTCAATATCCTCAGCTTCATTCCTTGCCTTGGCGGCATCATCGCACTGGTCGCCTGGGTGCTCTCCGTCATCGCGGGCGTGAAGGCCGTCCGGCAATCGCTGAACCAGGATAACACCAACGCCATCCTGACGGTCATTGTCTCGGCCATCGTCGTGTTCCTCGTTATAGCGGCCATTGGCGCTGTATTGGCCGCGATCGGCATCGGCGCCGCGGCAGTGACGGGCGCGCTCAGCTAGCAGTCTCACCCGGTTTTCCATTTTGACACCAGGGGCGAGAGGCGTATAATTTCTCTCGCCCCTGTGCATTAAATGGGGTTTCCGCGGCCGGCCCGCCCGGCTGGATCGTACGCTTCGAGGGAGGATCACCATGCTTGTCGGCGAACGCATGACCCGCAACCCGGTAACCGTTACCGAAGAAACCAGCATTGATGATGCGCTGCACGTGATGCGTGAGCGCAAAATTCGGCGTCTGCCGGTGTTGGATCACTCCGGCAGGATGGTGGGCATCGTTTCGGATCGGGATCTCCTGCACGCGGCCCCATCCCCCGCCACTTCGCTGAGCGTCTACGAACTGCACTATCTGCTCGCCAAGCTCACGATCAAGCGGGTCATGTCCAGCCCCGTGATCACGGTCACCCCCGGCACGCCGCTGGAGGAAGCCGCCCGTATCATGGCCGACAACAGGATCGGCGGGCTGCCGGTGACCGACGACGGCAAGCTGGTCGGCATCATCACCGAGACCGACATCTTCAAGATCCTGCTGGAGCTCCTGGGCGCACGCACGCCGGGGGTGCGCGTGATCGTGGCGGTGCCGGAGGCGAAGGGGGTGCTGGCGCAGATCACCCGCGCCCTGGCCGACCTGGGCGCGAATATCGTCAGCGTGGCGACCTATGGCGGCCCGAATGCGGGCGAGCCGCGCATCATGTTCAAGCTCAGCGACGTGGCCCCGGCGGCGGTAAAGCGGGCGCTGGCGGAACGGCTCGGCCTGGCGATCATTGATCTACGGTCGGTGTGACCGTGCGCCCGTATTTGGACTTGATGCAGCATATCCTCGACCGCGGAGTCCGCAAGACCGATCGTACCGGCACGGGCACGCTCTCGGTCTTCGGCTATCAGATGCGGTTCGACCTGGCGCAAGGCTTTCCGCTGCTGACGACCAAGCGCCTGCACGTCAAATCCATCATCTATGAGTTGCTGTGGTTCCTGCGGGGCGACACCAATGTCCGCTATCTCCAGGAGCACGGCGTGCGCATCTGGGATGAGTGGGCGGATGCGGCGGGGGAATTGGGGCCGGTCTATGGCCGCCAGTGGCGCGCGTGGCCGACGGCCGATGGCGGCGCAGTGGATCAGATCAGCCAGGTGGCGGCGGAGATCAAGCGCAACCCGGACTCGCGGCGGCTAATCGTCAGCGCGTGGAACGTCGAGGAGGTCTCGCAGATGGCGTTGCCACCATGTCATGCGCTCTTCCAGTTTTATGTCGCAGACGGCGCGCTCTCGTGTCAGCTTTACCAACGGTCGGCCGATGTCTTCCTGGGCGCGCCGTTCAACATCGCGTCCTATGCGCTATTGACGATGATGATGGCGCAGGTGTGCGGGTTGCAGCCAGGGGAGTTCGTGCACACCTTCGGCGACGCGCATCTGTACTTGAACCACATCGCGCCGGCGCAACTCCAGCTCAGCCGGACGCCGCGGCCGCTGCCTCAACTGCGCATCAATCCGGCGGTCAACTCGATCTTCGATTACCGATACGAGGATTTCGAGCTTGTGGGATATGATCCCCATCCGCACATCCCCGCGGCGGTGGCGGTGTAGGGCAGGAACGCTTCTTCGGTGATCTCCGCCTGACCAGCAAGCCTTCGACTCCGCCGGGCGAACTGATTCGCCCGCCGCGGCGAACTGATTCGATCAATCCCGTGGATTCGTTGTTATATCCGCCTGGGGAAGGGGCTTTGCCCCTTCCCCAGACCCCATCCTCAGAACGCCAGCATCCCAGGAGCTCGCAGAAGCCAGAAATACAGAAACCAGAAGTCATAGGGACGCAACCACCCGAAAACCGAGATTGCCGAGGAAGGCATCAGGGCCGTCCCTGTAACGGACGGCGCAGCGGGCGGCCCCCCGATCACGGTACCAGGAACCGCCACGCACCACGCGCCCACCGCCTGATGCCGGCCCCTGTGGATTACGCGTCACGCGGCCAGCGCGCCCGGCGTAAGCCTGTGCGTCGTACCAATCGCTGCAGCATTCCCAGACGTTGCCGGCCAAATCCAACACGCCTTCCGCGCTGGCGCCGGCCGGAAAGACGCCGACCGGGGTGATGCGACCCAGATTCAGCTCGGCCGAGTTGCACCGATCATCGGCCCAGTCGTCGCCCCAGGGGTAGCGCCGCCCACCCTCTTGAACTCCTCGACAAGTCGAGGACTCCGGAGTCCCGAACTTGTTCGGGCGATTCCCAAGTACGACATTTCCCGGCGTGGAAGTGGAAGCAGCCAGCCCCCGCGCCGCGCGCTCCCATTGCGCCTCGGTCGGCAGGCAATAGACATAGCCGTCGTTCAGCGCCGCGGTCAGCCAGCGGCAATAGGCGGCCGCCTCGTACCAGGTGACGCCGACCACCGGCTGGGTGAGGCCGTTGAAGGGGGCGTCATCCCAGAAGGCCGGCTGGTCGCGTTCGCCCCACAGGTCTTTCACCTTGCCCTTCGCCCACCGCTCATCCGCAATCGCCTCGGTCCACCAGCGCCGGTCAGCATAGCCGCCCGCGGCCCAGAAGCAGCGGAACATGGCGTTGGTCGTGGGATAGCGGGCGATGGCGAAGGCGTCCAGCGCGACCTGGTGGCGCGGCGCTTCTGCTCGGAACCAATCCTTCTCCCAGTTCCCCTTCGCCTCTGCAATCAGTCGTTTGACTTCCGCTTCATCGCTGCCCATCCAGAAGACGCCGGCCGGGATGGGCACGAAATCGGGCAGGCTGTACGGCCCGGCGAAGCGCGGGTCGCCCAGGCGGCCCAGGGCGTCGCCGGCCGCGGCGCGCTCGGCCGGAGGGAGGCGGCCGCCCTCGATCAGGGCCAGCAGCCAGCGACGCAGCCGTTCCACCAGGAAGGCCTGGCGCTCCGGCGCGTCGCGGTGCAGCCCGGTCTCGATCAGCGCCTGGGCCGCGCGCAACGCGGCGTACCAGTCGGCGTTGTAGCGCAAGATGCCATCTTGTGCTACAGGCGCGTCGTGCGGGCAGAAGCCGGCCACCAGGTTCCAGATCGGCGCGGGGCTGCCCGTCACGGCGCGGGCCGCGGCCAGCAGGCTGGCCTCGCGCCAGCGGCCGTCGTCCTCCCGCAGCCGGTCGGCCAGCAGGTACGGGAAGTCGGTGGCGGCCAGGTAGCACGCGGCCAGGTACTCCTGGAAGGTGCGGTGTGGGAAGGTGTAGACCTCGCCCTGCTTCCGCTCGATCAGCAGCCCGGCGCGGTTCGTCAGGTACTCCACGACCCGTCGCTCGCCGGCGTCGGCCGTCGCGCCGGTCTTGGCCTTGTCAGAGCGTTCGTACAGCACCCCCACCAGGTCGCGGGCGCGGATGTCGTGCGTGCCCTCGGTGGTGGGTTGATCCCGGTGCGCCTCGTAGGCGATCAGCTCGAGCGCCTTGCGCAGCGGCTCCTGGCCGATCCCCAGCTCGCGCCACACGTCATATTCGATCCCGGCCGGCTGCCCGCGGGCGTCGAACAGTTGCTTGGGCCGCTGCCACAGGTCGAGCAGCAGGCCGACGCTCGCCTCGTATAGCTCCTGGCGCCGCTCCGGCAGGCTGCCGCCCTCGCGCCAGCGATGCAGCGAGGCCATCAGGGTCAACAGCAGCGGCCGCGGCGCCAGGTCGGCCAATCTCGGATTCTGTTTCACGGCCGCCTGAAGCTGCCGGGCGTAGCGCTCGGCGTTGGCCGGTCCCAACGAGCGGTCGCGCTGGCCGACGTGCTCGTACCAGCGGCCGATGAAACCCTGCACCTGTTCCGGGCTGAAATCGGCCAGCGTGCGCACCTCGAAGCCGGTGAGCCACGCCTTCTCATCCTGGTAGGCGTAGGGCCGGCTGGTGACGACGATGCGACAGTGGGGGAAGTCACGGCCGAACTGCTCGATCTTCTCCTTCAGCCGGACGCGGCAGTTCTGCGCCTCCGGCACCTCATCCACGCCGTCCAGCAGCAACAGCGCGCCGGCCTTGGCCTTCAGGCCGGCCTCGATGGCGGGGATGCAGGCGGCCAGCCCATCGTCGGCCGAGGTGGGCGTGGCCCGCAGCTCGTCCTGGATGAACTGCCACAGCCCCTTGTCCCCCGGCAGGCCGCGCGCCGCGTAATCGCGCAGGATCACCCGCACCGGCAGCAGGCCGGGCAGGGTCCAGGCTTCACCCAGGCGCTTGCGGTTCGCCTCGGTCGAGCCAAGCCCCTCGCCGGCCAGGCAGAGCGCAACGAAATTGACAAGGGTGGACTTGCCGGAGCCGGGATCGCCCAACAGCACCAGCCGGGGATATTTCGACAGCGCGGCCATCGCCGGCAGGCGGTTGTCGTCGCGTCCGTCTCCCGCGCCCTTCGGCCGACGCATCTTCGCCAGCGCCAGCTCATCGCGCGGCGGCGCCTCGAACACGTCCAGGTCGGTGAAGATGGCGTTCAGCGCCAGCTCCGCCGCCTCGCTCCGGCCCGCGGCGGTCTTGATGTCAATCGAGGTCAGCTTGAGGTTGCAGCACGCGTCCCACACCTCGCGGAGATAGCGCATGCGGAGAGGACCGAGGTCGAGCGTGAACGTGACGCGGGTGGACGTGCCAGGCACTTCGGAAGTGCCTGGCACGTGGGCAGGATTGTCCCACTTCACGTTCGGTCGCAGTTCGCGACACCGCGCGAGCAACTCATCCAGCCGGCCGGCGCGCTCCAGGTGGAGGATCAGATCTTGCGCCTGGCCGGTCTTGACGGCGGAGGGCAGGTCGTCGTAGTCCACGCCCAGGTCGAAGCACAAAGTGCGCAGCTCCTCCTTGGTAAATCGCCGCGCCATCTCATCCCGCAGCGGCGCAAGTTGAGCGGGAAGCTGGCCCAATGTCGCGGCGGCCACGGGCGCGCCGGTTTCGCTGCGCGCCGCGAACCTGGCGATGAACAGCTCGAGGTGGCCGCGCACCTGCGCCTCGAAATCGGCCGGATCGCGGTATGCCCAGGTCAGCGCGCCCTTGCGGGTCTGAAGCTCCTGTCGGAATGCCAGCACCTTGCCCTTTTGCTCCAACTGCGCGGGCGTCGTGAAGGCAAACGGTTGATCGCTGAAATACATCCAGATTTCGAGGCTGTCGGGATCGCGCTGCCAGCGGGCGTAAGCCTGGTCGAACTCCTCGCGCGTGCCCGATTCCGCCCGGCCGGTGGGCGTGCCAAAGCGGTTCCAGAGGATGCCGATGAAGAGGTCATACGCGCCGATCTGGGGATTAACGACGGCCTGCGCGTCTTCCGCCACGCCGGGCCGGACGTGCGTCTCCCAGCGCACCAGTTCCAGATCCAACCCGTGCGCTGCGGCCACGTGGGTGCGCAGGTGCGTAACCACGTCCTCCAGCCGGTCGCGCTCGTCTTTCACATCGCCCGGCGAAGCGACGAAGATACGGATGCGTTTGAGGTGGGTGGGCATCGGCGGCCTCCGGTAATCAGTGGGTCATCGCCGCCATGATAGCACAAGACCGATTTCACGCCAAACAGCAATCCGCCAGGGGTTGATGAATGTTAAAAAATTAAACCCGGTAATCGTCTTCTCCGGCGCGCTGTGCGTCACGTGCGCCCGCCCGGCGATAAAGCGACCGGGCTACCAAGCTGCGCCCGGTGAACCGGGCTGGATGGCGCGCCGGCGCCGGATCTAGCCCCGTTCACGGGGCGCTGCTCGGTAGCACGAGCCATTTAGGGCTCGTAAAAATATAACTTCCCGCACCGAGTCGGAGCGTCCTGAGCGGAGCAGCGGCCTTTTCGCTGCGTAGTCGAAGGATGCGGCCCCACCAGCGGTGATTGGGCTTGTCAGGAGGCGCATCCTTCGACTACGTCCGGCACAC
>Ga0233425_10006202_pt1 | contig 17985 bp, 14 predicted proteins | sample Watercolumn_Towu_2_FD_181712 | JGI IMG/M metagenome (GOLD analysis project Ga0233425, IMG submission 181712) | Freshwater microbial communities from Lake Towuti, South Sulawesi, Indonesia - Watercolumn_Towuti2014_140_MG | ecosystem: Environmental > Aquatic > Freshwater > Lake | place... | reverse complement strand
CGAGATCGGCGGGGTGATGTGGGTGAATGACTCCAAGGCCACCAATGTCGGGGCCTGCATCGCCGCTCTCCAGGGCTTGCCCGGCAAGGCCGTGCTGATCGCCGGCGGCGACGGCAAGGGGGCGGATTTCTCCATGCTGGCGGAGGTCGCTTCGGAAAAGGTGCGCGCGGCGGTTCTGATGGGGCGTGACGCACATTTTCTGGAGCAGGTCCTGGGTCCCGTCGTCACCACCGTCCGCGTGCCCAACATGAAACAGGCGGTCGAAGTGGCCCGGCGCCTGGCCGAGGCGGGCGACACCGTGCTGCTGGCGCCGGCTTGCGCCAGCCTCGATCAGTATCGGGACTATCAGGAGCGCGGACGCGTATTCGTCGAGGCGGTCAAGGGTTTGCTTCCATGATGACAAGAGTGGCTGGTCACAACCGGGGTCTGGTGCTGCAGTGGGGGCCGCACCGCTTCTATCTGGATACGGTGCTGTTGTCGGCGGCCATGGGCTTGCTGGTGCTGGGCTACATCATGGTAGCCTCGGCGTCGCTGCACCTGGGCGAAAAGCTGGCGGACGACAGTTTGTTCTTCCCGCGCCACCAGCTGGTCCACATCGCCCTGGGACTGGGCCTGGGGCTGGCGGTGGCGAGCCAGCGCCTGGAAGTTTGGCGCAAGTCCTATCGCAGCCTGTTCCTGTTCGGTCTGGTGCTGCTGCTGCTAGTGCTGGTGCCGGGTCTGGGCAAATCGGTCAACGGCAGTTCCCGCTGGCTCAGCCTGTTCGTCATCCGCATCCAGGTGTCGGAAGTGTTCAAGCTGATCGCCGTGATCTACATGGCCAACTACATCGCGATGCGGGTGGATCTGGTGCGGAGATCGGTGCTGGGCATGCTGTTTCCGCTGGGTCTGCTGAGCGTCGGCGGGCTGTTGCTGTTGCTCGAACCGGACTTCGGCGCCACCGCGGTCATCATGGCGACTGCCCTCGGCATGTTGTTCCTGGCCGGCGCCCGCCTGTGGCAGTTCGGCATCCTGATGGGGGTCGTCGGCGCCTTGGGGGCGGTGCTAATCCTGTTCTCGTCCTACCGCTTCAAGCGGGTCGCGAGCTTCATCGATCCCTGGGCCGACGAGAAGAATACCGGCTATCAGCTGACTCAGGCACTGATCGCCTTCGGTCGCGGCGAATGGGCCGGTGTCGGCCTCGGCTCCAGTGTGCAGAAATTGTTCTACCTGCCGGAGGCGCATACCGACTTCCTGTTTTCGGTGATCGGCGAGGAGCTGGGTCTGGCGGGGGCCTGCGCCGTGATCGCCCTGTTCTGCGTCATCGTCTGGCGCGCCTTCGTCATCGGCCGCCTGGCCAGTCGCCTGGGGGACCGCTTCGGTGCTTTTCTGGCCTATGGAGTGGGTATCTGGTTCGGGCTGCAGGCCTTCATCAACATGGGGGTGAACATGGGGATGCTGCCGACCAAGGGGCTCACCCTGCCCCTGATGAGCTACGGCGGCGGCAGCATGATGGTCATGTGTGCCGCGCTGGCGCTGCTGTTCCGGGTGCGCAGCGAGGTCATGGAAAGCTATTCCGGTGCCGGACGGGCGAGGTCGTCGTGGCGCCCCGGGTCATGATTCTCGCCGGCGGGACCGGCGGCCACGTCTATCCGGCCCTGGCGGTGGCCGAGGAACTGCGCCGGCGCGGCTGCGAGGTACGCTGGATGGGCACCGAAACCGGCCTGGAGGCCCGGGTCGTGCCAGCCGCCGGCATCGCACTGGACTGGCTTGCGGTGGGCGGATTCCGCGGCAAACACTGGGCCACCAAGCTCAAGGCGCCATTCCGCCTGGTGCAGGCCTGCTGGCAGGCGCTGGTCTGGCTGCGCCGGTTCCGTCCCGACGTCGTGCTCGGCATGGGCGGATTCGTCGCCGCTCCCGGGGGGGGCATGGCCCGATTGCTGCGCATCCCTTTGGTGATCCACGAACAGAATCGAATCCCGGGCACCACCAACCGAATCCTGGTACACTGCGCACAAACCGTGCTCGAGGCATTCCCCGGCAGCTTTTCCGGATCGGCGTGCGCTTGCGCGGTGGGCAATCCCCTGCGCCCGGGCATCATCGCCCTGTCCGCGGCGCCCCGGTCCGAACCGCTGGCGCCGTTGCGGCTGCTGGTTTTCGGCGGCAGCCAGGGGGCACGGGTGCTCAACGAGACCGTTCCCGACGCGCTCGCCGTGACCGGCGGGGTGTTCCGGGTTCGCCACCAGACCGGTGCGGCGCTCCGCGACGCAACCGCGGCCCGCTACCGGGAGCTGGGCGTGGAAGCCGAGGTGGTGGCCTTCATCGACGACATGGAGGAAGCCTATCGCTGGGCCGATCTGGCCATATGCCGGGCCGGTGCCATGACCATCAGTGAACTGGCGGCGGTGGGGCTGCCGGCGGTCCTGATCCCCTTTCCCTTTGCCATCGACGATCATCAGACCGCCAATGCCCGCTATCTGGCCGACCAAGGCGCGGCCATCCTGTTACCGCAATCCGATCTGACTCCCCCGAAATTGTCCGAAATCCTCCGCACCTTCCTGCACCAACCGCAGTCCCTGGCGGCCTTCTCGGTCCGGCTGAGAGCACTGGCCCGCCCCGATGCCACGGCGTCGGTATGCGCCGCCGTTCTGGCGGGGGGCGGCCGATGAACGCCGTGAGTGCCGAACCGGGAAGCCTGGCTCCGGCCGGGATGAAGCGCATCCGGCGGGTTCACTTCGTCGGTATCGGCGGCGCCGGCATGAGCGGAATCGCCGAAGTGCTCCTCAACCTGGGCTACCAGGTCTCCGGTTCCGACCTCCAGTTCAACGCCAATGCGCTGCGGTTGCAGTCGCTGGGGGCGCAGGTCCGGCAGGGCCACGCCGCGGAGCACGTGGAGCAGGCGGAAGTGGTGGTGGTTTCCAGTGCCGTCGACGGCACCAACCCGGAAATCTCGGCGGCGCGGGCGCGGCGTATCCCGGTGATTTCCCGCGCCGAGATGCTGGCCGAGCTGATGCGTTTCCGCTTCGGCATCGCGGTGGCCGGCACCCACGGCAAGACCACGACCACCAGCCTGATGGCGAGCGTGCTGGCGGAGGCGGGACTCGACCCCACTTTCGTGATCGGCGGCCGGCTCATCAGCGTGGGTGCCCACGCCCAGTTGGGGGGAAGTGACTACCTGGTGGCGGAAGCGGACGAGAGCGATGCCTCGTTTCTGCATCTGCAGCCCATGATCGCGATCGTCACCAATATCGACCAGGACCACATGGATACCTACGGCGGTAGTTGGGAGCGGCTGAAATCCACCTTCGTCGAGTTTCTCCACCACGTTCCGTTCTATGGGCTGGCCGTGGTTTGCGCCGACGACGCCGGGGTGGCGGAGATCCTGGCGGACATCCACAAGCCGGTGCGTACCTATGGTGTCGCCGCCGAGGCCGAGGTGCGGGCGGTGGCCATCCGCCGCGAAGGCTTGCGCAGCCATTTCACGGTGGCCGTCAAGGGACGGCCGGAACCGCTGGAAATCACCCTGAATCTTCCTGGGCACCACAACATTCTCAACGCCCTGGCGGTGATCGCGGTGGCGCTGGAGCTGGGCGTGAGCGACGCCGTCATCGGTCGCGCCTTGGCATCTTTCAAAGGCATCGGCCGGCGCTTCCAGATCAACGGCGAACTGGCGCTGGAGGGAGGGCAGATCACACTGGTGGACGACTACGGCCACCATCCGCGGGAAGTCGCTGCGACCCTCGACTCGGCACGGCTGGCGTGGCCCAAGCGGCGCCTGGTGCTGGTCTTTCAGCCACACCGTTATACCCGGACCCGCGATCTGTTCGAAGATTTCGTGCAGGTCCTGTCGAAAACGGACGCGCTGGTATTGCTGGACGTCTACGCCGCCGGCGAAGCGGTGATCGTGGGTGCCGACGGCCGTTCCTTGTCGCGGGCGATCCGTCTGCGCGGACAAGTCGATCCCATCTTCCTGGAGAACGTGATCGAGATACCGGAGTTGCTGGCGCGGATCCTTCAGCCGTCGGACGTGGTGTTGACCCTGGGAGCGGGCAACATCGGTACGGTGGCGGCGGAACTGCCGCAGCGGCTCATGCTGTTGCTGACCCAATCTGGCAGAGGTTGAAAATGGCTTCAGTGCTCCACCGACCTTCCGATACGCCGTCGCGCCCGCCGTTGCGGGGCGATCTGCGCTACAACGAACCCTTGTCCCACTACACCTCATGGCGCGTCGGCGGCAATGCCGACCGCCTCTATCTTCCGGCGGATGCCGAAGATCTGGCCGCCTTTCTGCACTCCCTGGCGGTGTCGGAGCCGGTGTTCTTTCTGGGCTTGGGGAGCAATTTGCTGGTGCGCGACGGGGGTATCCGCGGCACCGTGATCTGTACCAAGAACCGGCTGAAACACATGCGGGTGATGGCGGCGGACCGGGTCTACGCCGAGGCCGGGGTGCCCAGCGCGCAGGTGGCCAAGTTCTGCAGTGCCCAGCGCCTGGCGGGGGCCGAATTCCTGGCGGGCATTCCCGGTACCCTGGGGGGCGCCCTGGCGATGAACGCGGGCGCCTTCGGTGGAGAGACCTGGCCTCTGGTCGAACGGCTGATCATGGTGGACCGGCTGGGCAATTTCGTCGGACGCGTGCCGAGCGAGTTCGGGGTCGGCTACCGGACCGTCAGCGGACCCGCCGACGAATGGTTCGTTGCCGCCGAGCTGCGCTTGCACCCGGGGGAGCCGGAGATCAGCCGCAGCCGCATGAAGTCGTTGCTGGCGGCGCGCGCGGAGAAGCAGCCGATCCAGCAGCCGAGCTGCGGCTCGGTGTTCCGCAATCCTCCCGGAGATTTCGCCGCGCGGCTGATCGAGGCCAGCGGCCTCAAGGGTGTGAGCATCGGCGGTGCCCAAGTCTCCGAGAAGCACGCCAACTTCATCGTCAACACCGGCAGCGCCACGGCCCAGGAGATCGAGACCTTGATGCAGCTGGTGCGTGATCGGGTCGGGGCATTGCAGGGCATTTGGCTGGAGCCGGAGTGCCGAATCGTCGGGGAGGCCCGATGAACCCTCCGGTAACGGATCCGCAGCAGTTTGGCCGGGTCGCCGTGGCCATGGGCGGAACCGCGGCCGAGCGGGAGGTGTCGCTGATCAGCGGGAACGCCGTGCTGAGCGCCTTGCTGGCCAGCGGGGTGGACGCGGTCGGCTGCGAGATCGGCGCCAATCCGCTCGATGCCCTGCAAGGAAAAGGGTTCGACCGTGTCTTCAACATCGTCCACGGCCGCGGCGGGGAAGACGGGGTCCTGCAGGCGCTGCTGGATGTGCTGCGAATTCCCTATACCGGTAGTCAGGTTCTGGCCTCGGCCCTGAGCATGGACAAACTGCTCACGAAGCGGTGCTGGCTGGGTTCCGGCTTGCCGACACCACGCTGGATGGTGCTGAACGGCGAGGAGGACCTGGAACGTTGTGCGGAAACCCTGGGCTTTCCGGTCATGGTCAAGCCAGCCGAGGAAGGATCGAGCATCGGCATGAGCCGGGCGGGCAATCCGGCGGAATTAGTTGAGGCGTGGCAAAAGGCTTCGCCGTATAATTGCGAAGTATTCGCGGAGCAATGGGTCTTCGGCCGCGAGTACACCGCGGGAATGTTGCAGGGCGAGTCGCTGCCGCTGATTCGACTGGAAACGCCCCATGTCTTCTACGATTTCGACGCCAAATACCGTTCTTCTTCGACCCGATATCATTGCCCTAGTGGTCTCGGACCGGCCGAGGAGGCGAGTTTGCGGGCTTTGGCTTTGCAGGCCTGCGAAGCGGTCGGCGTGCGTGGCTGGGGGCGGGTCGACCTGTTGCAGGACGAGGCCGGACAACCCTGGCTGATCGAAGTGAACACCGTACCGGGCATGACTGACCACAGCCTGGTGCCGATGGCCGCGAAGGCCGCCGGAATCGAGTTTGACGAGCTGGTGTGGCGGATCCTGGAAACCAGCTTCGGCCAGGCAGAGGGCGGGCGGTGAGGGCCACCGCCGGCATGGCGGGGCAACTCCTGGCCAGGGGGGTGGGGTTCGCCGCCCTGGCGGCGTCGGTGATGCTGGCGCTGCTGGCCGGCATGAGCGATTGGCTGCTGGCCGGCGAGCGCCGGCTGTTTCCCGTGCAGTATGTCCGCATCGAAGGCGACATCCGCCACCTCGACGAGGCGCGCCTGATGCGGGCGCTGTCGACGGGCGTGAGCGGCGGCTATTTCTCGCTGGACATCGAGGCCGTCGAACAGCGGGCGCGCTCGATCGCCTGGGTCGAGGACGTACAGGTGGAACGGCTGTGGCCCGATACCGTGGTGGTCCGGCTGCGCGAACAATCCGCCGTGGCCCTGTGGTCGGGGGGCGAGCTGGTCAACGCGCGGGGCGAGCGCTTCGCCCCGGCCGCATCCACGCCCATGCAGGGTTTGCCGGTGATCGACGCCCCTCCCGGCAGCGAGGCCGAGATGCTGCAGGTCATGGCCCGTCTCAATCACAGCCTGCGCGGGCAGGGTCTCAAGATCGCAGGGTTGACCCGGAGCCGGCGTCAGGCGTGGGTGTTGAAGCTCGACAGCGGGCTCGAACTCCATGTGGGAAGACAGGACCCGGTGGTGGCAACCGAGCGTTTTCTGGAATTGCTGCCGAAGCTCGGCGAAGACCGGGTCAGACGGCTGGCGCGGCTGGATCTCCGCTACCCGAATGGGTTCGCCGTAGTGTGGCGGCAGGATTCGGCGCCGGCGCAGGCGGAGCCAGAGGGGGCGTGATGGCCGGCGCATTCGCCGGACGCCGCGGTGGGCGTCGGTAACGTTCTTCCCGATGGATTCCTTCAGCGCTACCAAATTTTTCGGTGTCACGAGTCAGGAAACACATGGTTAAGAAATCGGACCGCAATCTGATTGTTGGGCTGGATATCGGCACCTCTAAGGTGGCCGCCATCGTGGGCGAAGTCAACGCCGACGGCGCGGTCGAGGTCATCGGCATTGGTACGCATCCGTCGCGCGGCCTGAAAAAAGGGGTGGTCGTGAACCTGGAGACCACCGTACAATCTATCCAGCGGGCGATCGAAGAGGCCGAGCTGATGGCCGGTTGCCGCATCCACTCGGTCTATGCCGGCATTGCCGGCAGCCATATCAGCAGCATGAATTCCCACGGAATCGTCGCCATCAAGGACAAGGAGGTCACCCAGGGCGACGTCGACCGCGTGATCGATTCCGCCCGTGCGGTGGCCATTCCCGCCGATCAGAAGATTCTGCACATCTTGCCGCAAGAGTTTGTCATCGACCGCCAGGAAGGCATCAAGGAGCCGATCGGCATGTCCGGGATCCGGCTGGAGGCGCGGGTCCATATCGTCACCGGTGCGGTGAGCGCCGCCCAGAACATCATCAAGTGCATCCGCCGCTGCGGGCTGGAAGTCGAAGACATCATCCTGGAGCAATTGGCATCCTGTTCCGCCGTGCTGACGGAGGACGAGAAGGATTTGGGCGTCTGTCTGGTGGACATCGGCGGCGGTACGACCGACATCGCTGTGTTCACCGATGGGGCGATCCGCCATACGGCGGTCATCCCCATCGCCGGCGACCAGGTCACCAACGACATCGCGGTGGCCCTGCGCACGCCCACCCAGCACGCCGAGGAGATCAAGATCCGGCATGCCTGTGCGCTGACGCAGCTGGCCAATCTCGATGACACCATCGACGTTCCCAGTATCGGCGACCGTCCGACGCGGCAAATCTCCAAACTCAACCTTGCCGAGATCGTCGAGCCGCGTTACGAGGAGCTGTTGCTGCTGGTGCAGGCGGAGCTGCGGCGCAGCGGGTTTGAGGACTTGATCGCGGCCGGCATCGTTCTCAGCGGCGGCAGTTCGCGGGTGGCCGGTCTGGTGGAATTGGCGGAGGAAATCTTTCACATGCCGGTGCGGGTGGGGATCCCGCAATACGTCAAGGGTCTCCAGGATGTGGTGAGAAACCCGGTTTATGCGACGGGAGTCGGTTTGCTGCTGTTCGGCAATCAGCACAACCCGGTGAGTGAGCGAAGCCCCCTGGTTGGCGGTGGCTTCAAGAGCGTATGGGCCAAGATGAAGAGTTGGTTTCAAGGTAATTTCTAACGGTGGTCGTGGTTTACGAGCAGGGGGATGAAATGAAATTTGAGTTGGTCGATTCTTACAGTCAGAAGGCAGTCATCAAGGTGATCGGGGTCGGCGGTGGCGGCGGCAATGCCGTGAATCACATGGTGACCAGCCACATCGAAGGTGTCGATTTCATTTGCGCCAATACCGACGCTCAGGCGTTGAAGGGCATTCAGGCGCGCTCCGTGATCCAGTTGGGCAATACGCTGACCAAGGGCCTCGGGGCCGGCGCCAATCCGGACATCGGGCGGCAGGCGGCGCTGGATGATCGCGAGCGCATCCTGGAAGTGCTGGACGGTGCCGACATGGTGTTCATCACCGCCGGCATGGGCGGCGGCACCGGTACCGGGGCGGCTCCGGTCATCGCCGAGATCGCCAAGGAGGCGGGGGTGCTGACGGTGGCCGTGGTGACCAAGCCGTTTCCCTTCGAGGGCAAGAAGCGGCGGGCGGTGGCGGAGAAGGGCATCGACGAGCTGAGCCAGTTCGTCGATTCGCTGATCACCATCCCCAACGAAAAGCTGCTGCCGGTTCTGGGCAAGGACGTCAGCCTGGTGAGCGCCTTCGCCGCCGCCAACGACGTCTTGCTGGGGGCGGTGCAGGGTATCGCCGATCTGATCACCCGGCCGGGGCTGATCAACGTGGACTTCGCCGACGTCCGCACCGTCATGTCGGAAATGGGCATGGCGATGATGGGGACCGGTGTCGCCATCGGTCCCAACCGGGCGCGGGAAGCGGCGGAGAAGGCGATCGCCAGTCCGCTGCTGGACGACATCAACCTGCACGGTGCCCGCGGCATCCTGATCAACATCGCCGGCGGCCACGACCTGGCGCTGAGCGAATTCGACGAGGTCGGTGGCGTCGTGCATGACTTCGCCTCGGAGGAAGCCGTGGTGGTGACGGGGGTTTCCATCGACCCCGACTTGAAGGATGAACTGCGGGTGACGGTGGTGGCCACTGGCCTCGCCAACCAGCGCCAGCACAGCATGGAACCGGCGATTCGTCTGGTGCACAAGCGCAATACCGGCGAAATCGACTACGGTGAGCTGGACAAGCCCACCAGTATCCGCAACAAGCCCAAGGCGGAAGTCCGCAGTGATGCCCGCCAGCAGATGGATATGGAGTATTTGGACATACCCGCCTTCCTGCGCCGGCAGGCGGACTGATCAAAAGGGGAGGGGAGCCCCGTTCGACGGCCGCGGCCCGGCTTCGATGCCGGGCCGGCGGTCCCGCAACCGATCTGATTCGTGGAGAACCGGATGATCAAACAAAGAACCTTGAAGAACGTGATTCGAGCCACCGGCGTCGGTCTGCATACCGGCGAAAAGGTCTTCCTGACCTTGCGGCCGGCCGCGGCCAATACCGGCATTCGGTTTCGGCGGGTAGACCTGCCGGAGCCCGTGGTGATCGAAGCGACGCCGCAGAACGTGGGGGAGACCATGTTGTCCACCACACTGGTCAACGGCACCGCCAAGATCTCCACCGTCGAGCATCTGCTGTCAGCATTCGCGGGTTTGGGGATCGACAATGCCTACGTGGACGTCAGCGCCCCCGAAGTACCCATCATGGACGGCAGCGCCGGACCCTTCGTGTTTCTGATCCAGTCGGCCGGCATCGAGGAGCAGGAGGCCCCCAAGCGCTTCATCCGCATCAAGAAGGAAGTGATGGTGGAAGACGGCGACAAATGGGCGAAGTTCGAGCCTTACGACGGATTCAAGGTCACTTTCTCCATCGACTTCGACCACCCGGCGTTTCGCCGGGATACCCAGGTCGCCAGCATCGACTTTTCCACCACGTCCTTCGTCAAGGAAGTCAGCCGCGCCCGCACCTTCGGTTTCATGCGCGACATCGAGGCCCTGCGCAAGCGCAAGCTGGCGCTGGGAGGCAGCATGGACAACGCCATCGTGGTCGACAATTACCGCATCCTCAATGAAGACGGCCTGCGCTACGCGGACGAATTCGTCAAGCACAAGATCCTCGACGCCATCGGCGACCTGTATCTGCTCGGCCACAGCCTGATCGGCTGTTTCGTCGGCCACAAGTCCGGCCATGGTCTGAACAATCAGCTATTGCGCAAGCTGCTGGCCGAGAAGGACGCCTGGGAGTCGGTCACTTTCAGCGAGGAGAAAGGACTGCCCATCTCCTACATGAGGCCTGCCCGCGTTACCCGGGGCTAGCCGCCGGGTGCCAGGCCCGGGCAAGCGGAGCCGGCGGCGGTTGCTGCCGGCTCTGCATCAGACAAGTTCATTTTCCTTCCGGAACGGATTCCCCGGCGCCCCGTTCTCCCCTGCCTTCCCGCTGTTCCGCCAGCGTCTTGCCCAGTCGGTGCAGGGCGGCGGCGAGTGCGTCGTCCGCTGGTTCCGCAGCGTACCCGGACACGAGTTCTGCGACCCGTAGCGACGGCAACCGTGGCGGCGCCGACGGCCGAGGCCGGGTGGTATTCACCGTGGTTCGGACTTCGACCGCGGCGATGGCCAGTCCGGCGCTGTCCCTCAGTTCAGAAAGCAATTGCGGCGCGAGGAAGCGCAGCTGGAACGCCCAGGCCGGCGTGTCCGCATAGAGCGCCAGCCTGGGGCCGCTGGCAATGCAGGCCACGCAGTGGGCGCCGAGCGGTTCCGGCAGGAAGCGGCGGACCCGTTCCAGCAACTCCTGATGGTGCCAGGCCAGGGCCAGGAGGGAGGCGGCACTGTCCGGCAGGATGTGAAAAATACGGGTCGGTCGTTGACTTTTCGGAGGCATTGGGGGGCACGGAGTCGCCGTTACAAGGGAAGCCGGTTTCCTGTATCATCGGCGAAATTTTTTTCGATTGGAACCGCTTCAAAATGCTCGGCAAGCTCGTTCGCAAGATAGTCGGTAGCCGTAATGACCGGCTGGTGAAGAAAAAACGAAAAATCGTCAGGAAGATCAATCAGCTGGAGCCGCAGCTCCAGCAGTTGTCGGATGCCGAGCTGAGCGCCAAGACCGTCGAATTCCGCCAGCGCCTGGGCCGTGGCGAAACCCTGGACGACCTCCTGCCGGAAGCGTTTGCCGCAGTCCGCGAGGGCTCGCGGCGGGTCATGAACATGCGCCACTTCGATGTCCAGCTGATCGGCGGCATGGTGCTGAACGACGGCAAGATCGCCGAAATGAAGACCGGCGAGGGCAAGACCCTGGTCGCCACCCTGGCCGCCTATCTCAGAGCCTTGCCCGGCAAGGGCGTCCACGTGGTCACCGTGAATGACTACCTGGCGCGCCGCGACGCTGCGTGGATGGGCAAGCTGTACGGCTTCATGGGGCTCAGCACCGGGGTCATCGTCAGCGGCCTCAATCACGAACAGCGCCAACAGGCCTACGCCGCCGACATCACCTACGGCACCAACAACGAGTTCGGCTTCGACTACCTGCGCGACAACATGGCTTTCGAAACCAGCCAGCGGGTCCAGCGTGGCCGGTACTTCGCGGTGGTGGACGAGGTGGACTCCATCCTCATCGACGAGGCGCGGACGCCTTTGATCATCTCGGGACCGACCGAGGACCGCAGCGACCATTACCACAAGGTCAACCGCCTGGTGCCGCGGCTGACCCGGCAGGCCGACGAGAAGGCGCCCGGCCACTACCATGTGGACGAAAAGGCGCGCCAGGTTTATCTGTCCGAGTCCGGTCACGAGCGCATCGAACAGATGATGGAGCAGGAGGGCCTGATCAAGCACGGCGAGAGTCTCTACGACGCCGTGAACATCCGCCTCATGCATTACATCAACGCATCGCTACGGGCGCACGCGCTGTATCAGCGGGACGTGGACTACATCGTCCGCAACGACGAGGTGATCATCGTCGACGAGTTCACCGGCCGGGCGATGCCGGGCCGCCGCTGGTCGGAAGGCCTGCACCAGGCGGTCGAGGCCAAGGAGGGGGTGCCGGTGCAGAACGAGAACCAGACTCTCGCCTCGATCACCTTCCAGAACTACTTCCGGCTCTACGAAAAGCTGTCGGGCATGACCGGCACGGCCGACACCGAAGCCTTCGAGTTCCAGCAGATCTACGGCCTGGAAGTGGTGGTGATCCCCACCAACAAGAACATGATCCGCAACGACATGGGGGATCTGGTCTACCTCTCGGTGCGGGAAAAGTACGACGCCATGCTGGAGGACATCCAGGACTGCGTGAAGCGCGGCCAGCCGGTACTGGTGGGCACCACCTCCATCGAGAATTCCGAATATCTTTCCACCCATCTCAAGAAGGCCGGGGTCGAGCATCAAGTCCTCAATGCCAAGCAGCACGAGCGGGAAGCCCAAATCGTGGCCCAGGCCGGGCGGCCCGGAACGGTGACCATCGCCACCAACATGGCCGGTCGCGGTACCGACATCGTGCTGGGCGGCAACCTGGAAGAGGAGATCCACCGCTTGGGATTGACCGAACCGGCCGAGATCGGCGCCGCCCGCAGCGCCTGGGAAGAGCGCCACAATGCCGTAGTGGCCAGCGGCGGGCTGCACGTCATCGGCTCCGAACGGCACGAATCGCGCCGGGTCGACAACCAGTTGCGCGGCCGTTCCGGCCGCCAGGGCGACCCCGGTTCCACCCGCTTCTATCTGTCGCTGGAAGATCCCCTGATGCGCATCTTCGCCTCCGAACGGGTGGCGCATCTGATGCAGCGTCTCGGCATGAAGGAGGGAGAGTCCATCGAACATCCCTGGGTGACCAAGGCCATCGAGAATGCCCAGCGCAAGGTGGAGGCGCGCAATTTCGACATCCGCAAGCAACTGCTGGAGTATGACAACGTTGCCAACGACCAGCGCCGGGTCATCTACCAGCAGCGCGACGAGTTGATCGCGGCCGAACAGATCAGCGCCACCATCGACGCGGTGCGCGATGATGTGGCCAATCAGCTGGTGGATCAATTCGTCCCGCCTCACAGCATGGAGGAGCAGTGGGACATCCGTGGTCTGGAAGACGCCTTCGAGCACGAATTGGGGGTCAAGCTGGCCGTTCGCCAGTGGCTGGAGCAGGACGAGCATCTCTACGAAGAAAAGCTGCGGGAGAAGATCCGGCTGGAAGTGGAGCAGATGTATCGGGGGCGGGTCGCGGAGTACGGCGAGGCGGTGATGCAGCACCTGGAGAAATCGGTGATGCTGCAGGTGCTCGACAATGCCTGGAAGGAGCATCTGGCGTCCATGGACCACCTGCGCCAAGGCATCCATTTGCGCGGCTATGCCCAGAAGGATCCCAAGCAGGAATACAAGCGGGAGGCCTTCGAGATGTTCCGCAACATGCTGGACAGCGTGAAGCACGAGGTGATCGGCTTCCTGTGCAAGGTGCAGCTGCGCACCGAGGAGGACATTCGGGAAATGGAAGAACAGAACCGGCCCAGCGGCGAGATGCAATTCCAGCACGCGGAGGCCACCAGCGCCCTCGCCGAGGATGTCCCCGAATTGCCGCCGCCGCCCGCCGCCGCCCAGGAGGCGCATCGGCCGTTCGTGCGGGACGACCGCAAGGTCGGGCGCAACGAGCCCTGTCCCTGCGGTTCCGGCAAGAAGTTCAAGCAATGCCATGGCCAGTTGAGCTGAGTCCGGAGCCGACGCGACCATGGCCGTTTCGAACGCTGATCAGGTCCGGGTCGCCGGGGTGCGGCTCGGCGTCGCCGCCGCCGGCATCAAGCGGGCCGAGCGCGACGATCTGGTGGTGTTCGAGCTGGCTGCCGGTGGCAGCGTGGCCGCGGTGTTCACCCGCAATGCCTTCTGCGCCGCACCGGTCAGCGTGGCGCGCCAGCATTTGACGGCGGCGCCGCGCTGGCTGTTGATCAATTCCGGCAATGCCAATGCCGGTACCGGCGCCCGCGGCCTGGCCGACGCCCGGGAGAGCTGCCGGCTGCTGGCGGATCTGGTGGGCGCGGGCAGCGACCAGGTGTTGCCGTTTTCCACCGGGGTCATCGGCGAATACCTGCCGCTGGACCGCGTCGGCCGCGCCCTGCCGCAGGCCGTGGCGTCGCTGGACGAAGGGAATTGGGGGCGGGCGGCACGGGCGATCATGACCACCGACACCCGCCCGAAGTGGGCGCTGCGCGACCTCGAGATCGACGGCTGCGCGGTACGCATCGCGGGAATCGCCAAGGGGGCGGGGATGATCCACCCGGACATGGCGACCATGCTCGCCTTCGTCGCCACCGACGCCCGGGTCGATCCCGATACTCTGCAGCACTGGCTGGCGTCGGCGGTGGACGGTTCCTTCAATTGCGTTACCGTCGATGGCGATACCTCGACCAATGATGCCTGCGTCCTGCTGGCCTCCGGCTGCAGCGGGGCACCGGCCTTGACCGCGGGCAGTGCCGGCTTCGAACATTTCCGGCAGGCGCTGGGGGACGTATGCGCCGAACTGGCGGAAGCCATCGTGCGCGACGGCGAGGGCGCCACCAAACTGATGCGGATCGTGGTGGAGGAGGCGCGGGATCGGGCCGAAGCTCTGGCCGTCGGCAAGACCATCGCCCATTCCCCCCTGGTCAAAACCGCCTTTTTCGCCAGTGACCCGAATTGGGGCCGCATCCTCGCCGCAATCGGTCGCGCCGGCTGTCCCAATTTGAACATTGACGCCGTTTCCGTCATGCTCGACGACGTCACCATCGTGGCCGGCGGAGGCCGTGCCGCGACCTATACCGAGGCGGCCGGCCAGACAGTGATGGCGCGGCCGGAAATCACCGTCCGGGTCGTGCTGGGGCGGGGCGATGCCGAGGCCCGGGTTCTGACCTGCGACCTTTCCTACGACTACGTGCGGATCAACGCCGAGTACCGCACCTGAGCAGGTTGTTCAGCGATGTCGGAGCGGCGGCATTTCGCAGTGGCGGCGGGGGTGGTGGTCAACGGCGCCGGCGAGGTGCTGATCGCGCGGCGCGGGGAAGAGTTGCATCAGGGTGGCTTGTGGGAATTTCCCGGCGGCAAGATCGAACCGGGCGAGACGACGGAGCGGGCTCTGGTCCGTGAGTTGCGGGAAGAGTTGGCGATTGCCGTACAGGGCTGCGAGCCCCTGATCCGGATACATCACGGCTATCCGGATCGGGATGTCACGCTGGATGTGCTGCGGGTGTACCGCTTCGGCGGCGAACCGCGCGCAATGCTGGGCCAGCCGCTCTGCTGGGTGGCGCCCGAGCGGTTGCCGCTGTTTGCGTTCCCGGCGGCCAATCGGCCCATCGTGACGGCGGCCCGCCTGCCGGATCGCTATGCGATCCTGGACCTGACCGAGCCGGTCGACCGGCCGGCCGTGGCGGAGCGCCTGGCCGTGCTGCAGCGCGGCGGGATCTCGCTGCTGCGGCTGCGCGCCAAGGGGGTGCGGGGTGAACGCTATCGAGCCCTGGCCGACTGGGTGCAGGAATGGGGCGGCCGTCGCGACATGAAGGTGATGCTGGATTTCGGCGAACCGTGGGCGGCGGACACCGGTGCCGCCGGTGTTCATCTGGATGCGGCGGCGCTGATGGAGATCCAGGTCCGGCCGGTCGCTGCCGACCGCTATCTGGCAGCCTCCTGCCATGACCGGAGCGAACTGGAGAAGGCCGCGGCGCTGGGGGTCGATTTCGCCGTTCTATCGCCGGTTCTGTCGACTCCGAGTCACCCCGGTGCGAAGGGAATGGGCTGGGCGCGGTTTGCCGAACTGGTTGAGGGAGCGGCGTTCCCGGTTTATGCCCTCGGCGGCATGATGCCGGAACACCGCGACCTGGCCCGGCGTTCCGGTGCGCAGGGCATAGCCGGCATTCGCGGCATCTGCTGAGCGCCGAGACGTGCGGTAGCCGATCCGTGTTGGCGTAAGCCGACCGCAGTCAAGCGCGGAGTCCGGAGCCGCAGCGGGACCGGCCGCGACCCAGGTCCGGCCCGCAAGGGTTGATGTTGTTGTCGGTCGGTTGCCGGAACCGGCGCTGACTCAGGGGCAGCCGCTGCTGCGGTTGCCGTTGGCGGACGTAATGACCCGGCGAAGCATCTCGAAAGGATCGGGATTCCTGGAATTTTGGTTGGTTGTGGTGCGTGGCGATCTGTTATGGTGCATATATCGTTCGCTCGGTAGCACATCCCCAAAAAAATTGCAGCAATATCGAGGGATTTGCGCTGCGCTGAAGTTGGTATGATTTCTGTATTTAAATCATCCTGTTGATCGAGAACCACCCATAAGAAAATCGTGAGGAGCTAGCCCATGACGCCGAAAGACGTACTTCAAATGATCAAGGAGAAGGAAGTCAAATATGTCGATTTCCGTTTTGCCGACACCCGTGGCAAGGAGCAGCATGTGACCGTTCCGGTCAGCACCATCGACGAGAATCTGTTCGAAGACGGCAAGATGTTCGACGGTTCGTCGATCGCCGGATGGAAGGGAATCAACGAGTCGGACATGATTCTGATGCCGGACCCTGCCTCCGCGGTGATGGATCCGTTTTTCGACGACGCCACCCTGATCTTGCGTTGCGACATCATCGAACCCTCCACCATGCAGGGTTACGAGCGCGATCCCCGCTCCATCGCCAAGCGCGCCGAAGAGTACCTGAAGGCCACCGGCATCGGCGATTCGGCCTTTTTCGGGCCGGAGAACGAGTTCTTCGTGTTCGACGACGTCCGTTGGGGCGCCACCATGCAGGGCGCCTTCTTCAAGGTCGACTCCGAAGAAGCCGGCTGGAACAGCGAAAAAGTCTACGAGGACGGCAACATCGGCCACCGCCCCGGCATCAAGGGTGGCTACTTTCCGGTGCCGCCGGTCGACTCCCTCCAGGACATGCGTTCGGCCATGTGCAACACCCTGGAAGAGATGAATCTGCCGGTCGAAGTGCACCACCATGAAGTGGCCACTGCCGGCCAGTGCGAAATCGGCGTCAAGTTCAACACCCTGGTGAAGAAGGCCGATGAAGTGCTGGTTCTGAAATACGTCGTGCAGAACGTCGCCCACGCCTTCGGCAAGACCGCGACCTTCATGCCCAAGCCCCTGGTGGGCGACAACGGCAGCGGCATGCACGTGCACCAATCCATCGCGAAGGAAGGCAGGAACCTGTTCACCGGCGATCTCTACGGTGGCCTCTCGGAAACCGCGCTCTACTATATCGGCGGAATCATCAAGCACGCCAAGGCGCTGAACGCCTTCTGCAACGCCGCCACCAACAGCTACAAGCGTCTGGTTCCGGGTTTCGAGGCACCGGTCATGCTGGCCTATTCGGCCCGTAACCGCTCCGCCTCCATCCGTATTCCCTACGTGATGAATCCCAAGGCGCGCCGCATCGAAGTGCGCTTCCCGGACTCCACCGCCAACCCCTATCTTGCTTTCGCCGCCATGCTGATGGCCGGCATCGACGGCATCCAGAACAAGATTCATCCGGGCGACGCCATGGACAAGGACTTGTACGACCTGCCGGCCGAGGAGGCCAAGAACATTCCCCAAGTCTGCCACAGCTTCGACATGGCGCTGGAGCACCTCGACAAGGACCGCGAATTCCTCACCCGCGGCGGCGTGTTCACCGACGACGTGATCGATGCCTACATCGACCTGAAGATGCAGGACATCACCCGTTTCCGCATGAGCACCCACCCGGTCGAATTCGACATGTACTACAGCCTGTAAAGGCGAAACCTGCATCAGCAGGAATCATGCCGCATCAAGAAACCCGCGTCAGCCTTGGCTTTCGCGGGTTTTTGTTGTTCAATGGGAATCAACCGACATCACCGAAATTCAGTCAATTTGTCCCCTGTTTTGTCCCCCGTTTATGATTTAGGGGACAGCATCTCAAAAAACAGGGGACAAAAGTGCCGCTCACAGATAAAAAATGCTTGAACGCCAATCCATTAGGTAGTGACTACCAGCTATCGGACGGGAATGGGTTGGCCTTGGTCGTCCGCGCCAAGGGTTCGAAGATGTGGCGGTGCGAATTCCGGATACAGGGAAAGAAGCACAAATATTCGCTTG
>Ga0233425_10006201_pt1 | contig 17985 bp, 14 predicted proteins | sample Watercolumn_Towu_2_FD_181712 | JGI IMG/M metagenome (GOLD analysis project Ga0233425, IMG submission 181712) | Freshwater microbial communities from Lake Towuti, South Sulawesi, Indonesia - Watercolumn_Towuti2014_140_MG | ecosystem: Environmental > Aquatic > Freshwater > Lake | place... | reverse complement strand
GCAAAACAGCGCACAAGTTGCCTGAATTTAGCCTCTGTGATTTTAGAGCGACTGTAGTATCTATTTTTATTAACCATTTCAGGAAGTTATCACACTTTAACAAGTGCTTTGCTTCCTAAGACCCATAGTTTTTATTTCAATAAAATCATTGCCCAGTTTACCGTCCGAGCCTCTGGTATGGGGCTTGTGTCGATTAATGCCATGTTTGATTTCAGCATAAAACTCACCTAGCTCGCCCCAAATTTGCAGGTAGCGCCCTGTGAGTTCGTGGTAAGACTTTGCGCTATCGACAAGGTTTTCAAAAATTTCAGATAACTGTAGATTTTCCTGCGGAAACACTTCAGGTTGGAATGGTTGCCATTCCCAAGGGTTATACCCGCAACCCATCGCATCAGCTATTTGTTCTGCGCTGTAACCCTCGTCATGCATATCGTGCAAAAAGTCCCAATCGCTCATGTTGTTCTCCTTATCATTTTTAGCGAGATACTGTTTAAGCCTTCAACAATACTATCACCGCGCCGCTGCCGCCGTCTTCCGGCTTGGCTTGGGCGTAGGCGATGACTTCGTCGCGCTGCATCAGCCAACTGCGCAGTTTGTGTTTGAGTACGGGTTCGCGGTTACGTGAGCCGAGGCCTTTGCCATGCACGATGCGCACACAGCGGATACCGCGTTTTTTGCAAGCGTTTAGGAAATCCGCCACGTACAGCCGCGCTTCATCGCTGACCAGGCCATGCAGGTCGATTTGCGCCTGCACTACCCAATGCCCTCGCCGCAGTTTGCTGAGAATGGAAGGGGATTGGCCTTCGCGCAGGTAGAGCAGTTCTTCGCCGCTTTCAATTTCGTGCGCAGGCACGTAGTCATCGCTAAGAGAATCGCGTAGCGCTTGTTGCTCGTCGCGGATGAATTGTTTGGGGATGGGTTTGACGCGTTTGACCGGCGCGTGTTTGGGTTCCGCCGTTAGCGGGCGAGCGTCTTTTACCGCCTGGCGGAACAGGTGCAGTTCTTCATCTTTGTCATCGTTTGTACCCATGATGCAAGAGAGTCCTCACGTGCGCGCGTTCATTGCAAATTTCATTGCCCTGAAAGGCAAGCAGGATGCGGCTTCCAGGGCATCCTGCCAGATAATGAATGAAATGCGCCTATTTCAAACTAGTCAGGTAACGTTCCGCATCCAGCGCGGCCATGCAGCCAGTGCCGGCACTGGTGACAGCCTGACGGTAGATGTGGTCTTGCACGTCGCCCGCTGCGAATACGCCGGGTACAGATGTCGCGGTGGCATTGCCATTGCGTCCCGTTTGCGTGACGATGTAACCGCCTTCCATTTCCAGCTGGCCTTCAAAAATCTGCGTATTCGGCTGGTGGCCGATGGCGATGAACACGCCCTGCAGCGCAATGTCCTTAGTGGCGCCGGATTGTACGTTCTTGACGCGCATACCGGTGACGCCAGTATTGTCGCCCAGCACTTCATCCAGTGTGGAGTTCAGTTCCAGCACGATCTTGCCTTCCGCCACGCGCGCCATGAGTTTGTCCACCATGATGGCTTCGGCCTTGAATTTGTCGCGACGGTGCACCAGCGTGACTTTGCTGGCGATATTGGCCAGATACAGCGCTTCTTCTACCGCGGTGTTACCGCCGCCAATCACCGCAACTTCCTGATTACGATAGAAAAAGCCATCGCAGGTAGCGCAGGCGGATACGCCTTTGCCTGCAAAGGTTTCCTCGCTTGGTAGGCCGAGATATTTGGCCGATGCGCCAGTGGCGATGATGAGTGCATCGCAAGTGTATTCGCCTGCATCACCCACCAGGCGGATAGGTTTCTCGTTCAGGTGCGTGGTGTGGATGTGATCGAAGATCATCTCGGTGTTAAAGCGTTCGGCATGTTTCTGGAAGCGCGCCATCAGATCCGGGCCTTGTACGCCGTCGGCATCGGCCGGCCAGTTGTCCACCTCGGTGGTGGTCATGAGCTGTCCGCCTTGTGCCATGCCGGTAATCAGCACCGGTTTGAGGTTGGCGCGTGCCGCATACACGGCTGCGGAATAGCCGGCAGGGCCGGAGCCTAGAATGAGTAAATGTGCGTGCTTTGTTGACATGTTTAATACTTTCTTGAGTTGGATTTTTATTAACCGAGATTGTACCAAACGCGGCAATTTCAAGCCGCATTTTATGGTACAACATGATTATTTTTCAGCAGACTACCGCTTCAGTATGTCTTTTTGCTTCGGCGTCACCTATGCGTCGAAAGACCGTATCGGCGCTTATTTTTCCAATAAGCTCCTTAACATCCATGCGGTCTTTTCATGCAATTGCAGGCGCTGCGTCAGGATGTCCGCGCTGGCTTCGTCGTTGGCTTTGTCCACTATCGGGAACACCGCGCGCGCCGTACGGCAGACAGCTTCGTGACCTTCAACCAGTTCTTTCACCATATCCATGGCTTTGGGTACTTCATCTGTCTCTTTGATACTGGTGAGTTTGGCGAACTGTTTATAGGTGCCAGGCGCGTAAACATCCAATGCACGGATACGTTCTGCAATGACGTCAACGGCCAGCGCCAGCTCGTTGTATTGTGTTTCGAACATCAAGTGCAGCGTATTGAACATGGGGCCGGTGACGTTCCAGTGGAAATAGTGGGTCTTCAGGTATAAGGTGTAGGTGTCAGCCAGCAGTTTTGACAGGCCTTCTGCGATGTTTTTTCTGTCTTTTCCGGTAATTCCGATATCCATGTTGATCTCCTGTTTACGGTGCATAATATTAAACGTTGGATACGCTTTAGGCTATTTGGTTTTTGTTATAATCACGATAAGTTTATTAAATCAGGCAGCATTCTTTTTTGGAAACATAACACCTTGTTTTTTAATAAAAAATCTAAATTAAGCAACGGTCGTGTCGTGCAACCCCCCAGTCCACGCCAGCAACACCATGCCCATTTAGTGCGCGAGGCTTGGTGGTTGACGCTTGCGCTGGGTGGGCTTTTCCTTGCGGCGATACTGCTGACATACCACCGCCAGGATCCTTCCTGGTCACATATGGCGAGTGAAGGGGCGGTGATTCATAACGCCGGTGGTGCGGTAGGTGCTTGGGTGTCCGATTTGCTGCTATACCTGTTTGGCTTTTCGGCATGGTGGTGGGTGGTGATGGCTTTCTATGGCGTCTGGCTGGTATATCACCGCCTTGAGCTGACCATCAGTGAACGGCCGTTTCTGATTTTCAACTTGGTCGGTTTCGGCTTGTTGCTGGTCGCTTCAAGCGCATTGGAGTCCGGGCATCTGGTGGACTTGCCCGCTATGCTGCCGTTAGGTCCGGGAGGCATGCTGGGTGGGGCGGTGGATGGTGTGTTGCATGAGATGCTGGGGTTTGCCGGCTCCACCATGGTCTTATTGCTGTTGTTTGCAGTCGGGTTCAGTTTGTTTACTGGCTGGTCATGGATCACGATTACCGAGAGATTTGGTGCGGGCTTGATTGCGGCACACGAGTGGACGCTGGCGAAGTATTACGACTGGCAGGATCGCAAAGCTGGCAAGGTGGTGGAACAGCAGCGGGAAGAATACCTGGAGCAGGAGCGCAAACGCACAGAGGACCGCGCGCCTATTGAGATCAAGCCGGCGCAGACGGAAATCGCGAAAAGCGAGCGTGTACTAAAAGAAAAACAGACCAGTCTGTTTGCTTCAGACCCGGATTCCCAGTTGCCGCAGCTACACCTGCTGGATGAGCCGAACAATCAGGTTGAGCTCCCTGGCGAGGAGACGCTGGAATTTACTTCGCGTCTGATTGAGAAAAAACTCAATGATTTCGGTATTGATGTGAAAGTGCTTTCCGCACAGCCGGGTCCGGTCATCACACGCTATGAGTTTGAGCCGGCGGCTGGTGTCAAAGGCAGTCAGATCACCAATCTGGCACGCGATCTGGCGCGAGCGCTTTCCGTCGGTAGCATACGTGTGGTGGAAACCATCCCGGGCAAGAGTTGCATGGGATTGGAGATTCCCAACCCCAAACGCCAGGTCGTTTTCCTGTCCGAGATCATGGGCAGCCAGGTCTATGCAGACCTGCATTCTGCGGTGCCTATTGCGATGGGCAAGGACATTGCAGGCAATCCGGTGGTGGCTGACCTTGCAAGAATGCCGCATGTGCTGGTAGCAGGCACGACCGGCTCCGGTAAATCGGTGGCGATCAACGCATTGATTTTGAGTATCTTGTACAAATCCGAAGCCAGCAAAGTGCGCATGATCCTGATTGATCCGAAAATGCTGGAATTGTCAGTGTATGAAGGTATCCCGCACTTGCTGGCACCGGTAGTCACCGACATGCGCCAGGCCGCAAACGCGCTGAACTGGGCGGTGGCGGAGATGGAGCGGCGCTACAAGCTGATGTCGGTCATCGGGGTGCGAAATCTGGCTGGTTATAACCAGAAGATCAAAGATGCTGCCAAGGCGGGCGAGTCTGTTCCGCATCCGTTCAGTCTGACCCCGGACAATCCTGAGCCGCTGGAAGAAATGCCGCTCATCGTGGTGGTGATTGACGAACTGGCAGACCTGATGATGGTGGTGGGCAAGAAGGTGGAGGAGCTGATCGCCCGCCTGGCGCAAAAAGCACGTGCCTGCGGCATTCATCTGGTACTGGCAACGCAGCGGCCATCGGTAGATGTGATTACCGGCCTGATCAAGGCCAATATCCCCACGCGCGTGGCCTTTCAGGTGTCCAGCAAGATAGATTCCCGCACCATTCTGGATCAAATGGGTGCAGAAACCCTGTTAGGGCAAGGCGACATGCTCTATTTGCCACCTGGCACCGGACATCCGCAGCGTATTCACGGTGCCTTCGTGAGCGATCATGAAGTGCATGAGGTAGTGAACCATCTGAAATCATTCGGGGAACAAAACTATATCGAAGGTATTCTTACCGGCGAAAGTGGTACAAGTGGTGAGGGCGGGGATTTTCTGGCAGACGATGGCGGCGAGAAAGATCCGCTGTACGACGAGGCGGTGGATATTGTGCTCAAGAGCCGCCGTGCATCCATTTCCTCTGTGCAGCGTCATCTGCGCATCGGTTATAACCGTGCGGCACGGCTGATCGAGGATATGGAACGTGCCGGCCTGGTATCTGCCATGCAAAGTAATGGTAACAGGGAGGTTTTGGTCAAAGGCCAATCTCAAGACGATTGAATCGGATGATTAGATTTTTATTTTTGATTGGTTTGTTGATATGCCAGGCGGCATGGGCTGATGGCGTATCCAGCTTGCTGGATTTTTTCAATAACACGACTTCCATGCGTGCCAAATTTCATCAGACCGTGCTGGACAAGCAGGGCAGGAAAGCCCAGGAAGTAGACGGCACAATGATGTTACAGCGTCCTAATAAATTTCGCTGGGATTACCAAAAGCCTTATGAACAGCAGATTATCAGTGATGGCAAGCAGGTATTTTTGTATGACACTGATCTGCAGCAAGTTACCGTCCGCGAGTTGAGTAACGCGATTGGTTCCAGCCCGGCAGCCATGTTGGCTGGAGGGCAAAATGTAGAAAAAAGTTTCACGTTGAAGAACGCTGTGCGTAAAGACGGATTGACTTGGGTGCTGGCTTTACCCAAGGATAAAGAAAGCGGTTATGACCGTGTGCTGCTGGGTTTCAAGGCGGAAAAGCTGCGCAAGATGGAACTGTATGACAGCTTCAATCACATTACGCATATTACCTTCGATGATGTTGAGCGCAATCCAGAGCTTCAAGTCAGCAATTTTTTGTTTACGCCGCCCAAGGGTGTGGACGTGGTTGGCGAATAATGGCGTAGCCATGCAACGATCGTATAACCTAATAAATTACTTTATTTATATTTCATAAGTGATTATTTTTGTTGTAAATTATATCCATATCATTATATGAAAATACGTTTAACAGCAGTAATGTTATCAGCCATGATGGCGTTGCTATTGCCTATTGTGGCAGTTGCTCAGGATGCAGAGCTGGCTGAAGCTGAAAAGCTGATTCGTAGCGGCGATTACAAAGCGGCATACCAGTTGCTGGAGCCATTGGAAAGCAGCCATGCCGGTGAGGTGAACTACGATTACTTGTTCGGCATTAGCGCCGTGGAAAGTGGTCATGTTTCCCGTGGTGCATTTGCGCTGGAGCGCGTGCTGGCAATCTCGCCGGAACACAAGAATGCGCGGGCAGAAATGGCCAAAGCGCACTACATGCTGGGCGAGCATGATGCTTCCAAAGCCGAGTTCAACAATGTGCTACAGCAAAATCCTGACGAGACAACACAAAGGGCTATCCAGAAACTGCTGACCGAGATTCAGAAAATAGAAGGTACTGCGACCAGCTTTGGTGCTTTTCTGGAGTTTGGTCTGGGGTTAGATTCCAACGTTAACAGCGCCACCAGCATTAGCTCTGTCAGCGTGCCAGCTTTGGGAGGCTTGCTGATCCCCCTGGATCAGAGCGCGCGCAAGCGCTCAGACAATTTCATGCAGTTCGCAGGCGGCCTGTCTTTCCGTCACCCGTTCTCGCAGGAGCTTGCGGTGTTTGCGTCTGCCAGTTCCAGCCACCGCGTCAACAACTCCGAATCCGCGTTCGATACCGCTTCGACGGATTTCAATGTCGGGCTGGAGATCAGGCCGAATCAAGATAACCAGTTGACCTTCACCCTGCAGGATAGCCAGTTTGACCTCGATGGCGAGGATTTTCGACATGCCTATGGTGCTACGGCACAATGGTTGCATACGCTGGATCCGCGCAATCAAATTGGCTTTTTCGCACAACATTCCGGCTTGCGGTACGATGATAACGAGATTCGCAACGCAGACAGAACGATTGCAGGGGTGAATGCCGGGCATGCTTTCCAGTCATCATTCGCCCCAGTGGTTTTTGCCAGCCTGTACGGTGGGCGCGAGAATGCCAGAAGAAGTAGTTTCGATTTCCTGAGCCAGGACATTGCCGGGTTGCGCCTGGGCGGGCAAATGCGGCTGGCCGCACGCTGGCAGGGCTACACCACCATGGGCTATGAACTGCGTAACTATGATGACCGCGACCCGGCTTTTCTTGTTTCGCGCAAAGATGATCAATATGATGCGACTTTGGGCATCAAGTTCATACCGACCCGGGATTGGGCAATCCGTTCGCAAGTCGGCTACACGAAAAACGATTCCAATATCCGGTTGAACGATTTCGAGCGTGCGACATTATCCGTGGTCGTGCGCAAGGATTTTTCCTGGTAATTGTCGGGCAGTTGCATTTGTGGCACTTCCCCAGCTGAATATTGCGACCTTCAACACTCACAAGGGCTTAAGCAGCTTTAACCTGCGCCTTACCATGCATGAGCAGCGGTTGCTCATTCGCAAGCTGCAGGCAGATATTCTTTTTCTGCAGGAAATATGTGGTGCACACGACCGCCATCATGATCTGCCTTATCGCGGTCAGTACCATTTCCTTTCTGAGGATGGCTGGAATTTTGCGGTCTATGGGCAAAATGCCACGCGCGCCAAGGGGCATCATGGCAACGCCATTTTTTCAAAATATCCCATTGTGCGCTGGGAGAATGAGAACATCTCCGAAAGCCGCGTCGAACAACGTGGCTTGCTCCATGCCGAAATTGCCGTGCCGGGTCTGGATAAGCATCTGCACTGCATTTGTGTGCATCTTGGCCTGATGGGGAGGTGGCGCACGCGCCAGATATTAGCGCTGTCCGAGCGTGTTCAGCACATGGTACCCAAGGATGCACCCATGATTGTGGCCGGGGATTTTAACGATTGGCGGCAAAAGGCCAGCCTGGTGCTCAAACAGCAAAATCTGTATGAGGTGTTTGAGCAGATGCATGGTATTCACGCCCGGAGTTTTCCTTCAACGCTTCCGATTTTCCGGCTGGATCGTATCTATGTACGCGGTTTCGATGTGCATGCCTGCCATGTACACCATAGTTTGGCCAATATCGGCATGTCCGATCATGTGGCGCTGTCGGCAAGATTGACTGGGAATGGATATGTCGGGCGGTAACCACATTATTTTGCTGAGGGACGGTGCGGAGTACTTTCCGGCGCTGGAAACAGCGATTGATGAGGCGCAACATGAAATCTACCTGCAAACCTACATCTTCGAACTGGATCATACCGGTATCCGCATTGCCAATGCGCTCAAGCGTGCGGCGCAGCGCGGCGTGCTGGTATGTTTGCTACTGGATGGTTTTGGTTGCCGAACCATGGAGAAATCACATCTGCAGGGTATGGAGCAAGCCGGGATGCAGGTGATGATTTACCGGCCCAAGATATCTCCCTGGACTTTCAAGCGCAGCCGCCTGCGGCGCATGCACCGTAAAATGGCTGTAATTGACGGCCGCATCGGCTTTGTCGGTGGCATCAATATCATCGACGACAACAATACGCCGGACCATATCCCGCCGCGGGTGGACTATGCCGTGCGTGTGGAGGGGATGTTGATGCAGTCCATGCGGCATAGCGTTATATCGTTGTGGCGCAAAATGTCCTGGCTGCATTTGCGCACGAAATTGACCAACCGGCTGCCTCTGACATTGCCACGGGAGAAAACAGGCAATATGCACGCCAGGCTGTTGCTGCGTGACAATGTGATGCAGCGGCGCGCGATTGAGAATGCCTACCTGGAATTGATTCACCGAGCTCAAAAAGAGATACTGATTGCCAATGCCTATTTCCTGCCGGGTCTGCGCTTTCGTCATGCACTGCGCGATGCAGCAAAACGCGGTGTCCGCGTAATTTTGCTACTGCAAGGCAGGGTGGAGTATGTACTGCTGGATTATGCCTCCCATGCGCTGTATAGCAGCCTGCTGGCCGACGGTATCGAGATTTATGAATACCAGAGGAGCTTCATGCACAGCAAAGTAGCGGTGGTGGATGGCCGTTGGGCGATGGTGGGTTCTTCGAACATCGACCCGTTCAGCCTGATGATGTCGCTCGAAGCCAATGTGCTGGTGGATGATTTCGCTTTTGCCGGGAATTTGCGCGAGGACTTGTGGCGAGCCATGAAAGACGGTACCAGTAAAGTCACGCTGTCAGACTGGCAGCGCCAGCATCATTTCAAACGGTTGCTATCCTGGCTGGTATATGGGCTGGTCAGGGTTATGATGGGGTTTGCCGGTTATTCGGACAAGCGTGCTGAATGATGCCGTCTTCAACTCGGTTATACTAACGTTTTATAGCCATAGTCCATGTGTATGACCGACCTGTTTCAACCTGTTAGCCCGCAAGCCCCGCTTGCCGAAAGGCTGCGTCCCAGGACGCTGGATGAGGTCGTCGGGCAAACACATTTATTAGGCGAGGGCAAACCGCTGCGTGTCGCATTCCAGTCTGGCAAGCTGCCTTCTATGATTTTGTGGGGGCCGCCTGGGGTGGGCAAGACCACGCTGGCGAGGTTGATTGCCAACACGGTGGATGCCGAGTTCATCCCGATCTCGGCGGTGCTTTCCGGCGTCAAGGATATCCGCGAGGCAATCGAGCGCGCCGAACTCACCCTGCAGCAATCCGGTCGCAAGACTATCCTCTTCGTCGATGAAGTACACCGGTTCAACAAAAGCCAGCAGGACGCTTTCCTGCCGTTCGTCGAAAGCGGACTCATCACCTTTATCGGTGCGACGACCGAGAACCCGTCGTTCGAGGTCAACAGCGCTTTACTGAGCCGTGCGCAGGTCTTCGTGCTGAACAGCCTGTCGGAGCCGGAATTGGCACAGCTGATGGAGCGTGGCCGCGCCCTGGTTGCGCCTGACATCGTATTCACGGATGAAGTCAGCGAGCAGGTACTGGCTTATGCAGACGGCGATGCGCGTCGTCTGCTGAACTTTCTGGAAAGCTTGTTCCATGCGGCTTCCGAGGCGCATGTAAAAGAAATAAACGATGATTTTCTGCAAACGACGATGGCTTCCAAGCTGCGTCGTTTCGACAAAGGCGGCGAGGCCTTTTACGACCAGATTTCCGCGCTGCACAAATCGGTGCGCGGCAGCAACCCGGACGCGGCCCTGTATTGGTTCCTGCGCATGCTGGATGGCGGCGTCGACCCGCTTTATCTGGGGCGCCGCATCATTCGCATGGCCATCGAGGATATAGGCCTGGCCGATCCCAAGGCGCAAACGATGGCGCTGGAAGCCTGCCAGATATACGAGCGCCTAGGCTCTCCGGAAGGGGAACTGGCCTTGAGTAATGCGGTGATCTATTGCGCCGTGGCGCCCAAGAGTAACGCGGCTTATATGGCTTATAATCAGGCCAAAGCGTTTGTCGGGCAGGATAAATCGCGGCCTGTGCCGCTGCATCTGCGCAATGCGCCGACCAAGCTGATGAAAGCGTTGGATTACGGCAAGGAGTATCGATATGCGCACCACGAGCCGGAAGCTTATGCTGCCGGAGAGAACTATTTCCCGGAAGAAATGACACCTCCGCAGTTTTATCAGCCCACGCCACGCGGGCTTGAGGGTAAAATAAGCGAAAAATTAGCACACTTGAAAGATTTAGATAAAAAGGCCAAGAAGTAAATGTTAGATATAAATTTATTGCGAAATAATCCTCAACTAATAGCTGATAAATTAGCTAGGCGAGGTTTTGATTTTCAGGTTCAAGGTTTTATCGAACTTGAAGCAACAAGAAAAAAATGGCAAGTACATCTTGAAGAATGGCAGGCAAAAGTCAACTCTTTTTCTAAAGAGATTGGGATACTTAAAAGCCAAGGTGAAAATGTTGAAGAATTATTAAAAAATGTTGCAAACTTTAAAAAAGATTTAGAAGTAGCGAAATTTGAATATGAAAAAGCTCAATCAGCTTTAAATGAAAAGCTTATGTTGATGCCTAACTTGCCGCACGAGAGTGTTCCAGTAGGCAAAGATGAGACCGAGAACAAGGAGGTGCGTCGCTGGGGCACGCCACGTTCATTTGATTTTGCAGTAAAAGATCATGCCGATGTTGGCGCACCTTTGGGGCTGGATTTCGATACCGGTGCCAAGCTTTCAGGCGCACGTTTCACGTTCATGAAAGGGCAGATCGCCAAGCTGCATCGCGCACTTGCACAATTCATGCTGGATACACAGACCGAGCAGCACGGTTACACCGAGTGCTACACGCCATATATGGTAAACACCGAGACTTTGTTGGGTACTGGACAGTTGCCGAAGTTTGAGGCGGATTTGTTCAGCATGATGCACAACGATGCCAGGATGTATCTGATCCCCACTTCCGAAGTCACGCTCACTAATACAGTACGCGGAGAGATCGTGCCGCTGGAAAGTTTGCCCATCAAGCTGACCGCGCATACGCCGTGTTTCCGTAGCGAAGCGGGCAGCTACGGCAAGGATACCAAGGGCATGATACGCCAGCACCAGTTCGACAAGGTCGAGATGGTGCAGATCGTGCAACCGGAAAAGAGCTACGAAGCGCTGGAAGAGATGGTCGGCCACGCCGAGCATATCCTGCAGCTGCTGGAACTGCCATACCGCGTGGTTTCGCTCTGTACCGGCGACATGGGCTTTGGCGCGGCCAAGACCTATGACCTGGAAGTGTGGCTGCCAGCGCAAAATACTTATCGCGAGATTTCGTCTGTTTCCAACTGCGAAGCGTTTCAGTCACGCCGCATGCAGGCGCGCTTCCGCAACGCGCAAGGCAAGCCGGAGCTGGTGCATACGCTGAACGGTTCTGGTCTGGCGGTAGGGCGTACTTTGGTAGCGGTGCTGGAAAATTACCAAAACCAAGACGGAAGTGTGTCTATCCCAAAAGCGCTACAAAGCTATATGGGCGGCCAAACGGTAATCAAGCCATAGTTTTGGTAATTTCGGCGTAGGCTAACTCGGCGAAGCCGATGTTAAGCGAAGCGGCCGGAGCCAAAACAATCAGCAGGCCGATGGCAGCGTGACGATACCTAAAGTGCTACAGCCTTACATGGGCGGTTTGCAGGCCATTAAACCGCAATAATCAGCGGGCGAAAGCATGCCCTGGAAGCCGCATCCTGCTTGGCTCCCAAGGCGTCTGTTTCTATTGATTATATCGGCGTTTCCGCCATCGCAATCTTGAAGCTTTCCTGTGCGCCGTCATGTGGTGCTTCAAAGCGCCCCAAGATATTGTAATAACTGCGGATGGATTCCACGAAGATCACCGGCTGGCCGCAGCCGCAATAGCCATATTTGGCGTTGGTATAATAATTGGGGTCGTTCAGCATCACCAGTGTCTTCTTGATGTCCGCCCAACTGTCCGGATTCAGCTTCAAGCGCTGCGCCAGCACGCGCGCGTCTTCCAGATGGGCATAACCGATATTGTAGGAGGCCAGCGCCATGTAGGTGCGGTCTGGCTCGGGAACGCGATCCGGGACGGCATCTATCAGTAAACGGATATATTTGGCGCCGGCCGGGATGCTCTGCGCCGGATCCAGCCTGTCGGTCACCCCCATGCGGTCCGCGGTGCTTTCCGTGAGCATCATCAGGCCGCGCACATTGGTGGGCGATGTATTGTAGGTGTCCCAATGCGATTCCTGGTAGCTCATGGCCGCAATCAGACGCCAATCCAGGCCGGTGATTTCCTGCGCCTGCTTGAACAGCCGTTTGTACTTGGGCAGCAGTGTCTGGCTGCGCACCAGAAAGGTTTTTACATCGAGCGGGTTCAGCCGCTTGGAGCTGCCATGGTAGCGGTCTACCAGATTGCGCAAGGTGCCATTTTTTTTGATCTTGGCAAAGAATTCGTCTGCTTTTTTAAGCAACTCCGGATCGCCATTTTTCGGAAATGCCCAGGCTATCTTTTCCGGCTCGCCCACCGGGAAAGCCGCTACGAGATTAGGATGGTAGTTTTGCAGGATGGAAACCAGGTGGCTGTCGGCAATGGTGTAGGGAATCTCCTCGTTGGCAACCGCTTCCAGCAGTTGTCCGGAATGTATGGACTTCCGTTCTTCCCAAATAAGGATGCCGGACTCGTTCTTGCTTAACTGCTTGAGGCGTTCGACAAAACTGCTACCGGCGGGTACCACGATTTCCAGTCCGGCCAGGTCTTTCAGGCTTTTGGGCGGCTTTTTGATCGTTTCACGGTTGTAGACGAGCTGCTGCTGCGCGTCATGATAGGGTGCTGAGAAGTGCACGAACTTTTTGCGATCCTCCGTCACGGATAAATCTGCCGCGGCGAAATCCGCCTTTTTATTCACCACGCGGGTAAGCGCTTTTTCCACGCTGGTTTCCACCACGAACCTGACCTGGGTGCCGTTGCCAAGGAACTCGCCGAACAGCACCGCCAGATCATATTCCAGGCCGGCAAAAGCCTTGTCGTTGTTCACATAGTAGGTGCTGGGGCTGTTGATGGTGACGACGGTCAGCACGTTCTCGGCTGGCTTTCCGACAGCGGGGGCAGATGCCTGCGGCGCAGGCTCTTCCTGTTTGCAAGCTGTTAGCGCTAACAGCAGCCAGCCAAAAATAAGTAACAGGTTCCTCAAATAGCGCTCCCGTCAGCGCCAGCGCGCTTCTACGTGGCCATCTGCCGCGATAAGCGTAGCGCTGGCCAGCTCATAGAAAATGCCGTGCTCCACCACGCCGGGTACATTGTTGATGAGGGCGTTGAGTTCCGCCTCCCTGATGCTTTTGTCAAATTGCATATCCAATACCAAACTGCCGTAAGACGTGATAGACAAGCCATCTTTGGCAACGTTCGGGCGCAGGTCGCCAGTGCCGCCCAAGGCTTCCAGGTTGCGCTTGGTAGCCTGCCAGGCAAATGGCATCACTTCGATAGGAATGGCGTAATTGGTGCCGATACGATCTACCAGCTTGGACTTATCGGCCACGACGATGAATTGTCTGGCGGCTTTGGCAAGCAGTTTTTCCATCACCAGGTCATAGCCGCGCCCTTTCAGCAACGTCATGTCGGGCGTGATCTCATCGGCGCCATCCACGTATAAATCGATGCTGCTGACTTGCTGCAGGCCGATGACTTTTAGCCCCAGGCTTTGCGCCTTGATCATCGAAATGTTGGAACTGGCGATCGTGGTGACGTTGAGGTTCTCTTCGGTTTGTCGTCTGGCAAGCTCTTCGATGAAATAGTTGGCGGTAGACCCGGTGCCTAATCCAACCAGCATGTCGTTCTCTACGTATTTTGCAGCATGAATCGCTACCAATTGCTTGTCGTTCATGGTTGCCCCCATTTTATGATCATGCTTGTTATTGCCTGATACACATCCCGCATCAAGGCGGGCATCACAAGGGTATAATAGGCAATTATCTGTGCCTAACCAAGTTAAAGTCGTCTTCTCATATGCAGTTTTCTTTGCCAGATTTAAGCCAGGTCAGCCGTTTTTCTTATGCAGCCAATGGCTTAGATAGCTTACTTCTAGCATCACATTCATGTCGCTTAAAAACAACAAAGAAACCGCTGTTGATTGTGACGGCGAATGCGTTCGAAGCGCAGCGGCTGCTGGAGGAAATCCCTTTCTTTGCGCCGGAAATCCAGGCACACCTGCTGCCCGATTGGGAGACATTGCCTTATGACGTGTTCTCGCCGCATCCCGACCTGATATCCGAGCGCCTGGCGACTTTGTACCAGATCAGCCAGGCCAAGGCGGATGTGGTCATTGTGCCGGTATCCACGGCTTTGCTGAAATTGCCGCCCATCAGCTATCTGGCGGCGCATACTTTCATGCTCAAAAAAGGCCAGCGGCTGGAGGTGGAGGCGCTGCGTCAGCAATGCGCACAGGCGGGCTATCATCATGTGTCGCAGGTCATCAGCCCTGGGGAGTTCAGCGTGCGCGGTGGGCTGATCGATCTGTTTCCGATGGGCAGCGTGCTGCCGTACCGGCTGGATATGTTCGATGACGACATCGAAAGCATCCGTACTTTCGATGTCGATACCCAGCGCAGTTTATATCCGGTGCCAGAGATACGACTGCTGCCCGCCAGGGAGTTCCCGCTGGATGAAGCGGGTATCGCCAAGTTCAGAAGCCAGTTTCGCAACCAGTTCGAAGGCGACCCGCAGCGCGCCAAGGTGTATAAGGATGTCAGCAAGGGAATCGCCAGCGGCGGTATCGAATGGTATCTACCGCTATTCTTTGACGAAACGTCCACGCTGTTCGATTACCTGCCCAAGAATACCCACATCGTCCTGCACGGTAATCTGGATAAAGCGGCACAGCAATTCTGGTTCGATGCGCAATCACGCCACAAATTGCTGGCATATGACGCCGAGAAGCCGATTCTCATGCCGGAAAAACTGTTGCTGAAAACAGATGCGTTCTTTCAGCATACACATGCGTTCTCCAGCTTAAGCCTGTCTCAGGAGCCTGCGGATGTCATGCCCGCACTCGATATCGAGCGTCGTGCAGATAATCCATTACACAAACTGCAGGGATTCTTGGCGAACACCAAAAAGCGCGTATTGATATGTGCGGAAAGTCTCGGCCGGCGCGAGACCATGGCGCAGTTGTTTGCCGAACATGCTTTGCATGTGCCGTTATGTGAGGGCTGGCAAGGTTTCCTGGAAACAGATGCGCCTGTGATGCTGGCGGTTTCAGCCTTGCATCAGGGATTTATACTCCCCTCGCCCGCTGGCGGGAGAGGGGTTGGGGGTGAGGGGCTTGTCGTTATCACCGAGGCAGAGCTTTACGCCACTACCGTGCGCCAGCAACGCCGCCGCGAGAAAGAAAAGGCGCGCAACACTGAAGGCATGCTCAAGGACTTGTCCGAGCTTAGGTTGGATGACCCGGTGGTGCATGAGCAGCATGGAGTAGGGCGCTATAAGGGGCTGGTGAGTCTGGATTTTGGCGAGGGCGAAACGGAGTTTTTGCTGCTGGAATATTTTGGCGACGATAAGCTATATGTGCCGGTTTCCCAGTTGTTCCTGATTTCTCGCTATTCTGGCGGACCGCCTGAAACAGCGCCACTGCACAGACTAGGCAGTGGCCAATGGGATAAGGCCAAGAAAAAAGCACTCAAGCAGATTCGCGATACCGCAGCCGAGCTGCTGAATCTGTATGCCCAGCGTGCCGCCCGTCGTGGACACGCTTTCACGCTGAGTCTGCATGACTATGAAGCGTTCTGCGAAGGCTTTCCGTTCGAAGAGACGCCCGATCAACTGGAAGCGATCGAGAACGTCATCAAGGACATGCAGTCTGGCCGTCCGATGGACCGCCTGGTGTGTGGCGACGTGGGCTTCGGCAAGACAGAAGTGGCTTTGCGTGCAGCATTCGTCGCGGTGATGGGCGGGCGGCAAGTGGCTATACTGGTGCCGACGACCTTGCTGGCGGAACAGCATTATGAGAATTTCTGTGACCGTTTTGCACAATGGCCTATCAAGATTGCCGAGATTTCGCGTTTCCGCACCGCCAAGGAGCAGGCCCAGGCGCTGCAAGGCTTGCAGAGCGGCGAAATCGATATCGTGATTGGCACGCACAGACTGATTCAGAAAGACGTGCATTTCAAGAATCTTGGGCTGGTGATTCTTGATGAGGAGCACCGTTTCGGTGTGCGTCAGAAAGAGCAGCTTAAAGCCTTGCGCGCGGAAGTCGATGTGCTAACACTGACCGCGACGCCGATACCACGTACCTTGAGTATGGCAATGGAGGGGCTGCGCGAATTCAGCGTGATTGCGACCCCGCCGCAGAAACGACTGAGTATCAAGACCTTCCATAGCGATTATTCCGAAGGGTTGATCCGCGAAGCGGTAATGCGCGAATTCAAACGCGGCGGACAGGTGTATTTTCTGCATAACGAGGTGGATACGATTTATGTGCAGAAGGAGAAGCTGGAGAAATTCCTGCCGGAAGCGCGTATCGGCATCGCACACGGCCAGTTGCGCGAGCGCGAGCTGGAACATGTCATGCGTGATTTCTATCAGCAGCGTTTCAACATTCTGCTGTGCACGACGATTATCGAGACAGGTATCGATGTGCCTACCGCAAACACCATTATCATCAATCGTGCCGATATGTTCGGCTTAGCGCAGTTGCATCAGTTGCGTGGGCGGGTAGGGCGTAGCCATCACCAGGCGTATGCGTATTTACTCACTGACCGCGACCGTACCATTACGCCGCAGGCTCAAAAGCGTCTGGATGCGATTCAGTTGTTGGAAGACCTGGGTGCGGGCTTCCATCTGGCAATGCACGACCTGGAGATTCGCGGGGCGGGAGAGTTGTTAGGGGATTCGCAAAGCGGCGAGATGCAGGAAATCGGGTTTCATTTGTATTCCGACATGTTGAATCATGCCGTCAAGCAGCTCAAGGCAGGTAAGGAGCCTGATTTGAATGCACCGTTGGGCGTCACGACGGAAATCAACCTGCATATGCCTGCATTGCTACCTAATAATTACTGCCCGGATGTGCATGAGCGCCTGGTGTTATACAAGCGCTTGGCCAATTGCAACGATGACGAAGCGCTCGACACTTTGCAAGAAGAGTTGATCGACCGTTTTGGTTTGCTACCTGAGCCCGCTGAGGCGCTGATGGCTTGTCACCGTTTACGTATTGCGGCTAAGCCGCTGGGCATCCTGAAAGTGGACGCCAGCGATAGCGCGATTCAATTACAGTTCGACGTAAAAGCAGACTTGGACCCATTAAAACTCATCAATCTGCTCCAGCGCGATAAGCGCTGCCGCATGAACGGCCCGGATAAATTGCGCATGACGGTACAGCTAGGCAATATAAAGCATCGTATAGAGTTGGTAAAAACTTTGTTGAAAGAATTTGCGTAAATAAAAAACCAATGCATTGCATTGGTTTTTAGTCTCAAAAGTCTAAGTCTCTTAGACATCAATGATGAGCTTATTCTGGCTAAGTAAATTGGCTAATAGGTCAGCTTCATTGGTGCCAGTTAGTAGGTTAACTCCAACTAAAGTAATATGCTGGTTTTCGGCTGAGGCAACATAGTTGCCACTACTAAAGCCACCAGTATTACTGATCCTGATTTCTGTATGGGCGTGTCCTGAATTTTGTGTAAACGTCGGTTAATCACTGTTGAGGCATTCTCTCTTCAAACTGAATACTAAACCTATTTAGCGCAGGTTTCCAATCCCGTAGTGGCATCGTCCAGCGCTTGCTG
>Ga0233425_10006200_pt1 | contig 17986 bp, 15 predicted proteins | sample Watercolumn_Towu_2_FD_181712 | JGI IMG/M metagenome (GOLD analysis project Ga0233425, IMG submission 181712) | Freshwater microbial communities from Lake Towuti, South Sulawesi, Indonesia - Watercolumn_Towuti2014_140_MG | ecosystem: Environmental > Aquatic > Freshwater > Lake | place... | reverse complement strand
CCGAATGACGGCATGGCCATGAACACAAACGCGTTGATGACAAACATCACCACGAACGCCGCACCCAGCCAGACCGCCCACCAGCCAAGTCTCGCAACAGGTTTCCAACTTAAATGTTTTGTATTGAGAGTCATCTCACACCTCCAGTGTAAAAAATGTCATTGCACACACGACCATCTCAAATTTAGTATAGAACGAAAACTTCCGCACTTCAACTCCCAGACCGCAACATCCATCAATTGACATTTCTTATTCCCTCGTCTAAACTACACACATGCTTGCACGCATATACTCCTGCGCAGTGGTGGGTCTGGAAGGCGTAATCGTCGAAGTCGAAGTGGATTACTCCAATGGGCTGCCCGGCATGACCATCGTCGGCCTGCCCGATACTGCCGTGCAGGAAAGCCGCGAGCGAGTGCAAACCGCTGTCAAAAACGCAGGCCTGCATTTTCCGCGTCATCGAGTTGTTGTCAACCTCGCGCCGGCCACCGTCCGCAAGGAAGGGCCATCATATGACCTGCCCATCGCGCTCGGCGTCATCGTCCTCGCAGGTTTTCTCCCGCACGACAAAATTGAAAACACAATGGTCATCGGCGAATTATCGCTGGACGGCGTGGTGCGTCATGCGCGCGGCGTTTTGCCGATGGCCGCCGCAGCCCGCGCCAATGGATTCAAGCGGATGTTCGTCCCTGAAGTGGATGCGCCCGAAGCAGCCTTGATTCCAGACCTTGAAATTATCCCCGTCAAAACGCTTGCGGATCTTTATGACCATTTGTCCGGCCGCCGTTTCATTGAGCCTTTCCTCCCCGCGGCAGATTCACTCGAACCGTTATTCACCCCGACAGATTTTTCAGAAGTCAAGGGACAGGAACATGTCAAGCGCGCGCTCGAAGTCGCCGCGGCCGGCGGGCATAATGTGCTGATGGTCGGTTCGCCCGGCGCCGGCAAAACATTGCTCGCGCGCGCATTGCCCGGCATCCTGCCTGAAATGAGTCTCGAAGAATCATTGGACGTTACACGCATCTACTCCGTGGCAGATCAACTGCCAGCAGGCACGCCGCTAATTCGTCACCGCCCGTTCCGCGCCCCGCATCACACCATATCTCATGCGGGGCTTGTCGGCGGCGGGAACATTCCCAAGCCCGGTGAAATCTCCCTCGCCCATCGCGGAGTCTTGTTCCTCGATGAATTTCCCGAGTTCGGTCAGCGCGTTCTCGAAGTCATGCGCCAGCCGATGGAAGATAAAATTGTCACCATCAGCCGCGCAAAAGGCTCGCTGACTTTTTCCGCCAATTTCCAGTTGATCGCCGCCATGAACCCCTGTCAATGCGGATATTATGGCGATTCGCTGAAGCCCTGCACCTGCGCGCCGGCAGTGGTGACGAAATATCAAAAGCGAATCTCAGGCCCGCTGCTCGATAGAATTGATATTCACATCGAAGTGCCGCGAGTCGATTACGAAAAACTCAGCGGCGGCAGACTCGGCGAAACCAGCGAGTCGATTCGCAAGCGAGTCCAAGCCGCGCGAGATATTCAAAATAAAAGATTTGTAAATGAGAAGTCAACAGACGTTGTCTGCAATGCCGACATGCGCATCGGGGAGGTACGGCAATTTTGCCAACTCCAACCCGAAGGTCAGAGCTTGATGCGTGCAGCGATGAGTCAACTTAATTTGTCGGCGCGGGCCTATCACCGCATCCTCAAACTGGCGCGCTCCATCGCAGACCTGGCGGGGAGTGAAGAAATCCAGTCCACGCATCTGGCGGAGGCGCTGCAATATCGTCCCAAGTTGATACACAGCATAATGTGATGAGATAAGCATGATTCAACCTGACCTGTTCAACGCGCCCGGACAATTTTCATCGCTTGATGATGTGCTTAATGCCATCAACGGCATGAAAGATGATCCGCTTGCCAATGCAGGTACAAGAGTCGTGATCAGCCGCGGAAACCCAAACGCAAAATTACTGCTCATTGGCGAAGCGCCGGGGCCGCAGGAAAATATTCAGGGCAAGCCGTTTGTGGGGCCTGCCGGTCAATTACTGGATAAAATTTTACTGGCCGCAAACTTCAACCCCGAAAGCGATGTATACATTACCAACTCCGTTTTCCGAATGCCGCCGGGGGAGGATGGAAAATCCTTCCGCAAACCGAACGACCAGGAGGTCGAGTATTACCGCCCGTTCGTTTTTGAGATCATCCGCCTGATTGACCCGCTGGTGATTTTACTGACAGGAAATGTGGCCTGTCAGTCGGTGTTAAAACGAACCGGCATCACCTCCCTGCGCGGACAATGGACAAAACTTGAAGGCCGCTGGTTGATGCCCATCTTTCACCCTTCCTACCTGCTGAGAAATCAATCGCGTGAGCCGGGCTCTCCCAAGGCCCAGATGTGGACTGACATCCGCGAAGTCCGCAGGAAGTATGACGAATTAACAGTGTAACTGATGTTGCGCACCGTCCCGAAAGTTTGGATGAAAAGCAACTCTAATTTACGAGAACCTTCGAGACGTTCCGCGTAAGGTGAGAGTGTAATTCTCCTGGATGCTGCCGCCCAAAACAGGGAAATTAGCCTTCGCATCGAAAATTGCGACCGGCAAGGGCTTGTAAATCAATTCTTAATATGCTATATTGCTTCTCATAATTCGTTAATAATCACTTATCCATTTTTGAAAGCACAAAACATGCACGGAAAAATCAAGTACTGTTGGATTGTTCACTTTCTCCAAAGGATCAGTTCATTTTGCGCTCCTTAGATTGACCCTTTCATGGGAGGGAACATTCAAAATGGAAAAAATAGTACTCGTCATTGACGACGATCCCGAACTGGGGAAACTTGTTGAAGCGGTGCTGAAGCCGCTTGAACTAAAAGTGCATCAGGCATATTCGGGAGATGAAGGCCTCAAGCAGGCTTATGCAATTCATCCGGACCTGGCCATCCTCGACATTATGATGCCCGGCCTGGATGGGTTTGAGGTTTGTTCGCGGCTGCGTGAAATGTCCAGTTTCCCGATCTTGATGCTGACCGCTCGCGCGCATGAAAATGACATGCTGCGCGGATTCAATGCCGGGGTGGACGACTTCCTGCGCAAACCATTCAGCAAGAATGAACTCGAAGCGCGCGTGCGCGCCCTGCTCAGGCGCTCGAAAAACGAGAACACCAACGAAACTTCCTACATCAACGCATACGTCGACCCCGTATTGGAAATTGAACTTTCATCCAAGACGGTCAAACTTCAGGGGAATGTTATCGAATTGTCTCCCAAGGAATATGACCTGCTGGCATGTCTGGTGCGTGAACAGGGGAAGATCATGTCGCACCGCAAACTGGCCCGTGATGTCTGGGGAGAATCCTATATGAGCGGTCCGACCATCTCTCTTTATATTTATTACCTGAGAAATAAACTGAAAGACGGCCAGCATGGGCATCAGTACATCCGCACGCTTTGGGGGCGTGGATATTGGTTTGCGCCGCGCAATGGCACCGGCGAGGAATCTTCATAAAAAAATAAGCGCGCAGCGGGGATAATACCTGACAGAGAAACCCCAATTTATCTCAAAATAATTCAAATAAAGATCAAAGATTCTGAAAGATTTCCGGGGGTAAAGTAGGTTTGTATTTGCAGCCGATTTCGAATCGATTCTGCAGTAGTGAATACAGGGAAAATCAACGGCAATGGAAAATTGGTATGTGGCTCACAGCAAACCCAGATGCGAGGAACTGCTTTGGAAGCAGTTCTGTTTGCGAAGCTTTGAGTCTTACTACCCCATCATCAAGGTGCAGACTGTTAATCCGCGGGCGCGGCAGACACAGCCATATTTTCCCGGTTATGTTTTCGTCCACGTTGATCTGGCCGTGACCGGCCGCACGATCCTTGAAAGGCTGCCGGGCGGGGTTGGGCTGGTCTCTTTTGATGATGAGCCGGCCATTGTTCCAGACGGCTTGATCGAATCCTTGAAGGAACGGATCGAGCGCCTGAAAGCCGCGCCAACTCCCTGCCTGTTACACAAAGGCGATGCAGTCATCATCCATAATGGTGTCTTTGCCGGCTACGAAGGCATCTTTGACTTTCAACTCTCCGGGCAGGACCGCGTGCGCATTTTGTTGTCATTATTGGATCATCGGCTGATGACGGTCGAGATTCCTGCAAGTTACATCCATCTCATCAATCAAAATTAACCCAGACAGGGTGGTCAAATGGGTTGGTACAGTGCCAGGCAGGGGGCTTCCGACAATCTCCGATTGTCAGAAGGGCGGAGCACTTCCCAAACAAGGTTCCCATGTGCCCACAAAAACTCAAACTCGGCCTGCTGCTTGATTCATTCAAAGTTCCCGCATGGATATATGGCGTTATCCAGCGTATTGCCGCCGAAAACTCGGGCGAGTTCTCGCTGGTCGTTTTAAATGACGGAAAGACCGGCCCCGCGCCAGTCGGAAAAAACACAATTGTTTACTCACTCTTTAACCGTCTCGATGAAAAACTCTTTACCAAGGAGCCAAATCCATTCGCGCCAAAAAACGCCGCGGAAATTTTATCAGGCACACCGCTGATTAAAGTAACGCCGCTCAGGAATGGGAATGTATCATTTATCAGCGAAGCAGACGCAGAAAAAATCAGGGAATATCAACTGGACATATTAATCCAGTTTGGCTTTGAGCACCTGGATCTCGAATCGCTGAACGCATCCAAATACGGGACCTGGTTCTACTATCACGGCGATGACAGGATCATGAAAGGCGGGCCGCCAGGCTTTTGGGAAGTGGTTGAAAACTGGTCGGAAACAGGCTCGGCTCTGCTCTCCGCCGGCGGCAGTTCCCCGCTTAATCGGGTTTTGTTCCGCTCGCACTTTGTGACTTATCCGCTCTCGCCGGCGCGCCACAGGAGTTACTATTTTTGGGCGACGACATCCTTTTTACCGCGGCAGGTCTCGCTCCTGCAGCAAATGGGCGAAGAGAGATTCTGTCAGGAAGTGGAAAAATATAACGCAGCCCTCCTGCGCGAGGTCAGGAATTACGAAGCGCCGTCAAATTTCACGGCCATAAAATCGATCGCCAAATTAACCATCAGGCTGGCAGGTGAAATCCTCCACCGCCTGTTTTATTTCGATCAATGGTTTTTGTTGTTCAGTTTCAAACAGGACATATCCGACACCCTCTGCGAGTTCCACAGGCTCATGCCGCCCAGGGATAAGTTCTGGGCTGACCCGCACGCCATTCAGTCCGGCGACAGGTATTACATATTCATCGAGGAATTTCTCCAGCATAAAAACAAGGGGCACATTTCCGTCATTGAATTGGATGACAGCGGGAATTGGAAGTCCCCGGTGAAAGTGCTGGAAAAGGATTACCACCTGTCGTATCCATTCATCTTTAAATGGAAAGACAGGGTGTACATGGTGCCCGAGTCGCGGGCGAATAAAACCATTGACCTCTACGAATGCGCCGACTTTCCATATAAATGGGAGTTCAAGAAATGCCTGATGGATAACATCTCTGCGGTTGACACCACCCTTTTTCATCATGCCAATAAATGGTGGCTGTTCACCGGCATTGCAGAAAACAGGGCGGCCGCGCCAAATGTCGAATTGTTCCTGTACTACACAGATGACCTCTTCAACGGCGAATGGACTTCCCACCCGCACAACCCAATCGTTTCAGATGTCAAAAGCGCGCGGCCGGCCGGCAGTGTGTTCGTCAAAGATGGGAAGTTGTTCAGGCCATCGCAGGACTGCTCAAAAGTCTACGGTTATGGTTTTGACCTGAATGAGATCGTGACCCTTTCCGAGACGGAATACCGCGAAAGCAGGGTCGTCTCCATCAGGCCGAGTTGGGATAAAAAGATCAAGGCAACCCACACATTTGCCAGTTGCGGAAACCTGACCGTCATTGATGCGTTCACCAAGACGTGCAAGGTCTGGTAAATCAACGGGCAGCGCAAGACAGGACATCGAAGAAAAATGGAAGACCAGGCGCTCAACCTCGTTGTTAAAGTTTGCGAATCTCTTGCAGAAAACAAAATCGATTACTGCCACTGGAAGAGCAACTCCTTCCTTAATAAAACTGCGGGCGGCGACAACGACCTCGACCTGCTGATCAGCCGCTCTCACGCACAGCAATTTACCGAAATCCTTTTCAGTCTCGGGTTCAAAGAAGCCTTAATTCCAAAGGATGAGGAGTTGCCCGGCGTGCGGGACTATTACGGGCACGATCAAACTACGGGCAGGCTGGTTCACGTCCATGCGCATTTTCAATTGGTGATGGGCAATGACCTCTCCAAGAACTACCGCCTGCCGCTGGAAAAGGAGTATCTGAATTCATGCGCTCAGAGCGGATTGTTCCGCGTGCCGGCCCCCGAGTTTGAACTGGTAATTCTGGTCATCCGCATGGTGTTGAAACACTCCACCTGGGACTCGATCCTCATGCGCCATGGCAGCCTCTCCCCTTCTGAACGGCACGAACTCGAAGACCTGTCCACAAAGGATAACCTCGCAAAAGTTGACGCGGTGTTGAATTTCATTCCGGGCTTGAGCCGTGACTTGTTCAACCTGTGTCTCGAATCACTCCAGCATGGCTGCTCTTTTTTGAAGCGCGTCCGCGCCGGCGGGAAATTGCAAAAGGTTTTACGGTTCAGTGCGCGCCGCCCCCATTTGATTGATGTCACTTTGAAATTCTCGCGCAGAATCTGGCAGCCCATCCTGCAGCGCGGGTTTGGGATCAAACCAAAAAACAAATTTGCGAGCGGCGGCCTGTTCATTGCCGTTTGCGGCGGAGACGGCGCCGGCAAGACAACCGTCATTGACGAATTAAACAAATGGCTTTCGAAAAAATTTGAAGTCAAAAAACTCCACATGGGCAAGCCCGCCTGGTCATGGACGACAATTTTCATTCGGGGAGTTTTGAAGGCCGGCACGTTGCTGCATTTTTATCGCTTCGAAGGCGACGTTTACGAAGAGGCATTCCAGCCGCACGGGCTTCCCTGGTTCATCCGCACTGTTTGCACCGCGCGCGACCGTTACCTGACCTACCTTCGGGCGCGGCGTTATTCATCAAATGGAAGTATCGTGCTTTGTGACCGCTATTCCCTGCCGGGCTTCATGAACATGGACGGCCCGCAATGCGAGTCGGCGCTGGCAAATGTGAAGAAGCAAAACCGCCTGCTGAAATATCTGGCCGGCAGGGAATTTTATTACTACCAGCAAATCCAACTCCCCGACCTGCTGATCGTGTTGAAAGTTGACCCGGAGGTCGCAGTCCGGCGCAAGGCCGAAGAGACCGAAGTCTCGGTGCGGGCGCGCTCCGCAGAAGTCTGGGGCCTGGGCTGGGAAAAACTGTCCGCTTTTTCGGTTAATGCCAACAGGTCAAAGGAAGAAGCGCTGGCGCAGGTTAAGGCTCTCGTTTGGGAACATCTTTAGTCATGTCAACCATTGCCCGTCCCATGAAATTCATCTCAGGTTTGCTCTCCGACAAGGGCCTGACCAAAAAGGCGTATCTCAACGCGCTGACGGTTGTCCTTGAATATGGAGCCAGCCTGCTGGTTGGTTTCCTCGTCACGCCGTTGATGGTGGCCGGGCTGGGAGATTATTTGTTCGGGCTGTGGCAGATCCTGAACCGCCTCGTCGGGTACATTAATCCAGTCAGCGGCCGGCCCGGATTTGCATTGAAGGCAACACTTGCGAATCAACAGGCGTCCACTGATTACGATCAAAAGCGCCGCTATGTGGGCAGTACGTTTTTCATCTGGCTGTTGTTCCTGCCGTTGTTGGTTTGTGCTGGCGGAGCGGTCAGCTGGTTTGCGCCTTATTGGGTTCATGCGCCCGCGGAAACCATCTGGATCATCCGCGCGGTGGCCGGCCTGCTGGTGCTGAACATGATCGCCAGCACGCTTTCCTCGATACCGCAGGTGACGCTGCAGGGCGAGAACCTCGGCTACAAACGCATGGGACTGTCTGTGATCCTTGTCCTTGCCGGCGGAGGTTTTACCTGGCTGGCCTTGTACCTGAAGACAGGCATCATTGGCGTCGCATCTGCGGTGGTGCTTTCCACTTTAACCACAGGTGTCTTTTATCTTTGGGTTGTAAAAAGTTACACCCCCTGGTTCGGAATCGCAAAGCCGCGCCTCGCCGACACGCGCCAGATGCTCGGGCTGAGTTGGTGGTTCATGGGCTGGAATCTGGTGACCACCCTGCTGCTCGCCAGCGACGTTGTGGTTCTGGGATTGCTCAACTCGGTTGAGTCGGTCACCAATTATTCGCTCACAAAATATGTGCCTGAAACTTTAATCGGCGTGATCGTCATCATCATCTTTGGGATCATGCCCGGCCTTGGCAGCATCATCGGGACGGGCGATCATCAAAAGGCCGTCCGTCTGCGCGGCGAGATCAATTCATTCATCTGGTTGGTTGCGACGACTCTCGGCGCGTCCATCCTGCTCTGGAACAGGGTCTTCATCGGGTTATGGGTCGGCGCTGACCATTACGCCGGTTCGCTTCTCAACCTGCTGGTTGTTCTGGCCGCGATGCAGCTGGCCTTCATCCGCAGCGACGGAAACATCATAGACCTGACATTGCGCCTCAGCCAGAAAGTGCTGTTGGGACTGCTCTCGGTGATCGCATCCATCACGGCCGCGGGCATCCTGGTCGGCTATTTCAAACTCGGCATTGCCGGGCTGTGCCTGGGCGTGATCGGCGGGCGTTTGATTATCAGCATTGGGTATCCGATCTTAATCAGCCGCTTCCTGGGCGTTTCATTATCCTCCCAATTGAGCCGCCTGCTGCGGCCGGTCTTCATCACCATTTTGCTGTTTACAACCGCAGTCAGCCTCGACAAGCTGGCCGTGCTCGCGTTTGAAGCAGGGATTAAAGGCTGGCTCACCCTCATCGTCTCAGCCGCCGCGACAGGCGCGCTGATGTTGTTGTCTTCGTTTTATCTCGGCCTCTCCGCCAGCCAGCGCAGAGATATGCTGCGCCGTATTCGGGCAGTGATCCCCGCTGATGAATCACCATGACAAATACCCTGACCCCGCAGATCGTGGAAATCATCGGCCCGGCCGGCGCAGGAAAAACCACCCTGACCCGCGCATTGACCGAAGGCAGTCGAACCGTTCAATTGGGCGGTTTCCCCGATGTACGCAGAATATCCGATCTTCCCTTCTTCCTCTGGCACGGCCTGCAAATTTCCCCAGCCCTGTTCATTTGTCCGCGCGGCATCAGCCGAAAACTCACCCGCCGTGAATTTGCCTGGCTGTCTATCCTGCATGGATGGCCGTCCATTTTACAGAAGCAGTTGAAAAAAAACAGGACGATCCTTCTCGACCAGGGACCGGTCTACTTGCTGGCTGAAACAAACCGCTTTGGCCCCGAATATCTGCGGCGAAAAAAAGCGGAAAACTTCTGGCATGATTTGTACTCGCGCTGGTCAAACACACTGGACATGGTCATCTGGCTCGACGCAGCCGACGCCGACCTTGTGAAGCGCATCCGCAGCCGTGACAAGGGGCATGTGCTGAAAAACGAGACAGTTGAATCCGCCTTTGAGTTTTTGTCCAGTTACCGCAAAGCATACGAACAGACAATATCCATCCTGATGGCTGGCCGGCCAAACCTGAAAATCCTGCGCTTTGACACAAGCCGGACCTCGCTGGGTGAAATCACAGACCGGTTATTGCCTGAATTGAAATCAACCTGAAACCCATTATGAAAACATCAAGAGAGCGCCTGGCCTTTTTTCTGCCCGGATTATACGAAGGGGGAGCAGAGCGCATCATGCTTAATTTGGCAAAAGGCGTCGCTGCGCGGGGTTTTGACGTGGACCTGGTCCTGGCGCGGGCCGAAGGACCTTACATGGAGCAAATCCCCGGCACAGTAAGACTCGTGGATCTGAACGCGCCGCGCGTATTAGGGAGTGTGCCCGCCCTGATCAAATACCTGCGGCGCGAACGCCCCACAGCCATGCTCTCCGGCATGTTCGCAAACCTGATAGCCCTATTGGCGCGGCGGCTGGGCGGCCTCCCCCGCCGCCTGCTCGTCACCGAACACAACACCCTTTCTTCGATCGTAAAAAACAGCGGCGACCTGCGCTGGCACATCTACCCCAAACTGGCAGGCTGGATCTATCCCTGGGCGAATCAGATCATCGCCGTTTCAAACGACGTGGCAAATGACCTGACGCACACAGCCAACATTCCGCGCGAATTAATTCAAGTGGTGTACAACCCGATTGTGACGCCCGACCTGCATGAAAAATCTGCGGCAGAAGCGGATCATCCCTGGCTCAAAGAGGGTCAGCCCCCCGTCATATTGTCTGTCGGACGGCTGGCCGAGCAAAAAGCGTTTGACGTTTTGATTCAGGCGTTTTCGCTTGTGCGAAAGAATCACCCCGCGCGCCTGTTAATTCTGGGTGAGGGCGAAAACCGCCCGGCTCTCGAAGAACTGGCGCGGGAGCGCGGACTGGCACAGGATGTCTCTTTGATGGGCTTCGTGCAGAACCCATATCCATACATGGCTCATGCTTCATTATTTGTACTGCCTTCAAGGTGGGAGGGATTGCCCACCGTGCTGGTGGAAGCCATGTATCTGGGAATGCCGATCATCGCCACAGACTGCCCCGGCGGCTCGCGGGAAATTTTGCAGGACGGGCAGTTTGGCAGGCTGGTTCCGGTGGACGATCCGCTCACTTTGGCAGGAGCAATCGAACGGTCAATGAATGACCGCCGCGCTCATCCCCCCAAAGAAAGCTGGCAGTCCTTTGAACTGGATTTTGTCGTGGATCGGTATCTCAATCTCATGCTCGGAACCTGACCATGCGCAAACTTACCATTTGGTTCGCCGTCATTTTAATTTTCATTGTTCCGTGGGAAGACAGCATCTCGGTCACTTCGCTGGGCTCGCTCGCCAGAGTCATGGGACTGGTGGTGGCCGCGTTTTGGGTTGCGACCATGCTGCTCGAAGGACGGTTCCGCAAGCCGCATCTCTTTCATGTGCTCGTGCTGGCCTTCTTTTTATGGAACTTCATCAGCGTATTTTGGAGCCCGGACTCTGAAAGCACCATCCAACGCATAAAAACCTACAGCCAGATCTTCCTGCTGATGTTGATCTTTTGGGAGGCGTTCCAAAAACCTGAAAACCTGCTGGCCGGGCTTCAAGCGTATATCTTTGGCGCCTATGTGCTGATTGGCAGCACAATCTACAACTACATTAACGGGAATGTTTCAGTGGCCTATGAAGGGCGCTACAGCGCCACCGGCGTCAACGCAGTTGACCTGACACTGATTCTGATGATGGGACTGCCCGTGGCAATGCAGTTATTCTTCGCAGCCGGGCAGGGCAAAAAAGAAACCCTGCTAAAGACCATCAATCTGGCTTATCTTCCGCTGTCCATCTTTTCGATTCTCCTGACCGGCAGCCGCACTTCGCTGATCGCGATCCTTCCATTTGGCATTTATCTGGCTATGACACGTCAGATAAAATTTGACCGCAAGATTCTGGTCTTCGTCATCCTGCTGGTCGTGCTGGCAGGGATGTTGCCGTTCATCCCGCAAAACATCACCGCGCGGCTCGGCACGCTCGGAGCATCCATCGAAGCCGGCGACCTCGGCGGGCGCGTGGCCTTGTGGTGGCAGGCCATCCTTGTGTTTTCGAAACATTCGCTTTTAGGGCTGGGCAGCGGCACGCTGGATTCAGCCATAGGCTCGGCGGCGCACAACACCTTTGTTTCGGTCATGGCTGAGACAGGCTTCATCGGCTTCATGCTTTTCTTCACCATCCTCGCCATTGTTTTCTTTCAAGCCATGAACATTCCAAACGGAAATTCCGGGCTGTGGGTTGTCATTCTGCTCACATGGGTCATCGGCGTTTGTTCGCTTTCATGGGAGTTCAGAAAACTCACATGGCTGTTCCTGAACTTCATCGTCATTGAAGGCAGTTTCACCCTCGAACAGCTAAACCCAGTTTCCAAAGGCATAAGACCGCTGTTCAACGAAGCGGCAGTCAAGGCAGAGGCGGGATGATGAAACGGACAGCCTTGATCCTGCTCCTCATGCTGTTGACAGGCTGCGCCTCCGCTTCACCACCGGACCTGAGACCTGCGCCCTCGCTGACGCCGGACATCACCGCCGCTGAGACATTTGCCGCCCCGACATTCATCCCTGCCTTTCGCGGGGCAGAGGGCTTCGGGGCAGTGACAGCCGCCGGCCGCGGCGGACAGGTGATCGAAGTCACCAATTTGGATGACTCCGGCCCCGGGTCTTTAAGAGCAGCTATCAGCGTGGAGGGGAAGCGCATTGTCGTCTTTCGCGCAGCGGGAACCATCGAACTTAAATCCAGCCTGGTGATTTCCAATCCGTTCATCACCATCGCAGGGCAGACAGCCCCGGGCGCGGGAATCACCCTGCGCGGAAGCACAGCCGAAGTTGAGGCGTTGATCCTGATCAAGACCCACGATGTGGTCATTCGGTATCTCACCCTGCGGGCCGGCCCGCCATCGACCGGCGACGGGATGATGATCTTGGCTTCAGCCGCTCACGACACCTACAACATCGTGATCGACCACAACTCGCTGAGCTGGGCAGTAAATAGAAATTTAGCCACGTGGTATGACGTGCATGATATTTCAATTCAATGGAATATTCTTTCTGAGGGATTAAATTGCAGCATTCATCCCAAGGGCTGCCATAGCAAGGGGGTTCTGCTTGGCGGTTATGCCAGCGACGAAAACAAAGACCAGCCCGGCGCGGGGAAAATTTCATTCCACCATAATTTGATGGCGCACAACGGCGAGCGTAATCCGCTGGTATCCACGAGCGGGGTTACTGACGTGGTTAACAACGTGGCCTACAATCCTTTTGGGTCATTCAGCCATGTGGATTTTCAACATCAATTGACTGTCATTCCCGTCAACTACATTGGAAATTTTTTCAAGCCCGGCGCAGATACCGACCCCGGCAAATACGGCGTGGACGTCGCAAGCCCACAGATCTTCGGGGCGCAGATTTATGTTTTAGGCAATCTCGACGCACATCGCAGTGATGATACCCGGCCTGAAATTGATATGGTTGACCCGGACGCCCGCCCGTACATTGTTTCAACTCTCAATGCTGTGGCGCCGGTCACAACGACCTCCGCCGCTGAAGCCTTTAATCAAGTTCTGTCAGATGCGGGAGCCGGCATGGGGTTGGATTGCAGCGGGGCGTTTTACTCGCGCAGAGATTCAATTGATACGCGGATCGTCAGCGACGTTTTGAACGGCACTGGCAAAATCATTGACCACCCCTCCGAAGTCGGCGGCTGGCTGACGATTGCTCCCGCCCTGCCCTGCGCCGACGCCGACCACGATGGAATGCCGGACGCATGGGAAGAAAAATGGGGACTCGATCCCGCCGATATTTCAGACGGGTCCAAAGACCTGGACGGGGACGGATACACAAACATTGAAGAATTTCTGAACGCCACAAACCCGGCAAAATAGAGAAACCCTCCCATGCATATCACCGATTCCAACCACACCATAAAAGTTCATGCGGCGCTTCAAGTTAAACGGCTGCTTTTTGTCGGTCCGAAACCGCCGCCCATCGGCGGGTCGCCGCTGACCGTGCAGGCCATGCTCGAAGAATTGGCATTCTATCCATCCCTGCAGACGGTGGTCATCAACACTTCGCCCGCGCTGGATGTCAGAAAAAAAATGACTGGCTTTAATTTCGAGAAGGTCATCCGCTCGGCGTTCATCCTGCCGCGTTATCTGCTTGAAATTCCACGATGTGATGCGGTGCTGGTCTTCGCCAATGACCTGTTTGCCATCACGCTTGCGCCTTTACTGCTTTTGCTGGCAAAAATTTTCCGCAAGCCTTTTTATCTCAAGCCGGTCGGCGCGGGGCTGGACCTGTTCATCAACGCCCAGAAGAAAATTTTCCGCGAGTACCTGCTTTTCGTTCTGCGCTCCGCCGACGGCATCCTCACACAGACCAAACTACTCAAGGACGACCTGAACAAATTGGGCTGTCCCAACTCCCATTACCTTCCGGGCTGCCGTCCGCTGGCGGCGATACCCCAGGTGCCGGCGCAATACTCGCCAGGTCTCCGCCTGATCTATCTCGGTCACATCACCCGCCGCAAAGGTCCGCTGGTGTTGTTGAACGCGCTCAAAGCCCTGCCGCACATTTCAGACGAACAGGTAACCTGCGACTTTTACGGCCCGATCCACGACGAGATTCGCGCCGACTTTTTGCGCGGGCTGAAGGATGTTCCCAATGCCCGTTACTGCGGCGTGGCCGAAGCGGGAAGCGGTCCGCAGTTGATCGCGCAATATGACACGCTGGTGCTCCCCACCTATTACGACACCGAAGGCCACCCCGGCGTGTTGATCGAAGCCATGCACGCGGGGGTGCCGGTCGTTTCCACCAATGTGCGCACCTTCCCCGAATTGATCACGCACGGTGTGAACGGTTTCCTTATCCCGCAGCAGGACAGCGAATTCCTTGCCGAAGCCATTCTGCTCCTCGCGGCAGACCCGTCGCTGAGAGAAAGAATGGGCGAGGCCAACCGCCTCAAAGGTCAGGAATTTCGAGCCGATGCAGTCGTGTCAAAACTGCTCAGAATCATCTTCCCAAATTCAACATTCAGCAGGGAACAGCATTAATGCACATCCTTTTCATGGCACAGTGTTACGCCCCCGAAGACATCAGCGCGGCGGTTCTGATCACAGAACTGGCGGTTGACCTTGCCCGGCGCGGGCATCGCGTTTCGGTTGTGACTGGCGCGCCGAGTTACCCGCATGGGCGCGTCTTCGAGGGCTATCACAACAGTCTGCTTGAAGTTGAAACCCTGGACGACGTGCGCGTCATTCGCACCTGGAGTTATATCTCGCCTTCGAGAAAGCCCCTGCCGCGCCTGCTGCACTACGGGACGTACAGCGCAACAGCCTTTTACGGCGGATTGCTCGCCGGCCGTCCGGATGTGATCGTCAGTTATTCGCCGCCGCTCCCGCTCGGACTTTCGGCCTGGCTGCTGGGGCGAATCTTTCGCGTGCCGTGGGTGCTTCAGATCGAAGACCTCTTCCCCGATGCGGCCATCTCCGCCGGTGTGCTGACGAATAAAAAACTGATCCGCTTTTTTCATGGCATGGAAAAATTCCTGTACCGCCATGCCCAGCGCATTTCGGTCATTTCGAGGAATTTTCGGAAGGTACTGCTCGCAAAGGGAATCCGCAACTCGAAGATCAAACTCATTCCCGTCTGGGCTGACCCGAGTGTTGTGCGCCCGATGCCGAAGCAGAACGCTTTTCGCCGCGCGCACGGGCTGGAAGATAAATTCGTGGTGATGTACGCCGGCAACATCGGGTTGACATCCTGTCTTGAAGATGTGCTTGGCGCGGCTGAAATTTTGCAGGCACAAAACGACATTCAATTTGTGATGATCGGGGAAGGCATAAAAAAGGAAGCGCTTGAAGCAGAAGCAAAAACAAAAGGGCTGGCCAACATGCTCTTCCTCCCCTTCCAGCCACGAGAAATGTTTTCTGAAATGCTGGCCGCCGCCGACCTGAGCCTTGTGACGCTCAACCCGGGCGCGGCGCTCTCGTCGCTGCCGAGCAAGATATTCAATGTGATGGCAAGCGCGCGGCCGGTGCTGGCAGTCGCTCCGCCCGAAAGTGAGATCACGCAGATCGTGGAAGAGGCAGGCTGCGGGTGGAATGTCCCGCCGCAGTCGCCTGAAAAACTGGCAGAGGCCGTCATCCAGTTAAGGGCGAGCAAGTCGGCGTTGATTCAGATGGGTCAGAACGGGCGCGCCTGTCTTGAGAAAAATTATTCACGCAGCCATTGCGTTGACGCCTATGAAAAAATGCTGGCGGTCTTATGCGACCGGAGGTTGTTGAAGGCCGCCCATGCAGGAGAAACACCATGAACGCCGAAACCTTTGCAGAATGGATGCGCCGCCAGGGGCATCGCGTGATCCGCACGGAAAGCAGCTATTGGTATGAAGCCGGCCCGCGCGTGCTGCAGGCATTCCCCTATCACTGGCTGATCACGCCGCAGGAAAAGGAGATCCGCAGCCTGATGTTGAAACACGGCATCGCGGCACTGCGCTATTCGACCCCGCTCGATTTTTCAGGCGGGATGGTGAGTTATCACGTCGTTCTGCATCGGCCGTACAAACTTGAAATGCTCAGGTCGCAGGCGCGCAACGGAGTCAAACGCGGGCTGGAACATTTCAAGGTTGAACAAATCTCGTTTGAACGGCTGGCCACCGAAGGCTGGCTTTTACAGCAGGACACACTGGCGCGTCAGGACCGCCTGCGAAGCATGACCCGCCACGAGTGGGAACGCCTGTGCCGTTCGGCGCAGGGACTGGCGGGCTTTGAAGCTTGGGCGGCAATTTCAAACGGCGAACTCGCCGGCGCGGTCATCACCTGCCGCATTGACAGTGTGATCCATGTGCCGTACGCGATGAGTCACAGCCGCTTTTTGGGCGACCATGTCAACAACGTTGTCTTCTTCTCCGTCAGCACTGAAATGCTGGGGCGCGATGACGTGGACAGCATTTTCTTCACCGTGCAGTCGCTGGATGCGCCGGCCAATGTGGATGAATTCAAATTCCGCATGGGGCTGGAGCCAATGGCTGTGCGTCAGCGCGTGGACTTTCACCCCCTGCTGAACCCGTTTGCCGTGCCAGCGCTTCACACCCTGACCGGGAAACTGCTCCAGCGCGACGCATCGAATCCACTGCTGGCAAAAGCCGAAGGGATGCTGCGCTTCCACGTGGAAGGCAAACGCCGCATCGCAGAACAGAACTGGCCCAAATGCCTCGGCGCCCAGCATGAAGTCAGCGCTGGCTGACAGACGATAAGGAGGAACCATGACAAACTTCAACGGCTGTCAACTTCCATGCGTGCCGAAATTTTCAAACGGAAATGTGAGCATGGACGGGCAGACCTTCCTCGGGCGCGTCAAACGCTTGCTGGCACTGCCGTGGAACCGCCATGTCAAGAAATGGCTGAGGCAGGCTTATTACGCGGCGCTCCGCCGGCGGGATGAAGATTCGCCGCAGCAGTCGGCGGCAAAAGCCTTTGCGCCGGAGTCTCCGCTTTTACAGGGCGATCTGGTGCGTGTCCGTTCGCGCGAGGAAATTCTTTCCACGCTCGACCCATTCAAGGAATTAAAAGGCTGCGCCTTCCTGCCGGACATGGCTCAATTCTGCGGGACAGAACAGCGCGTGTTAAAGTCCATGCGCTACTTTTTGGACGAGCGCGATTACAAACAAAAGAAGGCGCGCGGCGTCATCCTGCTTGAAAATGTCATCTGCAACGGGACGCCGGCCTTCGGTCAATGCGACCGCTGTTGTTTTCTATTCTGGCGCGAAGAGTGGCTGGAAAAATTACCGGCATGATACCCGTCAGAGCGAGTTTATTAGCGGAGGAATAAAATGATTCGATTAACACCACGACCCGAAAATCTGGGTCAAACAGAATTTAGCGGAGAATCATTTCGCAACATAATATCCGGGCTGGCCAAACGCAGTTTCGATTTCATTGCGGCGCTGATCGGCCTGCTTCTGCTTTCGCCATTCTTTGCGGTTATTGCGGTCTTCATCAAGCGCGACTCGCCCGGCCCGGTATTTTATTGGGGGCCGCGCATCGGGCGGCGCGGGGTCGTCTTCCAGATGCTCAAATTCCGCACGATGTACGAAACGCCGAAAAGTTACAACGGTCCGCGCGTGACCAGCAAGGAGGACGACCGCATCACCACCTTCGGCAAATGGCTGCGCGACACCAAGTTGAACGAGCTGCCGCAGCTTTGGAACGTGTTGATCGGCGAGATGAGCCTGGTCGGTCCGCGGCCGGAAGACCCGACGATCTCAAAGACCTGGCCGGCACAGATCGCGCGTGAGATCCTCTCGGTGCGGCCCGGCATCACCAGCCCGGCTTCCGTCGTGTACCGCGACGAAGAGAGTATGCTCCACGCCGGCGAGGTCATGCGCAAGTACCTTCACGAACTCAGCC
>Ga0233425_10006199_pt1 | contig 17999 bp, 21 predicted proteins | sample Watercolumn_Towu_2_FD_181712 | JGI IMG/M metagenome (GOLD analysis project Ga0233425, IMG submission 181712) | Freshwater microbial communities from Lake Towuti, South Sulawesi, Indonesia - Watercolumn_Towuti2014_140_MG | ecosystem: Environmental > Aquatic > Freshwater > Lake | place... | reverse complement strand
GACGCCCGCGGTGTAGGAGGCGATGTCGTAGTGGTTGAAGAAGAGGACCTTGCGCTTCCCAGGGCGCGCGAGGCGCGCCCACACCACCGGGTGGGAGCCCTCCCGCGGGATCACCTCGACGGCGAACCCGAGCGACGCGAGCTTCCGCCGCAGCCACGCGGCGCCGCGCTCCATGCCCGCGGCATACCCGCCCCACGAGGGGATCCGGCAGTACTCACTGAGCTCGTGGAGGAACCGCGGGAGGTGGGCGTCGACGTACGCCGCCAGCGCCCACGCCTCCGCGACGGTCACTTGTCCAGCCAGACGTACTTCACGGGGATGCGCTGGTTCACGAACGAGAAGCGAAAGCCCTTCACGTACGGGTGGAAGACGCTGTGGTAGTAGGGGTCGCCCGTCGTGATGATGAACTGGAGCTCGGCGAGCTTGGTCTGGATGTCGCGGAAGACCTGCTTGCGCTGCGCCGGGTCCGCCGCCGAGCGCGATCGCTCGAGGAGCGTGTCGAGGGCCGCGTCGCTGTAGTTGCCGACGTTGCCGGCGCTCTTCGAGTGGTACTCGATGTAGGCGTACGTGTCGGGCTCGGCGCTCGGCGTGAGGTTGTCGCCCATCAGCTGGTAGTTGCGGTCGACGCGCCGCTTGCTCAGGTCGGCCGACTCGACGAACTGGAGCTGGAGGTCGATGCCGACGGCCTTCAGCTGGCCCTGCATCGCCTCGAGCATGATCTGCCGGTTCTGCGGGCTGCGGAGGAGGACCGCGGTGAGCTTGAGGCCGTCCTTGTAGCCGGCGTCAGCGAGGAGCTGCTTCGCCTTCGCGGCGTCCTGCTTGAAGTTCGGGAGCTCGCTCACCGGCGCGGCCCAGTCGGTCAGCGCGGTCGGGATGGGGCCGTTGACGATGCCGGTGCCGCCGCCGAGCGCGTTCGCGATGACCTGGCGGTCGATGGCGAGGCTGATCGCCTGCCGCACGCGGACGTCGTCGAGCGGCTTCTCCTTCACGTTCAAGCGGGTCATGACGCTGAAGTTGCCGGGGAACTTCTCGGAGCGGAGCTGGTCGTTCGACTTCAGGAGCTGCTGCGCGAGGTTGTCGACGAGGAGGTCGGTGAAGTCGAGCTGCCCCGCGCGGAGCGCCGACGTGCGCGCGCCCTCGTCGGGGATGATCACCTGCACGAAGCCGTCGAGGTACGGGAGCGGCTTGCCGTCGGCGCCGTTCTTCCAGTAGCTCGGGCTCTTCGCGTACGTGTACTTCGACTGGCGCTGGAAGTCCTTCAGCACGAAGGGGCCCGTGCCGACGGCGACCTTCTTGAAGTCGACCTCCGATTTCGGGACGATCGCGGCGAAGACGGTCGCGAGGTTCGCGAGGAGCGGGGCGAACGGCTGCGACAGCGTGAGCTTCACCGTGTACTTGTCGACCGCCTCCGCCTTGTCGATGACGGCGAAGAGATCGCGCTTGATGTTCTCGGCGTCCTTCGCGAGCATGCGCTCGACGCTGAAGACGACGTCGTCGGCGGTCATCTCGCGGCCGCTGATCGGCGGGACGTCGTGGAACTTCACGCCCTTGCGCAGCGCGAACGTGTACGTCTTCCCGTCGGGGCTCACGTCCCACTTCTCCGCGAGCGCGGGCTCGAGGATGTGCGTCCCCGGCGGCACGTCGGGGCCGGTCTTGAACTGCGTCAGGCCGTCGTAGACGATCGAGACGAAGTTCTGCGCCGTCGTCCCTTTGTGCGGGTCGAAGTGCACCGGGTCGACGCTGAACGCGATCGTCGCGGTGCCGCCGCGCTTGACCTGCGGCTGCGCCGTCGGCGCGGCCGTGGGCGCGGACGTCGCCGCCGGCGCCGTGCCCACGGGCTGCGCCTGCTGTGCGGGCCCGCACGCCGTGACCGCCAGCGCGAGCGCGAACGCGATGGATAGGGCGCGTGTGCGCGAAGCCATCCCCATGTCCCTCCCGGTCATGTCGTTCCTTGCAGACGTGGATCGAAGATGTCGCGGAGCGAGTCGCCGAGCAGGTTGAAGCCGAGGACCGCGAGCGAGACCGCGACCCCCGGGAACACCGCCATCCAGGGCGCGACCTCGAAGTACTGCCGCGCGGGTCCGCTGAGCATGTTCCCCCACGACGGCTCCGGCGGCTGCACGCCGAGCCCGAGGAACGAGAGCGCGGCCTCGAAGAGGATCGCGTTGCCGATCGCGAGCGACGCGAGGACGAGGATCGTCGCCGTGACGTTCGGCAGGACGTGGCGCGCGAGGATCCGCCGGTCGCGCGCGCCGACCGCGCGGGCCGCCTCGATGTAGCCGCTCGCGCTCACGACGAGCGTCGCCGAGCGCATCACGCGCGCGATGCCGGGCGCGAGCACGAGCCCGATCACGGCGATGAGGCTCGCGAACCCGGCGCCGAGGACCGCGAGCATGGCGAGCGCGAGGACGAGGCCGGGCAGCGTGAGGAGCACGTCGACGACGCGCTGGAGAAAGAGGTCGAGCGGGCCGCCGAGGTAGCCCGAGACGATCCCGAGCGCCGACCCGAGCACGACGGCGACGGCCATCGCGCTCGCGCCGACGCCGAGCGACGGCCGGCTCCCGGTGACGACCCGGCTCCAGATGTCCCGGCCGAGGTAGTCGGTGCCGAGCGGGTGCAGGCCGCTCGGCGGCTTCGCCTGCGCGGTCGGGTCCTGCGCGAGCGGGTCGTACAGCGTGAGCGCGGGCGCGAACACGGCGAGGAGGACGAAGGCGAGGACGAGCGCGAACGGGACCCTAGGCACGGCGGATCCGCGGGTCGAGCCACCCGTACGAGAGGTCGACCGCGAGCGTGACCGTCACCACCATGAGCGCGACGACGAGGACGTTCCCCTGGAGCTGCGGGTAGTCGCGCTGCGTGATGGCGTCGAGCGTGAGCCGTCCGAGCCCGGGCATGTTGAAGATCGTCTCGATGAGGACGGTACCGCCGAGCAGGTAGCCGAACTGGACCCCGAGGATCGTCACGACCGGGACGAGCGCGTTCCGCAAGGCGTGGCGGACGAGGACGGCGCGCTCGCGCAGCCCCTTCGCGTACGCGGTGCGGATGTAGTCCTGGCGGATGACCTCGAGGAGCGCGGAGCGGGTCATGCGCATCGCGACGGCGGAGAAGTGCGCGCCGAGCGCGACCGCGGGCACGGCGAACTGCTGCAGGTTGCGCACGGGGTCCTCGGCGAAGGGGACGTAGACGATCGGCGGGATCCAGCGGAACCAGATCGCGAAGTACAGGAGGACGAGCGTCCCGATCCAGAAGCTCGGCATGGAGAGCCCGCCGATCGAGAGGAGCCGGCCGACGTGGTCGGGCCAGCGCCCGCGGCGCGCCGCCGAGATCATGCCGATGGGGACGCCGATGACGAACGCGACGAGGAGCGAGAGGACGGCGAGCTCGACCGTCACCGGGAGCGCGCGCAGGACCTCGCCCGTGACCGGCCGGTCGGTGATGAACGACGTGCCGAGGTCGCCGCGGACGGCGCCGGCGAGCCACCCGAGGTACTGCTCCGGGAACGAGCGGTCGAGGCCGAGCGCGCGGCGCGCGCCCTCGAGGTCCTCGATGTGCCCGGCCTCCTCGACCTTCACGAGGACGGCGTCGCCGGGGACGATGCGGATGAGCCCCGCGACGAGCAGCGTCACACCGACGAGGACGGGGACGACGAGGAGGACACGCCGGATGACGTACTGCTGCATGCCGCTGGCGCGGCAGTGTACGCTGCGCCGCAGCCGCGTTCCGCGACACGGAACGCTGTTACGCCAAGGGGGACCCGAAGGATCGCGCTCGACCTGGCCCGTACATACGCGTACGTCGACGAGCACCTCGACCGCTGGCTCGACGAGGTCGCGGCCTTCTGCCGCATCGGGAGCGTCGGCCGCGACGACGCGGCCATGGACGCGGCGCGCCGCTGGCTCGAGGCCGCGTTCGCGCGCCTCGGCGCCGAGGTCCGGTCGATCCCGTGGGACGGCGCGCACCCGTACGTGTTCGCGGCGGTGGGCGCGGGCCCGCGGTCGGTCCTCTTCTTCAACCACTACGACGTCGCCGACTACACGAACCCGGTGCGCGAGGCCCCGGGCGAGCGCCATCCGTTCTCGGGCGAGCGCAGCGGCGGCAAGCTGTACGCGCGCGGCTCGGCCGACGACAAGGGCACGCTCCTCGCGCGCATGCACGCGGTCGAGGCGCTCGCCGCGACGACGGGCCTCCCCCTCGCGGCGCGCTTCCTCGTCGAGGGGAAGAAGGGCGTGTCGAACAAGGCGCTCGAAGGCTTCGTCGCGGCGCACCACGCACAGCTCGACTCCGACTGCTGCCTCTGGGAAGCCGGCGCGAAGGACGAGCGCGAGCGCCAGACGATCAGCCTCGGCCACAAGGGCAACCTGTACATCGACCTCGTCGTGCGCGGGACCGACCGCGTGTGGCCCTCGCGCTACACGCTCTTCCCGAACCCGGCGTGGACGCTGACGTGGGCGCTCGCGAGCCTGAAGGGACCCGACGAGCGCGTCCTCCTCCCCGGCTTCTACGACCGCGTGCGCCCGGCGAGCGACTCCGACGAGCGCCTCGTCTACGCGCACCTCGCCGACGACACCGACGCGCTCCGCGAGCGCGCGGGCATCGCGGGATTCGTCGCGGGCGTGCGCGGGCGCGACGCGCTCCGGCGCCTCTACGGCCAGCCGAGCCTCGCGATCTGCGGCATCGAGGGCGGCGCGCGCGGCGCGGGGCAGCAGCTCGTGCTCCCGGCCGAGGCGCGCGCGAAGATCGAGTTCCGCCTCGTCCCGGACCAGGACCCCGACGAGGTCCTCGCGTCGCTGCGCGCGCACCTCGACGCGCACGGCTTTGCGGAGGTCGGGATCGAGGTGCAGGGGCGCTGCCCGCCGTACGCGATCGCCGCGGATGGCTGGCTCCCGCGCCTGCTCCTCGAGACCGCCGCGCGGGTGTACCCGCACGGCGCGGTGCTCACGCCGGTGGCGACGGGGATCGGCAACCGCTACGCCTTCGCGCGCTGGACGGCCATGCCCATCGCCGGGTTCGCCATCGGCTACGCGGGGTACCAGATCGAGACGAACGACGAGCACATCCGCGTCGAGGACTACCGCGAGCAGGTGAAGTGGGTCGCGACGATCCTCGCCGCGGTCACCGAGCGATGACGCGCGCGCCGCGGCGGACCGCGAAGGCCTCGCTCGTGCGCCGCGTCACGGACGTGCTCGACGCGTTCGCGAGCGCGGGCGGCGACCTCGGCGTCACCGAGATCGCGCGCGGCACCCGGTGCTCGAAGAGCGTCGTGCACCGCATCCTCGTCGCGCTCGTCGAGGCCGGCTACGTGGCGGCCGATCCCGTCACGCGGCGCTACCGGCTCGGCGCGCGCGCGCTCGAGCTCGCGCGCGCGGGATCCGCCGCGGACGACCTGCGCCGCCGCGCCCTCCCCCACCTGCGCGCGATCCGTGACCGCACGGGCGAGACGGCGACGCTGAGCATCCTCCGCGGCCAGGCGCGGGTGTACGCCGAGCAGCTCGAGGGGCGCCACGCGGTGAAGCAGACCGTCGAGGTCGGCGCCGAGGCGCCGCTCCACCTCGGCGCGAGCGGCAAGGCGATCCTCGCGTTCCTACCCGCGGACGCGCGCCCCGCGGCGGCGCGCGCGATCGAGGCCGACCTCGAACGGATCCGCAAGCGCGGCTACGCGGCCTCGGTCGGCGAGCGCATCCCGGGGGCGGCCTCGGTCGCCGCGCCGGTCTTCGACCGCGACGGCGTCGTCGGCAGCATCAGCGCGGCCGGCGTCGCCGCGCGCAGTGACGCGCGCACGACGGCGCGCTACGGCGCGGTCGTCGCCGCCGAGGCGCGCGCGCTCTCGCGCGAGCTCGGCTGGCGTGCTACCGTCGCTCGTGCGTAGCGGAACGACGTTCCACCAGGAGGAACAGGAAACGATGAGCGTGATGACGGTCGGGCGGCACGCGACCGATGCCCAGCCCTTCACCGGCCTCGACGTCCCGGTGCCCGACGAGACGCGACGGCGGATCGACTTCGTCCTCGGGTTGCGGCACCACTGGGCGACGACCCTCTTCCGCGCCCTGCGCGCGCAGTACGACGCGGCCGTGGCGGCGTCGCCGAAGAAGCCGCGGACCGGCGAGGAGGCCGGGCCGATCGTCGAGGCGCTCCCGCTCTACCCCACCTTCGCGTGGTACGAGCGGAACATCCAGAAGATGATGTGGCGCGCGCTCACCGAGGCGTGCGTCGCGCACCAGGACCGGCTCGTCGCGGCGCTGAACGCGCCGGTCCCCTCGCCCATCGGCTCGCTCGAGCTCGATCCGGCGCTCGCGCTGCCCGACTACTACACGCGGACCGAGTTCCACATCCAGCCGGGCGGCGTGTGGAGCGCCGACCTGAACGCGTTCGTCTACGAGCTCGGCGCGAAGGTCATCTTCCTCGGGAAGAACGACGACTACGCCTTCCACCGCCTCTTCACGCAGGCGGCGATCCCCGATGGCGCCTACCGCGACATCCTCGACATGGGCTGCGGCTTCGGGAAGAGCGCGCGGCCGTTCGTCGACCGCTTCCCCGGCGCGCGCGTCGTCGCGATCGACCTCTCGGCGCCGGTGCTGAAGCTCGCGCACCGGCAGGCCGAGAAGCTCGGGAAGCCCGTCGCGTTCATGCAGCGCGTCGCCGAGGACACGCGGTTCCCGGGCGCGTCCTTCGACCTCGTCACCGCGACGATGGTCATCCACGAGCAGCCCATGCCGGTGATGAAGCGCACGCTCGCGGAGATGCGCCGGTTGCTGCGGCCGGGCGGCCGGGCGGTCATCCTCGACTACCACCGGACCGGCGACCCGCTGCGCGACTTCCTCATGCTCGGCCACGCGCGGCGGAACAACGAGCCGTTCATGGGCCACATCCTCCGCGTCGACACCGCGCAGGTCATGCGTGACGTCGGCTTCACCGATGTCGCGCTCCTGCCGTTCGACGAGCGCGGCGCGGGGCCGCGCGAGGACGGGACGTGGCCGGCGCGCGACGACTGGCACTTCCCATGGGTCGTGCTGCGAGGAAGGAAAGGGTGATGGCGGACATCACGTTCTTCAAGGATCCCGGCGACGATCGCCTGTTCGGCGTCGTCATGGAGCTCGCGCAGGAGGTGTACGCGCTCCGCCAGAAGGTGCGCGCCCTCGAGGGCGAGGCGGCGGACACGACGGAGTCGCGCGACGCCTTCGTGTCGCGGATCCTCACGCCGCTCACGTACGAGGCCGACAGCCCCGACCCCGCGTTCCAGGCGCCGTGACCGACCGCTACGACCTCGTCGTCCGGGACGGGACGGCGGTGCTCCCGGACGTCGGCCCGGTGCGCGCCGACGTCGCCGCGCGCGACGGCGTCGTCGTCGCGATCGGCGACGACCTCCCGACCGCGCACGCCGACCGCGTCGTGGACGCCCGCGGGCGGATCGTCCTGCCGGGCGCGGTCGACTCGCACTTCCACCTCGGGATCTACCGCCCGCTCGCGGAGGACACGCGGTCCGAGACCGCCTCGGCGCTCGTCGGCGGCGTGACGAGCGTCATCTCGTACTTCCGCACGGGGTCGCACTACCTGAACAAGACCGGGCCGTACCGCGAGATCTTCCCCGAGGTCCTCGCGATGACGAACGGGAACGCGTACGTCGACTTCGGGTACCACCTCGCGATCATGACCGGCGAGCAGCTGCGCGAGGTCCCGCTGCTCGTGCGCGACCACGGGGTCGCGTCGTTCAAGTTCTACATGTTCTACATCGGGCTCAACCTCGCGGCCGACTCGACCGCGGCCTCGGCGTACACGATGGCCGAGCAGTACGACCTCGGGCACCTCTACCGGCTCATGGAGGCCGTCGCCGCGTGCGCGCGCGACGACGGTCGCGTCAGCCTCTCGGTGCACTGCGAGACCGCCGACATCATCCGCACCTGCGTCGAGGAGCAGCGCGCGGGCGGCGCGAACGACCTCGCGGCGTGGTCGCGCGCGCGACCGCCGTTCAGTGAGGCGATGGCGATCGCGCAGGCGACGCTCCTCGCGGCGCGCGCGGGCTGCCCCCTGAACGTGCTGCACATCTCCAGCGCCGAGGCGCTCGAGGCCGCGCGGCTCGCGTCGCAGCGCTACCCGGCGCTCGATCTGCGCCTCGAGACGACGCTCCATCACCTCGCGCTCACGTACGACACCGCGGGCGACGTCCACGGCAAGGTGAACCCGCCGATCCGAGGGCGGACCGACGTCGAGGCGATGTGGCAGGCGGTGCGCGACGGCCGCGTCGGCACCGTCGCGAGCGACCACGCCGCGTGCCCGGACGAGCTGAAGAAGGCGAGCGACCTGTGGTCGTCGCAGCCCGGCTTCGGCGGCACGGCGCTGCTCTATCCGGTCCTCGTATCGGAGGGCTTCCACAAGCGCGGCCTCCCGCTCGCGCGCATCGCCGACCTCGCCGCGGGCGAGCCCGCGCGCCGGTTCGGCCTCGCGCGGCGCAAAGGCGCGATCGCGCCCGGCGCCGACGCCGACCTCGCCGTGGTCGACCCCGAGCGCGAGGTCGTCGTCTCGCCCGAGCTCCTCCGCTCGGCGCAGCCGTTCACGCCGTTCAGCGGCCTGCGCCTCCGCGGCTGGGTGACGCACACGATCCTCCGCGGACGCGTCGCGCTCGAGGACGGCGAGGTCACCGGCGCACCGGCCGGTGCGTACCTGAAACGCCCACTCCGAGCATGACCGTCCCCCGGGCGCGCAGACCGAGCGAAGACGAGGTCGAGCACCCGGTCGCGAGGGAGGGCCTTGCCCGACCGAGCGTCGGAAACGGCGCGACCGTCGCCGAGAAGATCCTCGCACGGAAGAGCGGACGCGACCACGTCGCGCCGGGCGAGATCGTGTGGTGCGACGTCGACCTCGCGATGGTCCACGACTCGTCAGGCCCGCGGCGCCTCGGGCCGATGCTCGAGCGCCTGGGCGCGACGATCTGGGATCCGTCGAAGGTCGTCATCGCGACGGACCACTTCGTCCCGCCGAACGACCAGACCGAGGTCGAGATCGCGCGCGTCACGCGCGAGTTCGCGCGCGACCGCGGCGTCGCCAAGTACCACGAGGCCGAGGGGATCTGCCACATCGTGCCCCTGGAGCGCGGATACGTCATCCCCGGGACGCTGTTCGTGGGTGCCGACTCGCACAGCACGACGGCCGGCGTCATGGGCGCCTTCGCGGTGCCCGTCGGCGTCACGGAGATGCTCGGCGTCTTCGTGACCGGGCAGATCTGGCTGAAGGTGCCCGAGACGACGCGCATCGAGTGGACGGGCCCGCTCGCCGAGGGCTGCATGGCGAAGGACATGGTCCTCACCGTCCTCGGCGAGATCGGCGACGACGGCGCGACGTATCAGGAGCTCGAGTACGGCGGCGACGCGGTGTACGCGCTCCCGTTCGACGAGCGGATCGTCCTCACGAACATGGCCATCGAGCACGGCGCGAAGACGGGGATCATCCCGCCCGACGAGCTCGTCTTCGGCCTCGTCCGCGGGCGGGGGCGCGACACGGCCGCGTACCCCGACCCCGACGCAATCTACGCGCGCGTGCTGCGGCACCGCGCCGACGAGCTCGCGCCGCGCGTCGCGCTCCCCGGGGCGCCCGACAACGTCGCCGACGCGGCCGAGGCGAAGGGCGAGCGCATCGACCAGGCGTACATCGGCGCGTGCACCGGCGCGAAGTACACGGACCTCGCCGCGGTCGCGCGCGTCGTGCGGGGGCGGCGCGTCGCCCCTGGCGTGCGCTTCCTCATCGCGCCCGCGTCGAAGGACGTGATGCGCCGCGCGGCCGAGAGCGGCGTGCTCGCGACGCTCCTCGGCGCGGGCGCGACGCTCCTCCCGACCGGCTGCGGCGCGTGCGCCGGGCTCGGCCACGGCGTCCTCGGCGCCGGCGAGCGCTGCATCTCGAGCACGAACCGCAACTACCCCGGGCGCATGGGCCACGCCCTGGCGCAGGTGTTCCTCGGGTCGCCGCTCACCGTCGCGGCGAGCGCGGTGACCGGTACCGTGACCGACCCGCGCGAGCTGCTCGCGTGATCCTCCGCGGGCGCGCGATCGTCTACGGCGACGACGTCTCGACCGACCAGATCATCCCAGGCAAGTACCTGAAGCTCACGGAGGAGGAGGCGGCGACGCACGCGCTCGAGGGCCTCGACCCGACGTTCGTGACGCGCGTCCGGAGGGGCGACCTCCTCGTCGGCGGGAAGAACTTCGGGACGGGGTCGAGCCGCGAGTACGCGGCGAGCGCGCTTCGGATCTGCGGGATCGCCGCGGTCATCGCGCCGTTCTTCGCACGCATCTTCTTCCGCAACGCGATCAACCAGGGCCTCGCGGTCTTCGAGTGCGCAGGGGCGAGGACGATCCGGGAGGGCGACGAGCTCGAGGTCGACGTGGCCGCGGGCACGGTGCGCGACCTCACCCAGGGCACGACGCTGACCTCGACGAAGCTGCCGCCGCACATCCTCGAGCTCATCGAGGCCGGCGGGCTCATCCCCTGGCTCGAGCGGCGGCTCGCGGCGACGCGATGACCGCGCTGCGCGACCTCATCGCACGCCCGGGCATCGCCGTCCTGCCCGGCGCGTACGACGCGCTCACCGCGCGGCTCGTCGAGCGCGCGGGCTTCGACGGCGTGTATTTGTCGGGGGCGGGCGTGTCGTACACGCACCTCGCGCAGCCGGACGTCGGGCTCGTGACGCTCGACGAGATGCTCCGGCGCGCGGAGGCGATCACGGCCGCGGTGCGGATCCCCGTGCTCGCGGACGCCGACACCGGCTTCGGCAACGCCATCAACGTGCGGCGCACCGTGCGCGCGTACGAGCGCGCGGGGCTCGCGGGGATCCAGCTCGAGGACCAGACGTTCCCCAAGCGCTGCGGCCACCTCGACGGCAAGGAGGTCATCGCAGCGGACGAAATGGCCGGGAAGATCGCCGCGGCGGCGGAGGCGCGGACGTCGCGCGACTTCGTCATCGTCGCGCGGACCGACGCGATCGCGACGGACGGGCTCGACGCGGCGCTCGCGCGGCTTCGCCGCTACGCGGAGGCGGGCGCCGACGTGCTCTTCGCCGACGGACCGGCGTCGCCCGAGCAGCTCGAAGCGCTCCCGCGCGCGCTGCCGCGCCCGGTCATGGCCAACATGGTCGAGGGCGGGAAGACGCCGCTGCGCACGGCCGCGGAGCTCGAGCGCATGGGCTACAAGCTCGTCATCTTCCCGAACAGCCTCGTGCGCCTCTTCGCGCGCCAAGGGGCGGCGCTGCTCGCGGCGCTGCGCGCGAGCGGGACGACCGCGGGCGCGGACATGCTCGACTTCGACGAGCTGAACGACCTGCTCGGGACGGCGGACGTGCTCGCGACAGGGCGGCGGTTCGCCGATGGCGCGCAGGCCGTCCCGGCCCGACCCTCGCGGCAGATAAGGTGAGCCGGCCGAGGGAGTGGTCCGGCCTACTCGCTCCCGAGCCAGATCGAGCGTCCGCTCAAGGCGTCGCGCTCAGGATGACCGTCCAACAGCCGCGCGAGGTCGCGGATCAGCGAGCCGCTAGAGCCCGGCCCTTCCGGATAGCGCTTGGAGGACAGGAAGATGACCCCGGCGAAGGGGTCCCCCACGATCTGGTGTTCCTGCGCCAGAGCCGAGAAGCCACGCATATCGCGTGTGACGATGACGCGGTGAGCCTCGGCGGCCCACTCCCATAGGTCGCGGTCCTTGACGCCGGTCAGCGCCGCATCTTCGGTGACGGCGATGACGTCGTGGCTGCGCTTTCGCAGCTCGACGGCTACGGCGACGTCGAGGTGTTCATCGAGAACGAGCCGCACGTCGCGGTCTCCTTGCCCTAGGGAACGCCGGCGGATAGAGGCGCTTCACGCGCTCGAATGCCTCTTCGTTCTCCCGGATCGCCTGTTCGATCTCTTCCGGATAGTCCCTGGCGTAGACCATCGCGCGGTCGATCCAGTCCTCGGTCGTCGAGAGGTACTTCGCCGCTTCCGCGTGGGACCGGGAACCCTTCACGACCTGCGTGATCATCCACACCTTGAGCCTCGGTCGGCCGGCCAGGACAGCGTCACGGTGGCCGCCGCCCCCTTCGATGAACACGATGCCGGGATGACGGCGCACCTTGACGCCTTCATCGATGATCCGCTCCGCGAGCGTCCGCGGCGGGATGCCGTAGCGGCGCGCTTCCTCCTCGAGCGCGCGCAGGGTGCGACGTTCCGCGCGCATCGTGAAGACGCTCCGCTCGCTCATCGTGTCACAGTGTAATACGCAGGTCCGCGCGGCGTGAGGGCTCTCCCTGCCTGCCTCGTGCGCCTGTTCACGCGCCAGGGCGCGGCGCTCCTCGCGGCGCTGCGCGCGAGCGGGACGACCACCGGCGCGGACATGCTCGACTTCGACGAGCTGAACGACCTGCTCGGGACGGCGGACGTGCTCGCGACCGGGCGGCGCGCCGCCGACGTCCCCGGATAGCTACCTTGCCGCGGCGGTCGCGTGCATCGACGCCCACTCGCCGATGCGCGCGACAGCCAGGCGGATGTTCTCGAGCGAGTTCGCGTACGACAGCCGCAGGTAGCCCTCGCCCGCCGCGCCGAAGGCGGTGCCCGCGAGCACGGCGACGCCCGCGTCGTAGAGGAACTTGTCGGCGACCTCGGCGCTGTTGCCGGCGCGGAGGCCCGTGATGTTCGGGAAGACGTAGAAGGCGCCCCGCGGGAGCAGGCATGTGATCCCGGGAATGTCGTTCAGGCCCTGCACGATCGCGTCGCGCCGCTCGCGGAACGCCCGCACCATCGCGTCGACCTCCGGTGGCCGCGCGGCCATGGCGGCCACGCCGGCGCGCTGGACGAACGTCGCGGTGCACGAGACCGAGTTCGTGACGAGCTTGGTGACCGGCGTCACGAGGGGCTGCGGGAAGACGCCGAAGCCGAGCCGCCAGCCGGTCATCGCGAAGGTCTTGCTGAAGCCGTCGAGGAGGATCGTGCGCTCGGGCATGCCCTCTTCGAGGAGGATCGAGCGGTGGCGGCCCTCGTAGAGCACGTCGCCGTAGATCTCGTCGGAGAGGACCCAGAGGTCGCGCTCGCGCGCGATGGCCGCGATCTCGCGCAGAGCGGCGTCGGACGTGACCGCGCCGGTCGGGTTGTGCGGGCTGTTCAGGATGAGCGCCTTCGTCCGCGGCGTGATGAGCGAGCGCAGCTCCCCCAGGTCGATGTCGAAGCCGTTGCGCTCGCGCAGCGGGAGCGGCACGCCCTTCGCGCCGCTGAACGCGATCATCGACGAGTAGATCGGGAATCCCGGGTCGGGGTAGATGGCCTCGTCGCCCTCCTCGAGGAGCGCGAGCAGCGCGTAGAACATGATCGGCTTCGCGCCCGGCGTGACGATGACGCGTGCCGGGTCGACCTGCAGGCCGCGGCGCTCGCCGAGGTGGCGCGCGATCGCGTCGCGCAGCTCGGGGATGCCGGCCGACGGCGTGTAGTGCGTCTCGCCGCGCTCGAGCGCGGCGACCCCCGCCGCGACGATCGACGGCGGCGTGTCGAAGTCCGGCTCGCCGATCTCGAGGTGCACGACCTCGCGGCCCTTCGCCTCGAGCGCGCGGGCCTTCGCGAGGACCTCGAACGCGGTCTCGGTGCCGAGGCGGGAGAGCCGCGAGGCGAGCGGGCGCGTCATGCGGCCCCTACCTTCGCACGTCCGCGGAGCGGGCGCCCGGGGACCTCCGGACGAGAGGCCGTGTGGCCATCACGCCAACTCGATCGAGAGCTTCGCGTCCAGCGCGTCGGCGATGCGCCCGATGTCAGGGTCGGACGTGACGATGCCATCACACCGGCGCATCGCTCCTTCGACGACCGTCACATCGACGATATCGCCATGCGCGGCGCGACCGGCCAGAACGCCGACCGCGCGCGCCTGCTCTTCGCTCATCGGCTCGACCACGCACTGCACCAGGAACTGGGCCAACCTCGCCTGGCGCGCGCCCCCGCGCCACGCTTCCGCGAGGACCGGCGCGGGAACCACGGGGATGATCTCTTCCGCGAGCAGCCGCGCGTGCAGCGCCCACATCCGGCGGTCGTTGCGTTCCGCCGCGACGAGCGCGCCGGCGTCGTACGTGACGCCCGGCACTACGCCGACCGTCGCTTCCGCTGCGCCCGCGCCGGTCCGAGCAGACGACGGACGCGCGCACCCGCGTCGGCGAGCTCCTCCGACGTCAGCGCGCCGTTCTCGCGCTCCCACTCGTCCAACGCTCGCCGACCTGCTTCCAGCTTGAGCCGTCGTTCGGCCGTCTGGGACAGCCATCCGCTGAAGGTCGTGCCCTGGCGCGCCGCCTCTTCAGCGATGCGGCGGGTCAGACCGGCAGGCAGGGAGACGGATCGCTTCTCGCGCTGGACCACGAAGGCGATGGTAGCACATGTGGTAGGACAGCCGCGTCAGCCGGTCGCTGCCTTCGGCCAGCGCCTGATCCGAACGTCCACGAGGTAGATCGCCATGCACGCGTGCTGCAGGCCGACGATGTCGTGGAGGATCGCGACCATCGGCCGGTCCGTCGCCTTCGCGTAGCCGTGCGCGAGCGCGACGGAGATCTCCTCGTGCGTGCAGAGGATGATGCCGGGCCGCCCGGAGGCCGGTCAAGGGTAGCGGCGGGATACCGTGGACGGATGAGCGAGCCCGTGCGGCCGGGTGCGGTCGTGCTCTTCGGCTCGGGCGAGAACGGCCCCGTCGGCAGGGAGGCGCTGCGCTGGCTCCGCGCGAGCGAGCGCGATCCGCGTTCGGTGGTCGTCCTCGAGACGCCCGCGGGGTTCGAGGTGAACGCCGAGGCCGTCGCGGGCAAGTGGGCGCGGTTCCTGAGGCGGCAGTCGGAGCTTCGCCGCGCCGAGGTCGAGCAGATCCCCGCACGAAGGCGCGGCACACCGTTCACACCCGACGACCCCGACATCGCGCGGCCGATCCTCGGCGCCGACCTCGTCGTGCTCGGCGCCGGCAGCCCGACGTACGTCGCGCGCCAGCTGCGCGACAGCGTCGCGTGGTCGAACACCATCGCGGCGCACCTGCTCGGCGCATCGCTCTTCCTCGCGAGCGCTGCGGCCGTGGCCGCGGGGACGTGCGCGCTGCCGGTGTACGAGATCTACAAGGTCGGCGAGGACCCGCACTGGAAGGAGGGCCTGCGGCTCTTCGACCTCTACGGACTGCGGCTCGCGGTCGTGACGCACTGGGACAACGCCGAGGGCGGGACGGGGCTCGACACGAGCCGCTGCTACATGGGCGAGGCGCGCTTCCGCGAGCTCGTCGCCCTGCTGCCGGACGGCGTCGCGGTGGTCGGGATCGACGAGCACACCGCGTTCGTGGTCGACCCGCTCGCGGGCGAGGGGCACGTGGTCGGTCGCGGCGAGATCACCGTCATTCGCGAGAGGCGCGAGGACACGTTCGCGAGCGGCGCGCAGCTCGCGCTGGCGCAGCTCGGTCCGTTCGCGCGGCCCGGCGTCGACGCGGTCGCGCCGGAGGTCCGGGCCGCGGTCGCATCGGCGAGATCGGAGCGCGAGGCGGCGCGCCCGCCGGCGGAGGTCGACGCGCTCATGGCCAAGCGCCAGGAGGCGCGCGCGAAGCGCGACTGGTCGACAGCCGACCGTCTCCGCGACGAGATCGAGCAGCGCGGCTGGCACCTCGAGGACACCCCGATCGGGACGCGTATCCTCCCGCGGCGATGAGGTACCGCCCGCTGGGACACACCGGCATCCACGTCTCGGCCGTCGGGCTCGGCGGCAATCAGTTCGGGACGACGTGCAACGCGACGCAGACGGCCGCGATCGTGCATCGCGCGCTCGACCTCGGCGTGAACTTCATCGACAGCGCCGACATGTACGGCGAGGGCGCGTCGGAAGAGACCCTCGGGAAGGCGCTCGCGGGTCGATGGCACGAGGTCGTCCTCGCGAGCAAGACCGGCGCGGGCGACGAGCCCGGCAAGCTCTCGCGCAAGCGCGTCGCCGAACGGCTCGACGCGAGCCTGCGGCGGCTCGGGTCGGATCACATCGACCTCTACTACCTGCACTTCCCCGACGCGGCGACCCCGCTCGAGGAGACGCTGCGCGCGATGGAGGACGCCGTGCGCGCGGGGAAGATCCGCTACGTCGGCATCTCGAACCATCCCGCGTGGCAGGTCGCCGAGGCGGCCGGCGTCGCGCGGCGGAACGGGTGGTCACCTGTCGCGGCATCCCAGGTCCGCTACAACCTCCTCGACCGCGCGCCCGAGGCCGAGATGATCCCGGCGTGCGCGCACCTCGGCGTGTCGCTCGTCCCCTATTCGCCGCTCGGGTCGAGCTTCCTCACCGGCAAGTACGCGCCGGATGCGCCGCCGCCGGCGGACTCGCGGTTCGGGCGGAACGCGCGCGCGGGCGATCGCTACATGCGTCCCGAGCACTTCGCGAGCCTCGGCCGGTACCGCGCGTTCGCGGAGCGGCGCGGGCACAGCGTGGCCGAGCTGGCGGTCGCGTGGCTGCTCAGCCAGCCGGTCGTGTGCTCCGTCATCGCGGGAGCGACGAGGCCCGAGCAGGTCGCGGCGAACGCGCAGGCTGCGGAGTGGGTGCTCGGCGCTGACGAGGTGCGCGAGCTCGCCTAGGAACGCGCGATCACGCGGAGCGCGTCCTGATAGAGCGACACCTGTGCGGCGTGGTCCATCCCGTACCACGGCACGCTGATCCCGACCTCCTCGGCATGCGTGCGCCACTTGTCCAGCGCCACGGGGATCCCCTCGAGCGTCGTCGCGGGCAGCTGATCGAGCACGCGAGCCTCGATGATCCTCGCCGCCTCCGTGCGCCGGCGATCCGCCATCGCCGCGAGGATCGCGTCCATCTCGTCCTTCAGCCCTGACTCGTCGAGGACGCGGCGGTACGTCGGGACGCAGTACACGCTCAGGTACGTCGCGAGGCTCGCGCGGTCGCGGCCGACGACGAGCGGCAGCGAGACGGGCGGCGGCGTGCGGCCGGCGCGCGCGGCGCCCGTGGCGATCGCCGGGCGCAGCACGCCATCGAGGTAGGGCGCCGTCGTGAACATGTGCGCCGCGAAGCCGTCGGCGACCTCCGCCGCAGCGGCGCTCATGACCGGGTTCACGCCGGCGACATAGATGGGGATCGTCGGCCAGGGGTCGTCCGCCCCCGGCGAGAAGACCGGCTGCCGGACCGCGTAGAACTCGCCCTCATAGCGGCCCCGCCCCTTTCTATATGCGTCCCAGCACGCCCGGACGGCGCGGACGTAGTCGCGCAGCCGGCGGGCCGGCCGGTCGACCTCCACCCCGAAGCGCGAGAGCAGCGTCGGCCCGACCTGCGAGCCGAGGCCGAGGATGAACCGGCCGCCGCCATAGCCCGCGAGGTCCCACGCGGCCTGCGCGGTCGCCGCCGGCGTGCGCGCGAACGCGACCGCGACGTCGAGCCCGACCGTGACGCTCGTGGTCGCGCGCAGCGCCGCGGCCGCGACGAGGTACGGGTCGCGGCGCAGGTCGGTGATCCAGATCGCCGATGCGCCCGCCGCCTCGGCCTCGGCCGCGAGGCGTTCGGCCTCGGCCAGCGTGACGTTCGCGGGCAGCCCGATGCCAGGCTTCACGCGACGGAGCCTAGCGATGACCAGCCACACTGGCGCCGTGATCCGCATCGGCGTCGACGTCGGCGGGACGAACACCGATGCGGTCGTCATGGACGGGACGCGCGTCGTCGCATGGGCGAAGACGCAGAGCACGCCCGACGCGACGACCGGCCTCGTCGCGGCCGCGCGCGAGGCGCTGGCGCGCTCCGAGGTCGCGCCGAGCGCGGTCCGCGCCGTCATGGTCGGGACGACGCGCTTCACGAACGCGGTCGTCCAGCGGCGCGACCTCACGCCGACCGCCGTCGTGCGGCTCGGGCTCCCCGCGACCCTGTCGGTGCCGCCGCTGACCGACTGGCCAGCGGACCTGCGGTCGGCGATCGACGCGCGCACGTACGTCATCCGCGGGGGGCACGAATTCGACGGCCGCGAGATCAGCGCGCTGGACGAGGCCGACCTCCGGCGGATCGCGCGGCGCATCC
>Ga0233425_10006198_pt1 | contig 17999 bp, 9 predicted proteins | sample Watercolumn_Towu_2_FD_181712 | JGI IMG/M metagenome (GOLD analysis project Ga0233425, IMG submission 181712) | Freshwater microbial communities from Lake Towuti, South Sulawesi, Indonesia - Watercolumn_Towuti2014_140_MG | ecosystem: Environmental > Aquatic > Freshwater > Lake | place: Indonesia... | reverse complement strand
CGTGGGCTCGCAATGACAACGTTTTTTTTTAGGGATTGTGCCGCGCCCACAAAGTACACGGGCTCGCAATGACTACGTTTTTTTTTAGGGATTGCCGCGCCCACAAAGTACGCGGGCTCGCAATGACAACATATAAAAAAGGAAGCCCTGATGAGAAGTCAGGGCTTTGAATGAGAGATTATGGAGAACAAAGAGAACAATAAAAGAACGTATGAGAAAACTTTTATTTGATTAATGACATTTTAGTATTTAATACTGTTATTTTTCCGTTTGATTCTGCCTGCATTATGCAGAAGTAAATTCCGCTTGAAAGATTGCTGCCGTTGAATGTTAATGTGTAACTTCCTGCTTTCTGTGTACCGTTTACGAGTGTGCTGATTTCTTTTCCTGTTATGTCGAATACTTTAATTGAAACTTTACTGTCTAAAGGTAATTCATAGTCAATCTTTGTGACAGGGTTGAAAGGATTCGGATAGTTCGGAGATAATTGGAATTTTGACGGGACTCCGATTTCGACTGTTCCGTTCAGTGTATAGTATGTATAGTTACCGTTGAAATCAATTTGTTTAAGTTTATAAGTATATTTTCCAGTGTTTAATTTTTTATCTTCGTAAGTATAGTTTGAAGGACTGTTTTTTGTTCCGTTTCCTTTTACAAATCCGATTTTGACCCAGTTATTTTCATCTTTACCTGCACGATAGATTTCAAAACCTGAATTATTATTTTCAGTTGCAGTTGTCCAGTTTAATTTTACATCTTTTCCATTTACAGATGAAGTGAATGATGTGAGTTCGACCGGCATTTGACCCTGTTCGCCTGCTGAGAATGAGGAGAAAGTAAGGATTCCGCTGCCATTAAGAGTATGATTTACCGGATTTGCTGGTCCTAAATAAACCCAGCTTCCGTTGTAATATTTTCCGAAAGCAAGTGCAGATTCGGTTCCGTTCACATCAGTTGCAAGATACTGCATCGATACATTGTAAACAAAATTTGTAATACCACTGTTGGAAAGAAACCATGCTCTTTTAAGATAATCATTTACGCTGAAATTCTGCGGATGCTTTTGGTTTTCTACTCTAACTCCAATATAATTGTTGTTAAATATTCCCTGAGTGAAAGTTAAATTGACCGGGCTGTAATGAGCCTGTACATTGACGTCTCCGACCGGGAATAAAAATGAACCTGTGCTGTTGAAAACTTTTCTTAATTCACCATTACCTGTTGTTGCAATCATTGTGGTATTTGAGAATGCACCGCTGATTACAGCATTTGCATTAATTGTCAAATTATATGAATCAAGCAATATTCTACCGCTTGTCATTGTAAGACTGTTATTTACAGAAACCGATTTTGATAATCCGAAATTTTCCGGAACATTTACCGTTAATGTTTTTATGGTTGAAGGAATTCCATCACCTGTAACTGGACAAGAAAAATCTTTTTGTGTTTTATTAACTTTTTTAATTTTTTTATCTGTAGATTTATTATCTGATTTAATGGCATTATTTACAGTTTGTACTTCGCAACTTTTGCAAGTTGATTTCGGTTTATTATTTTTTGCCGGGAATTGTGAATAGATATAATTTGCGTCCTGACTGAAGTTTCTGATTGTTGTGTTGATATTACCAAGAATTCCGCTTGTTGAAATTCCGTCAGGGTCTCCAATCTGAAGTGTGGCATTCGCATTTAAGTTAAATGTACTTGTTGTGGATTCACCAAGAATATATGATGATGCATCTGGACAAATTAAAGTCCCGTCCACACTGAATGTACCACTGTAATAATACATTCCGCTTAGCGTTGTAACTGTACCTGCACCTATTGATAAATTTATTCTTTCATAAACATAATTAGTGATGCCGGATGTTTTTGCAGTATAGTAATCTGTTTCGCTTAACAAATCGACTTCATTGGAATTAGAAATTATTTCATTTGCAAATATTGTTACATTATCAACAATAAAAAAACTTGCAGAAGCAGATTTTGCACCGTAAGCATAAATTCTGAAAATAATTTCACTATTATTGTTCAAACTTGTAAGTGGAGTTAAATCCTTATTATAATTCATCCATATATTAGGATTAATCGGAACTGAGAAGATTCCTGCTGATAAGAAATTAACTCCACCATTTGTACTATATAAAAGACCAATGCTTGAAACACCTATTGTATTAAAGTTATTATCAAAAGTGCTGTAGTCAAAATTTAAAGAAATATTTTTAAAGCCGGTTGTATTAATTTTAAAGGTATAATATTTTGCTGCAGAAGTTCCAGGGTCGGTTAATGACATTGACCAATCATAAGATAAAATTGCCATTCCACGTTCTGCACCTGAATTATAAAATCCCGCTCCCTGACTGCCAAAATAATTTGAACCGGAATTCCTTGTGAATAAATTATTATTAATCAAATTAACAGATTGTTCAACAGAATTTTCAAATACATTTCTGAATGAATTTGATTCAAAATCAAAATATAATATTGGGGTTTGAGAATATACTGTAGCTGTGAATAAAAAGAATAAGAAAATAATTATTGATTTTAATTTTCTCATTTTAATTGGGGGTTTTATGTTTTCTTTTTCTCTCATCGCCATTAAATTATGCAAATGATGTGCCATTTTGAAAAACAGTTAATATTTGAAAAAACCTCATTTTTTAAAAATTTCAGCAAAAAATACGTAGTGTCTACACTATGTTTATTCGCAGGATTTTATCTTTTAGTGTGTTTAATGAATATAAATTATGTGAAAATTATATATAAAAAAGAATAATATTCTTTAGAAAATTATTAAGTAATCATTTAAAAAATATAAAAAATAAATTAAAAAATCGTTAAGAATTGATTAAGAAAAAAAACTTATATATGTTTGAAGAAATCTAAATAAAAAATTTCTTTAAAAATGAGCTTTCTCAAAAAATTTGTACCAAAAGCACCGAAATTCTATAACCTTTTTATTGAAGTTGCAGAGAATGGTTTGAAAGCAACGGAAATATTAAATGAAATGCTTTGTAAATGGGAAAACCACGCAGATTATTCCAGTCAGATACATTTGCTGGAACATAAATGCGATGAGATTACTCACAAGGTAAGTAATGAACTTAATGAAACTTTTATAACACCTATCGACAGAGAGGATATTCACGAATTAATAAATTCTCTTGATAACGTAATCGATGAAATCGATGTAGTTGCAAGCAGAATTCATTTATATAAAGTAAAAAAACCGTTTGAATTTGCTCCGCAATTTTGTGAAATCCTGCATATGCAAATGAAACTGATATTAGAAGCGTTGAAAAATTTTGAAGAACCTGATAAAGTGTATGAGAAATTAATTTCAATCCGTAATTATGAAACACAGGGGGATAAAGTTTTCAGAGAAGCAATTTCTAATTTATTCGAAAATGAGACCGATATTAAAGAATTGATAAAAATAAAAGAAATTCTTGAACTGATGGAAACTGCCATTGATTATTGTCAGACGGTAACAATCGTTATGGAAGGAATTCTCATTAAAAACGCTTAATAATAAAAAATGCTATATATTGTACTTGCAGTAATTTTAATAGCACTAATTTTTGACTTTTTAAACGGCTTTCACGATTCGGCTAATTCAATAGCAACAATTGTTTCAACACAGGTGTTGTCTCCGCATAAAGCAGTATTATTTGCTGCATTTTTTAATTTCATTGCAGCATTCACTCTTGACGTAACGGTTGCTAAAACTATCGGGAAAGGTATGGTGGCAATTGAAAATATTGAATTGATGATTATAACTGCCGGACTTCTCGGAGCAATATTCTGGAATTTACTGACATGGTATTTCGGTATACCTGTAAGTTCATCTCACGCATTAATCGGCGGATACGGAGGTGCTGCAGTTGCTAAACTTGGTTTTGGAGTATTAATTGCAGGAGGGTGGATAAAAGTAATTATATTCATTGTACTTGCTCCCGTGATTGGATTAGTTCTTGGCTTTATCAATATGACAATTACAAGCTGGATAGTTAGAAATAAAAGACCAAGAAAAGTTGATAAAACTTTCAGAAGATTGCAATTGTTATCAGCAGCCTTCTACAGTTTCGGGCATGGGACAAATGATGCACAGAAAACAATGGGTATTATTGTAATGATATTATTTTCTGCTCATTATATAGACCATTTTTATGTTCCGTTCTATGTTGTCCTGCTTTGTCACTTTGCAATTGCATTAGGAACTATGTTCGGTGGATGGCGGATTGTAAAGACAATGGGATTGAAAATAACAAAGCTGAAACCAATCGGGGGATTCTGTGCAGAGTTTGCAGGGGCTACAACATTAATAGGGACAGCACTTCTTGGAATTCCAGTCAGTACAACTCAGACAATTACAGGTGCAATTGTAGGAGTGGGAAGCACTCATAGATTATCAGCAGTGAGATGGGGAGTAGCGGGAAAAATAATCTGGGCATGGATTTTAACAATTCCCCTATCTGCTGCAAGCGGTGCTTTGATTTACGGAATATTGAGTTGTTTTAATTAAAAAAAAATTTTGAATAAATAATTCTAAATATTAATATCTTTATTTAGGAATTATTTTACAAACAACATTTTCTTAGTGCTTCTGTATCCATTTACAACAAGTTTTGAATAGTAAATACCACTTGATAAATTTTCGGCATTCCAGGTTTTCTGATAATGTCCGGGATTCAGTTTTCCATTTACAAGTTCATCAACTAATTTTCCGCTTACATCAAAAATCTGTAATTTCACATATCCATAATTTTTAATATCAAATTCAATTATAGTCGATGGATTAAATGGATTCGGATAATTCTGATATAATTTATATGAACTCGGTATATGTCCGAACGGGTCAATTCCGGAGGCAGAGTTTAGGTCAAAAGTCCAGCATCCCCTTCCGTGAGTTGCTACAAGTATCAGCCCGATATTTTGTTTATATTTCATATCATAAACTTCGACAGCAGGAAGCCCGGAATTAAAAGAAATCCAGTTTGTTCCTTCATCTGTAGAAGAGAATACCCCGATATCTGTTGCAACGAATAAAGTTCTTACAGGTGCAGTTCTGAGCGAAACACAGTTTGCTGCAATATTCGGAATGTTATTTGTTATGTTATTCCAGTTAATTCCTCCGTTAGTAGTTTTTAAAACGTGCGTACCGCCTGTTCCTCCTATCGTTGCATAACAAATATTATCGTTTGTATTGTCAACAACAAAATCACTTACGTATGCATATCCTGTCTGGGTTGACCAGTTAGCACCGTTATCTGTCGTTACCAATATTCTTCCGTTTGAAGTGCCGATATAAATTTTATTAATATCAGTCCAGCTAATTCCGATTGCGGATACACTTCCGCCAACTACTGTTGTAGTCGCAATCTGTGTCCATCCGGAAGAAGTCGTAGCTGATTGAGCGTTCGTTGTTTTCCATATATCCGCCCTTCCAAAAACTATTGTGTTGTGGTCTCCCGGAGCCATTTCATACGGATTATAAAATAATCCTCCGCTTGAACCGATTGGAGTAATATTTGTATATGATGTTCCATTATTTGCCGAACGTTGAATAGAACCATTTACATACTGTCCGTAAATATAAGTTGGATTTACCGGGTCGACAATTGTGTAACCGCCGTCGCCTGTTGACCTTTGAATCCACATTGCTCCAGTGTTTGTTGTGTATTGTTTGTTATTATCCTGTGTTCCGCCGTGAAAGGTGGCAGTGTTTTGAGGATTATAATCTGCACTTTGATACTGCAGAGTCGAAAGAGTCTGGTTTAAATCTGTCCAGGTTGTGCCGTCATTTGTTGATTTATAAACACCTCCGTCTGAAACGCACCATAGTACGCTTCCATTATATTCGAGTCTGTGAATATCTGCATGACAGAACATATTTGTATTAGATGTAGACCAGGAAGATTTCTGTACAAGACTTGTTCCTCCTGTTGTTGAAGCATAAACATCCAGTCCTCCGACAATAACAACATTGGGATCAGATGGATTTACAGCAATTGCATTATCGTACCATCCCTGTGAGCCAAGATAATTGGGGCTTGTTGCCTGTGCAGTCCAGTTTGAGCCATCGTCAGTGCTTCTGTACAGTCCGACAAGTGCACCGCTTGAATTCGAAATGCTTGCATAAACAGTTGAAGGATTGCTTCTTGCAATTGCAAGCTGAATTCTACCCATTGAACCCGGAAGCCCGCTTGATAATGTCTGCCAGGTTGTACCCGCATCGGTTGATTTTTTTATCTGCCCTGCGTTTGTACCCCCTGTTGTAATATATATTATCTGCGAATTATTTGGATGTAGTAAAAGACAATTTGAATTTGTACCGCTGTTTGTATTTGTCCAGCTTGTTCCTGCATCGGTCGATTTAAATACTCCGAGATTGCCCGCCATATAAACAATGTTTATATTATTCGGATCAACAGCCATCTGTGAACATCTTGTTCCGACAAGGCTCGACGGTGCTACCTGAAACCATGTGACACCTGCGTTTGTTGATTTATAAATTCCATTTCCATATTGACTGTCACCTGAATAATTAAGTTCACCCGTCCCGAGATAAAGAATATTAGGATTACTCTGAACTACGATTACATCACCGCAGGCAAGGGTAGCCAAATTATCTGTTAATGCATACCAGTTAACTCCCCCGTTAGTTGTTTTCCACACACCGCCCTGTGCTGCAGCTATATATATCGTGTTAACATCCGTTGGATGAAACGCAATTGAATTTGTTCTTCCCGAAACGTAATTATTTCCCGTAACATTATAAAACATTCCTATTGGATTTATACTAACCCAGTTAACAAGTCTGGTCGGACTCGATAAATTATCTCTGTCATTAAGCATTTTAGACTTCTGAATTAATGCGTCAGGATAAGCATTTGGAGGCAATAACAATCCCGGTCCGCCTGCTCTTCTTAAAAAAATGAATTGTTCTCTTGCAAGAATACTTTCACCGGTTTCATTTTCCTCCATATCTTCCTGAGCAAAAACTGAAACTGAAAAAAGAATTTCGAAAAATATAAAAATTATTCCCGATACTAATAAATAAAAATATTTCTTTTGCATTGTTGTATTAGTTTAAAATTGAGTGTATAAATTTTCTATTTGTTTGTTTTCAATAATAAATTATAATTATTCTAAAGCATATTCAATATTATAAAATTTATTGCAAAGTCACAAATCTTGTAGTCGCTGCGTGGAGAGACTTCAGAACAGGAGTAAGCCCTGCAATAAGAAGAGTAGGATACAGTTATTCCTCAGATGGAGGAACAACCTGGTCTGTAAGTCAGTTACTTCCTATACTCGATGCTACTCATCCAAGAACAAGCGACCCTGTTGTTTTTTCGGATACTATTGGAAATTACTATATTGCTACAATCTCAATTGACAACAACAACTCAAACGGAAAAATATTAATTTAGGAATCAACTCTACAAATCAGGGAGCGATCTGGTCACTGCCTGTAAGAGTATATGATGATGCAACCGGTAATGGTAAACTGCAATGCTGGCACTAGATTGAAGTAGATGAAACAGGAAATAACGCAATATTATATTTATATTAATATTAAAAACATATATTTTTAAAAGATTTTTTTAATTTAACCATTTTCTTATGAAGAAGCTTTTTACACTTTTCATTATTCTGATGATTTGCGGTAGTGCAATTAGTCAGGATAGATGGGTTTTAACCCCGCAGCAAACACCAAAACCACCTTTCAGCAAGGGTGTAAGGTTACCTGTAGTTTATCAAACATGGGATAATACAAATACACAAACCATGGTCTATATGACACCTGCAGGCGTTATGGCTGTAGGACCAAATTTCAGGGTTCTTCCGAACTCAAACCAGCAGGATGAAATTATTCTTACCAGCAACCCTTTATTTCCAATGCTGCTGTTCGGTTCGGCTAATACTACAGTCGGAACAACATATAGCCAGGGAGTTTATGTATCTACAAACGGAGGATTGAACTGGTATGGAACAGATATTATGCCTAATTGCCCGGTCGGAGCGAGCGACCCTGCACCTGCAATAGATAAAAACGGAGTATTTGTATTTACGACATTGAATACAAGCGGAAGTGTTTCGATGATTGGTTTATATTCAACAAATTACGGAGTAAACTGGTCAACTCCATTTACTATACCCGGAGGTTCCCCATCAGATAAAAATATGACAGCAACAGACGATGTACCGTCAAGTTCTTATTACGGAAGGTCTTACACTGTATGGACAAAATGGACATCCCCATATCCAATAATGATTTCATATACAACAAACAGCGGAGTAAGCTGGTCAACAGGATTACAAATTAATTCACCTTCAGCAACTTCACAGGGATGCGACGTAGTAGTTGGACCGAATCCTGCAGGAGTGGTATACGTCTGCTGGTCAAGGCAGTCAGGGGTATCAACTGCAGTAGGTTTTGCAAAATCAACAAATGGAGGAACTTCATTTGCCACAGTTAATGAAACGGCTTTCAGCGTAGGTGGAATGCGAAGTAATTCATTTAATGGATGGAATATCCGTGTAAATGATTTTCCAAGAATTGCGTGTGATAAATCAGGCGGTCCGAGAAACGGCTGGCTTTATATTGTTGATTGTGAAAAAAATCTTTCACCTGCAGGAACAGATGAAGATATAATTTTGCACCGTTCAACAGATGGAGGAACAACGTGGTCATCGGGCATAAGAGTAAATCAAGACCTATTAAACAATGGAAAAAAACAATTTTTTCCGTGCGTGGCAGTTGACCCGAACGGCGGAGTAAACGTATTATATTATGATAACAGAAATTATCCATCGGTCGGAGATTCATGTGAAACATATATGTCCCGCTCAGTTGACGGCGGAACAACCTGGACTGATATTCTTGTCAGCGACCACAGATGGAAACCAGCTCCTGAACCGGGATTAGCTCCTTATGCAGGGGATTATATAGGAATAACCTGCGGTAATGGTAAGATATGGCCATTCTGGTTCGATAATAAATCAGGTAGTTTTCAGGCATGGACTTGTGCAATTGATTTAGGACCATCTATAGCACATACACCTCTTGGAAATACGGAACAGATTACCGGAAATAGAGTAGTTGCTTGCACAATAACACCTGCGGGTTCAGGGATAAATCCATCAACTGCAAAATTGGTTTATAGATATAATGGCGGAAGCTGGATAAACGTTAATTTAGTAAATTCAAGTGGAATAACCTGGCAAGCAAATCTTGGATTATTGGGAGCGGGAACATACAATTATTATCTGACAGCAACCGATTCACTTTCAAGAACAGCAACTGCTCCGGCAGGTGCACCGGCAAACTATTATTCATTCCTCGCATCAACAGATACAGTAAAACCGGTCATAACACATACACCAATCGGTCCAACACCAAAAGTTGCATGGCCTATTAATGTTACTGCCACAATTACGGATAATATTGGTATAGATTCAGGTTGGGTTAAATGGAGAAAAGGAAATGTAGGGACAGTAAAACAATTCAAACTTAATAACACAAGCGGCAGTACATATTCTGCACCGTTCAATTCTGTTAATTCAGACGTAATGCCGGGAGATACTATATTTTACAGAATTTTTGCACAGGATAACAGCACAAACCATAACAGGGATTCTACAGCACTATATAATTTCCTGATAATCAATCAGGCAACAATTACAATTGGAACAGGAACCACATCGAGTAACTTCCCTTACACAACCTACTGGATGGATGGAAGAACGCAGTATTTATACACTGCTGCTGAATTCGGTAATTTAAGTGCAAGTATTGTTCAAATTGGTTTTGATGTCCTTACCGTTAGTTCACAGGTAATGAATGGCTTTAAAATCAGTATGCAGAATACAACAATGACTTCATTAACAGGATTTGTAACCACCGGATGGACAACCTGTTATAATACTCCTTATACAGTACCCGGAACAGGATGGCAAATGATAACACTGTCATCTCCATTTGCATATACCGGTGCAGCGGGAAATAATTTATTAGTAGAAGTATGTTATAACAATTCATCCTATACTTCATATTCAACAGTGAATTCATCTTCTGCAACTGGTATGTATTGGGGTAGATATGGAGACCTTTCATCAGGCGATGGATGTGCAACAACAACCTGGAGTTCATCTACTGCTCCTCCGGGAAGAGCTAATACAAGATTTGTTGTGAATCCGGTATTAGGAACAGGAAATAACGGAACAGAAATTCCAAAAACATATTCAATGTCACAGAATTACCCGAATCCGTTCAATCCGATAACTCAAATAAAATATGATATTCCTAAACAGGGATTAGTAACACTTAAAGTATTTGATGTTCTCGGCAGAGAAGTTGCAAAACTTGTGAACGATGTAAAAGCCCCCGGTTCTTATGTAGTAGATTTTGATGCATCTAAATTTGCAAGCGGAACATATTTCTACAGACTGGAAGCAGGAACATTCAGTGATGTAAAGAAAATGTTACTGATAAAATAACGAAAGTTATTTTATCAGGAATCCCGAAAGCAAAGCGCATCGGGAGTGTTCATTAAAGAGCAAGTAACAAGCAGTAAGTTTCAAAAATACTAAAGGCTGTTTCGAAAGAGACAGCCTTTATATAATTTTCGATTGAGTAATTAATTATAAAATTTATTATATTAGTATTTACAAAGATCCAACAAAATGAAAAAGATACGTTTAATCTTATTTTTTTATACTTTGTTATACTGCAAAATTTATGAAGAAAATATTTTCTATTCTTTAAATTTTTGGTTTCAATTTCAAAAAATTCAGGAATAATTTTATAGGTTAAAAAAAAATTTAATTAACACTTTTATTAATTAATTAATATAAAATGAAGAAACTAATATCCTTTTTTGCATTGTTCTGTATCGGTTTTATTGTTTTTACCGGACAGAACAAATACCCTGATGATTTAGGGCATACACTTTCTTTTGTTCCAAAATCAGGTGATATTCCTTATTTCACAAGGGAACTGAATGTTGAATTAAGGACTTATCCGATTTATTTTAATTCACCTTCAGGTATATTTATGCTTGCACCGAATTACAGAATTTATCCGCATACTGCAACTCAATCCGAGGTGGAAGCATACGTGAATCCGGTTGTTCCGGGTAAAATAATGGTCGGATGGAATTCGTACGGTCCTTCTTTTTACGGAACAGGATTCGGACTATCAACTAACGGTGGAAATAACTGGAGCGGGAATTATACGCTACCTGGACTTGCTGTAAACAGCGGCGACCCGTCTGTTGTGGTTTCGAGCAACGGCACGATTTATATGAATGCAATTGGTGCAACAACAAGTCAGCAGGTTGTTACATGGAGTACCGATAATGGTACCACATGGGTACCATACGTTGTTGCATCTTCCATAACCTCAAGTGTCGCAGATAAAAATCATATGACAATTGATGATAAAGCCGGAAGTCCATATTATAATTATCTTTATCTTGCTTATTCCGATTTTTCGGGAAGCTCTGCCCGTCCATTAAAATTCGGACGCTCTACTAATGGTGGAACAACCTGGGATGCATCACAATTAATATCTTCAACATCGGGCTGGGCATATCAGGGAGTAAATCTGCATACCGGCCCGTCGGGAGAATGTTATATGGCATGGGCAACAAGGTCAACTTCATCACCATATCAGGAAAAATATCTTGGTTTTGCAAAATCTACAAACGGCGGTGCAAATTTTCAACTGGTAAACGAACTTGCAGTTGCTACTAACGGAATAAGAGGCAATCTTAAGACTTCAGGTATCCGTGTTAACAGTTTTCCCTGGATGGCAGTAGATAAATCAGGAGGGTTGTATAACGGTTATATTTATGCTACATGGGCACAAAAGCAACTTGCACCATCGGGGAATGACCCTGATATTATTTTTGTACGTTCCACAAACGGTGGCGCAAACTGGGACACTCCAATCAGAGTTAATGACGACCCGATTAATAACGGGAAAGACCAGTGGTTTTCAAATATCTGCGTTGACCAATACGGTGGAATAAATATTGTTTATTATGACAGCAGGAATTTTACGAATAATGATTCTGCTGATGTTTACGTTGCACGTTCTATCAACGGTGGGGTTAGTTTTACAAACATAAAAGTAAGCGACCATAAATTTTATCCGAAACCTATTTCAGGACTTGCAGGTGGTTATCAGGGAGATTATATCGGAATAGCAGCATCGGGAAATAAAGTTTTTCCGTTCTGGGCAGATGACTATTCGGGTGCATATCAGGTCTGGACAACTACAATTGATTTAGGCCCTTCAATTTCGCATACTCCACTTATAAATACTGAGCAAACAACAGGTACAAGAGCTGTAAATTGTGTAATTACACCAGCAGGGTCGGGTATAAATCCCTCAACTGCAAAATTATATTATGCAAAGAACAGTACTACATTTTCAAATATAGCATTAACAAATTCAAGTGGAAATAACTGGACTGCAAATTTACCACTTTCTGGTGCAGGAACATACAATTATTATCTGACAGCAACTGATTCTATGTCAAGAACCGCAACCGCTCCGTCAGGTGCACCGGCAAATTATTATTCATTCCAGGCATTCTCTGATACAATTCCACCAGTTATTACACATACACCAATTGGACCAACACCAAAACTTGCATGGCCGATAACAGTAACTGCTAATCTTACAGATAATATCGGTATTGACTCAGGATGGGTAAAATGGAGAAAAGGAAATGTAGGCGTCACAAAACAATTCAAATTAAATTTCCAGAGCGGTACTACATATTCTGCACCATTCAATTCTACGAATCCGGAAGTAAATCCCGGCGATACTATTTTCTATAGAATTTTTGCACAGGATGCAGGTTCGAATCACAAGAGAGATTCAACCGCTCAATATAATTTTCTGATAATAAATCAGACAACAATTACAATCGGAACCGGCACAACATCAAGCAACTTCCCGTATACGACATATTGGATGGATGGAAGAACACAGTATTTATACACAGCTGCTGATTTTGGAAATATCACTGCGAGTATTGCTCAAATAGGATTTGATGTCATAACTGTTAGTTCACAAGTAATGAATGGCTTTAAAATCAGTATGCAAAATACAACAATGACCTCATTAACAGGATTTGTAACAACCGGATGGACTACCTGTTATAATACTCCATATACTGTACCCGGAACTGGATGGCAAATGATAGCATTGTCAACACCATTTGCATATACCGGTGCAGCGGGAAATAATTTATTAGTAGAAGTATGTTATAATAATTCATCCTATACTTCTTATTCAACTGTGAACTCATCTGCAGCAACGGGAATGTACTGGGGCAGATATGGAGACCTTGCATCAGGCGATGGATGTGCAACAACAACCTGGAGTTCATCTACTGCTCCTCCGGGAAGAGCTAATACAAGATTTGTTGTGAATCCGGTATTAGGAACAGGAAATAACGGAACAGAAATTCCAAAAACATATTCAATGTCACAGAATTATCCGAATCCATTTAATCCTGTTACACAGATAAAATATGATATTCCTAAACAGGGATTAGTAACACTTAAAGTATTTGATGTTCTCGGCAGAGAAGTTGCAAAACTTGTGAACGATGTAAAAGCCCCCGGTTCTTATGTAGTAGATTTCGATGCATCTAAATTTGCAAGCGGAACATATTTTTACAGAATTGAAGCGGGTACATTCAGTGATGTAAAGAAAATGTTGCTTATCAAGTAGCAAGTAGTCAGTATTAAGTATCAAGTAGAAAAAAATAAAAAGGCTGTTTTGAAAGAGACAGCCTTTATAATTTCTATGAAAATAAATATTTCTTTCTTTGAAACAAATAAGAAAATAATCACCTGCAGAGAGAGAGGGATTCGAACCCCCGGTAACGTTGCCGCCACAACGGTTTTCAAGACCGCCGCTTTCAACCACTCAGCCATCTCTCTATAAAGTGCTTAATTTAATGATTTTTGCTAATCTATTCAATGAAGTACGATTAACGATACGTTAGAAATTGGTTAAATAATTATGTATTTTATGTGATTTATTTCTTCGGTAAGATTTTCGGTTGTGAATTCACCTATACGAAGGCGACGTAGTGATTTCAGGTATGCACCGACACCGAGACTTTCACCGAAATCACTTGCAAGCACGCGGATATACGTTCCCTTTGAACAGGTAAGTTTAAAATATATTTCTGTTTCGTTTAATCTGTTAACTGTAAAGTCTTTGATGAATACTTTTTTCGGCTGACGTTCTATCACTTTTCCCTTACGTGCAAGTTTATACAAAGGTTTTCCTTTATACTTGACTGCAGAATGCATCGGCGGTATTTGTTCAGTTTCTCCTTCAAATCTTTTTCTTACATTTTCAATATCAGCGTCTGTAATTTGAGAAACATCGACGGGATTTTCCTCTTCGGATTCTGTATCGGATGTTTTCGTAACAGCACCAATTCTCAATATTCCTGAATATTCTTTTTCAAGATTCATAAATTTGTCTATTGCTTTCGTCATTTTGTCCGTACATAGTATAAGTAAACCCGTTGCTTTTGGGTCAAGCGTTCCCGCATGACCGATTTTATTTATACGAAAATTTTTTTTAAAAATATGTACTATATCTGCACTTGTATAGTCAAGAGGTTTATCGGCGAGAATGATTTTACTGAAAAAATTTAGATTTCCTATCAAGGCTGGTTTCCCTGATTGTTCTCTGATTTGAGTTTATTCAGAAGTTTATTAATGTGTTCCGCATATTCCATTGTGTCATCATAGAAAAAATTAAGTTCGGGAATGTGCCTCAGTTTTAAATTTTTCCCGAGAAGAAATCTAATATGCTTTTTTCTGAAATTCAGTTTCTCAAGACATTTTTCGGCAGGTTCTTTATTTCCAAGTATTGAAATATAAACTTTGGCAATTCTCAAATCAGGAGAGATAATTACTTTTGAAATTGTAACAAGTCCGAGATTTAACTCTGATAAATCCTTTGACATTGCCATATTCAATTTATGCTTGATTTCTTCGGCTACTTTCTGAGTTCTGTATGATGACATTTAAATAGTAAGTTTCCTCTTTGTTTCTATTATTTTAAATCCTTCAATGATATCCTTTATCTTAAAATCATTGAAATTTTCAAGTCCGATTCCGCATTCATATCCTGATTCCACTTCTCTTACATCATCTTTGATTCTTTTAAGTGATGCAATATTTCCCGTAAAAATAACAAACCCATCCCTTACCAACCGGATTTTATTATTACGGGTAATTTTACCATCCTGTACATAACATCCGGCAACGTTACCTACTTTTGGAACTTTGAAAATATCCCTTACTTCGACAGTTGCAGTAATTTCTTCAGTAATTTCAGGTTCAAGAAGACCTTCGAGTGCAAGTTTCACTTCGTCTATTACATTATAAATAATATTGTGCAGACGTATATCGATACTGTTTTTTTCAGCGAGTTTACGTGCGTTAAGATTCGGTCTCACGTTAAATCCTATAATAATTGCATTTGATGCTTCCGCAAGAAGAACATCCGATTCGGAAATTTGTCCCAATCCTTTGTACACAACTCTAACTTTTACTTCATTTGTTTCAAGCTTAAGGAGGGAATCAGAAAGAGCTTCCACAGAACCATCCGTATCTCCCTTTATTATTAGATTCAGTTCAACCTGTTTACCTTCCTTAATTTGCTTTGAAATATCATCGAGAGTAATAAACTTAATTTGCCTGTAATCCTGTTCACGTTTAAGCTGTTGTCTCTTTAATGCAATTTCTTTCACTTCTCTTTCGGAATCAAGAACAATAAAAGTATCGCCTGCCTGAGGCATTGCATCCATACCAAGCAACTGAACCGGTGTGGATGGCTTTGCTTCAATAATCCTGTGTCCTCTTTCATCGAACATTGCCTTAACCCTTCCGGAACACATTCCTGCAACAAAATTATCTCCGATTTTGAGAGTTCCTTTTTGAATTAAAATTGTAACAATAATTCCTTTTCCTTTGTCAAGCTGAGCTTCGAGTACAACTCCTCTTGCATTTCTGTTCGGATTTGATTTTATTTCAAGCATTTCCGCTTCAAGAAGAATTTTTTCAAGAAGACCCTCAATATTTTTTCCAAACTTTGCAGAAATTTCAACAGACTGATACTTGCCGCCCCATTCTTCAACCAGAATATTTTTTTCAGATAACTGCTGTTTAATCCTGTCAATATTAGCATTCGGCTTATCAATTTTATTAATTGCAATTACAATCGGTACATTTGCCGCTAAAGCGTGATGGATAGCTTCAACAGTCTGCGGCATTACACTATCATCTGCAGCTACTACCAGAACGACAAGGTCTGCTGCCTGTCCTCCTCTTGCACGCATTGCCGTAAAAGCTTCATGACCCGGTGTATCGAGGAACGTAATTGCTTTTTTGTTTTCGAGCACAACCTGATATGCTCCAATATGCTGTGTAATTCCGCCTGCTTCACCTGCTACAACGTTTGCTTTTCTGATATAATCGAGTAATGAAGTTTTTCCGTGGTCGACATGTCCCATAACAGTTACAACCGGGGGTCTTTCGACCAATGTCTCCGGCGGGTCTGAATCATCCTTGAGAGAATCTTCTTCATATTCGGTCTGGAATTCAATCTGATAGCCAAATTCAGCACCAAGCAAAATAATCAAATCTTTTTCAAGTCTCTGGTTAATTGTAACCATCATACCGAGTCCGAAACATTTCTGAATCAATGTTGTAGAGTCAATATTCATCAGATTTGCAAGTTCAGAAGCGGAAATAAATTCGGTTACTTTTATTATATTGCTCTGTGCCTGTTCAAGCGCCTGAATTTTTTCTTCACGTTCGAGTCTTTCTTTTTTCTTTTTCTTTCTTAACTGACTTCTTGCAGATGTTCCACCTTCATCTCCGATTTTTGCAAATGTTTCACGAATAGCATCATCTATTTCCTGCTGGGAAATACTCTTTTCCCTGTGTCCTTTTACTAATTTTACTTTCTTTCTTTTTTCGTAGTCCTGCTCAAGTTTTAGTTTTCGTTCTTTTTCTTTTTTCTCCGCAAGCCATTTTTGTTCTTTTAAAGATGCGGTTTCGGGTCTGCCCACCTGTTCCGGGGGTTTTTCTTCGCCTGTTGTTTTGATTTTGGATTCAGGTTTTTTCTTAGCTTTCTTGATATCTTTAATTGTGACCTTTTCAAATTTACTCTTTGGAGGACGTCTGTCATCTTTTCTTTCTCTGTGTATATCTTTTTTGAATCCGGGTTTTGAAGGTCTTTCATCCGTTTTTTTTGCGTATTGAGGTCTTTCATCTGTTCTTTTGGCGTATTGAGGTTTTTCATCTGTTCTTTTGGCGAAATGAGGTCTTTCATCTGTTCTTTTTGTGAATTGAGGTTTTTTACCTGCAATTTTTTCCGCTTCACTTTTCTTTGCTACTGCAGGTTCAGTAATTTTGGGCTTTACTTCTGCTTTTTTTACTTCTTCTTTTGGAGAAATCACTGCTTTCTTTGCAGGTTCAGCCGGCTTTTCTTCGGTTTTTTTAGCAGCGGTTTTCTTTTCTGCTTCTTTAGCTTTCTCTTTTGCTTTTACTTCTTTTGCTTTTAATGCATTTAATATTTCTTCCTTCTTTCGGGCTTCTTCTTTTTTCTTTTCTTCTTCTTTCTTTTTTGCTTCCTCTTTTTTCTTTTTCTTTTCGTCAAGTATTTTTTCAAGTTCAGCTTTTTCTTTTGCACGCTTTTCTTCGTTTTCCTTTTTCACCCTTTCTCTTTCAAGATATGCCTGAAGTTCCTGTTTTTTTCTCTCTTCTTCTTTCCTCCGGTTTTCCTCCACAATTACTTTCCTGAGACGGGCTTCTTCTTCAAGACGCTGACGTTCGGTTTCCTGCTGCTTGATTTTTTCATCCGCTTCGTATATTTCTATGCGATTCTTTTGTGCAAAATCAACTACTTTTTTCAAATGTTTGTCCTGGTCTTCAATATCCTT
>Ga0233425_10006197_pt1 | contig 18002 bp, 15 predicted proteins | sample Watercolumn_Towu_2_FD_181712 | JGI IMG/M metagenome (GOLD analysis project Ga0233425, IMG submission 181712) | Freshwater microbial communities from Lake Towuti, South Sulawesi, Indonesia - Watercolumn_Towuti2014_140_MG | ecosystem: Environmental > Aquatic > Freshwater > Lake | place... | reverse complement strand
GTAGGTGAGGTCGTCGCGCACCGGCGCCGTGAGATAGAGCGCGTCGGGATTGTCGCCGAGCATCTTGCGGGTACGGGTGACGATCGGCCGGAAGATCGGGCGCTCCGGATCGCTGTCGAACATCAGGAACAGACCGCCCTCGAGCACGTTCATCACCGAACGGAACCCGTCGGGCAGGTCGCCGAACGCCTCGGCGCTCCACTCGTCGCCGAGGTAGCGCTCGTCGACCTCGTGCAGCAAGGCGATCAGGTCGCGGAACGCGGTTCGCGATGCACTCATCGCTCATCCTCCAGTCGGCTCGATCGAAGCGGTGCTTTCGTCCGAGGGATCGAGGCTGTGCTTACCGTCCGCAGCCGGGTGCTCGCAACTGGCGAGCGCCAGGACGCGAGGGCGTCGACCTACTCCGGAGCGGTGCACAAGGCCCAGTAGGTGAGGCCGGGGATCGATCGGCCGCGCCGCGCCACGGCGCGCGAGGCGCGCGCTTCGAGCGTCAGTCCCGCGGCAATCGCGCGCCCGAGTCGCTCACCACCGGACCACGAGCCAATGCCACGTTGGCCGGATTGCGGCGAGTCAGGCCCACGGTCGTCACGCCGAGTCGCGCGCCCGCGCAGCCGTTCGGCGAGGACAAGCGCACCACGTGCGGCGAGCAGCGTTTGGAACAACCCGCCCTGACGCACGACGCGCAGATCCGCGGCCGCGAGGAGCGCCCGGCACTGATCGGGGTGGTAGCGCCGGTAGTGACCCAACGCGACGTCGTGCGCTGAGAACAAGCGCTGATACGCCGGGACCGTGACCAACACCGATCCGTCCGGCTCGAGGTTCTGTTGCACGATCGACCGCACGAACTCGACATCGTCGGCGACGTGCTCGACGACGTCCATGAGCAAGAGTCCGCCGAAGCGCTCGTCGGGTTGGTCGGCGACCAGGCTCAGACGGGGATCCGCGGGAGTCACCGCGAGGTCCTCGGGCGAGTAGAACGCGTCCCACGCGACGACGCGGTGGCCGGGCGATGACGCGGCGAGCAACTGCGTGCTGAACCAGGCGTCGCCGGCGCCGACGTCGAGCCAGCGTTCGTGAGCAAGGCAGCCTTCGCCCGCGAGCAACGCGACGAAGAAGCGGGCGCGCGCGACCTCCCACGGATGGCGGGGTGCGTCCGCAGCGCCGCGCTCGGAGAGATCCACGGCGTGCGTTCTACCGCGCTCTCCCGCGCCGCCAGAACCACCCGATACCGTGTGACGCCCCCACCCCACGGCTTGTTCCGCCAAATCCGCCGCCCAGACAACCAATCCGACCAACAGACCCCGCCCAACAGACCCGACCAACAGACCCTCACCAACAGACCCCGCCCAGTCCGGCGACAGGGGAAGACGAATGACCATTCAGATCATCGGCGCCGGCTTCGGCCGCACCGGGACGCACTCGCTCAAGGTGGCACTCGAGCGGCTGCTCGGCGGGACCTGTCACCACATGGTCGAGGTGTTCAACCACCCGGACGAGGTCGCGGTGTGGAACGCGGCGACCCGTGGCGAGATGCCCGACTGGGGCGAGTTCCTCTCCGAGTACTCGGCGATCGTCGACTGGCCCGGCGCGGCGTTCTGGCCAGAGTTGATGGCAGCGTTCCCCGACGTTCCGGTCGTGCTGTCGACACGGAGTGCCGAGTCGTGGTGGCGCTCGGCCGACAACACGATCTTCGTCGGGATCCGCGACGGTCTCGTCATCGACAACCCCGAGTGGCATGCAATGGTGATGGGGATGTTGGCCCGCCACGGCATCACCGACCTGAACGACGCAGACCTCTGCAAGGCTCGCTTCGAGGAGAACCTCCGCCAGGCGCGCGCCAAAATCCCCGCCCACCGCCTGGTGGAGTGGACCGCAACCGATGGTTGGGGTCCGCTGTGCGCCGCGCTCGGGGTCGCCGAACCCGACGAGCCGTTCCCCTTGACGAACACGACCGAGGAGTTCCGCCAGCTCCGCCTCGGCGCCGACGCGGGCGCCACGGACTGACCGCCTGACCGACCGACGTGCGCGGACGGACGAACCGACCGACGTGAGCCGTCAGGCCGAAGTCGCGAACGGTGCGCCGGCGCCGAACAGCGCCGCAGCGAAGCGCTCCCCCATCCGGCGGTAACCGGCCGGGCTCGGATGGAGGTCGTCGGGCAGGTCACCGGCGAGATGATCGGCCTCGGCGAACAAGGTCAGTCCATCGAGGTAGTGCAGGTGCGCGTCGCCGGCCGCGCGGCGTTGTGCGACGGCCTCACTCAGGATCTCACGCACGCGGCGCAGCGTCAGGCTCCCGTCGCGCAACGCCGCTGGCCCGTCGATCACCCGGAACCGTCCGTCGCGACCGGGCACCGTAGGGCCGGGATGGTCCTCGGCGGAGGGACAGAAGATCGGCGACACGATCACGAACGGCGTGTCGGGATTGCGTTCGCGGATCGTGTCGACGAAGCCGTGGAACGCGGGCTTGAAGATGCGTTCCTTCATCGAGTCCATGTTGATGACGTTGATCCCGACCTTGAGCGACAACAGATCGGGTGTGAGATCGCGCATCGTGCGGGCGACGTACTGATCGAGGTGACACTGCCCCGCGAGCGCGAGGTTCGTCAGGTCCACCGCTCCGGCGCGCGCCGCGACTGCCGGCCAGGTCTCGGTCGGGTGCACGACCTCCATGCAATGACTGATCGAACTGCCGTGGTGCACCCAATGACGCCGGCCCGTGGGTGCGGCGCGCTCCACCGCCGCGCCCGGCGAGATCCGCAGCGCTTGGATGTCGCACGACGCGGCCGTCGGGAGCCAGATCTCGACGTTGTGCGACGCGCCGTCGAGATCGAAGCCCAGCGTGATCGGAGCGCCCTCCTCGAAGCCGAGCACCTCGCGCGTGACCGCATCGAGCACGAAGCGGCTCCCGCCGTCGGTCGATTCGCGGATCAGCACCTCGCCGTCGACGACGACGTCGAAGCCGAGCGTGCGAGGCGGATCGTCAACGGCCCGGAACGAGAGCAGTCCGACGTCGAGCTCGACTCGGGTCGCGTTCGTACTGAACGCCAGCCTCACGCCGCTCGTCATGCGCACCATCGCCTCGACGAAGAGGTCGGGGATCTGCGGGCGCGTCCAGTCGGGGAGCCGTCGCGGGCCGCGACCGGTCTCGCGGTCGTCGAAGCCGAGCGCGTTGCGCCACTCGATCGCGGGTTCGGTGAGTTCGATCAGTTGCAGGTTCACTCGGTCAAACCTCGTCGAAGGGCAGGCGATCGGAAATCTCGGGTTGACGTCGGATCCGCAGCGGGCTGAGGGGCGCGTCGACGAGCAACGTCCGGTGGACTCGCGCGCCGAGCACGTCCTGGCGAGCGCGCCACGCGCGCAGCCCGGCGTGTTGATCGAAGCCGTGCTCGAACTCGATCCACGTCGCGAAGCTCGGGATCGCCCACACCACGATCGCTTCGTCGTCGCTCACCATCGCGGTCCGGAAGGCGCCGACGAGAGTGAGGTGGTGCAATTCGAACTCCATGAGCGCGATGTCGCGCACGGCTTCGAGGTAGTTCGACACGCCGCCGGCCGGGAGCTTCACGAGTTCGTGGGCGTAGACCTCGCCGCGGATCCCGGCGGCGGTGCATTCGCCGATCGTCGGGCTCCACGGTTCGGGGACGAGGATGCGGTCGAATCCGCCGCGACGGAACTGCGCGGCCTCGCGCCACCACTGGGCCAGCGCGGGGTCCTGCATCCCCGCGTGGTTCACCTCGTGGGTGAGGTCGTGCGCGAGCCCGTCCCAGCCGTCGATCTCCCAGAGGTTGACCACTTCGGGCCACCGACCGGTGCTGCCGATCGTGCCCCACACGCCGAAACACAGCTGACGACGCTCCTCGCGGGCGATCGGACACCAGTTCGCGGTCATGTGGTGCATGTACTTGGCGCGGTTGGGTCCGATGATGTCGATGAACTCGTGGACGTAGATCTTTTCGTTCGCCATCGCACCGGTCACGGTACGGCGCGAACCGCGCGTTCGTCAGATCTCGCCCAACCATTCGGTCAACACCTCGTCGGTGTGCTGACCGATCTCCGGCGCGGGTCGCAGCGTGACGCCGAGCGCGTGATCGAGCGAGGCCCGCGCCTGCACCTGAGGGTCCACCGCGAGGTCCGCGATCGAGTTCACCGCCGCTGCGGGGATGCGCGCCTCGAGCAACTGCGCGAGCACGTTGTCGCGCGATCGGGCGTGCACCCAGTCGGCGACCGCGGCATCGAGCGCGTCGGCCTCGCCTTCGCGGCGCTGCGCCGCGCGTCCCCACCGCGCGACATCGTCCGGCCGTCCCATGAGGGTGAGCAACCGCGTGACCTGTTCGTCGGTGGGACCCGAGACCGCGATCCAGCTTGAGTCAGCACACTCGTAGACGTTGCGGGGTGCGGCTGCGGCGATGCGCGACCCTCGACGTGTCGGTGGATCGTCACCCGGTTGCCACGCGGCGATTGCGGCCGCCTGGAGATCGAGGATCGGTTCGTACATGCTGAGGTCGAGTCGGGCTCCCGATCCGCGACCGGTGTCGCGCGCGAAGAGCGCGGCGATGATCGGCGCGACACCGGCGATCGCCGCGAGGGTGTCGCCGAGCGCCAGCGACGGCAGGACCGGCGGGCCACCCGCAGCACCGTTGAGGTGCGCGAAACCCCCAAAGGCCTCGGCGATCGAGCCGTTTCCCGGGCGATCGGCGTACGGCCCCGTCGCGCCGAACGCCGTCAGGCTCACGTACACGACACGCGGGTTGGCGGAGATGACGCTCGTCGCATCCCACCGGTTGCGCACCAACACGGCAGCCGGTTGGTTGACGATCACCACGTCAGCGACCGCGGCGAGCGCGGCCGCGGTCGGCGGGTCGGCAACAACCGAGCGCTTGTTGCGCGCCGCGACCCGCCACGCGACCGCGGTGCCGGTCACGTCGAGCGCGCCAACACGCCGGAGCGGATCGCCGTCGGCGGCCTCGACCTTCACCACATCGGCACCGAAATCGCCCAACATCGCCGCGAGCAGCGGCGCGGGGTACAAGGTGGCGAGATCGAGCACGCGTACCCCGGCGAGTGGCGGCCCAGGCCGTGTGATCGGCCCGGACCGCGATTCGGTCATGGTCCAGCGGGCGCGCCGGCCCCGGACGCGCCCTCGGAAGCCTCGAGCTGTCGGACGAGCGACTCGCAGATCGACCCGAGCGTCGCGAAATCCTGCGCGCTCATTCGGTCGACCAGGCTGCGGCGCACCTCGTCAACGTGGCCGGGCGCCGCGGCTTCGAGCGCCGCGAGCCCCGCGTCGGTGAGCCCGGCGAGCGTTCCCCGCCTGTCGTCGGGGCAGCCCGTTCGTTCGATCCAGCCGAGCCGTTCCATGCGCCCAACCGCGTGCGACAGTCGCGATCGGGACGACAAGGTGGCGTCGGCCAGGTCGCTCATCCGCAGGCGCCGCTCCGGCGCTTCCGAGAGGCGCACGAGGATCTCGTAATCCCAGTGCGACAGGTCGTGTTCGGCCTGGAGTTGGCGCTCGAGCCGGGCGAACACGAGGCGGTGCGCCTCGAGGAAGTTGCGCCAGCTGCGCTGTTCATCGGGGGTCAGCCATCGCGTCACCGGATCAGTCTCGCAGAAACTAGTTGACACTTCAATCATCGGTGGTAGCGACCAACTGACCCACCCCAGTTCTCGTCAACCCGCCCCCACCTCGCGATGGCAGCGACCGCACCCGCGGTCGCTGCCATCGCGCGCGAGCGGTCCCACGGTCGTGTCCGAACCGATCTCGCGCCGTGGTCATCCGTTCGCAGCGCCGCTCCGAACAACCGGCATGACCCAGACGCGAACCTCGACCCGGCGAGCACGCGCCATCGCGCTCGCTCTCCTCACCGCAGGCGCCCTCACGCTGGCCGCGTGCGGTGGCGACTCCGACGACGCAGGCGGCGACTCCGACACCACCGGAGTGTCGACGCCTTCGGGCGACGCCGACGTCACGATCCGAACCTTCCAGTTCGAGATCCCCGAATCACTTCCCGCCGGGACGCTGACGGTTGCCAACGCCGACGCGACGACCCACACCTTCACCGAAGGTGCCGTCGGCAACGACAGCCCCGCTTTCGACGTGTCGATCGACGGGCCTGAGGGCAGCGCAACGATCGATGTCGAACCCGGTACGTACCAGGTGCACTGCAACATCCACACCTCGATGACTGGGACGCTCGTCGTCGTCTGAGCGAATTCCGCTCCGCACCACTTTCCGTTCCCCCCATCTCCCCCCATCTCACAGGAGGTTCTGCCGTGCGCAGAAGTTCATTGCTCGCGGGCGCGCTCGCCCTGACCATCACGCTGGCCGCGTGCGGCGACGACAACTCCGACAACGGCGCTTCCACCACGAACGCCGGCGAGACAACGCCGACGACTGCGGCGCCCGACCCGACCACCGCGCCCTCGCCAGCGGCCGATCTCACCGCAGCCGACTTGCGCGCCACACTCGAGTTCCAACTCCAGGAGCACGTCTACCTCGCCGGTCTCGCGACGAACGAGGCGCTCGCGGGCCGGATCGACGGATTCGACGCCGCAGTCGCCGCGCTCGACGCCAACAGCGACGACCTCACGGCATCGATCGCCCTCGTCTACGGCGATGCCGCGGGTGAAGCGTTCGGCCCACTGTGGAAGAAGCACATCGGCTTCTTCGTCGACTACACCACCGGCATCGCCGACGACGATCAAACCAAGGCCGACGCCGCGCTCGCCAACCTCACCGCCTACGCCGGCGAATTCGGCGCCTTCCTCGAATCCGCCACCGAAGGCGGACTCACCAAGGACGCCGTCGCCACGCTTGTCGGCGACCACGCCACCACCCTCATCGCCGCCATCGACGCCCAGAAGGCCGGCGACACGGCCGAGGCCTACCTGAAGCTCAAGGAAGCGGCCGGCCACATGACGATGATCGCGGCACCGCTCGCCGGCGCAATCGCTACCCAGGTCGGCCTCGACGGCGACGCCGGGAGTGACGCATCCGGTCTTCGTGGCGTGCTCACCCGCAACCTGCAAGAGCATGTGTATCTGGCTGGCGCGGCGACGAACGAGGCGCTGCTCGGTAACACCGCGGGCTTCGACGGAGCCGCCGCCGCGCTCGATGCGAGCAGCGACGATCTCACCGCAGCAGTGGCGAGCGTGTACGGCGATGCCGCGGGCGAGGCGTTCGGCCCACTGTGGAAGAAGCACATCGGCTTCTTCGTCGACTACACCACCGGCATCGCCGACGACGATCAAACCAAGGCCGACGCCGCGCTCGCTGACCTCACCGCCTACGCCGGCGAATTCGGCGCCTTCCTCGAATCCGCCACCGAAGGCGGACTCACCAAGGACGCCGTCGCCACGCTTGTCGGCGACCACGCCACCACCCTCATCGCCGCCATCGACGCCCAGAAAGCCGGCGACGCCAACACGGCCTTCGCCAACCTGAAGACGGCGGCCGGCCACATGACGATGATCGCCGACGCACTCGCCGCGGCGATCGCGGACCAACAAGGCCTGGTCTAGCGCCAGCAGCGTTCAGCTCCACGCCGGGCCGTGAGGTCCATCCGACCCCGGTTCTCTCACGGCGTGAGAGAACCGGGGCGGCGCGGTGCACGCGTGCAGCTGCATCACGATCAGGCGCTCACCAAGGAGCCCGGAGGTGGCGTGACACCGCGGCACCTTCGATCACGTCGTCTGGCTCGATCAGAATCCTGTCGGCGAGGTCGCAGCCGGGCCACTGAACCCGCGCATCCCGACACGCTCCGACCTCGCTCGGCACAGCACCGAACCGCATGACGCCGAGCGCGCGGTCAGGCAGGGCGCAGCGTGTTGTGATCGGTGTGCGCGAACGGCTCGGGGAACTCGGTCATCCGAAGCATCGTGGTCTCGTCGTATGACCACGTGCCCTCGCCGTTCACCGTGATCGTGACCTCGTAGCTGATCGTGCTCGCGTGCTTCGCGAGGTATTGGTTCTCACCGACCGTGTAGTTCGTGCCACCGAGATCGGCGCGCATCTTCCACTCGGTCGCGCCGGCCGCGGCGACGCCGCCTGCGAGCACGGTGATGCCCCGCGGCACGACGAACCCGCGCAGCACCTCGCCGGTCGCAGAGTCCCAAAGCCAGTAGCCGACCTCGGTGTGGAAAGGGTTGTCCTCGTCACCGCGCCACATCGCCGTCTTGTAGTCGAGGCCGTAGAGATGTTGGTTGCCGTTGTCGACCGGCCCGAACGGCTTCATCGTGACCTTCTCGAGGTACGGCGTCTCGACGACCTCGCCGCGCGAGTGCGAGAACGCGGTGTCGAGTCCGCCCTCGCCCTGCCACTCGCCGATCAACGCGGCCAGCGGTCCCCATTCCTCGTTCGCCATGTTCGATCTCCCTCTCTCCGACAGTCAGTGACGCCCGAGGTCGCGGGCGCCCGCCTCCGGACCGTAGCGCCGATTTCGCATAGCGTGCCTCGATGACCCGCGGGGCCTCCGCACGCGTGCGCTTCGGCGCATTCCTCGCTCCGCATCACCCGCTCGGAGAGAGCCCGACGCGTCTGCTCCGACGTGACCTCGACCTTGCCGAGCATCTCGATCGGCTCGGCTTCGACGAGTTCTGGGTGGGCGAACATCACAGCACCGGCTGGGAGATGATCGCGAGCCCGGAGTTGTTTTTGGCGGCCGCGGCCGAGCGCACCGCGCGCATCATGCTCGGTACCGGCGTGGTCTCGCTCCCCTACCACCACCCGTTCACCGTCGCGCAACGCATCGTCCAGCTCGACCACCAGAGTGCTGGTCGAGTGATCTTCGGGAGCGGCCCGGGCGCGCTCCCGTCCGACGCGGCGATGCTGCAACTCGATCCGATGCGCCAGCGCGACATGCAGGACGAGGCACTCGGGGTGATCATCCGGCTGCTCCGCGGGGAAACGGTCAGCTACGAGACCGACTGGTTCCGCATGAGAGACGCGCGGCTGCAGATCCTGCCGCACCAGGAGTCGCTCCCGATGGCCGTCGCCTCGTCGATCTCGCCGAGCGGGATGCGTCTCGCGGGCAAGTACGGCATCGGTGTGCTGTCGATCGCGTCGACCTCGACCGAAGGGTTGCTCGCGCTAGCGACCCAATGGTCGTTCGCAGAGGAGTCCGCCGCCCAGCATGACCAGACGATTTCTCGTCGCGACTGGCGCGTGCTGATGGCGTGGCACTTGGCTGCCGACCGCGAACAGGCGCGCGCCGAGGCCGTCGACGGATTGCAGAACTGGAACAACAACTACAACGTCAAGGTGTTGGGACGGCCCGACTCGCAGCACGTCGACGACAAGTGGGAACTGCTCGACCAAGCGACCCAGCGCGGCGCGAGCGGCGCGGGAGCTGCGGTCGTCGGGACCCCCGACGACATGATCGAGGCGATCCGCTCGCTGCAGACGATCACGGGAGGCTTCGGCACCGTCATCGGCTTCGTACACGACTGGGCCGATCGCGAAGCGACCTTTCGGAGCTGGGAGTTGTTCGCCCGCTACGTCGTCCCCGAACTCCAGGGCACCCTCGCACCGATGCGCGACTCTGCCAGCGACGTCGGTGCACACCAGGGCGAGCTCATGGCCGCGGCGGGCGCGGCGATTTTCGATCAGATCAACCGTTCCGACCGGGCACGCGACGCGTTCGCGATCACGCTCCAGAACGCGGCCGCGAGCGCAGGTGTCGGATCGTCGGCGGCGGCTGCGAGCGCCCTCGGCTCGCACGATTCCGCGAACGAAGTCGACGAGGCGATCGAATAGCCGTGGGAGAAACGATGGACGTCACCGAGCTCGCCGCCGCCTACTTCGATGCGATCCGCACCCGCGACGCCGAGCGGCTGCGCTCACTGTTCGCGCGTGATGCGGTGTTGTCGAGTGGCGGCGTCACCCACGTCGGGCGCGATGCGATCACCGAGTGGTACGCGACGCAAGCCTTCTTGATTGAACCCGAACCGTCGCTCGGGCCGTTCATCGTCGACGGCGATCGCCTCGCCGTCGAGATCGACCTCCACACGTCGATCGGGCAGATGGCGGTGTGCGACGTGTTCGAGACGAAGAACGGCGAGATCGAGCGCCTCGCGATCTACGGCACGCCCCGCCTCGAATCCTGACACGCGCCCACGAGTCCGCGGTCACGCCGCCCCCCGCGCGCCGCAGGCGACCAAGTGCGCCACATCCGACACAGCCCGCACCCGCCGGAGCGCCGCCGGCGACCAGATACACCGCATCCGGCGCAAAGTGCAGTGACCGCTAGCACAACGCAGTCACAAACGGCGCCCTCGGCAGGATTCGAACCTGCGACCTACCGCTTAGGAGGCGGTTGCTCTATCCCCTGAGCTACGAGGGCGGGGGTTGCAGAAAACGTGGGAGAAAACCCCGGTGTTGCGACGGTGGCGAGGATACTGGCGTGCGGTGTGGCGCTGATCGGCGTTGCGTTCGTGCCGCGAAGCGCCGATTCGATGCTGCTGATCGCGGCTGTCGCTGTCGGGCGCGCGGTGTTCCGCCGGGCGGCGGGTGTGGGCTGGTTTTAGGCGGCGAGGTCGGCTGGCCGTCGCCGTCGGTGGTGGTGTCGGTGTCGGGCGAGTGAGTTGGTCATGAGCGCGAAGCCGAGCAGGTTCACATGCTGGCGATGGTGCCCGACGGAGTGGGCGCGGCCGAGCCAGAGCGTGTCGTCGAGGTACCGGTTGATGCTCTCGGCATCGTTGCGTCGCGCGTAGAGGGCGGCGAAGTCAGGATCGTCTTGTGGGATCGGCCGCAGGTTCTCGGTCCGGTTCAACTTCCGTTTCGCGTCGTCGGCGTTGGTGTGGAGCCGGACCGTGATCGTCCCGGGGCCGTACCGGTCGGGGAGCTGATAGTCGTTATACCAACGGAACTGACTGTTCTTGTCTTGGTTGCGGTGCGTCCGTACCCGCCGCAAGGGTTCGAAGATCGGGTTCCCGCGATCGTCGAGTTCGACGATCCCGAGGGTCCCTCCCCGTGCGAACAACTTCACGCTCACGCTCGTGCCGTCCGGGCGGGTGATGGTCTTGTCTTCGAGATGCACGCTCTTGTCGACCCGCCGATCCGCCCGCCGCGCCGTGCTGGGGTTGGCTTGCTTGGCGGTGACCCGGTTGATCGGCAGCCAGCCGAACTCGCGCAGCAACCGCTGGTGATGCACGCCCCGCAACGCCGTGTCGTAGATCACGCCTTGCGCGCCCGGCAGCAGTGGCGCGAGCCGCTCGAAACAGGTCATCGCCGCTGCGGCTTCACCACCGGGTGCCGGGACGTATTCGATGTCGAGGATGATCCGGCCGTGGACGTCGTCGTTGCGGGCGGCGACGATCACATACTTGTTGCCCCACGCCGTCTCCCCGGTCCCCTCGAAATGCAACCCCGCATCCGGATCCGATCGCTTCGCGCGGATCTCGCCCGTGACCGGATCGACGCGACGGTCCCCCGGCCGGGCACGGTAGAGCGGCGTGATCACCTTCCCATCCGCGTGCAACATCCGAGACAGATCCGGGTGCGTCCATGATCCTGGCCCCGCCGGGTCGACGAGCCCGATCTCGAGCGCCTGCAACGCCGCGAGTTCGCGATGCCGGGCGGCGAGTTCGGCCAGGATCATCGGGTCGGTGAGGTATCGGTTCCGGCCGTAGATGTAATGGTGGCGGCGCATCGGCCGTCCGGGCAGCCAACACTCCGGCTCATTGGGGAACTGACGGCGGACACAGCGTCGGGCGAGTGCCCAGACCAGCGGATGAGAGAGTTCGGCTTCGACCTGACGAGCGCTCCCATACACCGACAACAAGGCTTCGTAGACGATCCACATGAAACTCGGGTAATCACGACGACGGCCACCACGCGACGGATCGAACTCCGGGATCACCCCCGCCAACACATAGGTCGCCGGATTCCCCAAGATCGCCTCCACCCGCTCCAACGCCGCCACCGGACGACCCACGCCGTTCACGACGGTTCCTCGGGCTCATGCCAGTCCCAGCCGATCAGCCGAGCCGCACGATCCAAACTCCGCACCCCAAGCACCAACGCCGCAACCTCGATCCGACCCGACGCCGCGAACACGCAGCGTCCGGCCCAGGCTGCGACCGAGAGCGGCCGCACATCCCGCTCCCCCGCGAACCCCGCCGCGATCAGCGTGTCCGAAATCGCCAGACACGACGACGCCTGCCCACTCCCCACCGACCCAGCACCCTCATAAACCAGCAGCGTCGACTCATCCGCGCCCCGCTCCCGAAGATCCGCAACGCGACGAGCAACCTGGACCACACCCCACTCCGAGAACGCGCCCCAACGCGGCTCGGTCCGCGAGCTCCCATGAATCCAGACCCGGCCCTGTTCGAGCTCCACATCCGCGACCGAAATATGCGGCAGCTCCGCGGTCCGTGCCGTCGCCTCCGCGAGCGCCCACGCCGCCGGCCGACGCGTGTTCGTCAACGACCACAACGCGAAACTCCGACACACCCCGACCTCGTCACCGGTCAATGGCCGGCAACGCACATTCGATCGAGGCGGCAAACGCAGATCGATCGTCGGGTCAAGCTCCACAAGACCAAGTTGCCGTGCATACCGGAACAACAACCGCAACGACGACCGCCGCACATGCTGCGTCGCGACCGAAGGCCGACCCGCCCGCGTACCCGCAGCCACGAACCCGCCGGCGATCGACGGGGTCACCTCCCCGAGCGACCCCAACCCATGGCCCGCCACACAGAACTCGACAAACCGGCCGACCAGATCCTCGAACCTCAGCGCCGACTGCGACGACAACGCCCCCGACACGCCGACCAGCCCAACCACCCGACGCGCCTCCGCGACCAACAACACGCCGGGATGTTTCAGTACGCGCGTACGCTCACCCACGTCGGACCTCTCAAGTAGGACCTCGGACGTTCATACCGTCGCGAAGGCCCCCGATGTAGCGACATTGATTATAATCATTGTCGGAGAGGAGACGAGGGGATTTCGCAGCCGTGGCGTACCTTGGCGCCGTGGGTCGGAAACTCGACGTCGAACTCCTGGTTGGTGCCACGGAGATCGCGAATCGCCTAGGCCTCAGCCGCGGTCAAGTAGTGCACACGTGGCGCGCTCGATTCGACGATTTTCCAGAACCGGTCTCGACATTGGCTATGGGCTTGCTCTGGTATTGGCCCGAGGTCGAGGCCTGGGCTCGAGTCACGGGAAGACTCGCTTGATCGACGCGCTCGTCTTATCTGGCCCAGCTCGATCCCGAGTTGCGTTCGTGGCTCGAAGGTGGTCGTCACGCGGTCGGCGTGATGTGACGTGACATGAGCCCCGCCACCACGACGCGCAGCGTGCTGATCACCGATCTGCGCGACTCAACGCAGCTGCGCGTGCGGGTCGGCGACGCGGCGTTCGACGCCCTGCGCCGCGAGCACGACGAGCTGCTCGGCGCGGCCGCGCGCGATCGGGGCGGCGAAGTTCTGAAGGGCTCGGGCGACGGCGTGATCGTCTTGTTCGAGGCCGCGCACGAGGCGATCGGCGCCGCGGTGTCGATGCAACAAGCTGTCGCGGCCCGCAACCGGCGCGCCGCCGACGAGCTCGCGCTCGCCATCGGCGTCAGCGCGGGCGACGTCGCGCTGGAGGACGGCGACTGCCACGGCCTGCCGGTGGTCGAGGCGGCCCGCTTGTGCAACGAGGCCGCTGCCGGCGAAGTGCTGGTGGCCGACGTGGTCCGTCTGCTCGCGGGCACGCGCACCGACCAAGAGCTGACCGCGCGTGGTCCGCTCGAGCTGAAGGGCCTCCCCGCGCCCCTCGTGACCTGGGAGGTCCGCTGGGCTCCCGATACGGCAGCGGCGGGGAGCGCCGAGCTGCCCGACGCGTTGCGCGCCGGCCAGTTCGCGTTCGTGGGTCGCGAGGCTGAACGAGCGCGCCTGCGCACCGCGTGGAAGGAGGCCGTTGCCGGGTCGACCCGGCTCGTGCTCGTATCGGGCGAGCCGGGCATCGGCAAGACCCGCCTCGTCGCCGACCTCGCCGCGGAGGTGCACGCAGGCGGCGACACAGTGCTCTACGGCCGTTGCAACGAGGACCTGCCGGTGCCGTACCAGCCGTTCATCGAGCCGATGCTCACGCTGCTGCGCTCCTCGCCCGATCTCTCTGAGGCACACGTCGCTGAGCACGGGAGCCTTGTCGCGCGGCTGCACCCATCACTCACTGCGCATCTCGGCGAGCCGCCGCCGATCGTCGGCGACCCCGAGACCGAACGCGAGCGAACCTTCGACGCGGCCTGCGATCTGCTAGGCGCGGCGTGTGGCGAGGCACCGGTGCTGCTCGTGCTCGACGACCTGCACTGGGCCAGCGCACCCACGCTCGGTCTACTGCGGCACGTGTTGCGGCGCACCCCAGACGCGCGGCTCGCGATCGTCGGCACCTACCGCGATACCGATCTCGACCGCACCCACCCGCTGGCGGCAACGCTCGCCGACCTGCGGCGCGACGGTGTGGGCGAGCGCATCGCGTTGAGCGGTCTCGACGCGGATGACGTCATGGCGTTCCTCACCGCCGCCGCCGGTCACGAGCTCGACGCACCCGCCCGACAGCTCGCCGTCGCGGTGCACAGAGAAACCGAGGGCAACCCGTTCTTCGTCGCCGAGGTGCTCGTCGATCTCGCCGAGTCCGGCGCGATCCAACAGAGCGACGGCCGCTGGGAGACAACCGGCACAGTCGCGTCGCTGCGGTTGCCGCAAGGCGTGCGCGAAGTGATCGGCCGCCGGCTCTCGCACCAGTCGGAAGCGACCAACAAGGTGCTCACGGTCGCTGCCGTCGTCGGCCCGTCGTTCGAGATTGCCACGCTGGAGGCGGTGCACGAGCCGGCCGACGAAGTGCTCGACGCGCTGGAGGCTGCCGAGGCAGCATCGCTGGTGGCAGAGGACACCGCTCGCGTCGGCTGGTTCGCGTTCACGCACTCACTCGTGCGCCAGACCCTGCTCGGCGAGCTCACCATGACGCGACGGTTGCGGCTGCACAAGGCGATCGGCATCGCGCTCGAAGCCCGTCACGGTCGTGATCCCGCCGCCGTGGCCGACCTCGCGTACCACTTCTGTGCCGCCGCGCCGCTGGGCGAGACGGCGCGCGCCGTCGAGTACGCGACCGGCGCCTTCGAACAGGCTCGCGATCGCTTCGCACCCGAGGAGGCACTCGCGTGGTTGGAACGAGCGCTCGAAGCCGACGAGATCGACCCTGTACGCGATCCGCACCGGCGGGCCGCCCTGTTGGCGCCGCTAGCTCGAGCGCACTTCGCCTTCCGCGGCGATCGCGAGGCCGCGTTGGCCGCCGACCTCGAGCGGGCCGCGTTGTTGCGCGAGATTGGTGACGACGACGCCTTCGCCGAGGCGGTCGGCTTGGCGGTCGGTGATCTGCTGCCTTGGGGCCAAACCGATCCACAGGTCGAATCGCTCGTCGAGGAGGCGCTCGCGAAGGCACCCGCTCGGTCACAGGCACGGGCCATTCTGCTCACCAGCGAGGCTTTGCAGGCGATATTGAACGCCGGCGGCCGCGACCCTGTGGCGCTGGCCGCCGAGGCCCTCGAGCTCGCGAACGCGACTGGCGCTGACACAGGGGTGCGCACGCGGGCCGCGATGGCACACGCGCATGCCCTGCAGTGCACGAGCGGCGCCCGACAGCACCTCGCCGAGGCACGCGCACTCTTCGCCGCCGACGGACAGAAGAGATCCCCAGACGATCCGCTCTTCGAGAACCAGGTACCGCGCTACATCCTCGGCTACGCGCTGGCCCGTGCGGGCGATCTCGATGAGCTGTCTGCCAACTCCGCCGCGCTGATCGACACGGCGACGCGTACGGGCAATCGCATCCGTGCGGCTGCGGCCGCGCAATGGGCGTTCCTCGACGCGGCTCTCACCGGGCCGCTCGACGGCGCAGAGGCGCTGGCGAACGCTGTGCTCGAGCACTCCGGACGGGAGCCGATGTTCATGGCCGGCCATGCCCTGCAGATCACCTGGCTGCGCGTTCTCCAGGGACGTCTCGACGAGGCCGGCACGCTGGCCGACGTGTTGTTCGACCTGATGCCACCCGAGATGTCGCTGCGAGGCGGGGCGAAGCTGCTGGTCGCGATCGAGCGGGGCGACGGCGACGCCGTTCGTGCGATCCTGCCGACCGAGCCTCTGGCGATGCTGCAACCGGATTGGAGCCGCTCGGCGACGCTGCACAGCTTGGCAGGTGCTTCGTACGTCACGGGCGATGCCGAGCTCGGGCGCGCCGCCTACGACCTGCTGCTTCCCTACGATGGCCAGCTGCTGGTGTTCGTGTGCACGCATGTGTGCGCGTCGGCGGCTCATGCCCTTGCCCTTGCCGCCGCGGGAATGGGCGACCACGGTGCTGCGATCAGGCACGCCCACGATGCCGTCGCCTACGAGGAGGGCCTTGGTGCCCGTGTACTCGCGGCCCGCAGCCGTGTGCTGCTCGCGGAGTTGCTGGCCGACCACGACCCGAACGAGTCGCGCCGTACCGCCGCCGAAGCACAAGCGCTCGCCACCGACCTCGGCATGACCGTCACCGCCGCAAGAGCCGCCGCCCTCGCATGATCCGAGGTGACGGGAGACCCGCGGTGGTCACCGCGGTCTGGCTGCCGTGCTCTCCGCTACCGTCATCGGCTCGAGCCCGCCGATTCGAGGTCACGCGCATGAGAAGCGATCGCCGACACGGTCCAGGCCCTACCAGCCGAAGGACTCGTGCCTCGCGACCCGTCACCGCGGTGGCCCTGGTGCTGGCGCTCCTCGCGGCCGCCTGCAGCTCCGGCGACACGAACGCCAAGGGCGACGCTGCCGACAAGACCACCACCACTGTGGCGTCGCGCGGCGACGAGCCGGCGTACGCAGAGCCAGGGCCTTACAAGGTTGGTTTCACGACGATGCGGATGGACGATCGTGACGTCAACGTCTGGTATCCGGCCGACGCCGCCGCGACGACCGGCAAGCCAAAGGCGACCTACGACCAGGCGACGCCGCTGCCCGACAAGCTGAAGGGACTCGTACCCAAGGCGTACAACACCGTGGTCACGATGGACGCCTACGCGGATGCGCCGGCGAACACCGAAGGGCCGTTCCCGGTGTTGCTGTTCGCCCACGGTGCCGGCGGCTACGGCCTGGTCAACTCGGGAATCGAAGTGGGGATGGCATCGTGGGGCTTCGTGGTCGTCGCAGTCGACTACCTGGAGTACGGGCTCGTCGCGCAGGTGACCGGCGCGGGTCGTGCCACGAAGCGGCCGACGGAGGCCGAGATGCGCCAGCGGTCGCGGCAGTCGACCAAGCGGATGCTGGCGAGCCTTGACCTGGTGCAGGCCGAGGGCGAGAAGGCCGACTCGGTGCTGCACGGCGCCGTCGATGCGTCGCGGGCGGCGTCTTCGGGACACTCGGCCGGCGGTGCGGTGGCGTGGGGCGCGCTGGCCGATCCGCGGGTGAAGGTCGCGATTGGTTGGGCGCCGGTTCCGGCTGCGGAGGAGCCGGTCGACAAGCCGACGATGATCATCGGTGCGACCGGCGACAGTGCGCTCACACCGGCTGAGCTGGCCAAGACCTATGCCGGGTTCCCCGCGCCGAAGCGCTTCGTGGAGATCGGCCCCGCCGGTCACAACACCTTCACCGACATCTGCGGGGTCATTCGCCAAGGCGGCGGCCTGGTGGAATTCGCCCGCCAGAACAAGCTCGTGAGCGAGAACCTGCTCGAGCTCGCCTACAACGGCTGCACAGAAAAGGACCTGGAAGGAAGCGAGTTCTGGCCGGTGGTGCAGCACTTCACCGTCGCCGGGATCCGCGATGCGCTCGGCATCGACTCGCCACCCGTCGGTCTGGGCGACGGCATCGAGAGCGCGTTCGCTGGGGTGACCATCCGTTACGTCCACAATCCCTGAACCTGTGGGTGCCGAAAACCTCGTCCGGCTCGGTGACCTGGCGTTTCGCGTTCGGCCCGTCGGGCGCGACTCGAGTGCTGCGAGGATCGGTGGGTGGCCCGTTTCTACCGTCTCGTCCGACTCGTGATC
>Ga0233425_10006196_pt1 | contig 18003 bp, 19 predicted proteins | sample Watercolumn_Towu_2_FD_181712 | JGI IMG/M metagenome (GOLD analysis project Ga0233425, IMG submission 181712) | Freshwater microbial communities from Lake Towuti, South Sulawesi, Indonesia - Watercolumn_Towuti2014_140_MG | ecosystem: Environmental > Aquatic > Freshwater > Lake | place... | reverse complement strand
AATTATGTATTCTTGCGTTTCTTTATCGTTGGCTTTCATATATGCAAGTCCATCAATAAGAGTTTTTCCTGCCATTATCACATAACCAGCAGCCAATTTTTTATTTTCTTCAGAAAGCGAATCAAAGTGCTTAATGGTTGCATCTATAAGATGATTAATCCATCCTAATAGCACAACTTGTTGATAAAAAGGATCTTTTGATATTGGATTTACAAATTCGGTAAAAAGAGACGCAATATAATTTTCAAATCCTCTTACTATTGGTGATTCTTCTAATGTTTTCCAATATATAGGTCTTTCTTGTTTTTTTTTGTTAATGAGATCTAAAATCTGTTCTTTGTCGCTTTTAAAAGTATCATGCAGTCTTTCTTCAATTAGTTTTGATAAGGATACACCTTTTTCCTTAGCCTTTTTTTGCAGGAAGGCTTTATACTCTTTTCCAATCCGCATTATTATTATTTCTTCTTTTTTAGGCATATCGAATACAAATGTATGTACATATATTGTTCATGTATTCCTGATATAATCTAATAAATAGTATATGTGTATATACAATACAAAAAATACTTTGTCAAGCCTTATTTTAATAATATTTCAAAATAATCTTCTTTATCATTAACTTCAAAAATAAAATCCTTATTATCTAGAAGTTGTCTATCTATCTCAATTCATTCCCTTCCATCTTCGCTTCGTAGAAAACACTACGCAAAGAGAGAAGGTTTAACGCGTATTTCTCCGGCATACATTCATTTGCTCCTATGGGATGACACTGCATTCTTTAAATTTCTACAATTCAGAAGATAAAAGAACGCAGTGAATAGAGAAAATCGAAGCGTTTTTGAAAGGCATGGATTTCAATAAGTTTGTTCAAGATGATAAAACTGCCAGTGCCATTGTAAGAAAACTTGAAATAATAGGTGAGGCCACCAAAAATATTCCAAAAGATAATAAAATGAAGTATAAATTTCTTGTTGCTTTTCTTTATTTGTATATATACTATTACCAACAAGTTGTTCTTTTCGAAAATCCGTTTAACGGCATCAAACTAACTTCTACCAGGAATTTATATGCTCGAAACATTTCGAGTGGCAAAATTCAGGTTTACTGTTTGCGCCAAAGAGCACATACGTTTCCCAACCTATAAAGGCGCTGCCTTTCGCGGTGGTTTTGGATACGCATTCAAACGGGTTGTCTGCGTAGTCAAAAGTAAGACATGCGATGAGTGTTTCCTGAAGCAGAAATGTATCTATTCGTATATCTTTGAAACACCGCCCCCGCAAGATGCCGAAATGCTTCGCCTCTACCCCAAAGTGCCACATCCCTTTGTAATCGAACCACCTGTTGATGAAAAACAGTCCTTTGAAACCGCCGAAACGTTTTCATTCCACTTGATCCTCATCGGAAATGCTATAGACTACTTGCCTTATTTCATCTACACCTTTACTGAATTAGGGAAAATGGGAATTGGACAAGGAAGGGGTAAATATGACTTATTGCAGGTGGAAGGCATCGGCTTGGAGGATGCTGCTATACAGATTTACAACAATAAAGACCATACACTCACAAGTCATTATCCCATAATACACGCCCATCAAATAGGCATAAATTCATTAGAGACACATAACGAAGTAACACCTCAGCCAAATCCCCACTATCAAGGGGGGACAAAGGGGGGTGTAAAAAACCCGCCTCCAAAAGACATTTTTCAGGGAAATAACCATGATAACAAAATAACCATTTCACTGGTTACTCCCTTACGGCTTCGTTTCGACGGCCACATAACCGACAAGATTGAATTCCACATTCTTGTCAGAAACCTCTTACGCCGTATTTCGTCGTTATCCTATTTCCATTGTGGTGAAAAATTTCAGATAGACTTTAAAGGTTTAATCGAAAAGGCATCAGCAGTAAACCAGATAAAATCGGATATCTATTGGTATGATTGGAAGCGTTATTCGACGCGGCAAGAGAAGTGGATGTCTCTGGGCGGAGTAACTGGCACAGTTTCATACGAGGGCGATTTGACTGAATTCATGCCCCTTCTGAAACTGGGTGAGTACGTGCATGTGGGGAAAGGGACGTCGTTTGGGCTGGGGAAATATGAGATATTGAAAGGTACGTAGAATAATTCACCGCAAAGACGCAAAGAACGCAAAGAGGGAAGAAAGTGGTGAAAAAAGAGAATGAATTATCAAAAGAGATCATTGGCGCAGCAATTGAAGTTATCAGATTTAAAATTGGGGATATTGATCATTTTCAATGTTCCAATACTAAGAGATGGAATTAAGAGAATGGTTAATAACCTTTGAAACTTTGCGCCCTTTGCGCCTTTGCGGTAAGCTATTACGTATTTTAATACCGCAAAGAACTTACGCATAATAATTTCAATCAGAAAGGGTGGCATGGACAAACCCTGTCCCAGGATGTCTTGTACTGGGATCGTTTGTCCATGTTCAAGTAAACGGGTATCGTTTGTCCGTGTTGTACCTGGCTTGTATATGAAACATAGAAACTGACACTAATCACTGACACTGATAATATGAGGTACGGAGGAAGAAATGGACGAAAAACAGAAGCGGGAATATCAAACGGTTGTGCTTGCGGCATTGTTGCATGATATTGGGAAGTTTTTAAATCGAGCAGATGTACAAAAGAAACATCCGCTCTTTTCGGCTGATTATGTGTCGAGCGCCGAATTTAAGAAACGGATTGGCAAGGATTGGGTTAATTTTGAGTTGCTGAAAATCTTGGTTCAGCGACACCATGAATATCACAAAATGCCGGATGAGTTGCAAGTACAGAAGATTGATGATCCACATATAAGGGCGTTAGCATATATTGTTAGCCGTGCCGACAATTATTCTTCCATGGAGAGGCTCGATGAAGAACCATCAGAATTAGATTTTAAAAATGCAAGGCTAATGTCCATTTTAACAAGGGTTGATATTGGGAAAGGACAACCCATCCCACATTTCTATAACATTCGGAAACTATCACCAAGAGCATCATTTCCCGTTCCTATTGATGAACTTTCGCAGTTAAGGTACAGGTATGAAGAGTTACATAGCGAGTTTGGAAAATCTTTTCTAAATTTTATACCAAAAACTTTCGACTCGCTCTTCAATGGATATTTGTCACTCCTTGAAGAATTTTTCTGGTGCGTTCCAAGCGATACAAGGGATAAATTTAATGACGTTTCTCTTTATGACCATCTTTCAACGACATCGGCCATCACAGCATGCCTTTACCATTATCATCGTGACAATCTCAATGAAAGCAATATTAAAAATAATTGTCTTCCCAAATTCATGCTTGTTGCCGGTGATCTTTCAGGCATTCAGAAGTTTATATTTGAAATTGGCTCATCAAACCCCAAAAAATTGAGCAAAATACTTAGAGGACGTTCTTTCTATCTTTCCCTTTTGACAGAAGTTGCTTCTCTTAAAATATTAAAAAGACTCGATCTTCCAATAAGTTGCCGGATTATGAATGCAGGTGGACGATTCGTCCTGATTGTGCCCAATACACCGTTTGCAAAAAATGAAGTTGTTAAACTGCAAAAAGAGATTGATGCCTGGTTTTACCAGTGGTTTCTCGGAAAGCTCTCCCTTAATATTGCGTTTGGCGTTGAGCTTACCGGAGAAGATTTTAGCGCAGAAAGATTCTCACAAAGATATAAAGAGTTGGGGCTGGCGGTGGAACTTTCTAAAAAAAAACGGTTTTTTGATATTGTAAGGAACAGCGAAGAGATAATGGAAGGTGCAATGCGAAAGGCTTTTACGTCTTTGCAACGGGATAAAGATGCGTGCGAATTTTGTAAGATATACCCAATGGATAGTGGCAAAAAACGATGCCAGATGTGTACCGATTCTGAAAACTTAGGAGAAGGACTTGTATCCCAACCGTTTTTATACTTCTACGATGGAGAAGGCAAGGGCGAATTTGATTTGATGGGTTATAGCCTTTCTTTTAAAAATAAAGGTAATGATTGGATACTTTTAGAGAAGATTGGTGACGAAGAAAGTAACGAAAACAAGGGATTTATACGAAAATATATCTCAAATCATATCCCTAAAACAAAAGAAGGAGATATTGATTTTAATAATGAGAATCCTGAAGAAGGAAATACCCTTTGTAGATACTGCGGAAGTCCCTGCAAGTTAGAAAAAGACGATAAAGAAGACATACCGCCAAGAAAACAATTGGTTGCAAAATATCTAACGTTTCAGTGTATGTCCGCTTCGACGGTAAGAAACAATGGTGGTAAAGGCGTTGATCATCTTGCGGTTATCAAAGCTGATGTAGATGACCTTGGTTTTATATTTAGCAATGGGCTGGAAGGAACTTTTTCCATCTCAAGATATGCAAGTTTGTCGAGAATGTTAAACTACTTCTTTACCGGTTGGCTCATAGAAGAAATAAGAGAGAAATTCCCCATGTCATATACTATTTACGCTGGTGGAGACGATCTACTCCTGATTGCGCCATGGGAAGATGCGCTTAAGCTTGGCCATCAGATTGGAATAAAGTTCAAGTCTTTTGTTGGGGATAATGACAATATAACTATATCAATGGGCATCAATCTGATGCGTCCGAATAGTCCGGTAAAGCTTGCAACAAGAGGCGCTGATGACAATCTTGATAAGTCCAAAGAAGCATACGGGAAGAATAGTGTTACCGTATTCAACACATCGGTACAATGGGATGAATTATCCGTGCTAAAAAAATTCATGAGTGCATTGGATAACGCCTTTAATGAGGAGGATGCAAAAGTTAACGCATCTTTTCTCTATAGATTATTGAAATATCATGAGATGTATTTGTCATCAGAAAGAGGAATTATCGAATGCCTCAAATTCCATTCCCTTATGACAAGGGATGTGCGAAGAAATATTGAAAAGAAGGATACACAAGGAATTACCTTAAATCCGGGGCTTCTTAGAATGCTGAGTCCACTGTATATAGTTGGAAACGGATTTGACAAAAAACTTATGAAAAACCTTAAAATACCGGTATTCTGGACACTTTACAAAAATAGAGGAGGTGGGAAATAATGGATATCCCAAAAGAAATATATGGATAAATTTGGTGGTAAAGACAAACAAAAACAGGGAGGTAAAAGTTCACAAGGGGGGAAGTATGACACAAGCAAAAGCAGCAGACAAACAGAACAAGCAATAAATCCCCCAAAGATTGTCTTTCGGTCGAATGGTCAACTAAGGCGGGAACTGCTTACATCAGAAGCAAATGCATGGTCAGAATTGCTTTATAATAACAACGACGGAGTTACGGCTACAGCCCTCAGAAACTTCTATAACGAAGTAAAGGCTTTGCAGTCACGCATAGAGGCCAGTGAATTTCAAGCTAATGAAGCAATGGTTGGTCTTTTGAAATCCAAAGCGGCTTATGCGTATGCAAGGGCGAAAAAAGAGAAAAAAACAGGATTTGAATATTTAAAAAGTATGATTGAACAAGGTTCAGATCTTAGTAAATCTAAACAAGATTTTACTGATTTTACACTTTTTTTTGAGGCAGTGATGGGTTTTTTTAAGGGGAGATAAAATATGAAATTTATAAAATATAAGACGATAGTTGGTATTATTCAATGCGTGAGCGGGCTGAGAATCGGGGGTTCGAAGGATACCATTGAAATTGGTGGCATGGAAAATCCAATTATAAGAAATCCTCTGGATAAATTTCCGTACATACCAGGTTCATCAATTAAAGGTAAGATTCGTTCACTTCTCGAATGGGAAATAGCTGGCAAATTAGGCAAAAACGGCAATGTTCATCAATTTAAAGATTGCAATAAAGATTCAAATTGCCCGATATGCAGGATATTTGGGGTAACCGATGACGAGGTTAACTTTGGTCCTGGCAGGGCAATTTTTAGAGATGGATGGGTTACTGAGCCTTCAAAAGGAAAATTAAAAAAACTCCTACTTGAAAAGGGCCTCTTATATGTTGAAGAAAAAACAGAGACAGCTATTGATCGACTCAAAGGAAAGGCAAAAACAGGCAGCCTTCGTCCATATGAACGCGTACCGGCTGGAACCAACTTTTCATTTCACATAGACTATCGTGTGTTTGATATAAATGACGAAGGGAAAATAGACGAGAATAATTTCCAATGGTTGCTTCACGGCCTGTGGCTTTTAGAACAGGATGCACTTGGCGGTAGTGGTAGCAGGGGATATGGTCAAATAAAATTTGGTATTTCTGATGATGCTGGAGATTTTATTCCAGGGAAAGTGCTTGTTAACAAAACTCAAGAAGATATTAAAGACCGCTATCAGGAAATAACAGGCATCAATAAAAGGGTATAATAATGGCAAAATATAAATTAATCATAACGCCAAGATCGCCATTTCAAACCCCTTTTCATTCCGATACCTTATTTGGGCATATTTGTTGGGCATTACGGTATCTTAAAGGAGAGAATGAACTTTTACGGTTTCTTAAAACTTTTGATGACAACAATGCCCCCTTAATTCTATCGTCCGGTTTTCCTAAAGATTTTCTTCCCATGCCGATTTTGCCACCATTATCGATCGAGGAAGAAGAAGCATTATGGCTGGAATATAAAAAAGACAACAAGGCGCGACTCGATTTTGACAGAAAAATGAAGAATCTCAGGAAATTGTCGTACGTCCTGGTGTCAGAAATAGAGACCATTAAAGACAACCTCTCATACTATAACTTTTACCTCAAACAGATGAACGACGAAATCTCACTTACAAACAAAGACATTTTAAAGACTGAACAGGTAGAGGTCTGGCATAACTCAAAAAATCGTTTAACTGACAGGGTTGCAGAAGGTAAGTTGTTTGCAAAAGAGGATACCTTCTATAAAGAGGATATGAAGCTATGCATGTTTATTGAAGACAATTATTTTGAAAGAAAAGTGCTTAATGAGATATTTGATTTCATTGCATTGGGCGGTTACGGTGCCGATAAATCGGTCGGCAGGGGGGCATTTAGCTATGAGCTTGTCGAAGGATGGGATTTGCCAGAGTCAAACAATCCAACAGCTTTTATGACGCTTTCTCATTACCATCCCAAACCTGAAGATTTTCATAATGGCTTTTACGATATATCAACAAAATTTGGCAAAATTGGTGGACACTGGGCTACTCGTGTTGATGGTGGACCATATAAAATGCCTGTTCTCATGTTAAACCCTGGCTCGATATTTATCACCAACAATCAAAAATCTTTTTATGGCAGGTTGATACCTAATGTTCATAAACAAAAAGGCGTTGTTCATTATGGAATTGCGCTTCCTTTAAAAGTGAGGATTGCATGAATTATCCAAGACAGGAAACATATAAAATAAAGGCAGAGATATTAACCCCGGTGCATATAGGGGACGGCACAGAGTTGGAACCCCTTGAGTACGTGATAAAAGACAAATTTCATAAAGTGAATATGGAGAAGTGGCTTTCAACGCTATCGGGTGAAAAAGCCGATGAATTCACGAATTTAACCGGCGATGATTATGCGCAGAAAGCCACTCTGGTGGCATTAAGGACGTTTGTGCGAAATACTATAGATATTGAAAAATATACTGAGTGGACTGTAGACATAAGCAACGAAGCTAAAAAGAAATATGAGGAAAAGTTTGATGAGCCTGAAAACCAATTGCCTATGTCACCATTTATCAGAACAGATGGCAAGCCATTTTTACCTGGTTCGTCAATCAAAGGCGCTTTGAGAACTGCATATTTGAATTATTTGAAAAGAAATGGTCAGCCGTTGAAAGAAAAAGGCAGGGCTGATCTTGTCGAGGGTGAATTGTTAAGGGCAACGAGTGTAAAAAGAGAGAGGGTAGTATTTGATATAGATAAAGATCCATTCCGTGCTATCAAAATTAAAGACTCCTTTCTTCCTGAGGGCGCTACCTTCTTTGGAGAGGTCGTAAACTATAATAAAAAGGATGGTCGTATCAATAAAACTACTATTCAGATACTGTCTGAACTAACGTATGGCAGTCTTATTGGAAAACCGGTTTCGATGGAACTTGAAATAACTTTTGATAAGAGAGTATTGTGCAATCGGGAAAGTGGTATAGACGTATTACATGAAAAGATTAGTGTACAAAGCCTTTTAGAGGCGTGCGACGATTTTTACAAAAGCGCTCTTAACGAGGAAAAGGATAAATTTTTAAGTGGTGTTAGCGGTGGTGAGATGATTGGAAAGGTTTATCAACAAATCCTTGACCATGCTAAAGGTGCTTACCTATTTCGCCTCGGTTGGGGTAGCGGTCTTATATCAATGACAATTGCTCAAGAACTCAGGACTGAAAGTAGATATGGGAAATCAGAACGATATGGGAAATCAAAACATCTCATTATGGATAAGTATCCGATGGGATTTGTAAAATTGACACTTTAATTTATCAGAGGCGAATTGGTAGATAAGAAAAGTCTTTTTAAATGCGGCATAAATAACCGATAAAGAAAGGTTTCTAATGATACAAGAGATCGTAATAGATCTATCACTTTTTTTTACCAATAATGCCAAATTAGCTGAGCTTGACAGTTATATTCAAAAGGCAAAGTCGCAGGCAGGAGACGGTAATGAAGTAATATTAACGGGTGCCGCCCCTGTCTGGCTTTATCTTAAGATTGCCCATGCCTTGCATGGGAAGGCTAAGAAACTGATATATAATTCTCCCGTTACTGGAAAGATAGTAATATTTGATCACAGTCCCGATTAGCAATATTTTTCAAAGAAGTTGTATACTTCAAATATTACTAACATAATTTTTCCTGAGATAAGTGACGCTATCGAAGTAATTATCTTGAAGTGTCATTAAAAGATTTTAATCTGGAGGGTTTAAAATGTGGGATTTAATAGGAGATGTATCAAATATTATTCAAATTGTATCAATTTTTCCTTGGCTATTTACTGCCTATCTGTTCTGGAATCGTGCTAAAAAATATAGAGAATTAATGAAAAAACAAGAAGGTACTACGTCTCAAAAACCCAAAGCATTAGCTATTGGACTTGTGGGTACTGGTGATATATCAAATCAAGTCGCACAATTTTTGAAAGATCAGAGTCTACAAATGGAAATCGAACCATTTTATATAAAACCAGGAACTGGAATTACAAAGGACAATATTCAAAAGTTATTGCGTGAAATCTTAGAAATTAAGACTAAACTTACAAGTGAAGGTGTAACCGAAGTTCATCTTTTTTTAGCAGCTCCTGTAGCTTTTGGCGCAGCCATTGGCGCACTATTAGACAATTGGGTTCCGGTTAAGGTTTATCAGTCAGTAAAAACTGGTGGATATGAATTCTGGACAATATTACATAAAGGATATATTCCAGGTGTTGATAGTTCTCTATTAAAAGAAGTTATGGACCCTGAACTCTAAATATATCCACGTGGTTTTAAATTGCCGTTCTTTGTGTGCTTCATGGCAAGGCGAAGAAGCTGTTGTATCGGTCGCCGGTAACTGGTGATGTGGTGATATTTGATCATAATCCATTTTGATATGATAGAATCTACTATCAACCTTGACTCCCTTTATTCAGCCTTCAAGAACGTTAAGGAAAATCACGGCTGTGCGGGGGTGGATGGGGCTACCATTGAACAATATGAAGGGAATCTAGATATAAATCTCAAAATAATGCACAATGAAATAACTGAACAAACATACTTTCCTCTTCCTTTAATGAAAATTTTAGTCGACAAGGGTAACGGCGAGGCCAGGGCATTGTGTATTCCAACGGTGAGAGATCGGGTTGTCCAGGCAGCCGTTTTACAGATTATTGAACCTATACTTGAAAGAGAATTCGAAGAGTGCAGTTTTGCTTATCGGAAAGGGCGTTCCGTGAAACAGGCTGTTTATAAGATTAAGGAATATTACGAACAGGGGTATCGGTGGATCGTGGATGCCGATATAGACGCCTTTTTTGACAGCGTAGACCATACCCTTCTTCTGGCAAAATTTAAAAAATATGTTTCTGTTTTGTATATTCAAAAACTCATAGAACTCTGGCTGAAAGCAGAAATCTGGGATGGAAAATCATTATCCATCTCTCAAAAGGGTATTCCACAGGGTTCACCCATTTCACCCATCCTTGCAAATTTATTTCTGGATGATTTGGACGAAGAACTGCTGAAAAAGGGATGTAAATTGGTCCGATATGCAGATGATTTCGTTATCCTTTGCAAAAAACCTGAAGAGGCAAAGGATGCGCTTCAATTATCAAAACAGGTACTTGAAAAACTTCTTTTGCAATTGGATGAAGAACAAATCACCAGCTTTGAGGAAGGATTCAAATTTCTTGGCGTTATCTTCATCAGGAGTATGATTATGACACCGTTTGATCGCCCTAAAAGGGAACACAAAGTTCTGTTTTATCCGAATCCTTTCGACCTTGATGCTTATCTTCTCATGAAAAAAAGAGGCTCGTAATTATGGCTAACCTTTATCTGACAGAACAAAACTCCGTCTTGCGAAAGAGCGGGGATCGGCTCATTGTCCAGAAGGACGATGAAATACTCCTGGAAGTGCAGTGCCACAAGATAAACGCCGTGCTCATCTTCGGGAACGTCCAGTTTACCACGCAGGCGGTACATGAACTCTTCGAACACGGCATAGAAATGGCTATTCTCACGCGGACGGGGAAGCTTATCGGTCAGATAACCTCTCCTGCCACGAAAAACATTACCCTGCGTCTCCAGCAGTTCAGGAAATATTGGGATAATACCTTTCGGTTAGCTTTATCGAGAGAAATTGTTTCCGGAAAGATTAAAAACTGTCTTCAGGTAATACGGCACTTTTCTTACAACCACCCGGATATCTCTTTTGAAGCTGAGAATATTTCTCTGAAAACAAGACTCAACGATGTGAAATCAGCGGCCCAGATCGAACAGTTGTTCGGCCTTGAAGGAAGCGCCGCCAATGCGTATTTTGACGCCTTTGGCAAAATGCTCCTGAGCGAGTTTTCCTTTCCGGGAAGAAAGAAACATCCGTCCACCGATCCCGTGAATGCACTCCTCTCGTTAACGTACACTATGATTTTTAATGAAATATCATCACTCCTCGATGGATTGGGTTTCGACCCGTACCTCGGTTACTATCACAGCATTGACTATGGCAGGGCATCCCTTGCATCCGACCTCATGGAAGAATTCCGGGCGCCCATAGGAGACCGGCTTACCCTGAATCTCATAAATAACAGGGTCTTCGGGCAAGGGGATTTTTATTCGAATCCCAACGACAGTTCGGTGTATCTCAAACGAGAATCATTAAAGCGCTATTTTGTAGAATACGAAGGGATGCTGAATCATGGATTCGTCCATCCGGGGACGAAGGAAAATACCACGTTCAGAAAGTGCTTCCGGTTACAGGCAGAAAGACTGGCATCAAGTATTCAAAACGACAGTCCGTATATTCCATTCGAGCTGGAGATATGAGATATGCTATATGTTGTTTCATATGATATACCCGACACGAAAAGGAGGACCAAGCTGGCCAAAGCACTCGAGGATTTTGGTGACAGGGTGCAATATAGCGTTTTTGAATGTATATTGGATGGCAACCTGCTCGATAAAATGGTGGACAGAATCCATAAAATCGTCTCATTAGGAGACGATAATGTTCGGGTATATACCCTCTGTGCAAATTGTGAAAGAGCAATCAAAGTTATTGGCCAGGGCAAGGTGACCAAGAGTGAAGATGTCTATATAGTTTAAAGGGTGAACGGATTTTGAAAACAGGCAAAAAAGAGGGGGTGGTTACAGGAAAATCATAAATAATATTTTGTAAAATACTTATGTTAATTTTTTGTAAAAACGTATGGGAATTTGGACGTGGAATGATTACAGATTAGGGAGGTTACAGAAAATGGCCTTGCAAGTGGCGGTGATTGGATGGGTTAAAAGGGGTGCTGTGTGAAAGATTGACCTGATGAATAAGGGATTGCGACTCTCTTCCACCTTGACAGATCCTGGTTCGTACACAAATTGGGTGTGAAAGATTGACCTGATGAATAAGGGATTGCGACATATCCCACCCGCGCCATCGTATCCACCGAACAATGCGTGTGAAAGATTGACCTGATGAATAAGGGATTGCGACTCAATGCCAAAAAGACCATCATGTAATCCAGTTTCAATGTGTGAAAGATTGACCTGATGAATAAGGGATTGCGACTTCTGGTCGAGTTCGAAACCGGGGTCTTGCGGATCAGGTGCCGTGTGAAAGATTGACCTGATGAATAAGGGATTGCGACGAAGGTATTGAACTCCAGTGTTGGGCAATAGACAACGTGTGAAAGATTGACCTGATGAATAAGGGATTGCGACGAAATAACTCACCTAGCAGTATTCCGCCTTCTATGTGTGAAAGATTGACCTGATGAATAAGGGATTGCGACGTATTTTTGCATAATCCTTGTCTATACCTTCTTTCATTACTTTGTGTGAAAGATTGACCTGATGAATAAGGGATTGCGACGCTTCCTCTACTCATTGTATGCAATTTTTTTGCAATCTGTGTGAAAGATTGACCTGATGAATAAGGGATTGCGACACATTCAGTATAATTCCCCATCCATCCATGCGCTTGACAATGTGTGAAAGATTGACCTGATGAATAAGGGATTGCGACTTAATTTTACCGAACCAGTTCCAGCAAGGACATATTGTCCACGTGTGAAAGATTGACCTGATGAATAAGGGATTGCGACGATGCCGCAAACAAATTATCGGTCATGCCACAAACTAGTGTGAAAGATTGACCTGATGAATAAGGGATTGCGACGAGGAAGCGGAAAATGATAAAATACAAGCTAGTTGATGTGTGAAAGATTGACCTGATGAATAAGGGATTGCGACTTCTCGACCGTCAAACCAAGCGACATTGTTTCCAATTGGAGGATGTGTGAAAGATTGACCTGATGAATAAGGGATTGCGACCTCCTTTGATATTTCCATAACTTTCTTAATAGACCAATCGTGTGAAAGATTGACCTGATGAATAAGGGATTGCGACCGAAGATAACGCTGGCAGTAATTAAGATTATTAATCCCAGTGTGAAAGATTGACCTGATGAATAAGGGATTGCGACACTGTAGCTGTTTTCATTGGATTCGTTATCCTGATTAACGTGTGAAAGATTGACCTGATGAATAAGGGATTGCGACTCTTCAAGTAACGAGAAGTAGCCCTATGAAGTTTAAAGAAAAGCAAGTGTGAAAGATTGACCTGATGAATAAGGGATTGCGACAATTTTTGCGTATTTTCCAAATTATCCATTTGTTTTGTGTGAAAGATTGACCTGATGAATAAGGGATTGCGACTTCTTTTAGACTCAATAAGGTCAAAGCACTTTTAAAGTGTGAAAGATTGACCTGATGAATAAGGGATTGCGACTTTGAAAACTCCATAAGCCCCGGCATCGCCTTTGGGTGTGAATCATTGACCTGATGAATAAGGGATTGCGACACAACCTTTATATCCTTTATGGGATTCTGCTTCTTTTTTTGTGTGAATCATTGACCTGATGAATAAGGGATTGCGACGGAACGCCTCGTGACGACCTTTATTATTGAACTTTCTGTGTGAATCATTGACCTGATGAATAAGGGATTGCGACTTATTAAGATGGTCGTCAATAAACAAAGTCCCTTCAATATGTGTGAATCATTGACCTGATGAATAAGGGATTGCGACGCATCACCAGAGCCATCAAAATAAGCAGACGTGCTTCCGTGTGAATCATTGACCTGATGAATAAGGGATGTTGTTAAGAACCGTGAGACGTGTCCGTTTGGCGTGTCCGTAAAAGGTACGCAGTTAGCCAGTACACGGTCACGGGCTACGGTCACGATTCACGAATTACCCCGTTTAGGGTGCCCGTGAAAGGATTATTGGGAGTAGGGTGGGAGTAGGGTCGCACCTTCATATTTCATTTTCAAATTAACATCGTTGAGAACAATTCTGAAACATTAAAGCAACAAATACAGGCGGTTATACGTGTATAATCTCTTTGACACATTCAATAAATTCCCTTGCAAGTTTTACTGCCTCCGCAGCGTCTTTGATAGATAATTCAACAAATTCTTTATAATTACTCTCCTGCCTTGCATCAAATGCTTTATGCAGAATTTTAGAATAGTATTTATCAATATTTCCTGTATGTATCCAGACTTGCAAAAATATATTTTACTATATATAACGGTATCCGTTATAATGCTGACGTATGGGTAATGCGAAAAGAGAGGACTCCTGGTGATAAAATCATTCCGTGATAAAGGAACTGAGGATATATTTGATAGGAAAAACACCAGAGAGGCACGTAAAACCTGTCCACAGCAAATCTGGCGAGTGGCACAACGAAAGCTCGATCAACTGAATGGAGTTGTTTCTTTAGCTTCGCTGAAAATTCCACCGGGAAACATGCTGGAAGTCCTTAAGGATGATCGAAAGGGACAGCACAGTATCCGGATTAACGATCAGTTCCGAGTTTGTTTTGTGTGGGCTGATGATGGTGTAGATAACGTCGAAATTACAGATTACCACTAAATAATAAGGAGAAAGAATATGATTCGTATACCAAAAAATGGGCCGCCCACGCATCCTGGCGAAATGTTATTGGAGGAATTTCTCAAACCTCTGAATATGACGCAGAGCGAGCTGGCAGAAAAGCTTGGGGTTTCATATCCGCGTGTTAATGAACTGATTAATAAAAAAAGAGGGGTTACCCCTGACACTGCACTTCGTCTGGAGAAACTTTTTGGCATGGACGCGCAGTTTTGGCTTAATTTGCAGTTGGCATGGGATCTCTATCATGTAACTCACTCATCAACTGCAAAGGAGATACAAAAGATAAAAAGATTGCCTGCTTTAGCCTATAAGTGAAAAGTGCCTGTTTTTCTGTCATGCCACCACGCCTTCTTCTCTAATATTTTTTACTATGGGAGATGATCTCAAGGGTGAATTTTCTATTTCTTCTTTTGTAAAAATAAGAGGTGAAATGACAATAAAGTTTTCAAAACCAACAACCCATATAATTTCAGATATCTTTTCTTTAAGTTTTTTATTAAGCGATTCAACCTCTATAAAAACATCCATATCGGAATATTCGTCTTCACTTCCCCGTGCCCTTGAACCAAAGACCCTGAAATCAATCAAGTGCGCGACTTCAGATAACCTCTCTTTCAGTCTTTTCGCTATTTCATAATCTTTTTGCGTCATTTTGCCTCTGTAATTGCGATTCTTATTCTCTTAACTTTTGCTGTTAAATGAATTTAAGCCGTGAAGTGGAATTTCGTATCGTGATTTGGTCGGTTGAAATGAGAAATCCCTTTTACAGAGTAGAATCGAGGACAGAAATGATAGGAAATCAATTCCCTGTTTTTTTGTGCAATTGTTCGATGACAAGTTCCACAATTGCTCGAGCAACAAAAAGACTACATTTTATTTCTTCATTGCCCACTTCCCGTTCCCCGTTTCCACGAGGACAAGTTTTACGAGGACAAGGCTAAATCCTCCATCACGGCATCACGCTGTTTTTCAGCCAATTCTACCTATTCAATTTTTGCTTCACAAAAAGCAGGAATTCCCTCAGTCCTTCATCTGGAATTTCATTTATCGTGCTCTCGATAACAATTTCTTCCTTACCATTATGAAAGTGCTTTGGAAATGTTATGGAGTGCTGCCACTTTTTATGGGGTGCATTATCATGACGGTATATCGATCCATCTATGTGATTTCTCTCCCAATGGTAGCTATAACGACCCCTGAGTTTTAAAGAATACCATACGTCAATAAAACTGCCATCTACGAGGATAATTCTCAGTTGATTAATATCTGTAGTTATCACATCTTCCACAATATCGTCGAATTCAATTTCCGCTATTTCCTTTAACTTCTGAATGTCAACGATCATCAAAGAGTCCTTAAAACCTTCTCAATCTCGTCTTTTTTAAATTCAAGATGATCAAGCTGCTGAAGTTCCTGCCATGTGTCTTTTTCATCAATTTTACCCCTTTTGTACAATTCCTCAAATTCTTCGACTGACGAAACGCCATATTTTGTGCGTATCTTAAAAATCTCTGTTTTTATTTCCCTCAATTTTCTTTCCAAAAAAGTCTTTAGGCTTTCCCTCAGCATATCATCCTTTGAAAGATTTAGTTTCTCAGCCAAGGCATCTAATTCCTTCATTTCTAGCTGCATATCTTATCTCCTCATATAAGCCTCTTTGGGTCTTGTGTATCATCCCAAGTAAAAAAACAGGCATGAACCCATCCGGTCATTTTGTTTTTTCCTATAAATATGGGCTTTATTATAATCATCTTTGACCCGTTTTGTCTATTGTATCTTTTGGTTTCCCGTTTCCCGTTTTCACGAAGATAAGTTTCACGAGGACACTTCTTGTTGGTATTACATTCCAAACTCTCTGCAAAATTAGTGGGTGTATTTTACCTAATTCTTTTTACTGTAGTCAAATTGTAGTCAACTCGAACGAAATCCATAGGATGCCATCGGAACCACCAGAATTTAAAACGTGTAGTAACTCATTGTGAAATAAGTAATTGCGGTCATAACAAACACAAGGTCAGTCAGTTATAAAAGATACCAAAAACACCATTTTAACGAATGGGGTTCAAGAGGTCGTGGGTTCAAATCCCGCCACCCCGACCACTATTTGCAAGGGTTTCAGGCGTTTGACACATTTCTATTTATCTCCACTGTAACCAAATTGTGACCGACTTCTAAAATCTGTACCCCGTCTTTAAGACTATCAGGGCAATGATGTGCATACCGTTGCGTCATCTCTATAGAATGATGTCCCAATAGCTTCGATATCTTATAAATATCTATGCCCCTTTGCGCTAACCGTGTCGCAAAGGTATGTCTCAAATCGTGGAAATGAAAGTCATGGATACCTTGCCTTAATGTCACTTTGCCTTACTTGTACCGGTTATATATGTACAATTTCTTTGATACATTCAATAAATTCCCTTGCAAGTTTTACTGCCTCCGCAGCGTCTTTAGCAGATAATTCAACAAATTCTTTATAATCACTCTCCTGCCTTGCATCAAATGCTTTATGCAGAATTTTAGAATAGTATTTATCGATCTTTCCTGTATGTACAAATTCTTTATCAAATATGGAAATAACACCAGAATGTTTAGATGTTTTCAAATTTATATCAGTTTTCAAAAAGAGGGCTAATACTGCATAAAACATAGAATAATATGATCTATTTATAATAGACCTTGGGCTAAGATTTTCTTGTAACATCTTTTTTGCATCCGAAATGGTTTCTTCTGCCTGCTTTAGCCTATAAGTGAAAAGAGCCTCTTTTTCTGTCATACCACGACGCCTTCTTCTCTAATGTTTTTTACTATGGGAGACGATCTCAAGGGTGAATTTTCTATTTCTTCTTTTGTAAAAATAAGAGGTGAAATGACAATAAAGTTTTCAAAACCAACAGCCCATATAATTTCAGATATCTTTTCTTTAAGTTTTTTATTAAGCGATTCCACCTCTATAAAAACATCCATATCGGAATATTCGTCTTCACTTCCCCGTGCCCTTGAACCAAAAACTCTGAAATCAATCAAGTGCGCGACTTCAGATAACCTTTCTTTCAGTCTTTTCGCTATTTCATAATCTTTTTGAGTCATTTTATCACCGTAATTGTGATTCTTATTCTCTTAACGTTTGCTGTTAAATCCTAACCTCTTTTTTCGCAATCTTTAACTTTCTTTTCAATATAGAGGTGGCTTTAATATACGCTTTATACCATAAATTATAGAAACTGTCTAATTCCTTATTATTTTTAAATTAATTTTTGTCAAAGGGCACGTACCGTTACCATTCGATAATTTGACTACAACTTTAGGCACTTAGGTATTGTCATTAAATAAGTATTACAACTTTATAGTTTTTTACTAGCCATCAATATTTTTCCATGCTATATTTACCGCATGGAAGAAGAAGCGATAAAAAAGCGTTTCAATCTTTTGAAAC
>Ga0233425_10006195_pt1 | contig 18007 bp, 15 predicted proteins | sample Watercolumn_Towu_2_FD_181712 | JGI IMG/M metagenome (GOLD analysis project Ga0233425, IMG submission 181712) | Freshwater microbial communities from Lake Towuti, South Sulawesi, Indonesia - Watercolumn_Towuti2014_140_MG | ecosystem: Environmental > Aquatic > Freshwater > Lake | place... | reverse complement strand
CCCGAGGGACGCTGGCCGAACGTCGGTTCGCGGGTGCTTTCGCTTCTGGAGAGGCGGGTCGTCGGGGATTGGCAGCGGGACTTCGGACATCCGCTGCTGTTGCTCGAGACGTTCGTCGATCCACAGCGCTTCCATGGCGGGGTGTATCGTGCCGCGAACTGGCTGGAACTGGGCCTGACGCGGGGGTATCGGCGCACGCGGGAGGGCTACAGTGCCGAGCCCCAGACTCCGAAGCGGGTGTTCGTGCGTCCGTTGCGCCGGGACGTCGCCGCCCGCCTGAGACAGTTCGACCGCGTCCCTCTGGGCCTCACCGGAGCCCCCAAGATGCAACTCAATGCCGAACAGATGCGTTCCTTGCCTCACTGTTTTGCCACCATCGCCGATCCGCGCCGCGCGCAAGGGCGGCGTCATCGCCTGCCGGTGGTGCTGGGGTTGGCGGCCGGGGCGATTCTTTGCGGGATGCGGGGTTATAAGGCCATTGCCGGATGGGCAGACGGGCTGGGTCAGCCGGCTCGCCAGCGCTTCGGTTGCCGGCGCGAGAACGGTCACTATGTCGTTCCCAGCGAGTTCGTGATCCGCGACTGCCTGGTCCGCATCGAGCCGGGCGCGCTCGATCAAGCCCTCAACGCCTGGAATCAGTCGGGGGCGACTCGGGACGAGGCCTTGGCGATGGACGGCAAAACCATGAAGAACGCCGTCGATGAAACGGGACACGCCACGCACATCCTGAGCATCATTGGCCATGAATCCGGGTGTTGCCACACCCAAAAAAAGTCGGAACGCTCCCCCGCGCAGGCAGCGACGAACTGAAACAGACCAACGAGATCGGCATGGCTATCCCGTTGCTTGCCGCGTGCGAGATTGCCGGCAAGGACATCACCGCAGATGCCCTGTTGACGCAACGCACGCTGGCCGATTATCTCGTCGGACGGGGCACGCACTACCACTTCACGGTCAAAGGCAACCAGCCCACGCTGCAACAGGACATCGCCCTGCACTTCGCCCGGCGTGGCACCCCCGACTTCGCCGAACCCCCGACGCTTGCCCACGGCCGTATCGAAACCCGGCGCACGGCGCCGATGATCTGAACGGCGATGCCGATGACTCTGCCATCGGCGGAGCGGACGACAATCCTAACCACGACCATTGCAACGGACCGGTCGGTACAAACCAGCATAACTGCATGGACGACAACGGCGGTCATCACGGCGGTGACGGCACCGAAACCGAAACCCATCACCAGGGCGGTCATACCTAGATCATCATTAGCCGGTCCTGGCGAATGACATGGCTCCCGTCACTCGCCGGACTCTCCGGAGACTTCCGCGCCACTTTTTCTTATCCCGGCCTTTTTATCCTTGCGCTCATGACCGGCGGGTGACTTCGCGCAGCTTGCGAGGCGGGCCGACGGGGACGGCGGCGGGACCCACCAATTTGGCCACGGGATCCATGTGCGCCACGCCCAGCTGCACCAGCAGAGGTGTGGGTCCGGCGCCGATGTTGTCGGCCATGGAGCGTTCGCGGATCGGATCGACGGCCTGCAGGACGTCTGGCCGCTTGAACGGATCCGGTGTAGTGATGATGTCGCCGAAGATCTTGGCCTGCTCCGCGGTGGCCGGAAGGAGGGCGGCGACGTCTTTGGCGACGTCGGCGAAGAAACCCGAGCGCTTGCGGATCGTCGCAGCGGTCTCGCCGGACCAGCCCTTCCGCGGCGCTGCGCCGCTGCGTATGACCCCGTCGATTTCTTTGAGCACCCGCGTCAGCTCAAAGAGCTCCGAGCCCTTGGTCCAGCCCTGGTAGTAGGCATTCCGCAGCCGGGTCGAGATGCCGTAGATCTTCTCTAGGCGGGCCGGTGCGGCCCCATAGGTCCTGGTGGCGGGGTCGCGCAGGGTGGGCCGGTACTTGCGCTCGAACGTCTCCCAGTAGGGCTTGTAGTAGTCGACATAGAGGGTCTTCACCTCGTCTAGGTGTTCGAGACCCGCACGCACCCATGTCTTCCATTTTTGCGGTTCGTCCGGATCGGTCTTCATGAAGTCCAGGAGCGTCTCGACAGCGCCCTGGGCCTGCATGAGCGAGGCGAACAGGAAGGGATGGCTGCTTTCCAGCGGCTGCCCGTCCGGCATGCGTGCAGGGTCGTAGGGGACGTCGAACACGCCGGCCTTGTCGTCGGTCTCGTGCGGCATCGTCTTGTAGGCTTCGGTCATCTTGTCGACGTCTCCCCAGGGCTTGGTCTCGGCCTCCCAGACGCCGGAGTTGTGGACCTCGCCCAGCAGGTACTTCTTGCTCATGTCGAGCGCGTGGATCGTCTTGTCCTGCGGGGTGACATCGCCGCGCAGCAGGAAGGGTTCCGGGCGCTTCACGTACTGCCGGGCGACCTCCGACAGGCTGGAGGACTCCTGTACCCAGCTGCCCTTCCATTTCAGCTTAGGCTGCACCACGCCTTCGCCCGCCGGAGGGGACGCTGCCGCCATCGTGGGCGTAGCGGCGGGCGCCGCCGCAAGCGCGCGATCGCCCATCCGGTCGGCTTCCGCCTCCAAAGCAGCGTCGTCGTTTACCCGCGCGCTGCCGACGCGTGCGGTCGAGTTTGCCCTGCCTTGCTTCTGCTGGACCGCGTGCCACGCCTCATGCGGCAGATGCCGTTCCTGGCCGGCCGCCAGGTGGATGTCGCTACCGCGGGTAAAGGCCTCCGCGCCTAGCGCCACCGGCTCCGCAGAGTCGAAATGCACGCGCACGTCGTCCATGGCGAGACCCGAAAGCCACTCCATGCTGGCCTTGAGGTTCCCCGGCAGACCGTTCTCGCGCGGCTGGGCATGGATGGAAATGTTCGCAAACGAGTAGCCGGTGATCAGGGACCCGCCCGCGCCCGCGAAGGCTCCCGGATCCGCGGCCTTGGCGCGCACCGCCGGTCCGGCAGGCCGTCGGTCGGGTGCGGTCAGGGGTGCGTGGCGGGACATGGTTGCGAAACAGAAATTCAAACGCAGTTCTTCTCAGGGACGAAGATACGATTGGCGCTTTGAACTGGCAAGAATTTTCCGGACGCTGCCTCCCGCGTTATTCAGCGCTTGCGCCGGTCCATCTCCTCCTGTTCGAACTGGCGCAGGCGCTCGTCGATCACCGCATTGACGTAATAGTCGTCGCCCCCGATCCGGCGGGCGATACGGAGCTGCTGGATGGCGGCGCGGGTTTGGCCGGTGGCGTAGTAGTATTCCGCCAGGTAGCGGTGGGATTCCGGTTGATTGCCGAGGCCGGCGTAGGCCTCTGCCTGCAGGCTGAATACCTCCGGTGTCGGCGGGTGGTGGCGGCCGTACTGCTGGAGGAGCTTGCGGGCGGTTTCGGCCCGCTTGCGGGAGAGCAGGGCGCGGACATAGGCCAGGGTGATGGCACGGTTGTCGGGAAAGCGCTGGTCGGCGTGTTCGTAGATCTGCAAGGCCTGCTCGCCGTGGCCGCTTTCCTCCTCGCAGTGGGCGAGGGCGCTCAGCAACTGGGGGCGATCGGCGTACCGCATGGCCAGCTCCTGCAGCATGGGCCGTGCCTCCGCCGGCCCGTTGTCGGCGATGAGGGCGAGGGCCAGGCCATAGCGAGCGACGTCGCGCTGCTGATGGGTGCCCTGGTTGGCGATGGCCTTGAAATAGCCGACCGCGTCCTTCGGGTTGGAACTGGTCTGGGCCCTCAGTTTCGCCCGCATCAGCTGATAGGGCAGCGAATCCGGGTACTGGCGAAAGGGGAACTGCTCGGAACGGGCGCGGGTGTCGGCGATGCGCGCCACGGTAACGGGATGGGTGAGCAGGAATTCCGGCAGATTACGGCCGGAGTAGCGGGTGGATTGCTGCAGTTTCTCGAAGAAGCTGGGCATGCTGCGGGGATCGAATTCGGACCGGGACAGGGTCTGCATGCCGACGCGGTCGGCTTCGGCTTCGTTGTCGCGGGTGAAGTTGATCTGGTACTGGGTGCTGGCGGCCTGGGCGGCGATGATGGCGGCCTGCCCGGCCTGGCTGGAGCCGGTCTTGGCGCCGATCAGGATCGCCGCCAGCATGGCGGCGGCGGTCGGCAGGGTGAGCCGGCCCGCCGCCTGGAAGGCCTGATAAAGATGGCGCTGGGTGACGTGGGCAATTTCGTGGGACAGCACCGAGGCCAGTTCGCTTTCCGATTCGGAAGTCAGGATCAGCCCGGAATTGACCCCGATATAGCCGCCGGGTCCGGCAAAGGCGTTGATGGTGGGGTCGACGACCACGAAAAAACGAAAGGCGAGGCGGGGATTCGCGCTGTTTTCCGCCAGTTTCTGGCCGATGGTCTGGATGTAGTCGTTGATCTCCGGGTCTTCGCTGATCTGGGCTTCGTTATGTAAACTACGAAAAAATGCCGCGCCCAGTTCCTCCTCCTGCATGGGAGTCATCACGGTGCCGGAATAGTCGCCGATTTCTGGCAGTGGCTGGTCCTGCTCCTTGGTCTGTCCCGGTGCGGTGTTGCGCGGCGCAGACGGGAGCAGTTCCGCCGGCGGCTCCAGGTTCAGTTTCGACGGGGCGACGCGGGTGGTGGCCGCGGCGGTACTTTGGATGACAATGAGCAGGATCGCGATGGATTTTCGTAGCAAAGACATGAAGAAGCCGATGAGGAGAGGAGGCACGGGCCACCCGAGGGGGCAGTGCCGGTCCGCAGAGGTTGCAAGCTTTGACAGGCCGGCCCGATGAAGTTCGCGATCCAGGTCGACGCCAGTCCCTATCACGCCCAGGCCGGAGCCTCTGCCTACCAGTTTATCAAAGCCGCCCTGCAGCAGGGGCATGAAATCCTGCGGGTATTCTTTTATCACGATGGCGTCTACCACGGATTCGGCAGTTGTCACCCGCCGCAGGACGAGCCGCAGCCGGTCGCGTTGTGGTCGCAGCTCGCGCTCGACCACGGGATCGATCTGGTGTTGTGCGTCTCGGCTGCCCAGCGGCGCGGCCTGTTGACGCCGGAACAAGGCGCCCAGTTGGCGGCGGCCATGCCGCCCCTCGCCCCCGGCTTTCGCATCGCCGGTTTGGGGATGTGGGTGGAGGCGTGCCTGCGGGCCGACCGCTTCCTGGTGTTTGGCGGCTGAATGGCCAGGCGCTTCCTGTTCATCATGGCGGCGGCTCCGGTGGGGGGGCTGCAGGCTCAGGAGGCCTTGGACCAGATCCTGACCACGGCGGCGATGGAGCAGGAGGTGGCCTTGCTGTTTCTGGATGACGGCGTCTTTCAGCTGTGCCGCGGCGCGAACCCGGAACAGGCTTGCCGCAAGGACGTGTCCCTGATCTACGAGGCTCTGCCCATCTACGATGTCGACGACATCCGGGTGGAGGCCGAATCCCTGCTGGAACGCGGTCTCGATGCCGCCGATCTGCAGCTTGCGCCCCTTGTCATCCCGCGCTCCTCGGTGGCGGCCTTCGTCGCCGCTCACGACATCGTGGTGACGTGTTGAAGGCGGTGCTCCACCTGTGCCGGCGGGCGCCGGCGGAGGCCGCCGCGGTCGACGCCTGGCGGCAACGGATGGGCAGCGGCGACGCCGTGGTGCTGCTGGAGAATGCCGTCCTGGGCTGCCGCCGTGGTTCGTTGTGGGGAGAGGCCTGGCAGGCTACGGCGGTAACGCGGCGCGTGTTCGTGATGCTGCCGGATCTTGCCGCCCGCGGCATCTTGCCGTCGTCCGTCGCCGCTGGCATCGATCCCATCGACTACGCCGGTCTGGTGGCGCTGTGCTGCGAATACGACCTGGTGCAGTCGTGGTGACGCGCGAGGAGATTCTGCCCCCCCTGACCGAGAGCGGTTTTCTGGTCGATGCCACCGGTTGGGACGAAGAGGTCGCGCTGGTTCTGGCCCGGCGTTCCGGCGTCGAGCTGACCGCCGCCCACTGGGAGATCATCCGCTTTATCCGCGACTACTACGGGCGCTACAACCACCTGCCCAATGCCCGCATGTTCGTCAAGGCCGTGGAGAAGCAGTTGGGCCAGGCCAAGGGCAATTCCGTCTATCTGCACCGACTGTTCCCGCACGGACCGTTGCGCTATGCCTGCCTGATCGCCGGCCTGCCGAAGCCGCCCGGGTGCCTGTGACGTCCGCTGCGGCGGGGACTGCGGGCCGGTAGAATAGATCGCCACTTCTTTCCGCTTCCGACCATGGCCGACCATAGCGATTCCGAACACGACCATTCCCAGGGCAGCATCGGCCGGCGGTTGCTGGCGCCGCTGCTGCGACATCTCGCAGCCAGGTTTCACCGGATCTATTTCCGTGCCGTCGAATCGGTCGGCCACCACAAGCGGGACATCCTGGTGAGCCGGGTGGAGAGCGCTCGCGACGGTCTGGAAGAGGCCAAGGAGCAGTTCCAGACCGCCCTGGAGAAGTTCAGCGCCCTCACCGAATTCGACGGGGGCGATCTGGAGGACATCTACAAACAGCTCAAGGTGGAATTCGACTACAGCCGCTCCCGCGCCCTGGCCGTCAAGGACCGCATCGATGCCGTCCAGAACGTGGCGGAAGCGCTGTTCGCCGAGTGGGAGGAGGAATTGGAGCAGTACTCCAACCGCAGCCTGCGCACCGCCAGCCGCGCCAAGCTCAAGCAGACCCAGCAGCTCTATGGCCAGCTGTTGTCGGCCATGCGCCGTGCGGAGAGCAAGATCGACCCGGTGCTCGCGGTGTTCCAGGACCATGTGCTCTTCCTCAAGCACAATCTCAACGCCCAGGCCATCGCTTCCCTGGAGAGTGAACTGGTCACCCTCAGCCTCGGCGTGTCCGGGCTGATCAAGGCCATGGAGCGATCCATCGAACGGGCCAATTCGTTCGTGCGCTCCATGAACGGGCAGAAGGCGTTGACGGCGGAGTAGGGGAGGCAATTACGCGGATGGCGTCGGCGGCTTGCCGGTCCGGTTCTGTTTTTCACTCGAGAGGCGATGAAGATGAGAGGAGACGATTCGATCAAGTCAAGCCCCATGACGGGCGCGATCAGAGGATGTCCCCGTGGACGGGTTTGCGAGCCATCGCTGCTGCAGCGAGGGTGGTTGCTGCTGTCGGTGCTGCTGTTGGGTTCCGCCGACTGGGTCCACGCCGAGCCGCGTTCCGAGGAATCCGGCGCGACGGCACTGCTGATGCAAACCCTGACGCTGGTTCCGGGCAAGGCTGCGCGAATCGACCTGCCGGAAGCGCTTCGCGCGGGGCAGGAGACGGTCCGGTTCATGGTCGCGGTCGACGGGAAGGTCGTATTCGGCACCCACCGCGGCAAGCCGACGCTCCGGATTCCGCTGGAGGGGCGACGCCCCGCGAAGTTCGAAGCCTTTCTCCACACCAGCCGCGGGCGGCGGATTGCGGCGGAAGTCGTGGCGCCGGCGGCGGAGGCCGGCGTCGGCGAAAGCCGGGTCACGTTCGCCGCGCAGCCGCGGTTGACGGGAACGGAATCCTTCGACGGGATCGGTTTCCGCAGCGATGCCAAGCTGACCCTGCTGGGAGTGCGCTGGCTCGATCCCGGCGCTAACCCGAAGAAGTAAGAAGATCGTTGCGCTGCAGCGATTGTCCGTCCCTTCCGCTCATTTTATGGAGAAGCCGTCATGTCCATTCTCTCGGAACCGGCCACGAAGGCCCCGTGGCCCCCCCTGGCCAGCAACGATACCTTCAATCGCTGGCCGGAGCGGTATCCGGTGGGCAAGGAAAGAGGCGAGAGCTTCTTTACCATCGCCAAGAAGACCGGGGTCAACGCCCAGGACCTGGTCTTCTACAATTTCCGAACCAAGAATCCCAAGGAAATCAACTGGTATCTGAAGAACTACGTGGGTTCTCCCGACCCCGGCCCGGGCCAGCAATACTATGGCTTCGCCGGGGCTAGCTACGACGAGAAGACCAACAAAGGGGTGATCTTCATCCCCCGCTTCGGCAACGAGACCCCCGATTCGGGCAATCGGCTGGGACAGAAGGTCGTCGACAATTACAACAAGTCCCTCCGCAAGACGCCGGGCGGCCTCTGCTACGAGGCCTGCTATGCGCGCATCCGGCAGGCGGCGGGCGAAGTGGCGGTCTCCGTGCCGGCCTTCGACAACCGGAGCGTCTTCAGCCGGCTGTGGGGCTCATTGATCGCGCCCAAGAAGACCTGGCTGGAACTGCCGGAAGACTACCGGGGCAAAGGAGCGGCCGGTGCCATGGTGAACGCCGGGGTGGGAACGCTGGTGGAATCCGCCGACATCTGGGGCGGCAAGCTGTTGCCCGGCGCCGTCCTGCAAACGTGGAAGGTGGCCGGCGATTTCGACCGGGTCAAGGATGGCGATTCCCCCACCAGCTACGGCCATTCCTTCATTTTTCTGAACTACGTCTATGCCGGCGGGGCGATCTCCGGCATCGCCATCGCCGATCAGGGATTCCAGAACGACACGGTGCTCAAGAAGGCGGACTACGGCTATTGGGTCGCTGCCAATCTGAACGTCTCGGCGGCGCCGTAAACAGGCTGGCAGGAAGGGATTCCCACGGTTTCGCAGGGACGCGCCGGCATCACAGATAGTCGATCTTGTAACTCTCCAGAACCCGGATGTAGTTGGCCCGCTCGAAGGCTCCGGGGTTGGCGATCTTGTCGCGGCTCATGCTGCCGCGCAGGCGCGCCAGCGAATCGAATCCGCGCGCTTCCATCCAGTAGATCAGGCCGTGCAGCAGGGTACCCAGGTACTTGGGACCGTTGCGCAGCAGGGCCGAGGTGGTCATCACCACGTCGGCGCCGGCGAGCAAGTACTTGATCACTTCGTCGGAGGACTCGACCCCGCGGGTGGCGGCCAGGGAGGCCCTGACCTTGCCGCGCAGCAGGGCGATCCACAGCAGCGGCAGGCGGATCTCGCCGGAGGAACTGAGGCTCAGGGACGGCGAGACCTCCAGGTCGATGATGTCGATGTCCGGCTGGTAGAAGCGGTTGAACATCACCAGGGCGTCGGCGCCGGCGCCGTCCAGGGCCTTGGCCATGTGCCCCATGGAACTGAAGAAGGGACTCAGCTTCAGGGCCACCGGGATGTCGACGCTGGCCTTCACCGCCTTGACGATGTCCAAATAGCGCTGCTCCACCTCGACCCCGGACACTTCGAAATCGGTCTGCACCGAATAGATGTTCAGCTCGATCCCCATGGCGCCCGCCTGCTGCATTTGCCGGGCGTAGTCGATCCAGCCCTCGCCGCTGACGCAGTTGAGGCTGCCGATGACCGGGATGGAGGTGGCTTCGGCGGCCCGCTGCAAAGTCTTCAGATACAGCTCGGCGCCCGCGGGGTTGGTGTCCACGGCGGGGAAATAACTGAGCGACTCGGCGAAGCTCATGGTCCCCGATTCCATCAGATAGGAGAAGGCTTCGTTCTCGTGCCGGATCTGCTCCTCGAACAGCGAGCTCATCACCACCGCGGCGGCACCGCCGTCCTCCAGGCGGCGGATGCCGTCCACGGTGCTGGATATGGGCGAGGCGGAGGCGACGATGGGATGGCGCAGTTCGAGGCCCATGTAGCGGGTGGTCAGGTCCATGTCGGCCTCCTTAGGGTTGCGGTTTGAGAGTGGCGTCGGGGTGGAAGCGGCTGCCGCTGCCGGAGGCCATCTCCTCGTAGATTTCCCACTTCTGATCGACCACTTGCTGGGCCAGGGCCATGAGGTGCTCGCTCTCCTCCGGATGGACCCGCGACAGCATCTTGTAGCGCAGTTCGTTGAAGGCGTAGTCCTTCAGTTTCACGCTGGGCCGGGGTGAATCGAGCACGAAGGGATTGCGGTCGGTCTGGCGCAGGGTCGGGTTGTAGCGGATCAAGGGCCAGTGGCCGCTGGTCACCGCCAGGTCCTGCTGCTTGAGGCCCTGCTGCATGTTGATGCCGTGAGCGATGCAGTGGCTGTAGGCGAGGATCAGCGAGGTGCCGGGATAGGCTTCCGCCTCCCGCAGGGCCAGCAGGGTCTGCTGGGGGTTGGCGCCCATCGCCACCCGCGCCACGTAGACGCTGCCGTAGGAGATGGCCTGCAGCGCCAGGTCTTTCTTGGCCACGGGCTTGCCGGCGGCGGCGAACTTGGCCACCGCGCCGAGCGGAGTGGATTTCGACATCTGGCCGCCGGTATTGGAATAGACCTCGGTATCCAGCACCAGGATGTTGACGTTGCGGCCGCTCGCCAGCACGTGGTCGAGACCGGATGAGCCGATGTCGTAGGCCCAGCCGTCGCCCCCCATGATCCAGATGCTGCGCCGTACCAGGTGGTCCGCCACCGACAGCAGATCCTGGGCGCAGGGATCGTCCAGGTTCTTGAGGAAGGCCTTGAGGTGGGCGACGCGGACGCGCTGGCAGCGGATGTCGGACTCGGTGAGCTGTCGCGCTTCTAGCAAGCCGTCGCAGAGCTCGGGCCCGATTCGGTCGCGCAGTGCCGCCACCAGATCCTGCGCCACTTCCAGGTGTTTGTCTGCGGTCAGGCGGAAGCCCAGGCCGAACTCGGCGTTATCCTCGAACAAAGAATTGGACCAGGCCGGGCCGCGCCCTTCGGCGTTGGTGGTCCAGGGGGTGGTGGGCAGGTTGCCGCCGTAGATCGAGGAGCAGCCGGTGGCGTTGGCGACGATCAAACGATCGCCGAACAACTGGGACAGCAGCCGCACGTAGGGTGTCTCGCCGCAGCCGGCGCAGGCCCCGGAGAACTCGAACAGCGGCTCCAGGAACTGGGCGCCACGCACCGACGAGAAATCCACCTTGGCCCGATCGTTGACGGGAATCTGTTCGAAAAACCCGATATTGGTGCGCTCCTGTTCCAGGATGGGATCCTTGGGCTTCATGTTGATGGCCTTGACGCCGCTCTGCTGCAGGCTCTTGGCCGGACACACCTCGACGCACAGGCCGCAGCCGGTGCAGTCCTCCACGTAGACCTGGAGGGTGTAGCGCACGTCGGGAAAGCCCCGCGCGCTGATCGGTGCCGACTTGTAGCCGGACGGCGCGCTGGTCAGCAGCGACTCCGAGTAGAACTTGGAGCGGATCACGCTGTGAGGGCAGACGAAGCTGCAGTTGCCGCACTGGATGCAGATGTCCGGTTCCCATTGCGGCACGAAGGCGGAGATGTTGCGTTTCTCCCACTTGGTGGTGCCGGTAGGGTAGGTTCCGTCCACTGGCAGGTGGGAAACCGGCAGCTCGTCGCCCCGCCCCGCCATCATGGCGGCGGTGACGGTGCGGACGAAGTCCGGCGCGTGTTCCGGAACCGCTGGCGGGATGTCCACTCTGGCGGTTACCGCCGCCGGGACCGCCACCCGGTAGAGCCGCTCCAGGGTCTGGTCCACCGCCACGAAATTCTTCTGCACCACATCCTCGCCCTTCTTGCCGTAGGTTTTGCGGATCGACTCCTTGATCTTGGCGATGGCCTCGTTCCGCGGTAGCACGCCGGAGATGGCGAAGAAGCAGGTCTGCATGATGGTGTTGGTGCGGTTGCCCATGCCGGTTTCCCGCGCCACCCGGGAGGCGTCGATCACATAGAAGGCGATCTGCTTGGCGATGATCTCCTGCTGCAGGGAACGCGGCAGCCTGTCCCACACCTGATCCGGACCGTAGGGGCTGTCCAGCAGGAAGGTCGCGCCGGTCTTGGCGAACTCCAGCACGTCCATCTTCTCCACGAAGTTGAACTGGTGGCAGCCGATGAAGCCGGCGGAGCGGATCAGATAGGGAGAAAGTATCGGCTGGGGCCCGAAGCGCACGTGGGACACGGTGCGGGAGCCGGACTTCTTGGAGTCGTAGACGAAATAGCCTTGGGCATGGAGCGGGGTCGATTCGCCGATGATCTTGATGCTGTTCTTGTTGGCGCCCACGGTGCCGTCGGCGCCGAGACCAAGGAACAGGGCGCGCACCACATCTTCCGGCTCGATGTCGAAGCCGGGGTCGTAGTCGAGGCTGGTGTGGGAGACGTCGTCGTGGATGCCGACGGTGAAGTGGTTCTTGGGGATTTCCTTGTTCAGTTCGTCCAGCACCGCTTTCGCCATGGCCGGGGTGAACTCCTTGGAGGACAGGCCGTAGCGGCCGCCGATGATGCGCGGTAGAGACGGCCGCCGGCCGTTGCCGCAGGCTTCCGCCAGCACCGCAACCACGTCGCAGTAGAGCGGCTCGCCTACCGAACCGGGCAGCTTGGTGCGGTCCAGCACCGCGACCGAGCGCACCGAAGCGGGTAGCGCCGCCAGGAATTGCTCGGTGGGGAAGGGCAGGCACAGGCGGACCAGCAGGACGCCGACCTTCTCGCCCTGCCGCTGCAGGTAGTCGACGGTTTCCCGCAGGGTCTGGCCGCCGGAGCCGATGATCACCGCCACCCGATCGGCCTCGGGATGGCCGGAGTACTCGCACAGATGATACTGGCGTCCGCTCAGGCCGGCGAAGCGATCCATGGCTGCCTGCAGGATCGCGGGCAAGCGCGCGTAGAAGGGGTTGACGGTTTCCCGGCCCTGGAAATACACGTCGGGGTTCTGCGCCGTGCCGCGGATGAACGGCTGGTCCGGGTTCAGCCCGCGGCGGCGGTGGGCACGGATCTGTTCCGGATCGAGCAGTGCCCGGATCTGCTCGTCGGGGATCAGGGTGAGCTTGTTGACCTCATGGGAGGTGCGGAAGCCATCGAAAAAGTGGATGAAGGGGATGCGGGCCTCGAGGCTCGCCACCTGGGCCAGCAGGGCCAGGTCGTGGGCTTCCTGGACCGAGCTGGAGGCGAGCTGGGCGAAACCGGTATTGCGCACTGCCGCCACGTCGGAATGGTCGCCGAAGATGGACAGCCCCTGTGCCGCCAGCGCCCGCGCCGCCACGTGCAGCACCATCGGGGTCAGTTCGCCGGCGATCTTGTACAGATTGGGGATCATCAGCAGCAGGCCCTGGGAGGCCGTGAAGGAGGTGGTCAGGGCGCCGGTCTGGAGGGCGCCGTGGACGGCGCCGGCGGCGCCCCCTTCGCTCTGCATCTCCACCACCAGGGGGACGTTGCCCCAGATGTTGGTCTTGCCCTCGGAGGCCCACTGGTCGGCCAGTTCGGCCATGGTGGAGGAGGGCGTGATCGGATAGATGGCGCAGATCTCGTTGATCCGATAGGCGATGTAGGCGACCGCCTCGTTGCCTTCCAGGGTAGTGACCTTTGCCGCGTTCATGGTTGCGCCTCCGGCTCCGGAATCATCTCGATGGCGTGGCAGGGGCATTGCTCGAAGCAGACCGCACAGCCGGTGCAGCGGCTGTAGTCGTAGCGGTAGCGGCTGCCGGGCCCCAGCTTGATGATGGCCTGTTCCGGGCAGCTGCCATAACAGCCGTCACACTCGAAACAGTTGCCGCAGGAAAAACAGCGCTTGGCCTCGAATACCGCCTCCCCCTCGGACAATCCCTGCACCACTTCATCGAAGCCGTAGGCGCGCTTGTCCGTCTCCAGGGAGCGCTGCAGGCGCTGCTGGGCATCGGCCAGGTACCAGAGGTGCAATTGGTCGAAGCCGACTAGTTCGTGCTTGGCCGGCTTGACGTAGCTCCCGGACCGCAGGTAGGAGTCGATATGGCGCGCCGCCAGCTTGCCGTGGCCCACCGCCACGGTGACGGTGCGCTCGCTGGGCACCATGTCGCCGCCGGCGAAGATGCCCGCATGCCCGGTCATCATGGCGGAATCGACCACCACCGTGCCGTCGCGCTTGAACTGGATGTCTGCCACGTCCCGCATGAAACTGGAATCGGTGTCCTGGCCCAGGGCCAGGATCAGGGCATCCGCTTCCAGGGTCTCGATCTCGCCGGTGGGTTCCGGGTAGCCGTCCTGGCTGATGCGCATCACCTCCACCTGGATCCGGGTCTGGTCGATTTCCTTGATGGTGCGGAGCCAGTTGATCTTGACCCCCTCCTCCATGGCTTCGTCGGCTTCGAAGGAATGGGCGGGCATGTGCTCGCGGTCGCGCCGGTAGATGATCAGCGCCTCTTCCGCCCCCAGGCGCTTGGCGGTGCGGGCGGCGTCCATGGCGGTGTTGCCGCCGCCATAGATCGCCACCCGGCGCCCCAGCACCGGGGCTTCGCCGGCCGCCGCCTGGCGCAGGAAGCTGACGGCGTCGAGGATCTTGCCGGCGTCGCGGGCCGGAATCTCCACCCGTTTGCTGAGATGGGCTCCCACCGCCACGAAGACCGCATCGAACCCGCCGGCCTTTCTCTCCGCCAGCAGGTCCTGCACCTTGTGATTCAGTACGATCTTGACCCCCAGATTCTCGATCCGGCGGATTTCCAGGTCCAGCTCGTGGCGCGGCAGCCGGTAGGCGGGGATACCGAAATGCATCATGCCGCCGGCCACCGGTCCGGCCTCGTGGATCTCCACGGCATGCCCCAGCCGCGCCAGGTGATAGGCGGCGGACAGGCCGCTGGGACCGGCCCCCACCACCAGCACCCGTTTGCCGCTGGGGGGGGCCTCGGGTTCGAAGGCCCAGCCCTCCTGCAGCGCCAGATCGCCGAGGAAGCGCTCCACCGCGTGGATGCTTACCGGGCTGTCCACCTGTTTGCGGTTACACTGGGATTCGCAGGGGTGGTAGCAGACCCGGCCGTGTACCGCCGGCAGCGGATTGTTGCGGGTGAGCTCGCGCCAGGCGCGCTCATACTGGCCGGCCTGGGCCAGCGCCAGCCAGGCCTGGATGTTTTCGCCGGCTGGGCAGGCGTTGTTACAGGGTGGCAGCAGGTCCACATAGGACGGCCGCTGCCGCCGCACCGGCCCGGTGCCCTTGCCGTGCTTGGCGAGGTCCGCCGGCCGGGTCATGTCGCTGGAAGTAGATCCCATCATTCTGGTATCTCCTGGAAAGGCTGCGGTGGGGCGGCGCCGACGCGGCCGGCGTCCTGGTCGCGGGGAGAGTGGAAGCTAAGGGCAAACTATAGCCCAAACGGCGGCCGGTTCGGCACTGGGACGGGCATTGCCTGCCATCCGGCTCCGGCATGGATCGAACCCCTTTCATCGCGGTCGAGAAAAAACCGCGAACTGGCGTCGGCTTACCAGACTGGTTGGCGCGATTGTGCCCCTCGCCGACGGCAGTTACCCGCGGCCGGGAAAAAGAGTCTTGCCTCAAATGGAAGCGAGCGCGCACCGTTGTGGCGCGGAAATCGCCACGCCGGCTGCCGGCCGAGATTCCCGCGGGTTTTGCCGGCGCCGCCTTGGCACATCGCGCCTGTAGCGGCACGACTCCTGCTTGAGCTGCTGCAAGACCCACCGCAGGATCCCTTCATGGCCGCACTCTACGACGAAATGCTGGAACGACCGACCCGGCCGCGCGACCACTACGCTCCGTTCGCGCAGTGGCTGGACACCACCGAACCGGCGGTGATCGCCCGCAAGCGGTCCGAGGCGGACCTGGCCTTCCATCGGGTCGGCATCACCTTCGCCGTCTACGGTGCGGAGGAGGGACAGGAAAGGCTGATCCCCTTTGACATCGTGCCCCGCATCATTCCGGCGGTCGAATGGCGCCGCCTCGAGGCCGGCCTGCGGCAGCGAGTCAACGCCCTCAACGCCTTTCTCCACGACGTCTACCACGACCAGGAGATCCTCAAGGCCGGCAAGATTCCGGCCCAGAAGGTACTGGGCAATAACCTGTTCCGGCGGGAGATGGTGGGTGTGGACCTGCCGGGGAAGATCTACTGCCACGTGGCGGGCATCGACATCGTCCGCGCCGGGGCCGGGGAGTACTATGTGCTGGAGGACAATCTGCGCACCCCCTCCGGCGTCTCCTACATGCTGGAAAACCGCAAGATGATGATGCGGCTATTTCCGGAACTGTTCGCCAGCCAGGCGATCCTGCCGGTGGAACATTATCCGGATCTGCTGCTGGACAATCTGCGCTCGGTGGCGCCGGCCGGCGTGGCCGACCCCTGCGTGGTGGTGCTGACCCCCGGCCAGTTCAACAGCGCCTATTTCGAACACGCCTTCCTGGCCCAGCAGATGGGCGTCGAACTGGTCCAAGGCGGCGACCTGTTCGTGCGCGAGGGCCGGGTCTACATGCGCACCACCCAGGGCCCGCAACGGGTCGATGTCATCTACCGCCGCATCGACGACGATTTCCTCGACCCCCAGGCCTTCCGTGCGGACTCGGTGCTAGGGGTGCCGGGGCTGTTCGACTGCTATCGGAATGGCCGGGTGACCCTGGCCAACGCCGTCGGCACCGGCATCGCCGACGACAAGTCCATGTATATCCATGTGGGAGAGATGATCCGCTTCTACTGCGGGGAGGAACCGATTCTGTCCAACGTGCCCACCTGGCAACTGAGCAAGCCCGACGACCTGCGCTACGTCCTGGAGCACCTGGCGGAGCTGGTGGTCAAGGAGGTGCAGGGTTCCGGCGGCTACGGCATGCTGGTGGGTCCCACCTCCACCAAGGAGGAGATCCGTTTGTTCCGGGAGAAGATCGTGAGTAACCCCGACCACTACATCGCCCAGCCGACCCTTGCCCTCTCCACCTGTCCGACCTTCGTGGAAAACGGGGTGGCGCCGCGCCACATCGATCTGCGGCCCTTCGTGCTGTCCGGGGAGCAGATCGCCATGGTGCCGGGGGGACTGACCCGGGTCGCCCTCAAGGAGGGGTCGCTGGTGGTCAATTCCTCCCAGGGCGGCGGTACCAAGGACACTTGGGTGCTGGGGAACTGAGATGCTTTCCTCCACCGCCGATCATTTGTACTGGATGGCGCGCAGCATGGAGCGGGCCGAGAACACCGCGCGCATGCTGGATGTGACCTACCGCATGTCGCTGCTGAAGCAGGGCACCATCGAACCGGACCAGGAATGGAGCGCGATGTTGTCCATCGCCGGTCTGCACTGTGAGTTTGCGGAGCTCTACCCGGAGCTCAGCGTCGACAACGTGGTGCGCTTCATGGCGCTGGACGAGCGCAATCCTTCGTCGATCTTCAACAGCATCCGCAATGCCCGCGAGAACGCCCGGGCCGAGCGCGACACAGTGACGGTGGAGATGTGGGAGGCGCTGAACGCCACCTGGCTGGACATGAAGGCCACCCGTGAAAACGGCATTCCGGCCGACGGTGTCTCGGCCTTCTTCGAATGGGTGAAAGAGCGCTCCCATTTGTCCCGTGGCATCACCCACGGCACCCTGCTGCGCGGCGACGCCTTCGGCTTCATCCGCCTCGGCACCTTCCTGGAACGGGCCGACAACACCGTCCGCATCCTCGACGTGAAGTACCATGTGCTGCTCCCCAGCCTCGGCGATGTCGGCGGCGCCGCCGACTACTACCAGTGGGGAGCGCTGCTGCGCTCAGTTTCGGCCTTCCAGTCCTACCGCAAGGTCTACCACGGCCTGATCACGCCCAAGCGGGTGGCAGAACTGCTGCTGCTGTGCGTCGACATGCCGCGCTCGCTGCGCGCCTGCATCGACGAGGTCCATTGCCAGGTACAGGCGATCGACTCGCCGCGGGCGCAGGAGCTGCGCCGCCGGGTCGGCCTGTTCGAGGCGGAACTGCGCTACGGCCGCATCGACGACATCATCGCCCTGGGCCTGCACGAGTACCTCACCAGCGTGGTGTCGCGCCTGCACGGGATCGGCGAGCTGATCAACACCACTTATTTCTGGCCGTCGGAAGACTAGTTGCCGGCGCCGCCGGCTTGCAGTACGGTGCGCGCTTTCGCGACCTTTCCGAACTCCGACCATGACCTATTGCGCAGGGGTGATGATCAACGCCGGCATGGTGCTGGCATCCGATTCCAGGACCAACGCCGGGGTGGACAACATCTCCACCTTCCGCAAGATGAAGTCTTTCGAGCGGCCGGGGGAGCGCGTCATCGTCATCGTCAATTCCGGCAACCTGGCGGTCACCCAGGCCACCCTCAACCAGCTGGAGCAGGCCAACCGCCATGCCGACATGGGGCGCAGCCTGCTGAACGTTTCCTCCATGTGGGAGGCCGCGGAATTGGTGGGCAATGCGCTGCGGGAGGTGCGCGGCCGCGACGGCCCCTTTCTGCTGAGCGGCAATGTCGACGCCGGTGCCAACTTCATCATCGGCGGCCAGATCGCCGGCGAGGTGCAGCGGCTGTTCCTGGTGTACTCGGAGGGCAATTTCATCGAGGCGACCCT
>Ga0233425_10006194_pt1 | contig 18007 bp, 16 predicted proteins | sample Watercolumn_Towu_2_FD_181712 | JGI IMG/M metagenome (GOLD analysis project Ga0233425, IMG submission 181712) | Freshwater microbial communities from Lake Towuti, South Sulawesi, Indonesia - Watercolumn_Towuti2014_140_MG | ecosystem: Environmental > Aquatic > Freshwater > Lake | place... | reverse complement strand
TAAAATTTCTGCCCTGGCTCGGCCTCCGCCGACGACAGAATCAGCCTGAACACGGCCCTCGGAAGGCGGAACACGTCGGTTTGAGCCGTTGTGGAAACGGCGGTGAAATCACGCGAATTTTGCAAAACACCATGTCAAGCATTTTTTGCGGTTATTGCAAAAATTTTTTCGCCCTCGCGGGCGAACCGCATCTCGATAGCCGGGGGGAGTGTGGGACAGCCAGAACCGGGCTAAGTAAGGTTGTGAACGGTTACTCCGCGACGTGGTACGAGAGGTACGGCGCGAACACCCGTTCACCATCGACGCATGGGTATTGCTACCGGAGCACATGCATTGCATTTGGACGTTGCCCGAGGGCGATAGCGGGTATTCCAAACGATGGGGATTGATCAAGGCCGGCTTTTCCCAGCGTGCACGGGAGCTGTTCGAGCGCAGCGAATGGATGAGTTCATCCAAGACCAAACACCGGGAGAGCACGATATGGCAGCGGCGGTTTTGGGAGCACCAAATCCATGACTCGGTGGATTTTAGCCGCCACATCGATTACATCCATTGGAACCCCGTCAAACACGGCCATGTCATCCGTGTCGCCGATTGGCCATATTCCACGTTCCATCGGTATATCCGCGATGGAATATACCCGCAGAATTGGGCAGGCCAGGGAATCGCCGCAGCGCATGCCGACGAATTCGGCGAATGACCGAAACCATCGTAGGGTGTGCACCGCACACCCAATCAACACCACCGCGGCAAGAGCAACAAGAGCCAATCGGCGAATAAAACAGCCGAACCGGATAGGCATCCGGGCAATGGGTGGGCGATGCCCACCCTACTGGGCTTATTATTTCATATCCAAAGCGGAGGGGCATAGCCGCGGTGGATACCGAGAGATGGGGAATTTGATAGCTCAGGAGTTCGGTGGAAACGGGGCGTTCAACCAGGCCTACTAACCCCGCATCCGGCATCCCTGCGGCTCTATTCGGCTTCCCCGTCCCTGCGGGGCCGGGAAGCGGGCTCATGGACGCCTGCCGCCACGCCCACCGCATCCCTTGAATGCGGCGGCTCCGGACGCTGGCAGGCGGACTGGGCCAGACGAAAGCCGAGGTTGTTGTTCCGGTTGTCCGGGTTGTTCCTGTTGCGGTTGGCCGAGCGGAGGTTCGCCGGTTGGTTGTTCCAGGAACCGCCGCGGATCACCCGCCGGCCGCCGTATGGCCCGCTCCCCGGACGAAGACGATCCCGGAAAAGAAGGCGTCGCGCAAGCCCAAGGTGTCGGCGTGGCCGGCGTGACCGATCCAGCTCTGCACCGCCGGATCGAAATCCTCCCGGTTCAATCGCCCCCGTGCATAGGCTTTGGCAAACCGCCTCAGCTTGCGGACGAAGCGCCAGCCGTTGTCGTTGCGCAACCGGCGCTGGCCGGGAAACACCCGATAACCCAGCAGATCGAGCCCGCCCGCTACGGGGACGATATGCGCCTTGTCCGGGTGCAGACGCAACCGCTCCAACCCCAGCGCCTCCCGCACCCTGGCCCTGCACTCCGCCAAACGGCCCTTGTCGTCGCCCAGGACGACCATGTCATCCACATAGCGGAGGTAGGGGCCGGCGCGCAGATCTTCCTTCACCCAGTGGTCGAAGCCGTCGAGGTAGAGATTGGCGAAGAACTGGCTGGTGAGGTTGCCGATGGGCAGGCCCACCCGGCGCTGCAGAGGCGTGAACAAGTCATCGCCGGGGAAATAGACCAGGGGCTCGTCCGTCGTGGCCGGCGGGCCGGAATCGATGATCCGGTCCAGCAGCGCCAGCACCTCCTGATCCTTGATCAAGCGCCGCAGCTTGTCTTTCAGCCGATCGTGATCGATGGTGGGAAAGTAGCGGGCGACGTCCATCTTCAAGGCATAGGCATGATGGCGCGCCCAGGTCTGGTAGCGCGCCACCGCCGCATGGACGCCCTTGCCGGTGCGGCAGGCGTAGGAATCGGCGATGAAGCGGCGGTCGATGGGCGGCTCGATGACGTTCAGCAGGGCGTGGTGCACCACCCGGTCGCGGAATGGCGCGGCGGCGATGAGGCGCGGTTTGCGTTCGTAGATGGAAAACAGCCGGTATTCGCCCGGCCGGTAGTCGCCGCAAACCAGGTCCCGCTGCAAGACCAGCAGTTCCTTTTCCAGGTTCAGCTCGAACCCCGCCACCGGCGGTCTGCGCCGCTTGCCTCGCCGCGCCTTGCGGAATGCCCGCAGCAGGTTGTCGAAGCCGACCACCTGCCGCCACAGATCGCCGAGGCGCTTCACGGCGCTTGATCTCTGGCATCGACACTGCGCAGCCAGCCCCCCAGCTGCCGGCCCAGTTCATCCATCAACCGGGCGCCATGCTCGTACTGGCGCAAGGCGACCGCCTGCAGTTCCAGCGCCAGCCGCCACAAATGCTTGGCGACCTCCAGCCGCAAATTGGCCTTTTGCAGCCCGACCCGCTTGTTGTGGGTGAAGGCGGCTTCGACGGTCAGCTCCAAGACCTCCAGCAGCGCCGATTCCAGCCGCTCCCCGACGGTGAAACGCCGCAGCCGGGGGAACTTGTCGATCTGGGGAATCAGCCACAGCAGCAGTTCATGGGCGGCCTGCACGGCTTGCGGCGTGGTGTCTTTCATCTCCCGCCCCCCAAAAATACGCGTCGCGGCCCTTCGGGCCGCAAAGACTCAAAGGGAAAAAGAACAGAGCACAAAGGGCTATAAGTCCTGGGCAAGACGAAACCCCAGGTTGAGGCTCCGGAAGTCCGGGAAGTCCCAGTCGCGGAGGGCCGAGCGGAGGTCCGCCGGTTGGAAGTTCCAGGAACCGCCGCGGATCACCCGCAGGCCGGATGCACAAGCGTCCTCGCCATCGCTCCAGGCAGAGCCGTCGCCGGGCGCTCCCTGGTAGTTTTCATGGTAGCAATCGGCCACCCATTCCCAAACATTGCCCAGCATGTCGTACAGCTCCCAGCGATTGGGTTTGAGCAGTCCGACCGGTGCGGTGTAGGCATAGCCATCGGGACACTGGAACCCGCCCCAGCTCAGCGTAGAGTCAAACTTTTTCTTCAAGCTTTCGATGTTCTTGCTGTCCAGCACATTAGCGTAGTGGCAGGCATCCTTGAGCTTGGCGTCTCAGCCCCAGTAGCGGGATTCTACGGTTCCGGCGCGGGCGGCATACTCCCATTCGGCTTCCGTGGGCAGACGGTAAGGCTTCTCGGCGTGGGTCTTCTCGCTCAGCCAGCGGGCATAGGCGTTGGCCCCTTCCCAACTGACGTTGATCACGGGCATCTGACCTCGATCTTCCGGTTTGACCTGCTGCTCGGCGCCGAAGCCGCCGTCGTCTCCGGTAAAATTCGACCTCGTGTCGTTCAGGAAACGGGTGTATTCCTCGATGGTGACTTCGTGCCTCGCCAGCCGGAACGGCTTGGCGACGCGGACCAGATGCAGCGGCCGTTCGTCGTCCTGGGCATCCGGATCGACGGGGATGTGACGGCAGGCTTCGGCCACCGGATCAGTCTCGTTCTTTCTGGACCCCATGCAGAATTCGCCCGCCGGAATCACGGACCAGTACTCGTCCGCCAAAATATCCGGGTGCGGCGCGCGGCGTTGCCGCTCCGGCACCGCTACCGCCTGTTCATAGATGCCGCCGCCGGCCAGCAGGGCGGCGGCCAGGGCCGGGGCGGCATAGGCCACCGCCTGGCGCCACAGGCGCGTCCTGTGGCGGCCGAGATGAATCGACAGGGCGCGGGCGATGAAGTCGTGGGACAGCTCCCAGGTGGTCTGCACTTCATCCAGAGGGCGGGCCAGTTCTTTGATCCTCAAGCCATTCATGACACTGCGGACTTGACCGAGCTTGCAGCCAGTCGCCTGCATCAACTCTGCCTCCCTTTGGGGCCGTTTGGTTCCCTGCTCGGTCACCAGCAATCTCACGATGGGGCCGAAGTGAGCCCGAAGACCGTCCTGATCGAGCGCGTCCTGGATATAGCGCCGCACCAGTTCGCCCGCATCCAGAGTTGGCACCTTACGCTCGCCGGTCACCAGCACATGGCCAACCACATTCAGAGTGATGGGCCGAATCAGGCCGGCGCTGTCGTCCAGCTCGGCGGCGCTCTGGAGGATTTGGTCGAGGGTGTCCGGTTTCAGATCGAGCCCAGAGCGCTCCATGAACTGACGGGCGTCCTTCAGGCTGAAGCGGCCCACCTGAAACCAGTTCCGTTCCTGGTTCAGCAAGGGCAGACCGAAGTCCGCCAGGGCGGCCTGGTATTCGCTGCGCACCACCAGCAAAATCCGAAGTCCTTTCAGAGGATTGGCTTCCAGTGCCGCAAGCAAGGCGGCGAATTCCGACTGGGCCTGCGGCTGGGCAAGGATGATAAATTCTTCGAACTGGTCGATGACCAACACCAGCTTGCCATGCGAGCGGTCCACGGCCGAATCGATCAACTCCCGCAAGGGCGGCGGATCAGAGGATGGCTTCTTGCGAGAAGCAAGATATGCGGCTAGCGCGGCACGCAATGCGCCCGCGGGGTCTTGCCAGGCCCGTGCCGAGACGACGGTCCAGCCTTGCTGACGCAGCTGGGGCAGCACATAGGCGTTGAGGAGGGAACTCTTACCGGAACCGGAATCGCCGGTCAGATACAGCGGCACGGCGACCGAACGAAGAAGCCAGTCCAAAACCTTTTGATGGGCGCGGTCGGCCCGGTCGAAGGCGGCCTGGTCCTCGGCGGTATCGCGATAGGGGCCGACACGAAAGAAGCCGTGGGCCACCGCATCGGACTTCATGGCAAGGTATTGGGACTGGCGCCGTTCCCGGTGGCTCAGCCACAGGTTGAACAAATACAGCACCAACACGAGGCTGGGCAAAGCGTTGAAGGCGTATCGCCAAGGCTCCGGCACTGCGATGGCGGATGGCCATTCCCATAAATCGTTCACGCTCTTGAGATTACCCAACATCAGCGCCACCGCGGCCAGCAGCGCCGCGGCGTGGTTCAGCCACTTGCCGGGCAGAGTGTGGGGGATGGCATCAATATCCTCCTGGGAGAGGGGCAGCGTCTTACCCAGCCTCAGGTCCGCTTGCCCCGATTCCTCGCTCATGCTCGACTCCGTGTTGTTGTTGGTTTTGCGCCGGGAAGTACGATGGCGGAAATGCGTGACGCATTCAAGCCGTTCAGACAGGTCAGGTCATCGGCGGCCGGGTTTTGATGGGTACGCTACGCTTTGCCTACCATCGATGGGTTTCGGCTTCGCCTCTGCGCTTTGCCCATCATCGATGGGTTTCGGCTGCGCCTCTACCCATCCTACGGTGCTCCCGTGGTTCCACCACGACCGGTAGCACCGCCAATCCGGCGGGCTTGGCCTTGCCATCGTCGGTCACGATCACTTCGAGCAGATTGGCGCGGTAGGCCAGCAGGCGGTCACCTTGCCGCAGGCCGGCGGCGATGCGGTAGACGCCGGGGGCGAGGCCCAGGAAGGGCAGCTGCAGGCGCAGGGTGCCGGTTCCGGAGGCGGTGGCGGGCTGCCCGGCCCGTGCGCTGTCCACCGAAGCCAGCAGCAGGCCGCCGGCGGTCCAGAAGTGCAGGATCACCGCGAGATCGTCGAGGGGTCGCTCGGCGCGGCAGCTCAGCTCCAGATCCAGCGTCCCGCCCACTTTGGCAGTCTCTTCCTCGCCGACCCGTTGCAGGCCGGTGATGGCGATGCCGTCGGCCCGCTCTTCCGGCGGGGTGACGCTGCCGCCGGCCGCGGCCAGCTGGCGGTTGCGGTAACCCACCGCCGTGTAGTACTGGGCGAACAGCCGCTCCGGTTCGCCCAGAGCCAGTTGGCGGCCGTCGAACAGCAGCAGGCAGCGGTCCGCCACCTGGCGGATGTTCATCTCGGAGTGGGACACGAACACCACGGCGGTGCCGGCCCGCTTGAGTTCGTTGATGTGTTCCAGGCAACGCAGCTGGAAGGCGATGTCGCCTACCGCCAGCACCTCGTCGATGAGCAGCAGGTCCATCGGCACGCAAGTGGCGGCGGCGAATTCCAGGCGGGCGTACATGCCGTCGGAATAGGTCTTCACCGGCGCGTCGATGGCCTCCTTCAGCCCGGCGAACTCGACGATGAGTTCGACCTGGGCGTCGGTCTGGGGCTTGCTCAGGCCCAACTGGGCGCATTGGATATAGATGTTCTCGCGCCCGCTCAGCAGGGGCTGCAGCCCGCTGCCGATGCGGATCAGGGATTTCGCCGGCGCGACGGTGACGATACGGCCCCGATCGGGGCGCAGGTCGTGGTTGATGAGCTTGAGCAGGGTGGTCTTGCCGGCACCGTTGGGGCCGATGACACCTAAGCATTCGCCCCGCTCCACCCGGAAGGAGAGGTCGCGCAATGCCCAGAACTCGCCGGGCGCCAGCTCGGCTCGCGGCTTCATCCCGAAGCGGCGGCGCAAGCCGTCCTTCAGCCCCAACCAGACGGCACCGGCCATGGAGCGGTTGAACTTCTTGGAGAGGTCTTCGACCTGGATGGCGGGAGGGGGCACGGCGATGGCGACGATCGGGGCGGGGCCGCTAGTTTACCCGATGCCTCCCGGCGGGCGGCGAGCCGGCTTGAAACTGCCGCCCAACAGCAGGGACAATCCGCTCCGAACAGAGCCAGACCGGCTCATTGGGACTATGGGATTATGAAAACGTACGTCGAATTCCGATCACACAAGTTCCCGCCGTACAATGGTGAAGAAGAGCAGATCAATCCTGGGCTGTGGGGAAAACGGCTGGCGGAATATCTGATGCAAAGGCTCGGCGAGAAAGGCATCGAAATCCAAGGCATGATCGCCGAGGACTGGGGATGGTATGTGGAGGTCCGCAACGATGGATTTCCGCTGGGGCTGTGCTGCGGACATCAAAACGGCGATGACGACCAGTTCCTATGCTTCACCGAGCCGAACGCTCCGGTCGTAAAGAAGCTCTTTAAGAAAATTGACGCGACTCCGCAACTCATCCGGCTCACCGCGGCACTCCGGGAAATACTCGCTGCCGACGCGGAGATTCGAGAGGTGGTGTGGAGAGAACCCCAAGCGGTGGGCAGATAGAGCCTGCCCACCCTACCTGGAGCCGTCGATTCATTGATAGGTCCCTGGGTAGGGGCATAATTCAACACCATTGACCGACTCCCTGCCCCCGTCCATGTCCATGTCCGCCCCCTCGACCGCCATCCTCATCACCGGCGCCAGCAGCCAGATCGGCCATTTCCTGCTGCCCCGGCTGGCCGGCGCCGGCTTTACGGTTCACGCCGTCAGCCGCCGGCCGCCGGAATCGATCACATCGGCCATTCAGTGGCACCGCTGCGACATCGAAGCCGGCGCTCTGCCGGACGTTGCGTTGACAGGAGCCATCCATCTGGCACCCCTGCCGCTGCTGCCGCAGTTGCTGCCGCAGCTCGCCGAGCGGGGGGTGAAGCGGGTCATCGGGTTCGGCTCCACCAGCCGCTACACCAAGGCGGGCTCGGCCGATCCCGCCGAACGGGCCTATGCCGCCGATCTGCAAGGCGCCGAGGCGGCCATCGCCGACTATTGCGAGCCGCGCGACATCGCCTGGACGGTGTTCCGCCCCACCCTGATCTACGGCTGCGGACTGGACAAGAACGTCACCACCATCGCCCGCTTCATCCGCCGCTTCCGCTTTTTCCCACTGATCGGCGGAGACGGCGGGCTGCGCCAGCCGGTGCACGCCGACGATCTGGCCGCAGCCTGCCTGGCGGTCTGGGATAACCCCGCCGCCTTCAACCGGGGCTACGACCTCAGCGGCGCCGAGGTGCTCAGCTACCGCGCCATGGTCGTACGCATCTTCACCGCGGAAGGGCTATCGCCCCGCTTCCTGTCCATTCGCCTGGAGCTGTTCCGGGCCGGCATGAAGCTGCTCGCGCTGCTGCCCCGCTACCGCTACCTGTCCGCAGAAATGGCCGACCGCATGGCGGCCGATCTGGCCTTCGACCATGCCGCCGCCGCCCGCGACTTCGGCTATTCGCCCCGCCCGTTCGAACCACCATCCCCGGGCTAAACCCCAATGCCGGTGAAACAAGGAACCCTCTCCCTCTGGGCAGAGGTGTCTACACAAGTCCCTCAACCTGCGGGAGAGGGACTTAGGGTGAGGGCCAGGCGCCTGATGTTTCAACGAGTTGGTCGCCAGAATTGAGCGCTCCTGGCCCTCACCCCTGCCCCTCAATGGTGTTGAATTAAGCCCCTCTCCCTGTGGGAGAGGGGTTGGGGTGAGGGCCTGGGCGCCTCGTGCTTGCGACGGCCTCGTTGGAACATCAGGCGCTTCAGCCCTCACCCTGCACTCTCCCAGAGGGAGAGGGTTCCTTATTTCAACAGCATTGCCCCTGCCCCTCTCCCGCAGGGAGAGGGGTTGAATGTCAAAGGCTTTCGAAGCTGTGTAGATACCTCTGCCCTCTGGGAGAGGGGCTACAGCGTGATCAAAACAGACTCATCTGCTGCCCCGGCAAAACCGGCGGGCGGAACTGGGAGGTGTCCAGGTGCAGGCTGCGGACGTTGAGTCCCAGCCGCCGCACCGCCAGGCGGAAGCGCTGGCGCATGAGTTCGGCGAAGACCCCGCTACCGGTCTGGCGGCTGCCGAATCCCGAACGGTACAACTCGCCGCCGTGAAACTCCGCCAACCGGCTCAGCACATGCTGCTTCTTCAGCGGAACATGCGCTTCCAGCCAATCGGCGAACAACTCTTTCAGTTCCAGCGGCAGCCTGAGGATGATGTATTGGGCCTGGCTGGCACCTGCCGCCGCGGCCTGCTCCAGCAGGCTTTCCAGCTCGGCGTCGGTGAGGAAGGGGATGACCGGCGCCACCAGCGCCACCACCGGCACGCCGGCCTGGGTCAGCCGCCGGATCACCGCCAGCCGGCGCTCCGGCGCCGCCGCCCGCGGCTCCAGCACCCGCGCCAAGGTACGATCGAGGGTGGTGAGGGAAATGCCCACTTGAACCAGCCGGCGTTCCGCCAGTGCTTCGAGCAGGTCGAGGTCGCGCTCGATCAGGCCGGACTTGGTGGTGATGGCGACCGGATGGCGGCAATCCAGCAGGATTTCCAGGATGCGCCGGGTCAGCCGCCGCTCCCGCTCGATGGGCTGGTAGGGATCGGTGTTGGCGCCGAGGGCAATGGTCTTGCACTGGTAGGTGCGGGCCGCCAGTTCCCGTTCCAGCAGTTCCGGTGCAGCCGTCTTGGCCATCAGCCGCGTCTCGAAATCCAGCCCTGGCGACAGGCCGATATAGGCGTGACTGGGACGGGCGTAGCAATAGATGCAGCCGTGCTCGCAGCCCCGGTACATGTTGACCGACTGCTCGAAGGGAATGTCGGGAGAACGGTTGCGGGTAATGGCGGTTCGGGAGGTTTCTTCCGTCACCTCGGTCACCAGGGGCGCGATGGCCTCGTCCGGGTGCCAACCGTCATCGAAGGTGTCGCTTTGCTGACGGTTGTAGCGTCCGGCAGGATTACCCACGGCACCGCGGCCCTTGCGCGGACGCGGCGGTCGACTGGGGGGATCGGTAGGATGGCGGCTCATGACCGCCCATGCTATCACCGGAGCGGCGCCTTGCCCCAGTCCGCGTCGAGCCTCTGCGGCGGCCGCCGGGAGTCGGGTATCCCGGCGGCTCGAAATCGCTGGCTCTGGCAGCGTTTCCTTACAGCTTGCCTTCCTTCTTGTAGTAGTCGATCTCTTCGTTCATCTTGCCGATGGCGTGTTCGAGGGGAGGCACCGCACCGTCGACCTTGCCGGCATCCAGCGCCGTGATCGCTTCCTTCAGGCTGCCCGCGGCTACCTGCATGGGCATGGTGCTCTTCTCCTTGAAGGAAGCGACCGCCAGTTTGCGGCCTTGGATCGAAGCTTCCAGCGCGCCGTCCTTGTTGCCGGCCTTGGCGGCTTCCAGGGCCTGCTGTGCAAACTTATAGACCTCCATCAGGTTCATCGGCGGATCGGCATAACGGCCGCCCGCGAAGCTCACGTTGACCAACGCCGTCAGCAACAGCACCCAGATCAGTTTCAAGCTAGTAGCTTTCATTAATGGCTCCATTTCATCATTTTGGTGGGATCGTCGAGCAAGGATTGCAAACCAAGATTCGCTGTCACCCGGAGAGAACCTCTTCGACTGTCGAACGCCGAATGGCGGCTCTGCAAACCGCCAGACCGGACATCCCTTTAACAGCAATCGCCGTGCCGATCGTCTGCGGACGCTTTTTTACACCGGGAATCCGGAGCTTATGGCTCGACTAGGGGAGAAGCGGCGGCCAGGCAGTAACCGCGTCTGAGTGATATGGCGTGGCGTGTGCTGGATATGCCAGGGGAAGAATCGGGGAAATCCCTCACCTGCGGCCTGAGGCCACAGATCAACCGGGAATCTCAAGCGAGCAGTCGCAAGGCGGTCTGATAGAACCCGAAGCTGACCAGCCAGGCCAAAACCAGGGGCCAGACCACCGCCGCCAGGGTGAAACCGAGACTGCGGGATTCGGCGCGGATGGCGGCGATGGTGGAAAGGCAGGGCGTGTAGATCAGGGTGAACAGCATGAAGCTGTAGGCCTGGGGCCAGGTCATGACCTGCGCCACATGGGCCGTCAGGGCATCACCCTCCAGCCCATAGATCACCGCCAGGGAACCGATCACCACCTCCTTGGCGACGAAACCGAAGATCAGCGCCACCGCCAGCCGCTCGTCGATTCCGAGAGGATCGAGCACCGGCGACAGCGCCCGGCCGATCATGCCGGCATAAGACTCCGGCGATGCCGGCAGGACATCCGCGGGGAAATGGGTGAGAAGCCATACCAGGATGACGCCGGAGACGATGATCTTGGTGGCGCGCTGAACGAAATGCCTCACCTCCAGCCAGCCGCGCAGCCAGATCTGGCGCAGGGTCGGCAGCCGGTAGGGCGGCAGTTCCACCACGAAAGACTCGTCCGACGCGAAGCTGCGATGGTGGCGCAGCCCCAAGGCGGTCACAAAGGCGGTGAGAAAGCTGATTCCATAGAGCGACAGCAACACCAAAGGCGCCTGCTGGGCGGTGAACAGTGCCGCGATGATGAACAAGAACACCTGCAGCCGGGCCGAACACAGGGAGAAGGGGATCACCATCATGGAGAGCAGCCGCAGGGCGCGGCTGCGCATGATGCGGGTGCCCATGATGGCGGGCACGTTGCAGCCGAAACCCATCAACAGCATGACGAAGCTGCGGCCGTCCAGGCCCAGCCGGGCCATCAGCGCGTCCATCAGAAAGGCGGCACGGGACAGATAGCCGGAATCTTCCACCAAGGCCATGAAGAAGAAGAACAGCACGATGAGGGGCACGAAGGTGGTGACCGTCGCCACTCCGGCATACAGCCCTTCCATCAGGAAACCGCGCAGTATCGGCGGCGCATCGGCCAGCGCCGGCTCCAGCACCACGCTGGCCAGGCTTTCGAATCCCTGCTTCATGAGGTCTTGGATCGGGGTGCCGAGATAGAACACCCCGCTGAACACCAGGAACATGGCCAGGAAGAAAAAGGGGATGCCGAACCAGGGATGCATCAGAACCCGGTCGAGCCGGTCCGAAATCATCTCGGGAACCATGTAGGGCTTGTCGACGGAGCGGCTCAATACCTCGTTCACCCGCAGCTCCAGGGCGTCGTCGGCACTCAGCCGGCGCACCACGTCGGCCGGCACCTCCCGCCGCCCGTCCGGGCTGGCGCTGAGCAACTGCGCCATGGCCTTGAGCATGTCGTTGTGGCCTTCGCCGTATTTCGCGCTGACGCCGACCGCCGCCAGCCCCAGCTCCTGCGACAGCGCCTCCAGATCGATTCGGGTACCCATCCGGCGCGACTCGTCCAGCATGTTGATCACCAGCAGCACCGGGAAGCCCAGTTCCTGCAGCTGCAGGGTGAGAAACAGCTGGCGCTCCAGCTGATTGGCGTTGACCAGCACCACCGCCAGATCGATGGGCTGGCTCTCCAGGAAATGGCGGACGATGCGTTCGTCGTCGGCATAGCCGTGCAAGTCGTAGATCCCCGGCAAGTCCACCACTTCGGCGATGTTGGCGCCCACCAGGATCCGCGCCCGCAACAGGCTGACGGTGATGCCGGGCCAATTGCCGACCCGCGCGGAGGCGCCGGAGAGGCGGTTGAAGAGTGTGGATTTGCCCGTATTGGGCATCCCCAGGAGGGCTATGCGCTTCACTGTCGGTCGCTGTCGGTTGTATGGAGCCTGTCGCGGGTTCCCGGGTTTGGCCGGCCGGAACCCGCGAGGCTTCCGTCAGAACCGGCTGATCTCGATACGAGCGGCGTCGCGCCGCCGGATAATGATATCAGTCCCGCCGATGCGGACCTGCAAAGGTCCGGAAAATGCCCCGCGGCGAATCAGGCGCACCCGTTGTCCGATCCGGAATCCCAGGGCGATGAGCCGGTTCCGCAGCACTTCATCGGCTTGAATGGCGACGATGGAGGCTTCTTCGCCGGTGACCAGGGAAGAGAGGGATGACGACATAATGGACACTACTTGTTAAGAACAGTTCTCGATTGTCCACGTTTCCCTGTGCTTGACAAGCCCTATTTTTGATCATTGACCGTGCACCGCCTCATCCCGGAACGAACCGTCCTCCCCGGTCGACCGATAGCGTCCAGTTTAGGCCACAATCGCTGCGTCCCGAGCTCCAACTCTCCCCTGCCGGGTTGACCCTAGCCTGCGGAAGGCTCAACCTGTGGGCAAGCCCTGCTGCCCAAGCCGCCATGCCCAGCCCAGCGCCCGACACCCTCGCCCAAATTCGCGCACTGATCGCCCAACCCTCGGTCAGCTGCACCGACCCCGGTTTCGACCAGGGCAACCGGGGCGTCATCGAAATGTTGGCCGGCTGGCTGGACGGTTACGGCTTCGCCGTGCGCATCCTGGAGGTCGCCCCCGGCAAGGCCAACCTGCTGGCGACCCTGGGGGGGCCCGCCGATGCCGGCGACGGCCTGGTGCTGGCCGGCCATACCGACACCGTGCCCTATGACCTGGAGCGCTGGTCCACCGACCCTTTCGCCGGCAAGGAGAAGGACGGCCGCATCTACGGGTTGGGCAGCTGCGACATGAAAGGCTTCTTCCCCCTGGCCATGGCCGCCGCGCTGTCGTTCGATCCAAAATCGTTGCGCCATCCGGTGACCATCCTCGCTACCGCCGATGAGGAAAGCTCCATGGCGGGCGCCAAGCAGCTGCTGGCGGCGGGGCTCAAGCCCGGCCGCTTCGCGGTGATCGGCGAACCCACCGGCCTCAAGCCCATCCGCATGCACAAGGGGGTGATGATGGAGAGCATCCGGATCACCGGTCAGGCCGGCCACTCCAGCGACCCGGCCCTGGGCGCCAACGCCATCGAAGGCATGCAGCGGGTACTGGCGGAACTGCTGCGCTGGCGCGCCGAACTGCAGGAGCGCTATCGCAACCCCGCCTTCCAGGTCGCCTTCCCCACCCTCAACTTCGGCTCCATCCACGGCGGCGACAACCCCAACCGCATCTGTCCCCACTGCGAGATGCAGATCGACATCCGCCCGCTGCCGGGCATGAGCCTGACCGAACTGCGGGAAGCCATGGCCGCAAGGCTGCAGGCGGCCTTGGGCGCCCTGCCCCGGCTGCAACTCCAAACGACACCGCTGTTCGACGGGCTGGAACCCTTCGAGACCCCGGCCGATTCCGCCCTGGTGCGGGTATGCCGAGATTTGACGGGCATCGAAGCCGGCGCAGTGGCCTTCGGCACCGAAGCCCCCTTCTTGTCCCGGCTGGGCATGGAAACGGTGGTCCTGGGCCCCGGCGATATAGCCCAGGCCCACCAAGCCGACGAGTACCTGGCCCTGGACCGGATCGAGCCGACCATCCGCATCCTGCGGGGGTTGATTCAGCGGTTTTGTGTTGCGGGCTGAAAAGTCGATGCAGGCTGGAATGACCAGCGGGAATTCCGGTTTGGCGCAACAACCGCTGGAATTCGCAGCTGCTCATTCCAGCCTGCGCGCCCGTTTGCAATGAGCGCTCTCTCACCGAAACCCATCCTTCATTTCCCGCAGCCTCGCAAACACCTTCCAGTTCTCGGCATCCTGCAACCCGAGCCTCTCCCGTATCTCCGGAATTTCCGGGCGCAAAAACGGATTGGTGGCCAGTTCCTCGGCCAGGGTCGACGGCACGGTCGGCTGACCGTCCGCGCGCAACTCGTCCACCTCCGCCAGACGCCGGAGCAACTCCGCATTGCCGGGCTCCACCGTGCGCGCAAAGCGGCCGTTGGCCCGGGTGTATTCGTGCGCGCAATAAATGCGGGTCGATGGGGGTAGCCGGCGTATCTTGTCCAGCGAGGCCCACATCTGTTCGGCGGTACCCTCGAACAAGCGGCCACAGCCCAGGCCGAACAGCGTGTCGCCGCAGAACAGCGCGTCCTGATCCGCAAACCAGTAAGCGATATGCCCACCGGTATGGCCGGCGACTTCGATCACTTCAGCACGATTGCCGCCCAGCACAAACTCGTCACCGTCCACCAGCCCACGGTCGATGCCAGGAATCCGGGCGGCATCGGCGGCCGCACCCAGAATGCGGCAACCGGTGCCCTGTTTCAGCTCCAGGTTGCCGCCCACATGGTCGCTGTGGTGATGGGTGTTGAGGATGTAGTCCAACCGCCAGCCGTGCCGGTCCAGCTCCTCGAACACCGGTCCGGCCTCGGCCGGGTCGACCACGGCGGCGGAGCCGAATTCCACGTCGTTCAGCACATAGACGTAGTTGTCGTTCAATACCGGTATCTGGATGATTTCGAGCATGGCGATTCCCCGCAGCCGATCAACGCCTGCCGCTCATTCCCCCTGCCCCAGCATCCGCGCGATATCTTCCTTGGCAAACCCGATCTTGCGCGCCACCCGGTCGGCGTGGCTGACCTTGGAGATGCCCTCGATCAAGCGGTAGGTGGGCAGGTCATTCTTGAACTCCACCTGGCGGGCATGGCCGATGCCCTGCTCCTGGAAATGCTCCACCAACTCGTGGTTGTGGGTGATCAGCAGGGTGCTGCAGCCCTTCTGGCGGAAACCGTTGAGGATGTCGGTGGAAATCTCGATCTTTTCCTCGTGGGTGGTGCCCTCCGACAGCTCGTCCATGATCACCAGGCTGCGGCCGCTGGTGGCCATGAAGATTTCCTTAGTGCGCTTCAGCTCGGTGCCGAACCGTCCTTCCCCGTCGGTCAGCTGGCTGATCTCCGGCGCCTGGTAGAAGATGCGGTCGGCCACCGTCAGCTCGGCACTTTCGGCCGGCACATAACAGCCGATCTGGGCCAGCAGTTGGGCCTGCGCCAGAGTCTTGCAGAAGGCGGTCTTTCCACCGCTGTTGGGGCCGGTGACGAAGGTCAGCCGGTCGTCGGCCAGGTCGATGTCGTTGGCCACGTAATCGGCATTGCCCTTGGCCAGGACGGGATTGCGCACCGCCTTGAGCCTGGCGGTGTGGGCGGGCGCTTCCAGCAGGTCGGGAAGAGTCATGGGATGGCCGAAGTTGTCGCGCAAATGCAGGAAGTTCAGCAGTTCGTCCAGCTTGCCCAGGGCATCCAGGGCCTGCTGCAGCTCCGGAGAGCGCTTGAAGATTTCCCGTAGGGGATAGATGACGCCGTCGCGGTCGAAGCCGCCCACGATGGGCACATAGACCAGGGCCATGGGCGGCAGGATCAGCCAGAACAGCGGCGCGATGGCGGTGGCCATCTCCAGCAGCAGGGGCACGAACTCCAGCGCCGCCAGGATCACCACCACCAACATGAGCAGAGCGCCGGGCTTGAACAGCGAAGGCCGGAACTTGATGGCCGGCGTCAGCAGACTCTTCTCGGCCCGGGTCAAGAGTCCCTTCTCGGAGCGGTACACGGGGCCCCGCATCAGGGCGCCGACGCGTGACTCGGAAAAGCGCTGGATGTCGTCGACGATACCCTGCAGATAGGCGCTCTCCGGCTTGGGCAACTGGGCCGCCCCGTCCGCCAGATCCACCATGAAGCCGGTTCCCTTCAGATAGGACTCATAACCGTAGCCCTCCACCTCCAGCTCGTCGGCGGGCCTGCCCGCCCAGCCCAGGAAGGTGCCGAACAGCAGCCGGTAGAAATCCTCCTCCCGCCGTGCGCTGCGGCGTACCAGGCCAGCCACAGCGTCGCGCAGGTTCGCGCGGGTCTCCAGCTCCTTCAAGGCGTCCTGCTTGGCCCGCACCGCCACGGTGGTGGCCAGCGGATGGGTCAGCGAGCGGTACAGCACCGCCTGGCCAATGCGGGTGCCGGCCATGCCGATGGTGTCGAACAGCTTGACCACTTCGATGGTGCGGAAGGTGGTCTCGTCGATGACGCCCCGTCCGGTGGGCTCAGACCAGGCCGAAGGAATGCGCGGCGGGGTGCGCGAGTCGGATTGCAGGATGGTCGAAGGAGCGGCGTTTGTCGTTGTCATGGGTACACTCGCTGACGGTCGGGGGGTTCGCCTTTTTACCGCCTAACGGGCGGGAAGGAAAGCCGCCCGGTCAGTTTGCCTGCAAGCTACGAATCTGCCGCAGCAATTCCGCCGCCGCCGCCGCATCCACCTGGCCGATGCGGCGATGGCGGACCACCCCGGCACGGTCGATGATATAGGTCTCCGGAGTGCCGTAAAGCCCCATGTCCCGCCCCAGCTGACCCTCGGCGTCGAACACCGCCTCGGCGAAGGGACTCCCCTCCCGTTCGAGCCAGCGCAACGCCTCGTCCCGCTGGTCCAGGTAGTCGACGCCATACACCGTCACCCCCTGATCCCGCAGTCGCAGCAGTTCCGGACTCTCGTCGCGGCAGGCCAGGCACCAGCTCGCCCAGAAATTGATGACCGCGGGGCCACGTAGCGCCGCCGGATCGAGCATGCGCCCAGGGTCCGCCAGCGACGGCAGGCTGAAAGCCGGCAGCGGCCGGTTCAGCACCGGCGAAGGCAAGGTATTGAGATCGACCTGCATACCCTGCCAGTAGAGAAATCCGAGCACTCCCATGAGTATCACGGGGAGTAATAGCAGGAGCTTGGGGAAGGGGCGGTGGGGGTTGGGGGGGCGACGAGGGTCTGACGTCATGCATCACCTTCCGCATCCTGCACCAGGAAGGAGGCCCCTGTGTCACGTGCGGAGGTCTCCAGGAAGGTCATCAGCCGTGAAGCTTCACGAGCGTGTGCACAGTGAAAAGCCGCCCCGTCACCATCGACTGCCGCCTGGACGATGACCGCGACACCCGGAGGAAGTGTTTGTGGCAGGTCCCAATCCTGGTAAAGACCGCGAACCAAATGACTCAGTATGTCCGCCGGCAACGGCGAGGATGTTTTATCCGTCACAATCAGCCACTGCGCATTCTGGGACCAGTCATGGCGGGCACAAGAAAATGCTGGCATGACCGAGTCGACACTTTGCGCCGCTACCACTGCGATGGTGTCCGAGAACAAGCCTCGACGTACGCGGACCCGTGCCGCTTGTTCATCGGGTGCCGGTTCCCCACCAAAATATACGGAACCGAACGAAATCAGCGCTTCCGCCAAAATTCTCGCAATCGGCGCGGGAACACCTGCATCCGCGGGATGTGGAGTGACGGTCCACGTCAATATAAACGACAAACCTGGCTGGTGAATCGGCTCTGCAACTTGCCACATGGTGGCATCATATCTTTGAAGTATTTCGAGCTGAATCATCAGGTTCTCAAAATCTGGCGTCGGCAATCAAATCCGTGCTAAAGGAGGCAATTTTAAGAAGGTAGTCCCCGCGACCCAATCATACGTATACCCAGAAACCGTTTGCCCTCCAAGGTAACCGAGAAAGCCTCCCACAGCACAGCCCGCAATTCCACCGATGGCCGTACCAAGCCCAGGCTCGACCAACGTGCCGAGCCAGGCAGCCCCAGCTCCGCCAGCACGGCACCCAACTCCGGCGGCAGCCCAAGCGGAAACAACCTGCAACGGGCGTAACCCGTCTCCCGCAGGCGAATGAGTCATGCTGCCCGAGCCATGGGCCATGCTTCGACCTCGTACAATGCGGTATGAGGATAAAGTCGGCGAGTTT